>Ga0209851_1000009_pt1 | contig 103035 bp, 89 predicted proteins | sample GWRWT4_14Oct14_FD_187195 | JGI IMG/M metagenome (GOLD analysis project Ga0209851, IMG submission 187195) | Sand microcosm microbial communities from a hyporheic zone in Columbia River, Washington, USA - GW-RW T4_14-Oct-14 (SPAdes) (version 2) | ecosystem: Engineered > Artificial ecosystem >... | reverse complement strand
CACTGATCAATGTTGAACACCGTAAAGCGCTTCAGGAACGAAATTGCACCCGGTTCATCGCCATCGCGCTCAGCCCGGCGGCGTTCGTCCTCGGGCGTGAAGCGATCGGCATAGACGACGGTCGTGCCGCGTTCGCCCTTGCGGACATTGCCGCCAAGGCCTAGCGCCTGGCGGAAGGTGAGCCAGTTCTGAGACGAGAAACCACGCCCGGTCACCGCGCCCCAAAGGATGAGAATGTTAATACCGGAATAGCGGCGCCGGGTGGCCGCGTTCTGCGGCAAGCCCAGCCCGGCGCAGATATCCGGCCCGCCCCAAGGCTGGACCCAGGGCACGCGCCCGGCCTCCAGTTCGGTGATAATCTTGCTGGTGATTTCGGAATAAAGGCTCGCCCGGTCCCGGCCGGGGCGAACGCGAGTGGCTGAACGTGGCATCGCAGATCTCCGCGACGGGCCAGCGAGAGCCTCTCTCTCACCTCAAACCCGTCACGAAAAGCCAGCAGCCCTCTCACTCTCAGGGGGCGTTGCGGAAGGGGTCGGTCGAGACCTCGGCTCGACAGCAGGGGAAGGCTTTCCCCCTATGCATATAGGAACGTTGGCACCTTAACCCCCAAGATTCAGCACATCGGCGTGTTTTATCGCAGACAGTTTCGGCTCCGACCGACACTATGGATAGAAGGAGGTTGCGGTCGTTTACACTAGCCATAGATCGTCAGGTCCCAGATAGCTCAGGTCGACTCTACCTATTTGCTGAGACGTCATGGCCCGGACAAGACCACGTCGGTTGGGGTTGATGGCGGCCTGGAGAGCACCGACTGGAAGGCCATCAGCCGACAGGATGATTGGCTGGCCCTTCCAAACGATCACACGGTCGCTTCGACCGCGTCGGATGGCTGCTACCTTACGAACTGACCAAGGTTTTAAGGTTGTCGACGATTACGCGCGCCATCGTCTCCGGCGTGACCTGGCGAATCTCAGCCAGTTTTGTGACTGTGTCGGAAACCGCATGCGGTCGGATCGGGGTGCCGTTTTCTTCAACGAACGGGCCGTCCGTTTCGGTCAGAAGCCGGTCGAGCGGCAGGCTTTCTACGAGTTGCCGATGCTTAGGTGAACGCAGCATCTCTCCGTTGATGGAGAAGTAGCAACCGAGTGACACTGCGCGTCGAGCTTCGGTCGGCGTGCCTGTGAACCAGTGCAAAACGGCCCGGCCACGATCGACGGGAAAATTGCGTTCGAGATGAGCGAGTACCTGAGGCACTGCGCGAACACTGTGGAGGGTAAGGATCTTTCCGCCTTGCTCGGCACAGGCACGCAGAATGTGCTCGAACACGCGTTCCTGGGCCGCGAAGCTCTTGTAGAAGCGTGGTCCCGCATCCAGCCCGACTTCACCGATATATCGCGCCTCGGCCAGAAAGCGGTCGAAGAGGGGCATCTCGCCCTCGCGTTCAGCGACCAGTTGGGGGTGGAGTCCGAGGGCTACCCGCACATGGGTGGAGGAAGAGGCCAAATCACGATTGCGCGGCCAGGCCTTCGGCGTTGTCGTGACCGTTAGTGTCGCCACGGCTCGCTGGTCGCATTCGGCGATCAATGCTGCATGGTCGGGGTACAGATCTAGGTGACAGTGGAAGTCGACCCATCGGGGCCGCGGAGTTGAGGCGGTCGTCATCGTGGCTTAGCTCGCACACCCGTCAACAGCCGACCGACCTCATGGAGGCCTTCGGCGTAAACCTTCTCATAGGCCGCAAGATCGTTCGGGTGGTCAGTCAGCGGTCCTGGCCGGTGGATGTCGAGTTTCGATCTCGACGGTTTTTTCGCCAGACGCGACAGCGCAATCTGGAACCCCCGCACATGACTGCCCTCGGCCTTCGAACTGTCGAGAATCTTCGCGCGCAAATTTGGAATCTGATAGGGCGTGTCGTCCGCTCCCCATCCCTCCAGAATCGCCGCGCGCCGGATCAGGCAGGGCACACAATGGCCGCAATGTTTGGGCTGCCGTGCATCCTCCTCCTGCGCCCACCGCGCCTTGGCGGGCGAGGAGCAGGACATTGTGTGCTTGGCCTCCTTCTTCAGGAAAGTCGTGTCGGCGCAATTCTTTGCCATGACCCCCTTGGTCTGGAAGCGATATGCGTTCTCCAGCCGGATCGGCAGACCAAGTTCTCTGAGCAACTCGTCGAACCGCGCCATGTAAAACGGATGCGTCGTGCGCGTGCTAAGCGCGCCGAGGCGCGTCGGATCCAGTGGCACGTTCAGCGAGATCAGTCCATTCTCCGGGACGTGGATGACCATAGGCCCGCCGATCGCGTCGGCCGCCATCGCAGCCAGAGCGAAGAACAGGAACGAGCGACCGCGCAGGGTGTTCTCGCCCGCCGACCCGTCGACAAGTTCGTTTGGAAAGCCAACGCGGGCACGGATATGGTGCAACACGGAGCCGGGAAATCGCTTTGTGATGACGTCAGCGCAGTAAGTCTGGTGCTTGCTCGTGATGCCGTCCCAATAGTGGCTCACCAGCATCGGTGTCTTTTTCGCCGCAAGCAGATCGATAGCGCCAATAAAGCTGTCGAGACCGCCCGAGAAGAGGCATACCGAATCAGGATTGGCTGTTCTCAGCTTGGTGGGAGCCGGCGCCAAGCTCGCCATGGCCCGGGGTCGACCTCTGAAGCGCACGCTCCAACGGTCACCGGTTAGGAAATTGAGCATAGTGATGATGAGGGGTCCCAAGGCGTTCCAGACCTTCGGGTCCGAGACGGGGACGCTGAGATCGACCTCACGCGTCCAAGCGTTCTGGGATTCACTCGCGCGGGAGATGCGGGTGTCGGCGGCGGTTAACGCAGCTGCGAGTAGGGCCAGATCGACGGTGCGTTCCGACGGTCGCAGGCCCAGCTCCCGAAGTTGGTCGAGCGCTTGACCGAGACCGTGTCCCAATCGGCGCTCGCTATCGACGAAGGAAATCTCGGTGACTTGGCTATCGGTACGCGCCGGTTTGACGATAATGGTGTCGTCGACGCCTAACCGGCAGACGATGCTGTGGTGATTCATTGCGCGGCCTCTCCGGCTGCGGCCACCAGTTCAAAGGCGGCCTCGTAAATCTCATTGACTACCCTTTCGACCTCGCGGTCGCCGAGCTGTTCCACGCCGTTGAGGCGTCCGGAGAGCTCGCCTTGGGTGCAACCGGTGACGAAGTCGTGGAGCTGCTGCTGGGCGGCCTCTACGGCGGCGACGTCTGCGGGCAGCGTAACTCCGCGGGCACCGAGGTCGGCCATGACACGTCCCTCGATCGAACGCGCGACGAAATCGAGGAATAATTCCTGCATCTGGCTAGGCGTCATCGTGTCGAAATCGGCGACACCAGCCTCAGCTAGGTCGCCGATCGTCTCCAACATCGCTTGGCGTGCAATCGCCTCATCAACCGCGCCCCCTGGCGGACAAATGAATTCGAGGATCGCGAGGAAGACATTTGCGGCTGGTTGACCCGCGAGGCCGGGAAGATTGAACTGTCGAAGTGTCTCCGCCGCACCAATGCGCTGGATGTCTCTGACGACGCCGAGCAGGCGGGCGCCAGCCGCTCGGGAGGCGCCCATCCGCCGCGCTGCTCGCCGCGCGCCGCCGGTGCCGTTGCGGACATAGTTTGATAGCGCTCCGCCGAGCGCGCTGCGGCTGCCGGACTTGGCGAAGCGCGAGAAGCTACCCCGCGCGCCCTGGAAGGAGCCGGCACCGGAGGTATCGGGTCGCGGCGGCGTGCGCGAGGGCGGGAGCGGCGCCTGACCGGGACCGGGCGCGGGCGTGCCGCCGCCGGGGGGCGCAGTCGGCGCAGGTCCGGGAGCCACACCGGGAGTCGGGTCATCGACCCAGGATGGGACCAGTCCCGAGCTTGCGCCACCATATCCTTTCGACGTTCCCATCGCATCAGGCCCCCTTGAACTTGGCGACGGCCTTGGAGGCTATCTGCAGCACCTGGTTTTCTGACTGATCGCTCCAGCTAGCCGCGATCTGAGCGAATTCGCTCTTCGCTGCGCCGTCGGTGAACGCTGTGCCCCAGCTCGACACCGCCCACGCGCCGAGCTTGGCAACGGGCAATTCGCGTAGGAACTCCAGGAGCCGGCGTTGGAGCACCGGATGCGCTTCGACGATGACCATGAGCCCCTGAATGCCGTCCGGTAATTTGGCGAAGCTGTCTTCCTGCAGGATGCGGCCCCGGATAGCGTCGAACACTTCCTCGGGCTCGGGTCCGGTCAGCTTAGCGACCTCGCCGGCGGCGGCTCGGGCCATAATTCTCGGGCCCATCAGCTTCTCGACTAGTCCTTCCAAATGACTGGCTGCGACGAGACCGCCGAGCGCGCTGCGTTTGTCGCGTGTGACGAATACATAGGGTCGGAGATCGGCCTCCCTTAGCAGCGGCTCGATCGCGGCCCATCCCTTTATCCATTCGTTCTTTACCCACTCCTCCGCCTCGGCCGGGAGCACCGGCGGCTTCGGCGGCGCGACCTTCTTGGTGCCCTTGCCGGTCGACTTCGAGTCATCGTCGCCATCCGGAGCCGTCACAGGCGCTCGGACATGGTCCTCGAAGCGACCGAGCGCCTCGACCTTTCCATCGTGCGATGCGGCCGCCAGCCTTGCGATCTGCTCGTAGAAGTCCGGGTAGAAGCGCTCTGCCAGCATGATCTTGGCGAGCACGGGCCGCTGCACGTCTAGGCCGAAGCCGCGTTCGTCGGCGATGGCATGGCGCAGCATCAGCGAGTTGAGGAAGCGCTTGATCTGGCGAGGGTTGCCGCGCGTGCCTTCGCTGAGGATTTTCGTGACGTGCGCGGCGAGCACGAGGGCCTGATCGACTTCGGAAGGGACCGGACCTTTCATTGCCGTCTCGACCGTCTTGCGGTCGAGCCCTCGGCTCTTCCACGGGCGGCGCATGTCTTCGCGGGCCGCGGCGAGCAGACGGGCAAAGCGCGGATCGTCCCTGCCAAGCGCATTCTCGGCGAGCAGCAACGTGACATAGACTCGGGTTTCCGCGAGCCCAAGGGCGGGTATGCGGAAAGGGACCTGGATCAGCTTCTCGAGGTAGTTGCGCGCGTAGCTGACCGGACCGGAACTCGGCGGCAGGTCTGGGAAATGCTCTCGTACCGCATACTCGATCATCAACTCGTCGGCGCCTATGACGAACGCAGTACGCTCCACAAACAGGAAGAGCCGGATCGCTTCCAGCGTCGAGATGGCGGTCTTGGGAAGGCAACGATCTAGGTCGTCGACGATAACGACCAACTGATCGATGTCGGCCGCGTCGAGTAGTTCCTTAAACTCCTTGCGGAAGGCATGGATGTGCTCGGGGAGGTGATCGCTCTCCTCGGGCGCTTCCTTAATGAACTCGCCGGCCGTCTGGGCGATCCCCTTCAGGTCCTCGATCGAGATGTGATCCTGGGGTTTGGCGAGGACCGACGTCGCGAGATCGTAGAGTCCCTTCATCTGGTCGAAGGTCGGGATGCCAGTCACAGCGGTGAAGGCAAAGCCGCCAGCCTTACGCGCGAGTTTCAACCAATCAACGCGTTTCAAAACCTTGCGCGCGGCTTCGGCGACCTTTGCCGAGTTCGGCCGAGCCCTGCGAAGTTCATCGACGATCGTCTCTATGACGACGGTCTTGGCGTCTTCGAAACCTTCGAACGTCCAGCCGTTGAACCAGAGACACAGGACGCGATCGTCGTCCTTGAAGGCACTCTCAGTCATTTTAAGGACGCTGGATTTGCCGGCGCCCCAATCACCATGCACACCGATCGTGACCGGCGCGTCGGGTGTCTGGCGGATCAGCTTGACGACGGTCTTCGCGATCGCCTCGTAGTAGAGGAGGTCAGTAGCGGTCTCCTGATCGTTCAAGAACATAAATATTCCCCCCACTTCGCGGCCGCGTTCCGCGGACTCTATATTTTTTGTCGGTCTTGCAACTCTATCGACTGTGTTCATACACGCAGAACAAAATTTCAGCTTGCTGGTTTTGCTTCGGTTGCCCCCCAAGCCTCAATCACTTGATCCAAGGGAAAGGGTTTCGTCTCCTTCGACCACTCGTGGAATGGCGCGGCGGTCTGGCTATAGGGACCGGGATCGGGGCGATCGAACTGTACGCGCGCGGGAATATGGAACGCGCTGCCGAACACGATGGCTTCGCCGGACGCCAATATGGTCACCTGGTCGAGCAAACGCCGTGCTTGCATCGGAATGATGCGACGGAAGTGGTCGATGTCATCGGGATTCTGCAGCCGATGGCTGATGAAGTTGGCGCATTGGCTGATAATCGTTTGGCTAATTTCGCTGGGTCGCTGGCTGGCGATGATCAGCGACAGGCCAAATTTGCGACCTTCCTTGGCGATGCGCTCATATGCCAAGCGTGCTTGGCGATGGCCTCGATCTTCATCTGAACGGCCCGGTCGGGCGTAATTGTGCGCCTCTTCCAGAACGAGCACCCACGGGTGCTTGTATCGGGACGCTGCAGGTAAGCGCTCGCGAGCCTCCAGTAAAAGGCGACCGATGACAGCACAGGCATAAGGGAGAACTTCGTTGCTCAGCATCGAGAGGTCGATGATTGAAACCTTCGGGCCCGATTCCTTCCCAAGTCCAAAGCGCCGGAACCACGACGAGAGGTTGGGTAGTCCGATGGCCCCGTCCTCGTAATTGAGGAATGACCGCCAGCGCTTGTCATCCAGCCGAGTCTTCAATCGCAGCTTCAGAGTGGTGAGGTGGGTCTCGACCCTAGACGTGTCCTCTTTCGACACCGCTCTGTTGATCAGCGAGGGATCGGTCAGCGTGGCGCGTGCGATGAAAAGGGGTGAATCGGCCGTTCGCACGGCGGCGTCGGCCGCCTCGGTATTGTTGACAATCACCTCGCGGATATCGTCCTTTAGCTTCTCCGCTGCTGCTGCAATCTGGCCTGAATTTGCCAGTATCTCCTGATTGAACCCAGTTATATCTTTGTGTGACACAAATAGCGTTTCGAACGTTGAAGTATCAATGTCGACGCTCGTAAGATGGCTGACAATGGCATCGCAATACGATCCTGCCGATTTCCTCTGGATCTTGGTGAGATCGATCAGAAGGCGGTCGAGGGCGCTCATCGCATTTTGCAGCATGTTCAAGTTGGCGGCCTGACCTTCATCGCCACCTTTGGCAATCGCCCACCAGTCCTTTAGTACGGGCTCCTGCGTCTGCTCTGCTGCACTGAGCCAAGCACAGATCTCCTCCGCATTGAGTAACCACAGCGGGATGCCGAACTCTTCGCCGTTCAGGTAAATACGATCAGTTTGGCGCACCGTCGTCTTGCCTGAGGGAAAGGCCTTCTCATACTCGCCATTGATGTCGAGGATGAAGATATGCGGTTCCTGCGCGGCGCCATCGAGCGCCTTCATCGCCTTCTGTATGAGGCTCGACACGGAGTAGGATTTGCCGGACCCGGTGTTGCCGACGATGGCTAACGGGCGGGAGAACAGATCATTGTACGAAGCGCGGACGACGTTGCTCGACTGGCCGGTAGGATGGCCGATCTTCAGCTCGCAATCGAAGTCCTTGGCGTCGTAGCCTTCCGGCTGATTCCGACGAGGCGGTATCTCGAAAACGGCGCGCAGGATGTCGGGTGATCCAATTTCGGCCGGCGTATCCAGCGTGGGCAACACTGAGATGCCTGGGCTGAACGAAGGCTCATTGTCGACGCGCTCGATCGTCCCGAGCAACTGGACGCTCGCGACTCTCCTGGGTTTCATCAATTCGAGGCTAAGGTCATCGCCGCTTGTAGGATCGAAACTCTCCCGCGCCTCCAAGTCGGTAATGATGCCGATGACAGTTTGACCCGCACCGAGTGAAAACGTCAGATAAGCATTGATCGCGATCGCTACTTGAACGCCGTCAAGCGTCGCCCGGAGCGCCGACCGCGTCTCTGGCAGAAGCTCGACTTTTATTCGGAAACCCTGAACTGCAACGATGTGTCCAACGAGGCGTGGATTGTCCATGTCAGATCACCGGATCCGGATCGGCCGCAGGCGTCGAGGAAGACGCAATCTGCTTCTCGAACCGTCGCAATCGTAGGAAATCGTCGAGCCACTGGACGTCGGGCATCACCGATCTGGCGAAGTCGTCGAAGGTCGCGTGTTTGAACGCCGCGCCAGCAAATGTGGCGTCTGTCGGGCATAGGACGAACGCGCGCTTACCGAGATCCTTGTAGCGGCGGATGCGGTCGATAACCGGGCTCTTGGGATTGGGCTCGACGACCAGCATGACCAGCGAAGGATTCATGAGGGCGTTTTCGATGATGCGGCTGACATGGTCGTCGCCAAATCCATAGCCGAGGACGAGAAGGAAGGTCTGCGGAATGCCGAGACGGATCTGAAACGATCGGAAGAGATGTGCGTAGGGCATCGTCAGGGTCTGGGCGAACTTGTTGGCGGTGGGGAGGATGCCAACCGAAGGCGTGTCCGTCGCCAGCTTCGACAGCGCTGCCGCCTTGTCGGCCGGGCTGAGGCTTCCGTAAGCGCGAAACGGCGCCAGGCTTGGATGCCGAGCGTGCATTTCATTGTCCTGCTCAAACCAATGGATTGAGCCGTGAAGCTTGTAGAAGTGCAGGAACTTATCGAACCGGCGAACACGGCCTTCCGCAACCTCGCCCGGGTAGTAGACATCGAGGCCATACACCGAAGGATCAAAGCGAGCCTCGGCACGGCCGGTGAAGCCGTCGAAATACTGGATGCCGAGGATTTCAAGCGCCTGCTCGAACAGCGTGTCGTAGTTCAGTGTGAAGAGGTGGGTTCGACCCAGATTGCTGTCCCTGGCGACGAGTTTCGAGAGAAACGCGAGCTGCGGCGCAATCTCAGCAGCGGCCTTGGCGGTTCCCGTATCCCGTAGCGACAGAGCACACTCGGCAAAGATCGCCATGCGAAGCCGATCGACGAACCATTGAAGCTCCACGACTGTCGGCCCTGGAGTGGCCGGCCAAATAACACCTTTGAACGGAGCGTCGGCCGATTCTGTGACAACGAGGGCGTTGGCGATGAAGGATAGCCATCCCTCAAAGCCGATGACTGGCTCGTCCATCATGTTCGCGTAACTGACAGCTGTCTTGCGCGCAGCGATGATCGGCTTGATGGAGGCAGGTAGGTCCGCAAGTTCCTCGATTGTCTCGAAGACCGCGGTTTCGAGATTGGCCATCGTTTTGCCGCCGGCACTCACAGATGTCCCGGACCCGGTCAGGACGACAAGATTCTCCATCCGCAGCCACTCTGCGATCAGCGCCTGGAGGCGGACGCGGCCCTGCTTTTGATCGAGGCCGGACAGGATGTCGCCGACGTCGCCGCTCTCGGTTAGCCCTACAAGCTGGTATTCCAATGGCGTCGCGGCTGCCCCTGTCATTTCCGTCCCCCGTCGCCGTCCCTGATGGGATTGACGATCTCTATATCGAAGAAGTCTTTTTCGTTGTCGGTCACGACGATGCAGTCGTTGGCTTCCGCAACGGCGGCGATGATCGTGTCGAGTGCGCTTCGAGGGTGCCTCTTGGCTCTACCGTCGGCCATTAGCCGCGCCCATATGAGGCCAGCTCTCTCGTCGAACGATAGAACCCGGCCTGCAAAAAGCATCTGCGGACCGTCAGGCCCCGCGAACCAGTTTTCGAGTTTGTCACGCCGCTTGCCCGACGGCTTCTCAAGCACGCCGCGGCGAATTTCGGCGACAGTGAGCGAGGCGATGAAAAGGTCATTGTCCTTTTGGTCGGCCATCCACGCGAGCAGGGACTCCGACGGGGTCGGCTTCGCGATGTTGCTGATGATGTTCGTATCGAGCAGATATCGCATCAGATCTCCACCTTGCGTCCTTCTTCGCGAGGACGGCTAAGGTCGAGATCGGCTCCGACGAGTGGGGATCGGCGCAGCGCGGCAAGGATACCGCCTTTCTTCGGCGGCTCACCGGTAATGGTCTGGCTGACAGCCGCGCGGAGGCGAGAGGCATCCGGGCCGTCTTCGGCCAGGCGGCGAGCCAAGGATCGAATGAGGTCGCGATCGGCGTCGCGACCAAGCACTTCGAAGCGCGCCAGACCGCGCTCGCTAAGGCGAGATCGATAGTTTTGGATGGCGCGCTTTTGCGAGCTGCCCACGGTAACCTCCAGCTTATTTCCAGTAATATAGCCAGAGGAACACGTTTTAGCAAGGTTCGGTTAGGCCGCGCGCGGCTCGCCTGCGGCCGGATGGCAACCGCCCGCGATGCGTGATATGGTCTGAGTGACGGTACTTTTTGACGCGAGTAGAGTACGCTGGCGAGCGCCGCGAGGTGCAAAAATCGTCCGACTGGTCCCGATAGTTGACGGAACCTCAAAAATATTTTTTCGGCGATTTTCCCTTTAAAATCAAAAGCGTAACTTTTTGACGGCCTCAGCGTCGGAATTTTCTCGCCGCCAGAAAATATTTGCCAGTAATTTCAATGAGTTATATGCTGTTTAAACAATCGAGTGGGAGTGAAATGAGGTGGTTTGTGGCGTATCGCGGACTATCGGGAAATCTATATAAGTAATTGATAAAATTTTTTATTCTCAAGCTTGGCCTTTATATCGACGGCTTCTATAATCACCGTCGGCGCCATTCGGCGCTTGGACACTTGTCACCCATTGCCTGCGAGAACGCAATGACATGACATATCCGAAGTCCCTCCACTTTTTCCGGGGAAGTCCCCCATGACCGGAACAAAAGCGTGATAAGTCCATGCGATTATTGCTGGTAGAAGATGACAAGATGCTTGGCGGGACGCTTAAAAAAGCGCTGGAGAATCACGCCTATGGCGTGGATTGGGTGCAGGATGGCGAGGCGGCGTTACTCTCTATTGAAAGCCTGCCATTTGTTGCAGTGGTGCTGGATGTCAACCTGCCGAAACTTTCCGGCATCGAGGTGTTGAGAGCCATTCGCACACAAAAAAACCGGATCCCGGTTTTGCTGTTAACCGCACGTGATACGGCGCTGCAGAAGGTAGAAGGGCTGGATAGCGGAGCTGACGATTATCTGGTCAAGCCATTTGACCTGAACGAGCTTCTGGCGCGCCTGCGTGCGCTGATCCGCCGAAGTGAAGGACGCACGGAGCCATCCCTGCAATGCGGCGACGTGATACTGGACCCCGCCGCAAAGCTGGTGCGCAAGGAGGGGGTTGCGCTGATGATGACGGCGAAGGAGTTTCGTATCCTGAAACTGCTGATGGAGCGCGCGGGTAAATTCGTGACGAAACCAGAGATTGAATATAGTCTTTACAGCGCTGAGGAAGCCGCAGAAAGCAATACGGTCGAAGTGTCGATTTATTCCTTGCGCAAGAAGCTGGGCAGCGGGTTTATCAAAACCATTCGCGGTGTCGGCTATATGGTCGAAATATGAAAAATGGCACACTGACCCAGCAGTTATTTTTGCGCATTGCCCCGGTAATCCTGCTCGCCATCGCCGCCGTCAGCGGTCTGGCGTTTTACAGCGCAAGAGGGGAGATTAATTTCGAATATGATGCGCAGCTTATAAATAATGCCAATGTTCTGTGGGTGCTTGTTGAAGATGAATTGAACGAGCCGCAACAAAATTTCCCAAAAAAAATTGATGGTATTGACGTTAATATCAACGTTGAAACCGAATTAAATGACACCGCCGATGATTATGCCGACTCACGCATGTTTCGGGTGTGGAAAGCGGGAAAACTTGTCATGCATTCCGATACGGCAATGCCCGGTTCCAGCCCCAGAAATCCACCGGGATTTTCCGTGCTCAATTATCTAAATGAAGAATGGGTAATTTACACCTTGCAAATTCCGGAAACGGACATTGCCATTGAAGTGGGTGAAAAGAAAATGCTGCGTGAAATTCTCGCGCTGGATATCTTGCTGAATCTGGCCTTGCCGATGTTGTTGCTTATACCCGCCATCGGGGGGTTGATCTGGTTCGGGATTAACAGGGGTCTGGGCGCCATCCGATTGCTGGTTGACCAGATATTGCGCCGTACGCCCGATGACCTGTCGCACGTGAATGTTGTAGCGCTACCGGAAGATTTATCTCCGTTAGGCGAAGCGTTAAACCAGCTTTTCAGCAAACTGGAAAACTCCTTTGCGGTTGAAAAGCGCTTTACAGATCACGCGGCGCATCAGCTTCGCACCCCGCAGGCCACCATCAAGCTGCAATTGCAGATGCTGGCGGCGGCGACCAGCGATACAGAAAAAGAAGAACTGATTAAAGAACTCATTCAGAGCAATGACCGCGCGACAAAGCTGATCGGCATGCTGCTTACTTCCGCCCGGCTAAACCATCAGCCGGTTAACTTGCAGCCGGTGGCGGCCTATCCCGCAACCGCCGCCGTGATGGCCGAACTTGGCGTGTTGGCCAAACGCAAAACCGTTGAGATGTCGTTGGAGGGGACGCAAGATGTAACCGTAGTTGCGGATGAAGCCTTGTTCAAGCTGATGATGGAAAATATTATCGAAAACGCCATCAAATACAGTCCGGCCAACGGCGCTGTGCAAGTCACTATCGAGACTGGTGGCAAGCACTGTAAAATATCCGTATCCGATACGGGCTGCGGCATACCGGCGGAAGAACGTGATCTGGTTTTTGGACGATTTTACCGCGTCGCCACCCCGCAGCAGGAAGGCACCGGCCTTGGCCTTGCGCTGGTTGCCGAAATCATTGAGCGGTTTTCCGGCGCCATTGCGCTTAAAACCCCCGCATCAGGTATTGGACTGCTCGTCGAAGTGGAATTACCCGTAAAATAACCGTCAATTTCAGTTTCGCATCAGTTTGCCATAATTTTGGCGTCAGCATGCGCTGCTAAAGTCCCCCATCAGTCACCTGAAGGGAGATTCTTATGCAGGTTTTCTGCGATTTTGACGGCACGATAAGCATCAAGGACACTGCCGATGAAATTTTTTCCCGTTTCGCCAGTCCTGAATGGGAAAACGTCGAAACGGAATGGCTAAGCGGCCTGATTGGCTCTGCTGAATGTATGCAGCGGCAAATTGCACTGATTGATGCGAGCAAACAGGAACTGGACGCCGCGCTGGACAGTCTGGAGATTGATCCCGCATTCCCAGCGTTCGTGCGCTTTTGTGAATCGATTGGCGCACCGCTTACCATCATCAGCGATGGCGTGAATTATTTTATTCAACGCATATTGCAACGCCATCATCTGGGTCATTTGCCGATTGTCGCCAACCGGCTGTCCGTAACGGGGGCCAGGAGTTACGCACTTGGCAGCCCCTACACAAAAGCTGCCTGCGCCTCTGGCGCCGGTGTGTGCAAATGCAGGCAAATCGGCTCACGCACCGGCATGCGCGTCTTTGTCGGTGATGGCAGATCAGATTTCTGCGCGGCCGGAAGTGCCGATCTGCTGTTTGCAAAAAACACGCTTGCTATCCACTGCGCGCAAGAATCCATCCCTTACATTGCCTATCAGAATTTCACCGATGTGCAGTCTGACCTGCGCCGCGCCTTGCCTGGAATTTTGCAATCTGCGTCTGCCCGCTATGTTGCGGCTTAACCCAAGAGGATTAAATGATAAACGCAACCGCTAAAAACATCATCCCGCTACCTACTACCCGTGCAGAAGAAGAACTCCGGGAAATGGAAGCGAAATATTGCTCTTATGGGGACACGGTGCATTACCTTGAGAACCCAAAATTCTTTGAGCGATGCCAGGGCTCGTTCATTTATGATATGGATGGCCGCGAATATCTGGATCTGCAAATGTGGTATTCGGCGGTTAATTTCGGCTATGCGAACCCGCGGCTGAATGACGCGGCGCACCGGCAACTGGACCGCTTGCCGCAGGTGGCGTCGCAATATCTGCACCGTGAGAAAGTTGAGCTTGCAGCGCGTCTGGCGCAGCATATGCAAAGCACATTCGGCGAAAAGGGCCGTATTCATTTTAATGTCGGCGGCGCGCAGGCGATTGAAGATTCGCTGAAAATCGTGCGTAATTTTACCGATGGTAAAAGCCTGATGTTCGCGTTTGAAGGCGGTTATCACGGGCGCACGCTGGGGGCTTCGGCCATCACATCCAGTTACCGCTACCGCCGCCGTTACGGGCATTTTGGCGATCGTGCGCAGTTCATCGAATTTCCCTATCATTTTCGCGGCCCCAGGGGCATGGACAAGGAAGAATACGGGCATTATTGCGTACAGAAATTCGCCCGCCTGTTCGAGAGTGAATATAATGGGTTGTGGGATCCCAAAACCGGCAAATGCGAATATGCCGCATTTTATGTGGAGCCCATTCAGGGCACTGGCGGCTATGTCATCCCGCCGAAAAACTTCTTTATCGAACTGAAAAAAGTTCTGGATCAACATGGCGTACTGCTGGTCGTGGATGAAATCCAGATGGGTGTCTACCGCACGGGAAAAATGTGGTCGATTGAACATTTCGGCGTGACGCCAGACGTGCTGGTGTTCGGCAAGGCGATCACCAACGGCCTCAACCCGCTATCGGGCCTGTGGGCGAAAGAAGCCCTGATCAATCCGGTGATCTTCCCGCCCGGCTCCACCCATTCCACCTTCGCCAGCAACCCCATGGGAACGGGTGTGGCGCTGGAAGTATTGAAAATGCTGGAAGAAGAAGATTTTGAAACATCGATCATGCGCAAAGGCGCGTATTTTCTGGCGGGTCTGCAAGACTTGAAAAAGCGTCATAAAATCATCGGCGATGTGGACGGGCTTGGTCTCGCGCTGCGCGCCGAAATCTGCAGGGCGCAAGACAGTTATACGCCGGACAAGTCAATGCTGAACTGGATTGAGGAAGAAGCGATGAAGGGCGATCTGATCGTGAAGGGCCGGAAATATGGGCTGGTTCTGGATGTTGGCGGCTATCATAAAAACGTCATTACGCTGGCCCCGCCGCTGACCATTTCCATGGAGGAAATTGATCTGGCGCTTGATCTGCTGGATCAGCTTTTTACCCGGGCCGGGAACAGGTAGTCATGCAACTCTGCCTGCTTCACCTCGATGATGCGCTAAAGTCACAGCCCGCTTTCATGCTGACATGTGAACGCGATGGTGCGCAGCAGATTGAGGCCAGGCAGGCGGGCGCCCGGATCAGATTGTGGAGCAGGGAAAACCAGCTTGAGGAGATTCGCAGGATATTGGCGGAACAGTTTTGCGTATCCGCTGGCGCACCAAAGCTATGCTTCATGGGGTCGGGTGATTTTCATCATGTGACGGCGCTGTTGCTGGAACTTACCCTGGAGAAGCAACCAGATCCCGTCACGGTCATTCATTTCGACAATCACCCGGACTGGGTTGGATTTGAACACGGAATGCATTGCGGTTCCTGGATAAACCGCGCCTGCGCACACCCCAAAATATCCAGATTAATTACCGTTGGCGTGTGCAGCCATGATCTGAAAAATCCGGACCTGTATGACGCCATCGCCAGCTTGTTATCTCAGGGCGTACTGGAGCTTTTCCCCTATCACCATCCCCCCAGCAAGGTGAAAAGGAACTATGGCTCTGGCGCCAGCCATCAGCAGAAAGACAATTATATTCATTGGCAAACCATAGCGAAAATGGGTGAACACGCATTTGCGATTTTTCTGCCGCAACGCATTCCCACAAAGAATGTGTACGTCACCATCGACAAGGATGTTCTGGCGCGCGAGGACGCCGCCACCAACTGGGATCAGGGCCGCATGCGCCTTTCTTTCCTGCTCAAGCTATTGCTGCTTATTGGAGAGCGGCATACGATAATCGGTGCGGATATAACGGGAGATTATTCGGTTCCCCATTACGGCGGTGATCTATGGACGCGCATAAAAAAACACGCCGAAATTATTATTGATCAGCCCTGGCTTTCCCGGAATGCCGAAAAGGCCAACGCGCTGAATTGCGCCGGCAACCTTGCCTTGCTGGAAGTGCTGTCTGAGGTGATGGCATGAGCGCGCACCTTAGCTTCGCAATGCTGGCGTTAATTGTTTTTTGTATTCTTACAGAAGCAGCCAGGGAACTGTGCTTCAAGCAGGGCGCAGATTCTTCAGCTCTCGTTCACATGATTGCAAAACCTGTCGTCTGGCTAGGCGTTGGTTTTTGGGCCATCGAAGCCGTGGCATGGATCAATGTGCTGGAACATGTGCCTCTCAGCATTGCTTATCCGCTAATGTCGTTCAGCTATGTGGCAATATTGCTGGCGGGAATGTTTGTGTTCAAGGAGCCTGTGAACAAACGTCACGTCATTGGCGCATGCCTGATTACCGCAGGCGTGGCCTGCATAGGAGCAACCGGAATATGAAAATTTTTGCGCATTCAAAAATGGACATCATTCCGTTGCTGGCGGCGCTTGCGCATCTGGCGTTTGACGTATGGCTGATATCCGGTTTTAACAGCAGACCGCTATGGGGTTCGGCATTGCTCGGCTGCATCTACGCCATTTCGATTTCATGGAACATCAACGGAATTTCGCATAATTTCATTCACACGCCCTATTTCAGGCCGGGGTGGATGAATTACGGATTTAGTCTGCTGGAATCATTGGCGATTGGCTTTTCACAGACCTGCTACCACTGGGTTCATATGCGCCACCATGCCGGAAACAGCGACCGGCAGGACGCCGAGGGAAACACCATCGACTGGCTATCCATTTACCGCCATGGAAAGAACGGTAAGCCGGAAAGCGTCTGGGGCTATACCTTCCTGAGTTTCTTCCGTGATGACATGGGCGACATTCACGCCGCCATTGCCAAACGCAGGCCCTTTGACGCCAGATGGGGAAAATTTGAGTTATGGGCTTTTATCAGTCTCGCGCTGCTGGCCTTTGTCTATGACTGGAAAGCTGTTCTGTTCATGGTTCCATTTTATTATCTGGGCAACTGTCTTTCCTCGCTCAATGGCTATTATGAACATTTGCACAGTAACCCCGCGAAACCGATTGCCTGGGGTGTGAGCAGCTATAACCGGTTTTATAACTGGCTATGGTTTGGCAACGGCTATCACGCCGAACATCATTATCGCCCACGCTGCCACTGGACAAAAATCAGGGCACTGCACAAGAAAATTGCCGAAGAACAAATGCGCGAAGGTGTACATGTAATCAGCACATGTCATGCGCTTGGCTTTTTGGCGAAAGAAAACCGCAGGGTGGCGGCATGATTGCATTAAACGATAAATTGAGCTTTTTCCTGCCATGCGCCAACGGCAAAGGCGTATTGCTGCTGCATGGCCTGACCGGTATCCCCGCAGAGATGAAATTCGTTGCACGCAGACTTAATCTGGCCGGTTACGCGGTCTATGCGCCACTGCTTGCGGGACACGGGAATGACAGAAAAGCTCTTGAGCAAACCACCTGGCAGGACTGGTTACAGGGAGTAATCGGCGCGGCGGAAAAACTTCGGCATGAATTCGATGAGGTTTATACGGCGGGTATTTGTGTGGGCGGAAAATTGGGGATGATGGCGGCCCATTTTGCGCCGGAACTTATCAAGGCGACGGCGGTCTATTCCCCGTGCTTCCGCTATGACGGCTGGAATGTGCCCTGGTATTACAGGCTGGCCCCCTTGTGCCTGCCATTGATGGTTAAATTTCCCTGGCTGCGTGATTTTACTTATCCAGAAACAGCAAGCCTGGGTATCAAGGATGCGCGAATGCGCAGGTTCATGCAGGGCGCCGAAGCGCAAGGCGTGATGGAGGAATTTCCGGTAACCAGTCTTCTGGAAATGGTCCGGCTGGGCAACGCCATGAAAAAGCAATTACCCAGCATGAGAACGCCCGCCCTTATTCTGCATGCAGATGAAGACGATCTGAGTCATCCGCGTAATGCGCAGATGATCGCCAACAGTATTGGTGCGCCGCACAGACTTGGCTGGATTCAGGACAGCTATCACATGATTCACATGGACGCGCAGCACCGCAGGGTGGCGGCGCTGACAGCGGATTTTTTCAAGGATCCCACGGGAAATATAGAGGCGCAATATGCCTGACATTATCATTCTGCGAACCTTGCGTGACGTAAGCTCCCTGAGTTGGAACACATGTTTCCTCGGCGAAGCGGAAAATTACGATTATCTGTCCGCAATTGAAGAAGCGGGCATAAAAGGCTTTTCCTGGACTTATGTCACGGCATGGGATCGTGGTGTGCTGGTTGCGGCCATGCCGGCGTTTCTTACAGACTATGCGCTGGATACGACATTGCAGGGCGTGGGCAAAAAAATAACGGCAACGATAGCGTCTGCTTTCCCGAATTTGCTCAGGCTGAAAATGGCGTGCCTTGGTTCGCCTTGCACCGAGGCCGGAATTGCCGGTTTCCACCCGCGCGTGGATGCAGCGGACAAACCTGTGATTTTGAGGGCAATGGCGCTGGAATTTAAACGCTATGCCTGCGCGCAGGGCTGCAAACTGATCAGCATAAAAGATGTTCCGGAACCCATGCAGCCGATGTGGCGTCCCGCCATTCAGGCGCTCAAATGCGCCAGCCTTCCGGGGCTTCCTACCGCCTATCTCGACATTGATTTTGCATCCATAGACGAATATATGGCGCAGCTTTCCTCTGCCACACGCAAGGATATGCGCCGGAAACTGAAGGCCGCAGATGCAGTTGAAATTCGAACCACCGCTTCACTGGAGGATGTGCTGCCGCAGGTTATGGCGCTGTATCACGACACCAGGAACCGCAGTGAATGGCAGTTTGAAGAGCTGACGGAGGATTATTTTCGCGGCGTTCTCGCAAATATGGCTGGGCAATCCTTTTGTACGCTTTACCATGTCCAGGGCGAATTACTGGCGGTCAATCTCCTGGTGCAGGATGCGCATACCCTCATTGATAAATTCTTCTGCATGAACAGCGAGGCGGGACGCAAATATAATCTCTATTTTTTAAGCTGGTTCACCAATATCCGTTTCTGCCTGGAACATGGCATAACGCGCTACCAGAGTGGTCAGGCCTATTATGAAAATAAACTGCGGCTGGGCAGCAAGCTTACCCGCAACCAGATGTATTTCAAACATCGCAATGCATTTGCGCAAGGCATTCTGAAACTTGCGGCCCCCGCGCTCTCCGCCGACGAAACAGCGAAGTAGCTCGCGTGAATCGAAAAATCATACTCTGGCCGCTGGTTCCCATATGCGGCACACTGTACCAGATTTTTGTCAAGCTGACAGCAGATCAACTGCATGGGGTTGCGTTTAATACCGGCTGGCTTGAACAGGCTGGCGCCTTGCCCTGGTTATGGGCGGCGCTGGCAAGCGAGATCGCCGCCTTTTTTGTCTGGATGCAAATCCTGGCGCGGCACGAATTAAGCAAGGCCTTTCCACTCACCGCTATCAGTTACGTGTTCATTCTGGCGGTAAGCTGGTTTGGCTTTAAGGAAGAAGTCCTTCCGATGCAACTGCTGGGCGGGGCGCTTATCCTGTACGGTGTGTGGCTGATTGGCACAGCCGATAACTCCAAAGGTGTCACCACATGAAAATCATTCCTGTCACGATTTTATTATTGCTGCTCTCAGCCTGCGCCACACCACAAAAACAGGACGCCGATAGCGCGGACATTGATCCGTTTGATCTGCAAGATCCGATCAAGCCCGCCAACAAAGCAGTATTTGAGTTTAACCTTGGAGCAGACAGGCATGTTGTCATGCCTGTTGCAAAAACCTGGCATCGCGCGCCGCGCACACTGCGCAACGGCGTCAGCAATTTTCTGTCCAATCTGGGCGAGCCCGCCAATGTGATCAACGGCGTGTTGCAGTTAAACCCTGATGTTGCCTTTACCTCGCTGGGGCGGTTTATGCTGAACAGCACTTTGGGCGTTGCAGGGTTCCGAGATTTTGCAGGTAACAACGGAATAATCAGTAAGGGCACCAATTTCGCCAAAACCATGGGGCGTTACGGAGTTAGGCAGGGCGCCTATATTGTGCTGCCACTGGTTGGGCCATCGACTGTGCGCGACACTGCGGGCCTGGTTGTCGACTGGTTTCTTGATCCAGCCGGATGGCTTCTGACAACGCCGCTCACCCTTGCCCAGGGTACATCCGACGCCATCGTCGCGCGCGAAGAAAACTCCGACCTGATCGAGCAGCTTTATTACAAATCACTCGATCCCTACACGGCAAGCCGGGCGGCCTATCTGCAAAATCAGGCTTTTGACTGGCAATGAGCGCTGACTTACACTTAACAAGGAGCAGTTACGTGAAAAAATATCTAATGCTGGCGGTTGCAACGTCATTAACTGCCGCTTCCCTGCCGTCATACGCCATGCAAAGCGCAAACAAGTGCGGCGCCTTTGCTGAAAACACCATAGGCCAGATGGTTGAAATTTTTCACGACAGGAAAAAAACCGAAGAACAAAAAAAACAGCTGCTCTCCGATGTCTTTCAGCAGGCTGTTGATACAGACTGGATTGGCCAGTTTGTGCTGGGGCGGCACTGGAAAAGTGCAAGTGCGGCGGAGCAGACGGATTATCTCAAAAACTATCGCACCTATCTGACCACGCTCTATATCTCAAAATTCAATGATGAATCCGGGTTTGGCGTGGATGCGATTAAAATAGCTGACTTAAAACCCACCCACGAAAATCAGTTCGAAGCCGACACGCTGATTCTGCGCAAGGGTGAACCAGATGTCCACGTATCCTATACGCTGGAGCAGGACACGGCTCAATGCCAGGTGCACGATATCAAGGTGGAAGGCGTAAGCCTGCTTGCCAACCACCGTTCCGAATTTTCAGCGGTTGCCGGAAATTCTGGGGTCAAGGGCGTTATTGACGCCATGAAAAAACAACTTTCCAACTAAATGATAAAATTCAGTTTGGCGTAAGCCTGGATGCGTTTCATAATTTGATGGAAGCACCCTGCTCTGGCGTCATTGCGAGGAGCGAAGCGACGTGGCAATCCACCAAGCCTTCGCAAGAAGGCTACGGCTGGCAAAGGAGCCACAAACTCAGGCCTTTGCGTGAGACTCTGGATCGCCACGCTTCGCTCGCGATGACGGCGTGAGAGGTGCGATTCAATTAGAAAGTAAAATGCGCCAGCTTAATCCAGCCATCACCTTCGTATCGTATAAGCGGACAGATTTAATGTTCCATTAGGCGATCTGTAATGGTTTGACAGCCCGCGCCGGCGCTAAAATTGATTTTTGGGCTGCCCGGGGGTTCACGAAAAACTCAGGCAGCCTGGATGCGGCACGCTTCGCCTCAACAGTAAGCCGCAAATTTGATAGGCTGCGTTTGACAGGTAAAGGAGCGGGACCGTGTGCGGCCGGACGCCTTCCTTGAAGCCATCAACAACATTACACCAAATTCACGATCCTGAAAGCGGGCGATGACCTTAGATACGCCATCTTGCCATCTGAACGGTGGTTCGAAGTGCCGCTGCGGTATACAGCAACATTCAGGAGATAATCATGATAAGACTTGCAATACGCGAACGTCGGCCGCAAGGCCTGCGCGGGTTCTCTATGGCGTTGGTAGCGGGCTCCATGCTGGCAGGCAGCACGATGGCGAACGCGGCGCCGGCGCCCGAGAGTTTTTCCGGTCTGGCTAAAAAGGTGACGTCGGCGGTGGTCAATATCGCCTCTACCCATGAGGCGAAGGGTTCCGAAAACCAGATGCCGGAACTGCCGTTCGATTTCCCCGAGGGATCGCCATTCGAGAAATATTTCAGACAGTTCGGTGAGCGCGGCCGCCAGGCCGGGCCTCGGATGGCAACCGGTCTTGGTTCGGGTTTCATCATTGACCAGTCCGGTTATGTCGTCACCAACAATCACGTCGTGGATGGCGCAAAGGAGGTGACGGTAAAGCTGGATGACGACTCCGTCTATCCAGCTAAAGTCGTGGGGGTGGACCCGCTGACCGATGTGGCTCTTTTGAAGATCGATGCGAAGCGGTCGCTTCCTGCCGTCCAGTTTGGGGATTCGGACAAGGCCGAGGTCGGCGACTGGGTGATGGCTGTTGGCAATCCGTTTGGATTGGGCGGCACGGTAACCGCAGGGATCGTTTCCGCGCGCGATCGTATTATCAACGCCGGTCCCTATGACGATTTTCTGCAGATCGACGCCTCCATCAACCAGGGTAATTCCGGCGGTCCCCTGTTCAGCACGGACGGTGCGGTCATCGGCGTGAATACCGCGATCTATTCGCCCAATGGCGGTAATATCGGAATCGGTTTTGCCGTTCCCTCGAACATTGTTAAATCGGTGGTCGCGCAGCTCAAGGAAAGTGGCCGGGTCGAGCGCGGCTGGCTTGGTGTCCAGATACAAAAGCTTACCCCGGAAATCGCCAGTGCCGTGGGCCTGAAAGAGGCGCAGGGCGCAATGGTGGTTGACGTCACTCCAGATAGTCCGGCCGCCAAAGCCGGGATGAAGCAGGGCGATATTGTCGTGAATTTCGCCGGTCAAAAGATCGTTGGGCCGCGTGATCTTGGCCGGGTGGTGGCGCAGGAGCCAAGTGGGAGCAAGACAAAGCTGACGATCTGGCGGGACGGGAACGAGAAAGTTCTGGCTGTCGTCACCGGCACGCAACCAGCGCAACCCCGCATGGCTGACAATCAGCCCACAGGTGAGCAGCAGGGCGCTTACCGCGCCACGGACCTCAATGCCGATCTGGCGCCACTGTCTTCTGAACGGCGCGCCGAACTTGGCATCGGGGACGACATAAAGGGCGTGCTGGTCCTGGATGTGAAGGAAGGCTCGGTGTTTGAGCAGGGCCTGCGGGCTGGCGACATCATACAGCAGGTTGGTCAAACTCCCGTCACGTCGCCCAAGCAGGTCGATGATCTGGTTCAAAAGGCCAAGGCTGGTCCCGAAAAGTCGGTCCTGATGCTGGTCAACCGTCAGGGCCATGATCTGTTTCTCGGCCTGAAGCTCGGTATCGCCTGACGGCCACACGAAACCTGGGCGGGCGGCGGGGTACATATGGCAAACCACCATATGGCCCGCCGTTTTTCATCAGGACGCCCCACGGACAGACATTGCGGTCATGACGGATAATCGGCCATATAGTATTGAAGTGGGAACCGGGGAATCCTGGCCCAGGCCCACGAAAGGCGGGACGATGCGCATCCTGGTTATCGAAGACGACAAAAAGACAGCCGATTATATCCTGAAGGGACTTGGGGAGTGCGGGTATGTGGCGGATCACGCCGCCACGGGACCGGATGGTCTGCATCTGGCCACCGGCGGCCAATATGACGCGCTCATTGTCGACCGGTTGCTGCCCGGTCTGGACGGCCTGTCCATCGTGCGGGCCCTGCGCACTGCAAAGATTGCGATACCGGTGCTTATCCTGAGCGCGTTATCGCATGTGGACGAACGGGTAACTGGCCTGCGTGCGGGTGGTGATGATTATCTCACCAAGCCCTTCGCCTTTTCCGAGTTGCAGGCCCGGCTTGAGGCGCTGCTGCGCCGACCCCACATTATTGCGCAACAAACGACGCTTGAAGTCAGTGACCTGACCATGGATCTGCTGGCCCGCAAGGTCATGCGCGCGGGACGTCCGATCGATCTCCGGCCGCAGGAATACAAGCTTCTGGAATATCTGATGCGCCGTGCGGGTCAGGTTGTCACACGCACCATGTTATTTGAAGGCGTATGGGATTTTCATTTTGATCCGCATACAAATGTTGTCGACGTCCATATCAGCCGCCTGAGAAACAAGATCGACAAGGGCTTTGACGATCCCCTCATCCACACGCATCGCGGCGGCGGGTATTCGATCCGTGCAAACTAAACTTTTCCGGACCTCCGGCTTTCGGATCGCAATCCTTTATCTTGGGCTTTTGAGCGTCACGCTGCTTGCGCTGGTTGCTTTCATTTACTGGTCGACAGCAAATCTGATCGACCGGCAAATGAGCGATACGATCGGGGCGGAAATCCGCGGGCTTGCGGAACAATACCGCCAGGAGGGGCTTCCCCGGCTTGTCGAACTGATCAATGCGCGCAGCGGCCCCAGAGGCGATCCGCAAAATGTCTATCTGCTGGTCAATCCGATGCTCGAACCGCTGGTCGGCAATCTGACCTCCTGGCCCGAAGACCCACCCGGTGCGGACGGCTGGCTTGAGGTCAGCCTTCTGCGGGGTGGCAGTGATTCCGGCAGGCATCATCTTGTACGCGGGCGGGCTTTCGACCTGACCCGGGGATATCATCTCTTCGTCGGGCGCGATACAGTGGCGCAAAGTGACTTCCAGACGATCATGGTCAATGCGGTTGCATGGGCGCTTGTTCCCACCCTTGTTCTTGGTTTGCTGGGCGGGCTTTTGATTGGGCGGTACAGCCTGCGCCGCATTGACGCCGTAAGCGCCACCGGCGAAGACATTGTCAACGGCGATCTGTCGCGCCGGGTGCCGCTTACCGGCAGCGGTGACGAGTTTGATCGTCTGGCCCAGACAATCAACAAGATGCTGGATCAGATCGACATGCTGATGACCGGCATGCGAACGGTGACTGACAGTCTGGCGCATGATCTGCGCAGTCCCCTGACCCGCGCCAAGAGCGGCATCGAGCTTGCGCTGCGCAAGGACACGGATGTGCACACCTACACGCAGGTCCTTGAGCAGACAAATGCCGAGATTGATACGATCCTGCGCACCTTCGAAGCGCTGATCAGCATTACCCATGCCGAGGTTGGTATGAACCGCCTGGCCTTCGGCCCTCTCGATATTGCCGCTCTGGTCAGCGATCTTGCCGAGGTTTATCAGCCGATGGCCGAAGGCGCCGGCATCACGATGATGATTGAGTGTCCGATGGAGATGATGATCAACGGGCACCGGCAGTTACTGGCTCAGGCGATTGCAAATCTTCTGGAAAATGCGATCAAATTTACCCCTTCAGGCGGTCGGATCGAGGTTTCTCTCAAACATGACGGCGGCTCCCCTGTTCTCGCTGTATGTGATTCGGGTCCCGGCATTCCTCCGGACGACCGGGAACGGGTGCTGCAACGCTTCGTGCGCCTGGACGACAGCCGGGGCGCCCCCGGCAGCGGCCTTGGCTTAAGCCTGGTCGCTGCGGTCGCCAAGCTGCACGGCGCCCGGCTGGCGCTGGCCGACAATAAGCCTGGGCTATCCATTACGCTGACCTTCCCTGGAGGCTAACGTATCGTCGCGTTGCGTCTGGAATCCGGAAGTAATTTCTCAGCAAGAGACAGTTTTGTTTATGGCTTGCTGCTCCGTCTAAGGATTATTTCTGCCAGCTTGTCATAGTCTTTATCAAAATGATGCCCGCCGGGAAGAGCAAGCGGCTGTACATGTCCGCTTGGTATCTGCGGACACAGGGAATCTTTTTCATCTTCCCCGTATATGCAAAGTGTGGTTTCACCATCAAGTTTTAAGGCTTCGGGAAGAATCGGGACGCCACCGGCCTGTCCGCCAAACCAGTTGCCGAGATGAAATTCAAAGGAAGCCAGCCCGCCAAGCCCCATCAGAACGGTATGCGCAACCATCGCTCTCGTGTCTTTCGGCAGGCGGTTGACGGCGAATGGCAGTACATTGGCGCCCTGTGAATAGCCAATCAGAATGGCGCGCGACTTTTTCCAGTGCGCGGCGTAATACCGCAACATGCGGTCCAGATCAGCCGTCAGGCCTTCCGGGGTGCGCTTGTTCCAGAAATAGCGCAATGTGTCGAAACCAGCCACCGGGATACCCTTGGCGGCCATGGCCGCCGAGACGTCTTTATCTATCCCCGCCCAACCGCCATCGCCAGAAAGAAGAATGGCGAAAGTGTCGCCGCTGCCCTTGCCGGGCACCTCGACCACCGGCAGATCAATAAGGCTGATGGGCGCCGGAGGTGTTGCGGCAATGCGCCTTGCCGTCAGCTTGTTATAGGCCTTGAGATATTCCGGCAGCCAGCTCTTCTCGCCTGTAATATTATGTCCGGTTCTGGGTAACAGCACCAGTTCACTGCCGTACACAGCGGAGGCAAAGGTCTGGGCGGTCCGGGCGTTGCAGACCGGATCATCTTCTCCATGCAGAAGAATCCAGGGGACGCGCAGTTTTCTCGTGGGTAACAGGTCCATGCCCTTGCCGTCTTTGGTTGAGATGGAACGAAGGCCATCGCCTCTGCACATGGGTTTACTGAGCGGAACATGAGGACAGAATCCCAGCGAAATGGCGCCCGTAAAGGTATCCGCCGGCGCCTGGGCAATCACGGCGTAGGCCAGCGCGGCGCCAGAGGAATGGCCAATCAGCAATGGCGTGAAATAAACCGGCAGACCGGCATAACCCTGGATGTAATGAGAGAGATTTTCAATATCTCCGTCCGGGAACACGCAATTGTCCGTGTCCTTTTCAAAATCCGCCAGGAATTGGGGCAGAGAGATGCCCGCAACCATGGCGCCCTGTTCCACCAGCACCCGCGCCATGGTGTCGGCATCCTGATCCCAGCCGCCATCGCCCGAAAGCAGCAGCACAAACTCCTTTACCTCGCCCGTGGGTTTGTAAAGCGCCACATCCTCAAAGCGCCCATGGGAGATATGTTCCTGCGCGTATGAGGGTGATCCGGTAATGAGGCAAACAAGTGCGCAGGCAAGATGTGCAATTTTCATTTGGTGATTACCTTTTTGAAGCTGCCGCTGATTAGCGTGGTGATGTCGAAAAGCACAAGCAGTGGCGCAACAATGCCGGGCGAGGCAAGATAGCGCGGCTCCCATTGCGGATCGAACTTCTCCTTGAAGGCGCGAAGACCTTTGAAATTATAGAAATACTCGCCATGCGCGAATAGTAACCGTCCCATCCGGTGCCAGACCGGGGCGAGCGCATGTCCGGTCATGCCAGACAGCGGCGCCATGCCCAGGCCAAAACGCTGATAGCCCTCTTCCCTGAAATGCAACATCAGGCTGGCGAACAGGAAGTCCATTGTCCCCGGTGGCGCGTCAGGAAGATGCCGCATGAGATCCACGCTTGCTTCAATCCTGTTTTGGGTGCTCATCAGTGTCGCAAAAGCAACGGCCCGTGTCCCTTTGCGCACCAGCGCCACCGGTTGGCGCACAATATAGGCCGGATCGAAAGCGCCCAGTGAAAAGCCCTTTTCGCTGGTCCGGTGCTCCGCCAGCCAGGAGTCTGAAATGAACCTGATCTCGTCCAGTATTGCGGGAACATTTTCAACCGGCACGGTTTCGAAGATAAGGCCATCGCGCGCGGCGCGGTTAACGGCATGACGCAGATTGGCGCGCTTCTTCCCTTTCAGCGAAAAATCCGGCAAGGGCACATATGCTTCCTCACCGATTTTATACAGACGCAGACCGGCATCGAGATATAAAGGCAGCGCCTGAGGCCGCACATGATAGAACGAGGCGCGCCCTCCGCCCTCGCGCGCGTTTTCGATAAATAGCCAGATCAGTTCCGGCCATTCACTTTGTGGCCCCACCGGATCGAACAGGCTGATCCAGGAGCGGCCATGGCGGCCAAACATGATGAATGCGTCGCCGGATTCAGAAAACAGAAAGCTTTTGTCACCCATTAGAGCGAGATTGGCGTCGGCGGAATCCTGTCTGCTGATAATGGCCGCCGCCAGCGCCATCGCCGCCGGGTCAGGTTTGGTAACCCTTACCGCCGGGCGCAGCATTTGCTGCAGCGCCAGCATGAATGTAACCAGCGAAAGCCCGACAATTGAGCGCAGCGCACGCGAAGCATGGCCATCAAATTCAAATTGCCACCATAAATCATGCACATATTCCACTTCGCGATAAACGAAGAAAAGCAGCCCGATGACAGCCGCAAGAATGCCTGACACCGCCAGCAGCCAGCCGCCGGTGAAAGGCTGCGCGAATAGTGAGGCCTTTCGCGTAAACTCTTTTCTGGACAGGGCAAGTGCAATCGCAAGAAAGGAAAGCACCGTCGCCTCGGCAATAGCGATGCCCTTGGAGAAGGCCAGAATCACACTTAGCAAGGTAAGCAGCAATCCCGCCCACCAGGCAGCGTCAAGACGCAAAAGCATGCCGCGCGCAACGAACAGCAGGGCAAGCCCTATAATGCTGCCAATGAAATGTGAGGCTTCCACGAGAGGCAAGGGGACATACAAGGCCAGAAGTTCCGAGGCTTCGTTCGTGGCGGGCGTGACCCCGGACACAATAAGCATCACTCCGGTGACCAATGTAAGCGCCGTGAGCAATAGCGGGGCCAGGCCCGATATTGCCCGCGTCACCGGCGCTACCGTGCCGCGCCGCACCTCGTGCGCCAGCAGAAGAACCAGCGCCAGCATCAGCGGCAGCAGATAATAGATCACCCGGTAGAGCACCAGCGCGCCAGCCAGCGCTTCGATGGGCAGGCGCCCCCCCAACGCCACAAGCATGACGGCTTCAAATACCCCTATGCCGCCGGGCAGATGGCTCAGTATGCCAAGGACGGTGGCGATGGCGTAAAATCCGAGAAAGGCCGTAAAATCAATGCTTCCGGCTGGCAATAGCAGCCACAGCACGGCGGCGGACGCGGCAATGTCCACCACCGAGAACAGTAATTGCTGCATCACAATCAACGCCGATGGAAGCCGCAGGGTAAAGATTCCAAAGATACTGCGTTCGCGGCCGTCCCGGCACAGCACCAGCAAGCCGGCCGTGGCGGCCAGGATCAGTGTGGCGACTCCCTGTATCACCCATACCGGGAGATTCGTCACCGGCGCGATGGCGTCCGCGCGCCACAACAGCGCCGCCGCGCCAACAGTATGAATGCCAAGGCCAAACCCAGCCGCATTAAAGGCGATGGCGCGTGAAATCTTGCCAATTTCAACACCCGCCGCGCCATAAAGGCGCATTCTCACTGTGCCTCCGGTCAATACGCCCAGGCCGATAGTGTTGGATACCGCGTAAGCGATAAACGACGTTTGGGCGGACAGACGGTAAGGCACACTGGCGTTAACATACCGCAGTGACGAATAATCATAGCCCGTAAGCGCAACATAGCTGACAGCCGTGGCAAGAATCGCGAGCAACAGACTTTGCGTACTCGTGGTTCGCACCTCATTCACCAAAGCCTCATAGCTCAGCTCGGCCAGCAGGCCTTGCAATGCCTCATAGGAAAGCCCGGCAATGAGGACTACAAGGCCAACCAGCAGCCAGGGGCGCCAGCGCAGAAACATGGATAAAAGACGTTCTTTAAATGACGCCTGCTCTTCTTCCTGCAACATGTCAGTATTAATCACGGATAGCTCCAGGTGGGTGCACATAAAAATAGGGACCAGAACTAGGCGTAAGCGTTTCAGCGCTGTCTGAATAGCCCCTAGATTTGCAGACGCCTTGCCCCCTAAAAATGAGGCAAGGAGATCATTATGGGCAGGACCAATTTCATCGAAGAGTTCAAGCCAGATGCGATCAGGCGGGCGGAAATGCTATAAAGCGTCAGGAAGCAGGCGTTTCTCCCAGAAAAATGGCCAGTGTGTAGCGGAACCATTTCTCCTCCAAATTGATTGAAGTCAATGTTGAAGAGGACTCAAGTATTTACATGTGTGGCTCGGTGTTGCTTGTGCCCGCTGCGGACAATTCTGCCGCAACAAAGTCCTGAACGTCCCGTAAACAATGGATGGGGGCCGCCCGTCACGGCGCGCCCCCTCACTCCCGGTCAGTTACACATGCAATTGGCGGTCATGGCGGGTGCATCGTCGGCGTCGGCGGCATCGCCAATGTCTTCGGGCTGGATCACCTGCACAAAGGGATTGTTGGTCAGACTGTCCTCAAGAATGCCGGCGTCGGGGGATTCTTCGGCGGGTTCTTCCTCGCCGGATGTATCGCTTTCTTCGGTCAGCGCATCGACCTGACTGGCGATGCCGATGCTGTCTTGCATGACTTCCTGCAGTTCAGCCTGCTCCACCAGATCAACATCATCCGTATCCGGAGGAGTTTCTTCCACCAGCGGCGGGGTTTCCACCAGAGGTGGAATCTCAACCACAGGTGTCGGAGGCGTCTCGACCACAGGCGGCGGCGGTGGTGGCGTTTCGACAACAGGAGGAGGCGTCTCGACAACAGGAGGTGGCGTCTCGACCACAGGCGGCGGTGGCGGTGGCGGTGGCGGTGGAGGTGGAGGTGGAGGCAGTGATATTGTTCCACCGCTCACCTCAATATTATCGATCTGCAGCGCCTGGAAAACACCGTCGGCGATTTCGATTTGGGTTATGCCTGAGGCGCCATTCGTTGCTATCAACCGCACCTCATCAAATCCGCCCCCTCCGAAACCTAGATAGGATGTGACTGCGTTGAATGATCCAAACCGGATCTGGGCTCCATCCAGCCGCAGATCGTAGGTGTAAGTGACGGAGCTGGTACCAAAACCGCTGCCGACGAGCACGCCAAAATTGACAAAATTGGAAGCGTCGGTATTGGTGATGGACGTATAAGCGTTATCCCCGCCGCTTGGATACCAGGATCGTGTATTTTGATGTGCGCCGGAACAGCCGCCGCTGATAACGCATGTCGTCCAGATATCGTTCCCGCCACCAACCTGGGTGACAGTAAGACCGCCAAAGCTATAGGGGCTGAGAAGGGTTCCAGCGCTGGAGGTCGCAGGCAGATCTTCGAACCCGGTGAAACCACTGCGCAATCCATCGGCAATCAGGTCAGTGAAAAAAACGGCAGGCACTGTGGATGGCGATGACGGCGCGCCATTGAACTGCACATCGCCGGTTATTGATCCGCTGATGGAGATGGCGCCTGTGCCGGTGATAATGTTCGAGGGTGAATTCGCGACCACATTCCCGTTAACGGTAAAGGCGCCGCCATTGGTCGTATAGGTGCTGTTGAAAAACGTTGTGCCATTATAGGTCTGATTGCCTACAGTGGTGACATCGTGCAATCCGATATTCCCCGCCGTGACGGTCAGATCATGCAGCGGATGGCTTGCGCCAACAGCGCCGGTGAAAGTCACCGTGCCGCCGGTCACGCTCAGGCTGTGCACCGTGGTCACCCCATCGACCGTGGAGGCAAACTCACCGCCGGTGACAGTGGTGATCGTGCGCACACCGTCAATCAGCAGCGCGTTATTGAAGTAAAATCCGCTCGCAGTAAGATTTTGCGCAAGCGTAATCGAGCCAACCTCCAGGCCAGCGGAAAGATATTGATCAAAATCCGACGCGCCGCCGTTGAAAGTCAGGTTAGCCTGGGCGGTTAAATAGATGTCCTTGGCCTCAGTGGCGGCGTTGGTGACGCCGCTGACGGTCATATCACCGGCGCTGAAAATCTTCACAGAGCCAGCCGTGATGTTCGCCAGTTCGCCGTTGGAAACGTCCAGTGCCGCCTCACCAAAACCGACAACCGCCGGGCCAAAGGTGCCGTTGATCGTGACGATATTGACGCCCGCGTTCAGGAGGCCGCTATCGATCTGAAAGTCGGCGCCGGTGACATAGATATCGCCGCCCACGGCCTTGATGGTTGCGCCACCGTTGACGGTGAAAATCCCGGCGCCATCGCCGTTCGTATCCGCCTGCAATTGCACAAACCCGTTGCTTGCGGTCACGCCGGTGGAAACCGTCAGATTGCCCTGGCTAAACGCCGATACGGTGTGGGCGAAGGTTGACGCGCCGCCGCTAAAGAACAATGGCGCAAAATTGCTGTTCAGTTCCAGATTGCCAAATCCGCCCGTATTTGCGGCGGTGACGCCATCTACGGTCAGTGTGCCGAACGTGTTGATATATACGTTTTGCGCCGTAATTTTTCCCAGTTCGGCGTCGGAAATATTCATGTCAACGCCCAGATTATTGCCGATCTGCACCGTGCCGGAGGTGTTGTTGATCGTGACGTTTCTGCCCGCGGCGTTGAGCGCGCCAGCAAAATTCACATCCCCGGCGCGGATGAACACATCCCCGGTTATGGTCAGCCCCGCGCCGCTGGCGATACTGAACAGGCCCTCGCCATTGCCATCAGCGTCGCCATTAATATTGAGCGATGCAATGGCCGATGGTCCGCCCGCAAAACTGATATCGTCGCCATCAATCGTCACATTGCCATTCACGGTGAGCGCGCCGAGCGTGACATGGCCAAGCCCCGCGCCTGCGGCGGCGTCAATGGCCAGATTGGCCCCGGGCTGGGTCAATTTTATCGTGTCGCCCGCGTTCATGGCAAAGCCGCCAGCGCCATTGATGCTGAAACTGGCGCTGCTGGTGTTGAGCAGAAGTTGATTGTCCGTCAAATCCTGCATGGTGATTGATACGGTGGCCTGCAAAGTGAGGGCGCCGGTCAGCGCCTCCAGCGCGCCCTCGGAAATGATGAAGCCGGTTGTCGCCACATCCGCGAATGTGATCATCCCGTCGGATAGTTGCCCATCATCCGCCGCACTTGCGCCGCTAATGATGGTAATGGTCCCAGTGGCGCCGGAACCGCCACCGCCACCGCCACCGCCACCGCCACCGCCACCGCCACCGCCACTAAACATCAATGGCGGGGAAGCGACGTTGAATGCATCATTGAACAGAACGTTGGCGTTGCTGATGGCGGCGCCATTAATAATGCCTGCGCTATCCAGCGTGGCGGTGCTGGTGAACAGGCTCAGCGAGAGGGCATTGACAAACAAGGGCGTCCCGGCGGAGCCGATCGCCACATTGGTTGCAGAATCCAGAACCACATTTTTTAACGCCGTCGTAGCCCCAAGCGCACCCAGCGTTATTCCGGTATCCGCATCAACCTTCAAATTGAACGCGCCGTTCACCGTGCCCGTGGTGACCGAGCCGGTGGAGGATGCAATCGCACTGTCTGCGGTCAGGATCGCCGGTCCATTAATCTTCACATTGCCATCGCTGGTTGACAGGTCGGCGCCAAGCATAATTGTGCCACTGCCGAACACCGAGGCTTCGATCAACCCGTCAAACTTTGATGACGCGCCGCTGAATACAATGTTGCCGCCATAGGCGGTTACAAAGGTAAGATTGCGCGGTGTGTAGGTGTCGGTCAGGCCATCGATGATGATGCCGCCAGTACTCGCAAGGCGCAAAGTAGGCGTCGTCAGGCGTCCGAATTCGTCATTATCGATCTTCAATGTGCCAGCGGGCGCCGCGCCAATGGCGAAAGTGGAACCGGTCGAAGTGGTGATGTCGATTGAGTCGGGGCTGCTTAATGTGCCATTCAGAATCAGATCATCGGCGCTGGTATTGATGTACCCCGTGCCGTTTGTGCCGCTATACTTGGCCGTCATGCCAGCGTCAATCAGCAGATTGCCGCCGCCGCCGCCATCGGTATCGGCAAACAGTTGCAGGCTCGCATTGCCGGAAAAAATGGGCACATTGGTGTGCGTCGCGGTCAGATTTGCCCGAATGTCGATGCTGCCGCCCGCCCGCGCATCCACGCTTTTGAAGGTTGACGCCCCGGTAAAGGTGATCGTGCCCGGGTCGATCAGTTTTATATAATCAAAACCATCGCTGTCCGCCTCCGCCACGCCACTTACCGTGATGCCGCTGGTGTTCTGGATCAGTAAATTACCCGCCGTGATGGCGTTCAGTTCCGCGCTGGAAAGAAAAGCGCCGCCGCCAATCTCAAGCGCGCCGGACCGGTTGGCGATTTGCACGGTTCGCCCGGCAGCGCTTATGCCGCCCGCGCCGCCGGTGGGCAGGCTGATGTCATTGCCCTGCAGCAACAAAACGCCCGCGCCACTATGGCTCAGCGTCTTGCCGGCGCCAATGGAGACATTTCCGCCGCCGGCAAAATCCGTGTCCGCATAGAACAGTCCGGCGCCCGTGGTGATCGTCAGGTCTGCATCCAGATTGATGTCTTGAACGGCGTCAATCTGCAGGCCCTTGAAGCTGGATGTACCGCCCGAAGTGCTGCTGGTTGAAACGCTGGACGCCGCCTTCAGATAGACATTGGCCAGATTATTGGTGCTGGCCTCCGCCACGTCTGAAAAGACAAGATGGGTGACGCTGTCAACATTGAAATTGGTTGCCGTGATATTCGCCAGTTCGGCGTTGGAAATGTTCATGACCCCGGCGGTGGCGTCATTCGCGCCCAGCCGGATGGAACCGGAACCGCCCGCATTGCTGATGGAGACGGCTCCCGCATTGACCGGGCCGAACAGTTCCACGTCCTGCGCCGTAATCGCAATCGCGCCGGTGGTGCTGACCCCTGCCGGGTTGATAATCACTTGACTGCCGTTCAGTGTCAGCGTTCCGCCATTGAGCGTGATTTTACCCACGTCAACAATGCCGCTGCCGGTACCCTTGGTGGCGTCAAGGGTCAGGCTGCCGCCGCCGGTCAGTCTGATTTCGTCATTGATGTCGTTGAAAATAATGCCGCCCGCGCCGGCCTCGAATGTGACAGCGCCGGACTGGCCGATGGTCAACAGATTATCGGCGAGGTTTTCAAGAACGATCTTGTCATTGGCCTGGAACTTCAGGAAAGCGGTGGCGGTATGGTTCTGGATTGCGGTTTCGGAAATGTTGAAGGTTGCAGTGCCGCCATCGGTAAATAATATCGTGCCGTCGCCAGGAGCAGTGGCGGAGGCAAACTGGCTGTCATTGGTCTGGGCGCCGCCATTCTTGATGTTGATAATATTCGGATCGAGCAGCAGCGAGCCGCCCGCGCCACTGGCGGCGGTAGTGTTGACCGTGCCGTCGAAATCGAGATTCTGTTTGCCGGACACTTCGACCATGCCGCCGTCGCCGGACAGCGCGCCGCCGCGGGCGCTGATCGCGCCGTAATATCTTGTGTCGCCGTCGGCCCAGACGACGACTTTATTGGCATTGCCGGTGGTGAGCGCGTCGGCGCGGATCGTCACGTCGCGCGTTACCAGGGTACGGCTGGCGGTGGGGGTTGCGCCCTGGCCCTGATAATCGCCGCCGATGAGAATCACGCCGCCGCCTGCATCGCCGCTGGCGTCGATATTGGCCTGGCCGGTCAGTGCGACTTTTTCGCCCAGCACTTTGATGACGCCGCCGGTTTCGCCCGCTGCGCGGCCAGAGACATCGACCGTGCCGGAAACCTGCGTGACGCCATCGCCATAAAACACCACTGTGCCGTTTTCCACGCCGACGCTGCGCGCCTCAACTATGCCGCCCAGATTGATCAGGCTGTTGACGGCGGCAGCGCCGCTGCGCGCTGTGATCTCGATCACACCACCATCGGCCGAGATGCGGCCCGTGTTTACAATCGATCCGAGCATCGCATCGCTGACCCCGATATGGATCAGATCATCGCCATACAGATCGAGCGTAAAGGTTTCGCCCGCCGCCAGTTGCACATGGCCCAGCCGCGCCGTAATCGTGCCGGAATTCTCCACCCCCGGCGCGACCAATGCCGCCAGCCCGCCATCGCGCACTGAAATCTCGCCCGCATTGACAATGCGCGCGCCACTGTGCCCGGCGATGCTGAAATCGCCGCGCCCCAGCATGAAATCCTGATTGCTCATATTCGCCGTGCTGGCCACCAGCCCCGCCACATCGATGCGCGCGCTGTTGCCAATCGTAATGCCCGCCGGATTGACCAGCGTCAGGCGGCCCTGCGCCTGAAGCGTACCCAGAATCTGGCTGGCCCCGCCGCCGCCCACGACGCGGTTCAACAGCGACGCCATGCTCGAGGGCTGAAACACCTCAACGGTTTCATGCGCGCCAATGTCAAAGCTCTGCCAGTCAATGACCGCCGCCATGCTGGACTGATGGATCGCCAGACTGGCGGCGCCTGTCTGCGCAATGCTGGCCGCACCCGCCGCCACCACGCCGTCCTGCGGTAAGGCCCGTGCGGGCAGGGGCGTCAATGTCACCCCCGCCAATGCCGCCAGTGACACGCCCAGCAGCGGCAAGCCGCTCAATGCCGAACGGCTCATCAGCCGGTCCTTAAGACGGGGCGCTATCTGCGGGACACGGGCAGGGATCATAATCGCCATCCATAATCATGGTTAATTAAAATTAATATTCGTTCAGATATGCCCCTGTTGCAGACAAAACACCAGCAACAGGCGTCACACAATCTGCTGATAATCCAGCGCGGATCAGGCTAACAGATTAAAAACCCCCTAACAAGTGCAGAATTCCGCCAGAAATTTAACCATAAGGGGGAATTGCAGCTAAGTTGGGCAGGGAGGTGGGGAGCGGGATGCGACTGGCTAGAGTCGTTTCATTATTTGACTGAAGCGCCCCGCTTAAGCGTCATTGCGAAGAGCGTAGCGACGTGGCAATCCACCAAGCCTTCGCAAGAAGGCTACGGCTGGCAAAGGAGCCACAAACGCAGGCCTTTGCGTGAGACTCTGGATCGCCACGCTTCGCTCGCGATGACGAAGTATACGTTTGTGATTCAGTCTAAACAGAAGCCGCTCTAGAGTCGTTTCTATAGCATGATGATTTCTATAGCATGATGATTTTAGGTTCGATCACACTTCAGCCTCTCAGTGTCATTACCCGGACAAGCCGGGTAATGACGCCGGGGGGACAGGCCAGGACAATGACAAAGAAAGCAGTGTTCAGAATGGGGAAACCACGTCGAAAAGCTGCTGGCCGTAACGGGCCTGTTGCACATCGGTTAGCTGACCCCGGCCGCCGTAGGAAATACGGGCTTCGGCGACCTGCGTGTGCTGGATCGTATTCTGGTTGCTGATGTCTTCGGGCCGCACGACGCCGGAGATCATGATTTCGCGCACTTCAAAGTTGATGCGCACTTCCTGACGGCCCTGGATGACCAGATTGCCGTTGGGCAGAATCTGGGTGATGATCGCCGCAACCGTGGTGTTGATGGCTTCCTTGCGGTCTACCGAACCCTTGCCGGAATTATTGCTGGAGGAATCCGCTTCAATCAGATTTTTCGGATCAATCGCTTCGGGTAAAATCTTGTTTAGGCTTTTCTCATAGCCAAGCAGTGCATTTGCGGACGCCCCTTCCTTGGCGGTTCTGGTGCGTGTCGTGGCGTTATCCACCTTGGCGCTGTCGGTAATATTGATGCTGACCGTCAGAATATCGCCGACCTTGGTGGCGCGCTGGTCCTTGAAAAAGGCGCGTGAGCCGGTTTTCCACAATGAATTGGGCTGCGTTGTATAGGCTTCTACGGCGGGCATTGGCAGATTGACCTGGGTCGCCTGCGGCACACCGGCTTTGGCGCCTTCCAGCGGCGTCAGCGGCGGCGGGCTGCCAATGGATTTTACCCGGTCTAGCGTTCCCGCGCAGGCGCCCAGTCCGAGCAATGCAAGACCCAGCAACAGGTTGCGCAGGACGTCCGCGCCAGGACGGCGTTCCCGGGACTTATGAAGCGAGGTATGACGCAGAGAAAGGGTCATGAGTCGGTAATCCAATTACTTACTGGCCTGAAAGGGCAGTGGTTGGCGGCGAATATTCAAGCCGTGAGGTTTGCGGCAATGCAGGCGGCGACACCAGTACATATCCGGCGGCAGTAGCGACGCCTTCAAATGTGCGGTTCGTTTGTGTATTCATCACGCGGATGGATTGTCCGAGAATAGCGTCTTCAAGCGCCTTGCCGCGAATGGATAGACTTAATCCCGGTGTTTCGAACGCGATGGTTATCAGGTCGCCTTTTTTGATGATTTGTGGCGGCGCAATATCGGTAACACGCAAGGGCACACCGGCGCGCAGGGGGCGTTTCGCCGCCATGCCGGTCAGCCCCGCGCTGTCGGTGATGTAATCAAAACCGGCTGGCGAGCGTTTGATTTCCTGCATCACCACGCTTTCCTCGCGGATGACTTCGCCGCGCGCGATGGGTTGCGCGAGGACCGGAACCATATGCATTTCGGCGGCAGCGAACGCAGGTGCAGTATTTAATACCCAGGGGCATAGCGCGGCAAGCGCAACAATGATCAGCCTGACAACGGAAATTTTTTGGGAAATTTTTTGGGAAATTTTTTGCATCACGCTTACCTGCGCAGGTTAGAAGTGGTTGAGAGCATTTCGTCAGAGGCGCTGATGACCTTGGAATTCATTTCATAGGCCCGCTGGGCGGTAATCAGCGAGGTAATTTCGGAAACCGGATTGACGTTGGATGTTTCAACAAACCCCTGAAGAACGGTGCCATATCCAAGTGCGCCAGGCGTGCTGACCTGTGCGGCGCCCGATGAAGGCGTTTCGCTAAACAGATTGTTTCCTTTTGCCTCCAGGCCCGCTTCATTAAAGAAGGTCGCTAATTCGAGCTGGCCAACGGTCTGTGTTTCCACCTGGCCTGGAATTTTTGCCTGCACCTGCCCCTGCTTGTTGATCGTGACGTCCGTTGCCTCCTGCGGCAAAGAAATTCCGGGTCCAATGATGAAGCCTTCAGGCGTTACAAGCTGTCCTTCCGCGCTAATCGAAAGGGAGCCGGCGCGGGTGTAAGCCTGTTCGCCGCTGGGTAACTGCACACGCAAAAAGCCACGGCCCTGTATGGCGATATCATAGGGATTGCCCGTGGAAATCACATTGCCCTGTTCGATGATGCGATATACCGATCCGGTTTTTACGCCCGATCCGACCTGTACGCCGGTGGGGACAATCGTTCCCGCGTCGGATGAGTTTGCGCCGACCCGCTCAAGGCTCTGGTACAGCAGATCCTGGAATTCCGCGCGCTGACGCTTAAACCCTGTGGTGTTCATGTTGGCGATATTGTTGGAAATCACTTCGACATTCAGCTGCTGCGCCAGCATGCCGGTGGATGCGATGTTGAGAGATTTCATTTTATTGACCTTCTATTGCATTTATTGATGTCTGTTAACGGTGCGCCAGGGGATTACCGGATCCGTGACAGCTGGTCGATGGCCTTGCGGGTTAGCTCATCTTCGGTTTGGGTGAGTTGCGCAGCAGACTGATATTTGCGCATGACCTCAATCATCCGCGTGATTTCCGTCACGGACTGCACGTTGGAGGTTTCGATGCTGCCCTGGACAAGATTGATTTTTTCCTTGGCAACCGGGATTCTTTCTTCTTCCGAAATGAAAAGATTTGCGCCCATTTTCTTAAGCGTCTGTTCATTTTCAAAGGTAAAAATACCGAGTTTCTGATTGGGCAGCCCAGGACCAGAAATTGTTCCGTCAGCGGAAATGTCGGGCAGTTCTGCGCCGGGTGGAATTTTGATTGGTTTCAAATCGGCATTCAATATTTGATGGCCATCTGGCGTAACAAGCTCACCATTGCTGTTCAGGTTGAAATTGCCATTCCTGGTATAGGCAATCTGATCCTTGAACTGCACCGCGAAATAGCCTTCACCGGTGACTGCCACGTCAAGCGGACTGCCGGTTTGCACAAGGTTGCCGACGGAAAGATTTCTTACCAGACCGTAATCAGTGACGAAGGAAACATTAGGCGTTGCAGGATCACCTTCTGCATCGGGGGAGATGTATTGTTCAAACAGGACATTCTCGGATTTGAAAGCATCCGTGCTTACGTTCGCCAGGTTATTGGCAATAACGTCCATCTCGCGCTTAAGAGAGCTGAGGTGGGACAGGCTGACGAGAAATGCGTTTTCCATTTTTGTCCTGAGGCTTCTGCCGTTGCGGGATCACATGCCGGGTGCATCAGGACATATGCATTTGCCATGCCAAAGTCAGACTGCAGAAAATTAGCGGTTTTTTGCTGATTTTGGAGACGGATGGGATTGGGCAATCACCTGGCCTGGTGAATTTACCCGGCAAAATTTACCGCCTTTTCCCAATGAAAAAGAAAAATGAAAGGTTTCCTTTACCCTTAATCGATAGATTCAGGCTCAGTAAGCCCACGATATGGCTGAGTAGAAATTGAGATGCAGGCTGGTTGCAACTGTATTCACCGTTGTGCAGAACACAGGTCTATAGATGGCAAAATCCGCTGAAAAAAACAAAAAACCTGCTGAGGAAGAAGAAGCCCCGGCAGATGCAGAAGTTCTTTCACTTGAACCGGAAAAGAAACGTCTGCCGGGAAAGGTTATTGTTCTTTATATCGTTCTTCCACTACTCCTGCTTTTGCTGGGTGGCGGTGCCGGGGCGTATTTTCTTGGAATGTTTGATTCTCCGGACGAAGAGCATGCGCAAGCAGGGGGTGCGGATAGCGAACATGAAGAAGGTAAACCAAAAGCGGTTTTTTATGATCTTCCAGAAATATTGGTCAATCTGAACAGTTCGGGAAAAAAGGAAAACTACCTCAAAATTCGTATCGCGCTTGAGCTTGAAGATGCAAAGGCGCAAACGGATCTGGAGCCGCTGATGCCCCGTGTTGTGGACAACTTCCAGGTTTTCCTGCGCGAGATGCGTGTCGAGGATTTGTCAGGGTCCGCAGGAATGATCCGCCTGAAAGAAGAATTACTGCAACGCATAAACCTGTCTGTACAGCCGCTAAAAGTGCGTGATGTTTTTTTCAAGGAAATGCTGATTCAATAATTATTGAATCCTGAAAAGGAAGTTCTGTCAAAATGGCGGATGTTGAAGAATTGGATGACGATGCTATCGCTGCCCAGTGGGAGGCGGAAATGGCGGGAGATGGCGTCAAAGACGGTGATATCGCCTCCGAATGGGAGGCCATGGCCGATAAGGACGATGATCCTACAGCTGGTGTTGTTGGCCGCGTCCTGAACCAGGATGAAATTGATAGCCTGCTGGGCTTTGATGGCGATGATTCCGACAGCGAAGACCGCAACGGCATCAAGGCAATGATTAATTCGGCGCTCGTATCTTACGAGCGCCTGCCAATGCTGGAAATTGTTTTCGACCGGCTGGTCAGAATGATGACCACTTCGTTGCGCAATTTTACATCTGACAATGTCGAAGTCAGCCTCGACAATATTACGTCAGTGCGTTTTGGCGATTATCTGAACTCAATTCCATTGCCGGCTATTCTGGCCGTGCACCGGGCGGAGGAATGGGACAATTATGGGCTGTTTACGGTTGACTCCAACCTGATTTACTCAATCGTTGACGTATTGCTGGGCGGCCGGCGTGGTACTGCTGCAATGCGTATCGAAGGACGCCCCTATACAACGATTGAACGCTCACTCGTTGAAAGAATGATTGAGGTGGTTCTCGAAGATATGTCGGCGGCATTTGAACCACTATCTCCCGTGACATTCAAACTCGACCGGATGGAAACCAATCCGCGTTTTGCAGCCATAGCAAGACCCGCCAACGCGGCAATTTTGGTGCGTTTACGGATTGATATGGAAGATCGCGGTGGGCGTATTGAGCTTGCCCTGCCATATGCGACGCTAGAGCCGATCCGTGAACTGCTTCTGCAGATGTTTATGGGTGAAAAATTTGGGCGGGATTCGATTTGGGAAAATCACCTGGCTACGGAGCTATGGAATACGGAAATTCCAATCGAAGCGGTTCTGGATGAGCAGGCCATACCACTTGGTGAAGTCATGAATTTTCAGGTTGGCCAAACTGTCATGCTGAATTGCGGGCCGGATGCAAATATTCGCATGCGTTGCGGCAATGTAAATTTGCTGAATGGCAGAATGGGACGAATGGGAAACAAAATTGCGATCAGAATAAGTGACAATATTAATCATTCTGTTTCGGCCTAGAGATAGGAGGCGCCAATGCACGTAGGATTAATTCTGGAAATTCTGGTAGCCGTTTTGCTCGTGGTAACGATTGGATATTGTTTTGTTCTAAACCGCCGTCTTGCCATGCTCCGTAACGGACAAGGCGAAATGCACGCTGCTGTACTCACATTAAATCAGGCGGCTGAAAAAGCCAGGATTAGTGTGGAGCAGATGCGCCAGAATAGCATTTCTCTTTCGGAGCAATTATCCGAAAAAATAAAGTCAGGACGGGCAATCGTGGAAGAGTTAGGCATGATGGTTGAGTCGGGAAACAGCATCGCGGACCGGCTAGCCGGGACGTCAACTGCGATCCGCTCCCCGGCGCGTGCGCCGAATCCGCTTGATGCATTGCCGCGGCTTGACGAGGGATTCCGCCGGCAGGTTGAGCGTGATAATGAAGCGCCCCGTGAGCCGGAAATGCAAAAATCAAACCTGTCAGGAAAGCAAAATTATGCCGATAGCGATCTGCGGGTTGCATTAAGGGCAATGCGCTAAATGTGGGTGTTGGTAAATCATATTTTGGACCGGATCCGGTTGCTGCCAGTTTTGATGATGGCTGTTGCACTGCTATTCGGGCTGAAAGTTGATGGCATCCGGGATGGGGTGTCGCAGATTCGTGCGGGTGTTCTGGAAGCGAAAGCGGAAACGCCCGCCAAGGAGAAGCCGGGGGAATCTGGGGCAGAAGCGTTAGCCAAGGAACCAGAGAAGCCCAGTGATCCTAATGATATATCGACGATGAGCGGATCCGAGGTTGCGCTTCTGCAAAAGCTCGTGAGCCGCAGGGAAGAGCTTGAGAGCCAGTCGCGTAAACTTGAAACCCGCGAAACACTTTTAACCGCTGCCGAAAAGCGTGTTGAAGAACGCATTACGAAGTTAAAGGAAATTGAAAGTAGCGTTGCGGCGCTTATCGAGCGTTTTGACAAGCAGGAGGAAGAGCGGCTTGCAAAGCTTGTTCAGGTCTATGAGAGCATGAAACCAAAAAGTGCTGCTGCAATATTTGATCAATTGGATATGCCCGTATTGCTGGCCGTTGCGAAGCGGATGGATGAATCAAAGATGGCGGAGGTTTTGAGCAAAATGAGTCCTGATGCGGCAAAACGCCTTACAATGGAAATGGCGCAACAGAAAAAACTTCCTGGTTCAGCGAGCTAATCAGAAAACAAATAATCAGTATCAGGAGCATATTAATGAAAAGCATGAATATGGAAGCGGTTGTGAAGGATCAGGTGGCGTCCATCAGAATGTCTGTGGGAGATATGGTTCCCATTGATCAGCTTCCGGGAATATTGAGGAGCCTGTTTTCCGCTCTGGAAGGCAATTCCGAGCCGGATTTGGACCATTTGCGAAGCCAGATTGATGAGATGCAGGAATTTATTGGCAACGCCCGCAGGGAAATATCAAGCATTCGTCCAAATGCAATGCGGGAGGTGGATATTCCTGAAGCAACCGATGAGCTTGATGCCGTGGTAATGGCGACAGAAGAAGCCACGAACGCCATTTTGGACTCGGTCGAAAAGCTGGAGGGTATTTGCGGCAGCCTTAAAGGGACTGACGCCGAAGCGCTTCAGTCCCTGGTAATGAAAATTTATGAAGCGTCAAACTTTCAGGATATTACCGGTCAGCGTATCAGCAAAGTCGTCAACACCCTGCAGGGAATTGAATCGCGCGTAACCAAGCTGGTTGCATTGTTCCCGGGCGAGGACGAATCCTGTCATGTTTCATGTGACGAGAACAAGTCTCTGTTAAATGGTCCGCAATTGCCGGATCTGGCTAACGGCCAGGATGATATCGACGCTTTGTTTGATAATTTATAAGGAAATTTTTCTGCACCAATGGCGGCTATATGATTTTGGATGAACCGGACGCTTTGATTACCAAACCATCTGCTGTCAGTCAGGGATGGATCATAACCTATTGTGATCTGGTCGCGCTGATGCTCACATTTTTTGTCATGCTCTACAGCGTATCTGCGCGTGATCCTTCCAAGGTTGACTCAACGGTAAGCAGCCTGACGGAAAAATTTGCAAAATCCTCTGTCACGTCGGATTTTGGAACCGTTTCTTCGCAGACTGGCTCGGTATTGCTGGATCAGGCGTATCTTGACTCTGTTATCAGCGCGATACGCGGGCGTGACGCCTTTGGTGAAGTAAAGCTTATTCGAAGCACAGGCGGCACCCTGATGGTCCGTCTGGAGAGAGACAAAGTGTTTGTCCCCCGCACGGGAATACTTAGCCCCGAAGGCCTGATCCTTATCAACGATATCGCCAGGGCGATGCTGCGGTCCGATGCGGTGGTTGCGCTGCCCATGATAGAAATCCGGATATCGGGCACGGCGGATGAATTATCTGAAACGGCGTCCAGTGCCGGGGACGAAGCGCCAGTACCCGTTCGTCAGGCAAGCCGTATTGCCCGGACCTTGATTGATTCCCGGGTGGCGTCCAGTTCAATTTCAACATTAATTCTGGAAAGTGAAATTCCGCATCTGGATATTGCTTTATATACAGTTTCAGCACCTGAGAGAGGCGCCGCAGTCAATGGTGTGCTGAAATGATTCACCATGAAGAATTCCCCGATGATTTTGATGAAACTGTACCGGCGCCGCCACCGGTAAGTCATGCATGGATTGTGACGTTCAGCGACCTCATGTCGCTGATGCTGGCGTTTTTTGTCATGCTGTTCAGCATGTCTCAATTGCAAACCCAGGCGTGGAAATCCATTGTCAGTGGACTGAGCGATGAACTTTCCCCCGGCCGGGAGCGGTCAATTCTGGAAATTGAGAAGGATGCCAGGCCGTTTCGCATACAGGAGCCAAAAGGTATTGATCTTGGATATCTGGAGACCGTGATCAGAGAGAAGTTTCGTAACCACGATATTCTTGCAAATGCCCGCATTCATAGCAGGGAGGATCGTGTCGTTATCGCATTACCGGTTGATCTGTTGTTTCAGCCGGAAACGGCAAAGGCTGCGGATATGGCGCCGGCGGCGATTGAGGTAATTGCTCAAACCCTGGCGTCCATCAAAAACCGGGTTGAAATACATGTCTACTCTGCGGAGGGTGAACGTCCCGCGCTTTCCGGGCTGGATGGATACGGATCAACATGGGAATTGTCCTTGAGCCGCGCTCTAATAATCAAAAAATTATTTATACAGGCTGGCCTGGGTTTGACCATCCTTCCAGTTGGGCATTCTGTTACGCCATCGGGTGCTCAGCCTGCGGAAGATCTGGTTGAACTTGTTATCAGGGAAATCGGCGCATGATGAGCTGCATACGCCAGTGTAAGCTTTTTGCACTGCTGGTTACAGCGTGTCTGCTTGTCTTTAACAGTCCGGCTGGTGCGCAGCAAACCGTAAAGACACGCGCTGGTGTACATGCGGATTATGGCCGGATGGTGTTTGAATGGCCGGCCAGAACTGGATATCGCGCCGATATTTCTGGAAAAGAGTTGCGTATAGTTTTTGACAAGCCCCTGAAGGCTGACTATGCCGTTTTCTCTCAAAAATTGGGGGAGTTTGTAGGTAAGCCAATAATTGGAAAAAATGGCAAGGAAATTCGCTTCCCGCTGCGCAGGGAATTTGGTTTGAAGGCCAGTCAATTTGATAAGCTTGTTGTTGTCGATTTGCTGAAGACGCCGCCGGCTGAAAAGCCGGTTGAAAAAAAGAGTGCTGAAAAGGAACCGGCAGCACCTCGCGCCAAACCGTTGACGCCTGTAAAGAAGGAATTGCCTCCCAAAATCGCGGCGGCGAATATTGTTTCGGAACGCAGCGAAGCTGAGGCTGCTGCGGATCGCGAAATCGCGCAAGCGCAAGAGCAGGAAAGCAAAAAACTTGCAGAACAGAAGGCTGTTGGGGAAGCGCTGGAAAAAGCCAGGACGATTGAGGATGAAAAACAGGCCTCTATTTCCAATGATGGAAAAATAGAATTTGAGCTGCGTGTAAAGGAGGTTGCCGGTGGATTGCGGATGCGCTTTCCATTTCCAAAAGACGTGGCCGGCGCCGTTTTTATGCGTGGCGATTATCTATGGATAGTGTTTGATAAGCCGGCGCATGTCGATCTGTCGATCGTTTCCCTGCTGAAGCATGATGTGATCGTAAATGGCGAACAGCTGGATGATAGGGATTCCACCGTATTGACATTTAAAGTGACCCCAGGATTTTTGCCCAGTGTGACACGGCGTTATTCGGTCTGGCAGGTTGATCTGCTGCGTGAAGCGGGCACGCCAGATGGCATTTTGCCGGTCACGCGCGCCCCTGAAGTTGAGCCAGGTGGCGAGGTTCGGGTGACTGCTGGCACACCCACGGGACCATTTTCTGTCATTGATCCGGTTGTGGGGGATACGCTTACGATTTCCCCTGTGCTGGAGGCTACACAGGCGGTGGTGGAAAACCGTAAATATGTGGATTTTGAATTGCTTTCCACCAGCCAGGGCGTCGCTGTTGTGCCATTCTCGGACCGGCTGAAGGTAAGCGCGGCGCCGGGATCTGTTACGATCACTTCTACCGCTGGTTTGCAGATATCAGACGAAGTGGTTCGCTCGCTTGGCGGAAAAGATAGCGCGAAAGCAACCCCACTGCCTCCGGCCTTTATGGAGTTTGATCGCTGGAAACGCGGCACTGATAAAAACTTTTATGAGGTGCGCGATCAGCTTCGTGCAAATGTTGCGGCAACCAAGCTGAAAGACCGTAAAGCCAACCAGATGATTCTGGCGCAGTTCTATCTTGCCCATGGACTGGAGAGTGAAGCGCGCGGAACGCTGAACATTATGGCCAGTGAAGATGCAAACGTTATCAATGATCCATATTTTAACGGCATTTCCGGTGTCACCAATTACTATATGGGGCGTTTGCACGAGGCTGAAAAGGATCTATCCGCAAGCGGACTGAAAAATGATTCACACGCAAAATTGTGGCTTGGCGGGGTTAAGGCGCGGCAGAATTCCTGGAAAGATGCGCTCATTGCATTCGACAGCGGCCTTGCCGTCATGGGTAAATATTCACCCGAAATACGCGCAGAAATCCGGATTTTAGCGGGAACGGCCGCATTGGCGATGGGCGAAAATGACCGCGCGCAACGCGAATTGAACAATGTAAAAATTGACACACTGCCGCCAAAAATGGCGAGTGAGGGACGGTTGTTGCAGGCCAGCCTGCTTGAGGTGCGCGGAAAAAATGACGCGGCGCTGGATTTGTATGACAAGGTGATAGCAACCCATTACCGGCCAAGCGAGATACCCGCCAGACTTTCGCGCCTGCTGTTGTTGAATAAAATGGGAAGCCTGGACAATGCAAAGGCAATCGAACAGCTTGAGGGGCTTCGATACGCATGGCGTGGCGACGATACCGAGCTGAAAATTCTTGAATCGCTGGGCATGCGCTATGCGGCGAATGGGGCGTACCGCGAGGCCCTTACGGTGATGCGGGACGCCGTGACATATTATCCTAACACGGAGCGATCTTCGCGCATTGCTGACAGCATGAACGAAATTTTTGCCGATCTTTATTTGAGGAACGGCTCCGACGCAATGCCGGCCGTCAAGGCGCTTGCATTATATTATGATTTCCGTGAACTGACCCCGCTTGGTTCAGATGGAGATGAAATGATCCGCCGCCTGGGCGAACGCCTGGTGGCGGTTGATCTGCTGGACGAGGCGATAGAACTGCTTGATCACCAGGTGCGGTTCCGTCTGGAAGGTACCGCCAAAGCACAGGTTGCGGTGCGGCTGGCGGTCATACAATTGCTGGATAAGCAGCCAGACAAGGCGCTGGACACAATCCGCCGTACGCGCCAGACCAGATTGCCGGAGGATTTGACATTCAAGCGGCTGATCCTGGAGGGGCGCGCATTGTCGGAGTTATCCGAGTTCGAGCAAGCCCTTGAGCTTATTGCTGGGCTGGATGCACCTGAAGCCAACCTGCTGCGCGCGGATATATATTGGGCGGCGCAGGATTGGCCAATGGCTGCTGCAAGTCTTGATAAGGTGCTGGCGGATGGTGGCGTTCAGCCGAATGACAAACCCCTGGATGTGGCCCTGCAGGGACGCATCATGCGGGCGGCGATTGCCTATGCGCTGGCAGGCCAGCAGGACGGACTGGACAAGTTGCGCAGCCACTATGATGCGCAGATGGCCGCCACGCCCTATGCCGATGGCTTTGATGTGATCAGTCGCTCCAGCGCCAATAATGGCGTGGCTTTTCGTCAGCTGGCCAGCACCATAGCTGGTCTCGACACATTAAAAGACTTTATGGCGACCTATCGCCGCGATCTGTAATATCCCCTCGCCAGCGCAATAATAGACAAAGCCATTCATTCACCGTATTAAATGCGCTGAGATGGCCATAGGGCCATCATTTTATGATACCGTTGGTCAGGTCTGCCATGGCGTATAGCAAGATTTCCTTTGTTGCTTCCGACTCTCGTAAGGCGCAGGACGCGCTTCGAATTTTGCGCGGCCGTTATACAGATGTGGCCCCGGATCAAGCCGATGTAATCGTGGCGCTGGGGGGGGACGGCCAGATGCTGCAAACCATTCATCAATTTATGGGCCGGAACATTCCAATCTACGGCATGAATCGTGGCTCGCTTGGATTTCTGATGAATGAGTATAAGGAGGATGGTCTGCTTGAGCGGCTGAATGACGCGGAAGTGACGACACTAAACCCGCTTCGCATGATTGCGACCGATGTGCACGGGCAATGTTTCGAAGGTCTGGCGATTAATGAGGTGTCGCTGTTGCGATCCACACGTCAGGCGGCGAAAATTCGTATCAGCATTGATGGGCGTCCCCGGTTGGAAGAACTGAACTGCGATGGCGTTCTGGTGGCGACGCCTGCGGGCAGCACCGCCTATAATTTATCGGCGCATGGGCCAATTTTGCCGATCAAGGCGGGCGCTCTGGCCCTGACGCCCATTAGCGCCTTTCGTCCACGCCGCTGGCGTGGCGCCTTGCTGCCAAAGAACGCAGTGGTTCTGTTTGAAATCATGGAGCGCGACAAGCGCCCGGTCAGCGCCGTGGCAGACATGCTGGAAGTGCGCGAGGTTGCCACGGTTGAGGTCTCCATGGCTGAGGATGTCACTGTCCCAATTCTGTTTGATGCGGGCCATGATCTGGACGAACGCATCCTGATGGAACAGTTTACGGATTGATGTAAGGCGCACTTTATCATGTATATGCACATGCTGCATCGTGCCGGGCTTCCGGCCCGGTTGGGGGGAACTTTAGCGCTGGCGGCCCTTGGGGGCGGCATTTTTGCCTGGATTGGCACCCCGCTGGCGTGGATGCTGGGGGCGATGTTTTTTACCACCACTGCAAGTCTTGCGGGTGCGCCAACGCATATGTCACTGAATCTGCGCAAGGTGATGCTGGCCATTCTCGGCATCATGCTGGGCAGTTCGTTCCGGCCGGAAATCGTTAGTCAAGCCGCGCAGTGGCTTCCGTCCATGGGCGTGATGGTTGGTTTTATGGCGCTGATCACGACGATGAGTTATCAGTTTTTCCGGCGTGTTGCCGGTTTTGACCAGGCTACAGCATATTTTTCCAGCGCCCCTGGCGGCCTGACCGAAATGATGACCGTGGGCGAAAGCATGGGCGGCAATGTCGCGACCATCAGCCTGGTGCACGCCACCCGCATTCTGGTGGTTGTTGGCACCATTCCGGTTTATTTCCGTTACGTTGAAGGCCTGCATATTCCCTCAATGCCGCCGGGACCAACCGGGCTTCCGGATCTGATGGACGTGGCGCTGCTGACGGCGTGTGCGGTTATTGGCGTGCCGCTGGCGTCAAAATTACGGCTGCCTGCGGGCGCGCTACTTGGGCCGATGCTGCTTAGCGCCATTCTGCATATTAGCGGCCTGACCAGCGCCGCGCCGCCGGGTCCAATCGTTGCATCCTCGCAAATTGTCATTGGTGCGGGTATTGGCTGCCGTTTTGCCGGGCTCAGTCTCAGGACTGTGTGGCGAACGGTTATGTTTGCTGTGGTTTCCGGATTGTTGATGGTGATTGCCGCCACGGTTACCGGCATTATCGCCGCGCCGATGATTGGTGATTTGCCAAAACCCATGATCCTGGCCCTGGCGCCGGGGGGGCTGGCGGAGATGAGCCTGATTGCCCTGTCTATCGGTTCTCTGACTGCCTATATCTCCTTCATGCATTTGTCCCGGATTATTCTGGTGGTGATGGTTTTTCCCGCTATTTTTCGTCTGGTGACGGGGGCATCCGTGACACAATCACCAGGTAAATAGCGCGGCGTGCAAGCTGCACGCTTGGACCTTTATTTTTACACTTGCCAAAGCGGGTGTGATGCATCAAATATAATTTACTTATTTTTACCGTAAAATAGGAAGTTGCGGATGCGGCCACTGGTGCATGGATTTTTTGACCCCGTTACTTTTACGGCGAGTTATGTTGTGCAGGATCCGGAGTCATCTGCCTGCGCAATCATCGATCCGGTAATGGACTTTGACGTGGCGTCAGGCCGTACGCATACAGAATCAGCGGATAAGATCGTAGCCCACATAGGGGCGCATGATTTGCGGGTGCAGTGGATAGTCGAAACCCACGTCCATGCGGATCATCTGACCGCAGCCCCCTATTTACAGAAAAAACTTGGCGGTAAGACCGTAATCGGGGCGCCGGTCACAATCGTTCAGCAGGCGTTTCGCAAAATCTTCAATACGGGAACGGATTTCCTCCTGGATGGCAGTCAGTTCGACAGGCTGATACAGGACGGAGAAAAATTACATATTGGCGGGCTTGAACTGCGGGCCATGCACACGCCGGGGCACACGCCGGCCTGCATGACCTATCTGGCGGGGGATGCGGCCTTTATCGGCGACACCATGTTTATGCCGGATTATGGAACCGCGCGGGCCGACTTTCCTGGTGGTGACGCCCGCGCGCTTTATCGCTCCATCCGTAAAATTCTGGCATTGCCGCCTGAAACCAGACTGTTCCTGTGCCATGATTATCAGATGCCGGAGCGCAAGCAGTTTGTCTGGGAAACCACCGTTGCCGCACAAAAATCCGGAAACGTGCATGTGCATGACGGGATCAGCGAAGAGGATTTCGTCAAAATGCGAACCGCGCGAGATGCCACACTGAACATGCCAGCGTTAATTCTGCCATCGGTGCAGATAAATATGCGCGCGGGTCATTTCCCGCCGGCAGAGGAAAATGGTGTGAGCTATCTTAAATTGCCTCTGAATTATTTTTAGATGATCAGTTCTCAGATGAAGTTTTTTGATAGCGCCTGTGATTATGTGACGCCATGTTAAGGCAGTATTTCCCAATTCTGGATTGGGGTGGAAATTATAACAGCGGCGCGCTGACCAATGATCTGATTGCAGCGATCGTTGTCACACTCATGCTGATCCCTCAATCACTTGCTTATGCCATGCTGGCGGGGTTGCCTCCGCAAGTTGGCCTTTACGCCAGCATATTGCCATTGGTGGCGTATACGATTTTTGGCACCAGCCGCACATTGGCGGTTGGGCCGGTCGCCAGTGGTTCGCTGATGACTGCCGTCGCAGTGGGGAATATAGCCGCGCAGGGCAGCTTTGATTATTATCTGGCTGCAATCAGTCTGGCGTTCATATCAGGTCTGATTCTGGTGGTTATGGGCTTTTTCAGGATGGGGTTTTTAGCCAATTTTCTCAGCCATCCGGTGATTTCCGGGTTCGTTATTGCATCGGGAATACTCATTGCCGCCGGGCAGCTAAAGCATATTCTGGGTGTTAGAGGTTCCGGGCAGAACCTGATTGAAATCAGCCTTGGCCTCATTCCTCAATTGGGAAAGATAAGCCAGCCCACGCTGCTGGTAGGCGTTGCGGTGATTGGTTATCTGGTTTTGATGCGAATGCACCTAAAGAGTTTGTTATTGCGTCTGGGCGTTAACCCGCGTGTGGCTGGTATTATACTGAAAAGCAGCCCGATTCTGGCGGTTGTCATTACAACACTGGTCAGTTGGCGGTATTCCTTGGATGCTATCGGCGTGCGCATTGTGGGAAGTATCGCAAGTGGATTGCCGCCGTTTACGATGCCTTCTTTTGATCCTGATTTATGGCGTTCATTGGCCGGATCGGCGCTTTTGATTAGCGTCATTGGTTTTGTGGAATCGGTTTCGGTTGCTCAGACACTGGCTGCCAAGCGACGTCAGCGTATTACTCCTGATCAGGAAATGATAGCGCTGGGGACTGCCAATATTGCATCCGCACTATCGGGCGGATTTCCTGTCAACGGTGGGTTTGCGCGGTCCGTTGTCAACTTTGAAGCAGGCGCTGAAACGCCTGCTGCGGGCGCTTTCACCGCAATCGGCATCACTGCAGCGACCATATTTTTGACACCGCTATTGTTTTTTCTGCCGCAGGCGACGCTGGCAGCGACCATTATTGTCGCTGTGCTTTCATTGATTGATCCAGGCGTGATTAAACGCACCTGGATTTATTCCAAAAGTGACTTTGCGGCCATGTTTGCGACGATAATGCTGACCCTGCTGGAAGGCATTGTAATTGGAATTTTGTCTGGTGTGGCGCTTTCTATTCTGATTCATCTTTATCGCACCAGCCGTCCTCATTGGGCCATTGTTGGACAGGTTCCCGGCACGGAACATTTTAGAAATATTTTGCGACATACAGTGGTGACCAGTCCATTTGTGCTAAATCTGCGGGTGGATGAAAGCCTGTATTTTCCCAATGCCCGTTTTCTTGAAGACAAGGTGCAAACCCTGGTGGCGGAAAATCCCGGCGTCAGGCATGTGGTGCTGATGTGCCCGGCAGTGAATTCCATTGACGCCAGCGCGCTGGAAAGCCTGGAAGCGATTAATGCGCGGTTGCGGGATTCAGATGTAAAACTGCATTTTTCCGAAATCAAAGGTCCGGTGATGGACCAGTTGCAGCGCAGCCACTTTTTGGAAGAATTAAGTGGAAGCGTGTTTCTCAGCCAGTATGACGCATTCGCAACCCTTGATCCCGAGGCCGCGCGTAAAGCGCTGGCGCGTTAAAATATTCAAGCTAAATCATCTGTAATCTGACCATTTTTGAGATAGGAGACAATGGCGCCGGCGGCGCGCTTTGGCGCGGATTGTGGAAAGTTTGCGAACGTATAATCGAAGGCGTCTTTCTGGAGCGGCTCGAATTGTGCGCGCCACTGTTCTACGCCAGTCAGGGCTGAATTCATTTCAGAAATGTTTTCAGCGACCTTGCCCAGCGTCCACCACAGATATTCTTCCTTATCCTGCCATTCGAACTGATGTGGATTAAGAAAAATAACGGGGCGGGGATGCAGCAAAAATTCATAAACCTGGCTGCTCCAGTCACCGAGATATATATCGGCGGCCAGACTATAACTCATATCAACGCTGCGCTCACTGCCTGTATCAATCAGAATATGTTCAAGCTTTTTGTAGGGACGCAATTCCTCCTGCGTAATCACCCCATCGGCATGCATGCGGATATGTGGCGCGAAGATCAGATTAAACTGGCCGGATTTGGCAAAATAATCCAGCACCTGATGCCCGATTGCATGCCAGGAACTGTGCTGACTATTGTGATGCGGATTGTACAGAACGGTTTTACGGCCATTGCTGAACAGGGGCTGCCGCATCTTGCCCATGCGTGTCACCAGATCAAATTTGCTATATCCGCTGACGCAATAATGGCCGGGGCGAAGCAGGGCCTTGTCCAGCAGCCGGTCGCGCCGTTTACGTCCCGGCAGCAGCACCAGATCGAATTTTCGTATTCGCGTATCCCAATCCCGTTCGTCATCACCCGCGCCATGCGTCGTGTGTATGAACTTCGTGTTGCGCAGGCCCATATTACGCAATACCAGGCTGGTGCGTTCCGGCATCACAAGCGCGTCGAAACGCGATAATCCCCAAAGGTTCCATAATAATATGAGTAATTTTGGAACTGAATCGTTCACGGCGCTGCGCGAGGAGCGAAATGGCGCGGCAATGATCTGATATTTCAGCCTGTCAGCACTATAATAGCCAGCAAGCTGACGCAGATAGTCTTCCTGAGCGGGGCTGCGCGCCAGCAGGGTTACCTCAATCTCAGGATATTCCTGCGACAGCGCGCAGGCGGCAGGCAGACTGTGAAAAATCTGATGCGATTGCGCAATGAAAATAAAACCGATTTTCATTTAAGTGCTGTACATTTCAAATGGTCAAACCGGTGGCGCTACATTCAGCCTTGCAATAAATCTAACGCTGCACATGCCGATGCAATAACTCCAGCGCCGCATAAACCGCCTCCATGCGGATTTCTTCGCGGCCGATATCGCCGAAATGATAGAGTTCATGAATAATGGGTTTGCGTTCGCGCGCTGCGGCCACATGCACCAGGCCAACCGGTTTCATGCGGGTGCCGCCACCTGGTCCCGCAATGCCCGTAATGGCAACGGCCAGATGCGCATTGGAATTTTCCACCGCGCCTTCCGCCATCATGCGTGATACCGGCTCGCTTACTGAACCGACATCGGCCATCAGATCGCCGGGGACACCCAGCAGATCGCGCTTGGACTCGTTGCTATAGGTAACAAAACCACGGTCAAACACTGATGAGGCGCCCGGTATGGAGCACAGACATGCGGCCACCAGCCCGCCGGTGCATGATTCTGCGGTGGCGATGCGCAACCCCTGGGCCTTACAGTCGGCCAACAGCATTTCGGCAAGTTTCAGGGTTTTAAGGGGGAACATTTTTCTTCTCCTGCGCTGTCTTACCGGATCACATATAGGGCTGTCTGTATCAGCATTAATGCGTACGCCCCCGCGATCATATCATCAAGCATTATACCCAATCCGCCGGACACTGTCCTGTCCGCCCAGTTGGCTGGCCAGGGTTTATAAATGTCGCAAATGCGAAACAAAATAAAGGCCACAAAATAGGCCAAAGGATCCAGCGGTACAAACAGTAGCGCCAGCCACTGACCGGCAACCTCATCGATCACAACATTCTGACAATCTTTCAGACCGGCTGCCTGAGTGTAGCGCCCCGCCGCCCAAATCCCAATGGCGAAAGCAGCTATGACGCCGCAAAATAGTCCCCATGCGCCAAACAGCATCGTAATCATCCAGGCAAAGGGCAGGGCGGCGATGGATCCCCAGGTTCCTGGTGCGCCCGGTAACAGGCCGCTGCCAAACCAGGTGGCGATCAGGCTGACCGGGTGGCAAAAGCCAATGCTGGCGGGCGGCCGCGCCAGGATCATTTTGGCGCACTGACGCTGGCCACCGCCTGTGCCGCAATGCCTTCGCTGCGCCCGGCAAAGCCCAGTCCTTCGGTGGTGGTGGCCTTAACGCTGACGCGCCCGGGCGGCAGGCCGAGTATTTGTTCTATGCGCTGTTGCATCAAAATCCGGTGTGGTCCGATGCGGGGCGCCTCGCAGATCAGGGTAACATCGAGGTTGGTGATTTCTCCGCCCATGCTACGCACCAGTTTGCCCGCATGTTCAAGAAAGATGCGTGAGGGCGCACCTTTCCATTGTGGATCAGATGGGGGGAAATGCTGGCCAATATCGCCTTGCGCAATCGCGCCCAGAATAGCATCCGTCAAGGCGTGCAGGCCGACATCCGCATCGGAATGCCCCGCCAGCTTCTTATGATACGGGATTTCAACGCCGCATAAAATGACAGCACTGCCCGCTTCAAAACGGTGCACGTCATAGCCCATGCCAAGGCGTGTCAGCATTTCCGGTCCGGCAAGCATGCGTTCAGCGCGGATAAAATCCTCATCATGGGTGATTTTGAAATTATTCTCATTGGCCTGTATCAGACGCACCTGAAGTCCGGCATGTTCCGCAACGGCGGCATCATCGGTTAGGTCCAAACCAATGGCCCTGCGATGGGCATCCAGGATCGCCGGAAACCGAAACCCCTGCGGTGTCTGTGCACGCCACAATCCGTCGCGCGCTATTCCCCTGATGATATTCGTCCCCTGCGACATTTTTACGGTGTCCGTCATCGGGATGGCGGCAATGCCGCCGTCAGCCTCAGACAGCGCGGCAATCACGCCATCAATGGTTGCGGTATCGGTAAAAGGCCGCGCGGCGTCATGGATCAGAACCAGGTCCGGCGGGTCTGACGCAAGCGCCTCAAGCCCCAGCCGCACGGATTCCTGCCGGCTATTGCCCCCCGGAATAGGGGAAGCGACGGGTAGTCCGGCCACAGCATCCCTGTAGAGCCCTTCATCGTCCGGGTTGATGATCACCTGTATCCGGCCAATCCGGGGATGGTGACAAAACCTGTTGAGGGTATGGCGCAGCACCGCCTGACCGGCAATTTTCCTGTATTGCTTTGGATGCGCGCTACCTGCGCGTGTGCCTTTGCCGGCGGCCATGATCAGAACAGCAATGCGCATTCGCTCATTTCTTTCAGTTACTTGCTGCAAACCTAATGGGGTCGTCCAGTTCTGCCAAGCTTATCTGTGTGCGTTGCAAAAAACACCTTGCAGATTGTAGAAGTGGGATATAGTGTGCCTATTAATTCATCACCTTTAAAGAATGCCTAAATTATGACCATTACGCTTCAGTCCATAAATATCAGCCACCCGGTCTTCCTGGCTCCGCTGTCAGGCATTACGGATTTGCCGACACGCCGCATATTCCGCGAACAGGGGGTGGGATTGGTCTACTCCGAAATGCTGGCAAGCAGGGAAATAATGTCCCGCCCGGTTGCCCAGCAACGTCGCCTGCGCCGCACCGAAGACGAAAAGCCGCTGGCGATACAGATCGCGGGTTGCGAAGCCTATTGGATGGGCGAGGCGGCCCGCATATGTGCGGACATAGGGGCCGAAATCATCGATATCAATATGGGGTGTCCCGCCAAAAAAGTCGTCCATGGCTATTCTGGTTCCGCACTCATGCGCGATCTGGATCTTGCGTCGGCGCTGATTGCGGCGACGGTCGGCGCCGTGAACATTCCCGTGACACTGAAAATGCGGACGGGATGGGATGAGGCAAATCGCAACGCGCCCGAACTGGCGCGCCGTGCCGAGGCGCTTGGGGTTCAGCTGCTATCCGTCCATGGCCGCACACGCTGTCAGTTTTACAATGGCCGCGCCGATTGGGAATTTGTGGCGCAGGTCAAACAGGCGGTAAATATTCCCGTGATCGTCAATGGCGATATTGAAACCGAAGAAGATGCGGCGGCCGCTTTATCGCTATCGGGCGCCGATGCCGTTATGGTTGGACGCGGTGCGCAGGGCCGCCCCTGGTTTCCAGAACAAATCCGGCATTTCCTCGCCACGGGAAAAAAGCTTTCTACGCCGCCAATCCAGACGCAAATTGCAATCATGCGCCAGCACTACATGGCCATGATTGCGCATTATGGCGAGGCGCTGGGGGTGCGCAACGCGCGCAAGCATCTGGGCTGGTATCTGGCGTACATGCCGCAGGGCGAAACGCTTCGCCGCACATTGATGACGCTGGATAGTTCTACCGCTGTGCTGGCTGCAATGGAGCGGTACAGTATGGATCAGTTGATGGAGTTAGCCGCCTGATGTCAGAAACCTTGATAAACAGGATCGCCATGCGCGGTAGTGACATCGCCGGATTGAATGTCAGTGCAGAAATGATACTGGATGCTATTCCGGCCCCCGTCATTGTCGTGGATGAAGCAGGCAGAATTTCTTACATCAATGCTCAGGCGCAGCAATTTTTTAAATCAAGCACGCATATGCTGCTTAATCAGCCTATTGTAAAGCTGGTTCCGTTTGGAAGCCCCGTACTCGCGATGATCGACCAGGTCCGGCGTGATGGCGTGGCGGTTTGGGAGTACGAGGTAAATCTAAGCACGCCGCACACCGGCGAACGGATTACGGATGTGCAGGTGGCGCCTGTTGGTGACGATCGCAGCGATGTATTGCTCGTTCTGCGTGAAGCAGGCATTGCGCGCAAAATGGATCAGCAGCTGACCCATCGCGGCGCTGTGCGTTCGGTTACGGGCATGGCCAGCATGCTGGCGCATGAAATTAAAAACCCGCTGTCTGGCATACGTGGCGCCGCGCAGCTTGTGGAACAGAACGCCAATGAAGCGGATAAGCTGCTGACGCAGCTGATTTGTACAGAAACGGACCGTATCTGCGAACTGGTAGACCGCATGGAAGCCTTTAGTGATCAGCGGCCATTGCAGCAAACGCCAGTTAACATTCATCAGGTTCTGGAACATGTCAGGCGTATTGCACAAGCGGGATTTGCCAAAAATATCCGCTTCATCGAAGAATATGATCCCTCGCTGCCCGAAGTGATGGGGGACCGCGATCAGCTCATTCAGGTGTTTCTCAATCTCGTAAAAAATGCGGCCGAGGCGCTTGAGGGTGTCAGTGGTGGTGAGATCATGTTGAGCACCGCCTATCGCCATGGGATGCGGCTGGCGCTTCCCGGGGGAACTGCCCGCGTGGCGTTGCCATTTGAGGTCTGTGTGCGCGATAATGGACCAGGTATTTCTGAAGACATCAAGGCGCATTTGTTTGATCCGTTCATCAGTACAAAGCCAAATGGAACCGGGTTGGGGCTGTCGCTGGTTGCCAAGATTATCGGTGATCATGGTGGTATGATTGAATGTGACGCACAGCCAAGACGCACAATTTTTCGTACGCTGCTGCCCATACGCGGGCGCACAAAACAGAGCAGTCAATTATCATGAGCATGCCGTCAGCCACCACCATGCCCCAAACCATCATTGTCGCCGATGATGATAACGCCATCCGTACGGTGCTGAACCAGGCGCTGGTGCGGCTTGGTTACAATGTACGCTCCACTGGCAATCTCGCAAATCTGTGGCGCTGGATGTCAGAGGGCGAGGGTGATCTGCTTATCACCGATGTGATGATGCCGGATGGCAATGTATTTGACATGTTGCCGCGCATCAAAAAACATCGTCCGGGATTGCCTATCATTGTTATGAGCGCGCAAAACACACTGATGACGGCGCTCAAGGCGGCGGAAAAAGGGGCGTATGAATATCTGCCCAAGCCGTTTGACCTGAATGAACTGACCAGGGTCGTGAAGCGCGCGCTGGCGGCGCAAATGAATTCACCCGTGGAAAGCGCAAACATCAATTCAGGCGAAGAAGAGTTGCCGTTGATCGGGCGATCACCTGCCATGCAGGAAATTTACCGTATTCTCGCACGGCTGATGGGAACGGATCTGACCGTGATGATCAACGGCGAATCCGGCACGGGAAAGGAACTGGTGGCGCGCGCATTGCATGATTATGGCAAACGCAAGAGCGGCCCCTTCGTTGCCATAAATATGGCGGCGATCCCGCGTGAGTTGATCGAAAGCGAATTGTTCGGTCATGAAAAGGGTTCTTTTACGGGCGCTGCAAATCGTGCGTCCGGGCGTTTTGAGCAGGCTGAAGGGGGAACACTGTTTCTGGATGAAATTGGCGATATGCCGCTGGAAGCCCAAACACGGTTGCTGCGCGTGTTGCAGGAAGGTGAATATATGATGGTCGGCGGGCGCGCTGCGATCCGTACCAATGTACGGATTATCGCTGCGACCAATCGGGATTTGAGACAGCAGATCGCGCAGGGGCTGTTCCGTGAAGATTTATTCTATCGATTGAACGTGGTGCCAATGCGGCTTCCGCCATTGCGCGAGCGTTCGCAGGATATTCCTGATCTTGTGCGGCATTTTCTTAATCGCGCCGAGGCAGGTGGGCTTGCGCACAAGACGCTGGAGCAGGCGGCGCTGGAGCGGCTTAAACGCTATCGCTGGCCGGGCAATGTGCGGGAGCTGGAAAATCTGACGTTGCGTCTGGCGGCGCTCTATCAGGATGAAATCATCAGTGCGGAAATTATTGAATCAGAATTGACGGACAGCCAGAATAGTCCGGCAGAAGAAAATGGAGCAGGCAGAGACAATAGTCTTGGCGCGGCGGTCGAACGTAACCTGGCGCGTTATTTTTCCGATCATGGCGATGAACTGCCCCCGGCGGGCCTGCATGATCGTATCTTGCGCGAGATTGAGCGCCCGCTGATTTCCATGTGCCTCTCCGCCACCAAGGGAAACCAGATCAAGGCGGCAGAATTACTGGGGCTTAACCGTAATACGTTACGCAAGAAAATCCGGGAACTGGATATATCCGTGGGACGCGGGATGATTTGAAGGTTTAAGGCACTCTGGGCTGGCATAATTAATCTAATCTTGTCTATTGTGCGGCGCAGCATAATTTTGTTGACTTAACCATGGCGCTTTCGGTATACCCACGGCGGGTCGCTTCCTCCCAACGGGAAGTATTACAGAAGGACGGCGCCAATGGTTGCCAATGCTATGCCGGTTAAGCCGAATCTTCGGCCAGTAAATCCGCATTTTTCATCCGGTCCCTGCGCCAAGCATCCCGGATGGTCTCTCGAAAATCTGAAAAACGCCTGTTTGGGACGTTCGCACCGTTCGAAACCTGGCAAGGCGAAACTGGCGGACGCCATTACCCGCACCGCAACGCTGCTTGGCATGCCCGGTGATTACCGGCTGGCCATTGTGCCTGCCTCTGACACAGGCGCCGTGGAAATGGCGCTGTGGTCGCTGCTGGGTGCGCGGGGCATTGATGTGCTTGCCTGGGAATCGTTTGGTTCCGGCTGGGTGAATGATGTCACCAGGCAGCTAAAACTGAAAGATGTTCGTGTTTTTGAATCCGGCTATGGCGCGCTGCCCGATCTTGCGCAGGTCGACAAAGACCGTGATGTGATTTTTACCTGGAACGGCACCACGTCTGGCGTGCGCGTGCCAGATGGAAAATGGATCGCGGCGGATCGCGGCGGATTGACCATATGCGATGCGACGTCGGCGGCCTTCGCACAGGATTTGCCGTGGGATAAACTGGATGTCGTTACCTTCTCCTGGCAGAAAGTGCTGGGGGGCGAAGCGGCGCATGGCATGCTGGCGTTATCACCGCGCGCGGTGGCGCGGCTTGAAAGCTATACCCCGCCTTGGCCGATGCCGAAACTTTTCCGCATGACCAGCGGCGGCAAGCTGACCGAAGATCTGTTTCAGGGCGCCACCATCAATACGCCGTCCATGCTGGCGGTGGAAGATTATCTCAGCGCATTGTCCTGGGCGGAAAAGATTGGCGGCCTTACGGCATTGATCAGGCGTGCAGACGCCAATCTGAAGATTATAGCTGATTGGGTGGCGCGCACCCCGTGGATTGATTTTCTTGCGGCCGATCCCGCCATTCGTTCCAATACATCCGTCTGTCTACGGATCGTCGACCCCTGGTTTCAGGCGCTGGACGCCGCTGGTCAGGCAAAAGCCGCAAAGCAGATAGCAGGCCTGCTGGAGGCTGAAAAGATTGCTTACGATATCGATTCATACCGCGATGCGCCGCCGGGCCTGCGCATCTGGGCCGGGGCGACGGTAGAGGGCGCCGATCTTGCGGCGCTGCCGCCGTGGCTTGATTGGGCCTGGGGACAGGTTAAGAGCTAAGTATTGCGCCCGGACTCTCCCTTATCGCCATTCATCCTGTGACAGGAGCATTGCAATGCCAAAAGTTCTGATAGCTGACGCCATGAGCGACCGCGCGGCGGAAATTTTCCGCGAGCGCGGCGTGGACGTGGATGTGATAACCGGCCTGAAACCGGATGGATTACTCGCCATTATCGGACAGTATGACGGTGTGGCGATCCGGTCCTCCAGCAAGGTGACGGCGGAAATTATCGCGGCCGGAAAAAAACTGCGCGTCATTGGCCGTGCGGGCATCGGGGTGGACAATGTGGATGTGCCTGCCGCCACGGCGCGCGGCATCGTGGTGATGAACACACCCCATGGCAACGCCATCACGACAGCGGAACATGCCATATCGCTGATGCTGGCGACCGCACGGCAAATTCCCGAAGCAAGCCAGTCGACCAAGGCCGGCAAATGGGAAAAAAACCGCTTCATGGGGGTTGAGGTTACCGGCAAGATTCTGGGGATTATTGGCTGCGGCAATATTGGCGCCATTGTTGCCGATCGTGGCCGTGGCCTGCGCATGAAGGTGCTGGCCTATGATCCTTTCCTGTCGCCTGAAAAGGCCAAGGAACTAGGGGTTGAGCGGGTGGAACTGGAAACGCTGTTCAGGCGCGCGGATTTTATTTCTTTGCACACGCCGCTGACCGACCAGACACGCAATATTATTGATGCAACGGCCATATCAAAAATGAAGCAGGGCGTGCGCATTATCAATTGCGCGCGCGGCGGGCTGGTTGTTGAAAAGGATTTGCTGGTGGCGCTTAATTCCGGCCATGTGGCGGCGGCCGCCCTTGATGTGTTCGAGGTTGAACCGGCCATCGACAATCCTTTGTTTGGGCATGAAAATGTCATTGCCACGCCGCATCTGGGCGCGTCCACCACCGAGGCGCAGGAAAATGTGGCGTTACAGGTAGCCGAGCAGATGGCGGATTTTCTGATTGATGGCGCCGTGACAAATGCGCTGAACATGCCATCACTCAGCGCAGAAGAGGCGGCACTGCTTGCGCCCTATATGAAACTTGCGGAACAGTTGGGCATGTTTGCCGGACAATTGACTGAAACGGGCATCAAGGAAGTCGAGCTTGAATATGAAGGGGTGGTCGCCGATCTGAATACCAAAGCGCTGACCTCAATGGCGCTGTGCGGGCTGCTGACGCCGTTATTATCGAATGTGAATATGGTTAGCGCCCCATCCGTTGCGCGCGAACGCGGCATCCGTGTCAGCGAAACCAAGGGGCCGCAACAGGGCGCGTATCACACTTATATGCGCCTGACCGTGGTCACGGAAAATCAGCGCCGGGGCGTGGCGGGGACATTGTTTGCGGATCAAAACCCACGCATCATTCAGGTCAAGGGCATCGAACTGGAAGCCGAGCTTGGCCCGCACATGCTGTACGTGACCAATGAAGATAAACCGGGTTTCATTGGCCGCCTTGGCACGTTATTGGGCGAGGCCGGCGTAAATATCGCCACTTTCCACCTTGGCCGCGAGAAGGCGCAGGGCAATGCGATTGCGCTGATCGAGGTGGACGAGGCGATCAGTGACGCGGTGCTGGCCAAGGTTCGCGCCATCCCGTTGGTGGTGCAGGCCAAGGCGCTGAATTTCTGACGCCTACAGACGGCCCCCGGCGATCATCCGGTTGAAGGCGGTGACCGCTGCTTTCGGCCCATCCGGGTGGCTCCACACGCCGCTGGAAACGGCAACAAAGTCCGCGCCGGCCTGGGCCAGCAGGCCGCAATTTTCAACCTTGATGCCGCCAATGGCGACGCAGGGGATCAGGAAAGTATCCTGCCACCAGGTCAGTAATTCCGGTGCGGCGTGGGTTTCCACGTCCTTGGTGATGGTCGGAAAGAAAGCGCCGAAGGCCACGTAGTCCGCGCCAAATTCTGCGGCCTCCATGGCCAGATGCCGGGAGTCGTGACAGGTGACGCCGATGGTTTTGTCCGGGCCCAACAGCTTGCGGGCCTCGGCATAACGCGCATCCTGCTGGCCGATATGCACGCCATCGGCATTGACGGCCTTGGCGATATCGGGCCGGTCATTGATGATGAACGCTGCGCCATGCTTATGCACGATGGGCATCAGCTTTTCCGCCGCGCGCGTTACCTCGTCATCGGGGCAATCTTTCAGCCGCAACTGCACACACGCCACATCGCCGCCATCCAGCGCGCGCGCCAGATCATCGGCAAATTGCGCCAACACAATTTGCGGCGGCGTGATCAGATACAGGCGGCAGGTGATGGGATCGGCGGGGTTTGTCATTTGAACAATATTTACTCACGTCGCGTTTTTCCTGGCCCCCCACCCCAAACCCCTCCCCACGAGGGGGAGGGGCTTTATCACCGGGTTCTGATCTTCTCCCTCCCCCTTGTGGGGAGGGCCGGGGTCGGGGGCTAAGGAGCAAAACCTTATCCTAAAAACATCACGCCGCCAGTTCGCGTTCCATCTCCGCCTTGTATGCGCCTTTGGTGGCGAGGCCGTTCATTTTGGCGCGGTGGGTGAACACGGCTTGTGCGCGTTTCACATTTTCCGGCTTGCCGGCCCAGGCCATGATCGCGGGATGCTGCAACGCGCGGCCATAGGAGAAAGTCAGATTCCACGGCAATCCGCCCAACGCATTCATGGCGCTGAGATTGGCGGTGGCTTCTTCGTCGGACTGCCCGCCAGACAGGAACGCGATGCCCGGCACAGCCGATGGTACGCAATCCTTCAGGCACTTGATGGTTTTTTCCGCGATTTCATCAATGCTGGCTTTTTTTGCGCTTTTCTTGCCGGGAACAATCATGTTGGGCTTCAGTACGATGCCTTCAAGTTTCACGTTCATGTAAAAAAGCTGCTGGAAAGTTTCCTTCAGCACCCACTGGGTAATGAAGAAGCAGGTGTCGATATCATTATCGCCATCCATCAGAATTTCCGGCTCAACGATCGGCACAATATTATGGGTCTGGCAAAGATTGGCGTAACGCGCCAGCGCATGCGCATTGGCCAGTACGCCGGAATAGGCGGGACGTCCGCCGGTTGGGTCTATAACTGCGCGCCATTTGGCGAAGCGTGCACCGGCCTCATAATATTTTGGAAGGCGGGTGGACAGATTGTCGAGCCCCTTGGTGACCAGATCGCCTTTTCCGCCAGCCAGTTCTTCCGTGCCCTCATCAACCTTGATGCCGGGAACCGCGCCTGCATTTTCAAGGATCTTCACCAGTGGCGTGCCATCGGCGGCTTTCTGCCAGATGGTTTCATCATACAGAATGACGCCGCTGATATGTTTCATGCCTTCGGAGCGGAACAGCATTTCGCGGTAATCGCGGCGCGCGTTCTCGGTGGATTCCAGCTTGATCTGGTCAAAGCGCTTTTTGATGGTGCCGCTGCTTTCGTCGGCGGCCAGAATGCCCTTGCCGGTTTCGACCATCTTGACGGCAATTTTGTTTAATGCGCTCAAATCCATTTTGTGTCCTCCTGTTGGTGAGTTGAATTATGCGGTTTCCAGCGCCTTAACGCCGGGCAACTCCTTGCCCTCCAGCCATTCCAGAAAGGCGCCGCCTGCGGTGGAAACATAACTGAAATCATCGGCGGCTCCGGCCTGGTTCAGTGCGGCAACTGTATCGCCGCCGCCTGCAACCGACAATAGGCGTCCGGATTTTGTCAGTTCTGCGGCAGCCAGTGCGGCGGCCTTGGTGCCCGCATCAAACGGGGCAATCTCAAATGCGCCCAGCGGGCCGTTCCAGACAATGGTTTTGGCTTTCTCGAAGCGCGCGATAATATCGCTGACCGCATCGCCGCCCACATCCAGGATCATGTCATCGGCGGCGATGGCGTCAATGGAAACGGTTTTCGATGGGGTGTTGGCCTTGAATTCCTTGGCCACCACCACATGGTGCGGCAGCAATACTTCGCATCCCGCAGCTTTGGCCTTATCCATAATCTCGCGTGCGGTTTCGCCCAGATCATGTTCGCACAACGATGCGCCAACTGGTTTTCCCAATGCGGCCAGAAACGTGTTCGCCATGCCGCCGCCAATAATCAGGCAATCGGCTTTTTGCACCAGATTACCCAGCAGGTCGAGCTTGGAAGAAATCTTTGCGCCGCCAACCACGGCCACCAGGGGGCGTTCAGGTTTGCTCAATGCCTTGCTTAACGCATCAAGTTCCGCCTGCATACCGCGACCCGCCGCCGATGGCAGCAGATGCGCAATGCCCTCGGTCGAGGCATGCGCCCGGTGCGCCGCCGAGAACGCATCATTTATATAAATCTCGCCCAGCTCCGCCAGATTATTGGCAAAGTCTTTATCATTAGTTTCTTCGCCCGCATGGAAGCGGGTGTTTTCCAGAAGCACGATTTCGCCATCATGCAGCGATTGAACGGCAGCCTGCGCCACCTGACCGATGCAATCTGATGCGAACAGCACTTTTCGGCCGAGCGCTTTGGACAGAGGTTCCGCCACTGGCGCCAGCGACATGTCGCTGACGATCTGCCCCTTGGGCCGGCCAAAATGCGCCAGCAGAATGACCCGTGCGCCTTTTTCGGCAAGCTCCCGGATGGTGGGCACAACACGTTCAATACGCGTGGCGTCGGTCACTTTGCCGTCCTTGATCGGCACATTGATATCGACACGCACGATTACCCGCTTGCCGGTGACGTCCAGATCATCAAGTGTGCGGTAGGTCATGTTTGGAACCTGAAGCGTTTGGATTGTTGAGTAAATTTTGATCTGAATAAATTATCCTACCCACGGTGTCACCCCGCACTTGTTGTGGGGTCCAGGGTAACAAACTCAGGTCTTACCGTATGGTCCTGGACCCCGGAATAAATCCGGGGTGACAGCCCGAGTGTCGGGGATGTGTTAATCTGACCCAAAACATCCTACAAAAACTTCCCCATCGCCAGGGCGGTATCGGCCATGCGGTTGGAGAAGCCCCATTCATTGTCATACCAGCTCAGTACACGGACCAGTTTGCCGCCGGTGACCTGGGTCTGGTCAAAGGCAAAGGTGGAAGACGCCGGATCGTGATTGAAGTCTATCGACACGTTTTTGGCATTGGTAACGGCCAGCACGCCTTTCAGCTTGCCCGTTGAGGCATTCAGAATGGCGTCGTTGATTTCCTTGATACTGGTTTCACGCCCGGCGTTGAACACCAGATCGATCACCGACACATTTGGCGTGGGTACGCGAATGGCGGTGCCGTCCAGCTTGCCAGCCAGTTCCGGCAGCACCAGGCCAACCGCCTTGGCGGCGCCCGTGGATGTCGGGATCATCGACAATGCTGCGGCGCGCCCGCGATACAAATCCGAATGCATGGTGTCGAGCGTCGGCTGATCACCGGTATAGGCATGGATGGTGGTCATGAAGCCCTGCAGAATGCCGACGGTTTCATGCAGCACCATGGCGACAGGGGCCAGGCAGTTGGTGGTGCACGACGCATTCGACACAACAGTGTGCGCGGCGGTCAGTTTGTCATGGTTGACGCCATACACCACGGTCAGGTCCGCATTGGTGGCGGGCGCGGAAATCAGCACGCGCTTTGCGCCGGCGGCCAGGTGCTTGGCGGCATCGTCCCGGCTGGTGAAAAAGCCGGTGCATTCCATCGCGATGTCGATGTTCAAATCTTTCCAGGGCAGCCTGGCCGGGTCGCGTTCCGCCGTTACCCTGATCGGGCCGGTTCCGCAATCGATGCTGTCCTCAGTGGTTTTTACCGTGCCCGGAAAGCGTCCGTGTACGGAATCAAAACGCAACAGATGCGCGTTGGTTTCCACTGGCCCCAGATCGTTCAGGGCGACAACCTGAATATCCTTGCGGCCGGATTCAACGATCCCGCGCAAAATGTTGCGTCCAATGCGTCCAAATCCATTAATCGCTACGCGCAACGCCATGTGCTTTTCTCCCTTGTCTATGCGAGCAGGCCGCGCGCTTTTTGCGCTACCGCCTGCGGTGTTAAACCAAAATGCTTGTAGAGTTCTTTATACGGTGCGCTGGCCCCGAAACTATTGATGCCAATCAAGCCGCCCTTGTCGCCGACATACCGCTCCCATCCAAAGGTGGCGCCCGCCTCTATGGATATGCGAACCGTATCGAGGCCCAGGGTTTTGTGGCGATAGCCTTGCTCCTGCATGTCGAACAGTTCCAGACAGGGGGCCGATACGACGCGCGCCCCAATGCCATCGGCCTGCAACAGATCGCGCGCGGCCATGGCGATTTCTACTTCCGATCCGGTGGCGATCAGCGTGACCTGCGCCTTGCCGGTGGCGGGCAGCAATTCATAGGCCCCACGCGCACAGAGATTTTCTTCCACATAGTCCAGCCGGGCAGGGGCCAGGTTCTGCCGTGTCAGGCTGATGATGCTGGGCCGGTTTGCGGATTGCAGCGCTAACTGCCAGCATTCGGCGGTTTCGGTAGCATCTGCGGGCCGGAACACCAGCAGATCCGGAATGGCGCGCAGGCTGGCCAGATGTTCAACCGGCTGGTGCGTCGGCCCATCTTCGCCCAGGCCGATGGAATCATGGGTCATCACATGAATAACCCGCTGGCGCATCATCGCAGCCAGCCGGATCGATGGGCGGCAATAATCGCTGAACACCAGAAACGTGCCGCTGTAAGGAATAACGCCGCCATGCACCGCCATGCCGTTCATCGCGGCGGCCGAGCCATGTTCGCGAATGCCGTAATAGATATAGCGTCCGGTAAAATCATCTGGTGTGACCGGGTTCATGCCCGCAGATTTGGTGTTGACCGATCCGGTCAGGTCCGCCGAACCACCGATGGTTTCCGGCACAATGGCGTTGATCACATCCAGCGTGTTTTGCGACGCCTTGCGCGTGGCGACGGTGGGTTTTTCTTCCGCCAGCTTTTTCTTGAAGGCGCTGATTGCCGCGTCAAAGGCCTGCGGCAATTTGCCTGACAGGCGGCGTTCAAATTCTGCACGGGCCTCTGGCTTCATGGCGGCGAGGCGCTGCCTCCAGGCGGCGGATTGGGTGGCCCCGCGTCCGCCAAATCTGCGCCAGGCTTTCAGGATCGCATCTGGAATTTCAAACGGCGGCGCGGTCCAGCCCAGCGTTTCGCGGGCGGCGGCGATTTCCTTGTCGCCCAGCGGTGATCCATGCACATCCGACGTGCCCTGCTTGTTGGGCGCGCCAAACCCGATCTTGGTTTTACAGGCGATCAATGTTGGTTTGTCGCTAAGCTTTGCGTGCTCCAGTGCGTGGGCAATGGCGGCGGGATCATGCCCGTCAATTGCGATCGTGTTCCAGCCATAGGCGCGGATGCGCGCCAGCACATCTTCGCTGGTGGAAAGATTGGTGGCGCCATCTATGGTGATGCTATTATCGTCGAACAGCACAATCAGCTTGTTCAGCTTCAGATGCCCGGCAAGCCCCAGCGCTTCGTGGCTGATGCCTTCCATCAGGCAACCGTCACCGGCCATGGCGTAGGTATAATGGTCGACAATCTCAGAACCGAACTGCGCCGCCAACAAGCGTTCGGCCATCGCCATGCCGACCGCATTGCCAAGCCCCTGGCCCAGCGGTCCGGTGGTGGTCTCGATCCCCGCCACATGGCCATATTCCGAATGTCCGGCGCACAGGCCGCCCAATTGCCGGAAATTGATGATTTCCTGCATCGGCATATCGGCATAGCCGGTAAGGTGCAGCACGGAATAAAGCAGCATCGAGCCATGTCCGGCGGACAGCACAAACCGGTCCCGGTCCGGCCATTTGGGATCGGCGGGGTCATATTTCAGAAACTGGGTGAACAACACCGTCGCCACATCCGCCATGCCCATCGGCATGCCCGGATGGCCTGAATTGGCCTTCTGCACGGCGTCCATGCTCAGGGCGCGGATGGCGTTGGCCATGCTGCGCTGTACGGTTCCTAAAAGCAGGCCGGTTGTGTCCGCTGTTTGTGCTGTTCCCACGCTCTAAATGCTCCCTGTAATCTTTCCACCTGATTGACCATGTTGGGGGCCAATCGTCAAGTGAAGGATGACCCGCAAGCGCATATTGCTCTGGGAGTAAATGACGCCTAATCTATGCCGGAATCAGTCAGATATGGGGACAGTGCGGATGGCGTCGCTCGAACAAGTGCAGGAACGGTTTACACAGGCGATTTCGGGACTGGAACGCGCACTTGCCGCCGTCCAAAAACGCCAGGACCGGCAGCAGGAAACTGCAAAGGAACTGACGGCCCTCAAAGCGCGCCATGCCGCCCTGGAAGCGGAGCATGCAGCCCTGCGCAAATCATTTGATACCCTGCGCAAACAGCAGCAGATGGTTGCCAAACGGCTGGATGGAACCATTGCTGGCCTGCACCAGGTTCTAAGTGCTTAAAAATACACAGGTAAAAATAGGATAACAGGTGATGGCGCAAGTTTCTGTCCGGGTAAATGGCCGCGAATATGATTTAGCCTGTGGGGATGGGGAGGAGGCGCATCTGCGCGAGCTTGCCCAGTATGTGGATGCTAAAATCAATGCGGTTCGGGGCGGTGGCGTAAAACTGACGGATGCGCAATTGTTGCTGATGGCGGGCATTGTGATCGCGGATGAGTTGAGCGAAGCAACCGAGCCCGACAGGAAATCCGCCGCCAAAATTCAGTCCGTATCCGAAACTATATCCGGAATACTTGAAAAATCTGCCAGCAGGCTGGAAGAAATCACCACACGATTGGAAGCATTGTAAACTATTGTGACGAATAATCCCGCAGATATAGACCGCCTAAAAGCTGATCTTCGGAACGAACAGCGCAAAAAGCGCGCGGAAATGTTCAAAAGTTCCGCTTCCGAAATATATGTTGTTGCCTCCAGACATTTCCTGAAGAGTGTCGTGCTTCCTTCCGGTGGGGTGATTGCAGGCTATTGGCCCCTGAAAGATGAATTTGATTCCCGCCCCTTGCTGGAAGGTATCGCGGCCCAGGGGGGGCGGTTGGCCTTGCCGGTGGTTGCAGGGGATTCGGGGCGGCTGATTTTCAGGGAATGGGCGCCTGGGGCGCCCCTTGCGCCTGCAGGATTTGGCACTCTGGGTCCCAGGGAAAATGCGCAGGAGGTCTTGCCGGACCTGGTCATCACTCCCCTGCTGGCCTTTGACAGGCGGGGCTGCCGGTTAGGCTATGGCGGCGGGTTTTATGACCGCAGCCTGACGGCTTTGCGCGTGTCCGGGAAATGTAAACTTGCGATCGGACTGGGCTTTTCGGCGCAACGGGTGCAACAGGTTCCGGTGAGTGACGCGGACGCGCGCCTGGACGGCGTAGTGACCGAAACCGGGGTAATCTGGGCCCGTGCGGCGATCACTACGGATTCTCACTGAATTGCCATCAACAAAAATTGTTTCGCTATTGGCATTGGAACAAGGGTTTATTATCTCTAACAGGCGTCACAGGGACAGCCATTAGAAGGGGTTTGCCATGAGGTTCTCGGATCGATTTTTCAGGATTTTTGCTGCGGCGATACTTGGCTTTTCATTGGCGGGCGGCGCCATGGCCGCGAACGCGCCGGTGAAGCAAAAGGCTGCACCGGATGAAAATATTGATGAAGGAGACCGGCTGTTCAAGCGGGGGCACTATGAAGAGGCGATGTCCTGGTGGAAGGAAGCGGCAGAAAAAGGCAGCGCGAATGCCATGTATCGTGTGGGCGCGGCCTATCGCGATGGCGTGTCGCGCGATAAAGAAGTGATTGTGGAGCGTGATTTTACAGAAGCCGCGAAATGGCTGACCCAGGCGGCGGAGCTGGGGGATGAGCGGGCCCATTTCGATCTTGGCGCACTCTATGACGATGGCCTGGGCGTAGAAAAATCACCGGAACAGGCCGCACGCTGGTATCTGGCGGGGGCCGAGCGTGGGCAGGTTGCATGCCAGTATAATATTGCCGTCATGTATGAGGATGGCGCCGGCGTTGCCAAGGATCACGTCGCCGCATACATGTGGTATTATCTGGCGGCGCAGCAGGGCTTCATTGAGTTTGGCGGCCCCGCGCTGGAAAAGCTGAGCCGCAGCATGGAGCCCGTTCAGGTGCGTGACGCCATTCGTATGGCCAAGGACATAAAACTAAAGCCGATTGTGCGTTGATTGATAGATAGATGTTATGCCAGCGGCCCGGCGCTTTAACCCATTGTCATCCTGAGCGAAGCGAAGGATGACTTCGCCTTACATAGGGCCGTTGTTATTGTCGCGATTTCTTCTGTTTGCCGGGTGGCTGATACTGGGTACCGCCCCGGTTATGGCCGATCAGGGGAAGGAACTGTTCGACAGCGGGAAATATGCAGAAGCCGTTTCCTGGTGGAAACAGGCCTCTGAAACAAGCCAGGATCACGAGGCCGAATTCCGTCTGGGTGATTATTACGAATCTGGCGGCGTAGAGCCGGAAAATCTTCCCGAAGCAGCAAAATGGTATGCCATGGCGGCAGAGGGCGGACATGCGGGTGCGCAGTTTGCACTTGGCTCATTCTATGAAGCAGGGGCGGGCGTAGAAAAGTCCATCGAAAAAGCCGCCTTATGGTATGGCAAATGTGCGTCGCGCAATATCGCCAATTGCCAGTTTAATCTGGGGCGGTTATCCAGTTCCGGCGAGGTAGAAAACCAGGATCTCGTTGAAGCCTATAAGTGGTATTATCTGTCGGCCAAGAATGGGTTTCTTGAATTTGATGCGGAAGAATTGGTCACGCTTGCGGCGCGCTTAACGTCAGATCAAAAACGCGAAGCCGTCAAACGGGCGATTGCCTTCAAGCCAGAGGAGTGATGGATTAGTTGTTTTCTGATCACATTGACGCGTATGCCACCCAACATTGTCATTGTCCGGCTTGTCCGGGCAATCCAGGAGCCGCAAACTCAGGCCTTTGGGTGAGACTCTGGATCGCCACGCTTCGCTCGCGATGACGAAGTATAAGTTTGTGATTCAGTCTAAACAGAAGCCGATCTAGCCGCCGTCGCGTAACTGTTTCACAAAATCCGGCAGGCCGGTCTGGCGTTCGCGCCGTAAGCGCTCGGCGGTGAGGATGGCGCGCAATTGCTGATGTGCGGCGTCTACATTCTCATTGACGATGACATAATCATATTCGGGCCAATGGCTCATTTCGTCCGATGCCTTGGCCATTCGGGCCGCTACGATTTCCGCGCTGTCCTGCGCGCGGGTGGTCAGGCGTTGTTGCAGTTCAGCCTTGGACGGAGGTAAAATAAATACCGACACCAGATCTTCACGCGCGCGCGCTTTTAATTGCTGTGTTCCCTGCCAGTCAATATCAAACAGCACGTCTCTGGCGGATTTGAGCGCAGCTTCAACCATGTTCGCCGGGGTGCCGTAATAATTCTCAAACACTTTGGCATGTTCCAGAAATTCGTCCTTGTCGCGGCGTGCGGTAAATTCAGATTCGGAAATAAAACAATAATCCTTTCCCTCGACTTCTCCAGGACGCATTGGGCGTGTTGTCGCCGACACAGACATGGCAAGATCAGGTTCGCTTGCCAGCAGTAATCGCGACAATGTGGTTTTTCCTGCACCGGATGGTGAGGAAAGCACCAGCATCAAACCACGGCGATGAAGATTTATGCGCGCCATATTCGACTCTATTCGATATTCTGTATCTGTTCGCGAAGTTGCTCAATCTGCACCTTCAGGTCAAGTCCGATGCGGGTAAGTTCCGTATCCGGGGATTTGGAACAGAGCGTATTGGCCTCGCGATTAAATTCCTGAATCAGAAAATCCAGCTTGCGGCCAACAGGTCCGGCGTCGATCAGCAGACTTTGCGCATTGGAAACATGGGCATTCAGCCGGTCAATTTCCTCGCGGATATCCGCCTTGGCGGCGAGCAAAGCCACTTCCTGGGCAAGGCGATCTTCGGAGAGTGCGGATGTATTTCCCAACAATACAGCGAGCTGCTCACTCAACCGTTGCCGTAGCAGCGTAACGGCATTCCCAGCGCGGCCTTCGGCGGCACTGGTTAGCCGTGCGATTTCATCAACCTGACCTGAAACGACGGTATGCAGACGTTTACCTTCTGCGGCGCGCGATGCAAAAAGATCGGCAAGCGCGGTTTCAAAACTTTGCAGAATGGCTGCAAGGCGCCTCTCACGTTCCTCTTCTGTCTCTATATGTTCGACCTGCTCGACAACGCCGCGAATATTCAGGATGCCGCTGGCCGTGGACGGCGCCAGCCCGGACTGGTTCTCGATTTCGGCCAGCACGGAAAGCACCTGTTGCAGGGCCTCATGATTGATTTTGATTTGGGTTTCACCGCCGGTGCTGCGGCTGAGTTGCAGGCTGATCTGAATATTGCCGCGTTTGAATTTCTGTGCGGTTTTTTCGCGGATCGTACTTTCCAGCACGGACAAGTCGGAAGGTATCCGCATACGGACATCCAGCCCGCGTCCATTGACACTGCGCAGTTCCCATGCCCAGCGAAACGCCGCATATTCTCCGTCGGCGTGTCCAAAACCGGTCATGCTGGCTACGGGCATTTTTGTGGAGGCTCCTGTCGTTGTTGCGGATTGCTAAAAGGTACTATGCCACATTTCAGATTATTTTTTGGGGGATAAATTCTTCTGTTGCTTCTCGCGCGCCCGTAACCTTGCGACATTTTTATTATGTTCCTCCAGAGTGGCGGCGAAGGCGTGGCCACCACTGCCATCGGCGGCGAAATACAGCGCATCTGTCGCCGCCGGGTGCAGCACCGCCTGAAGCGCAGCGCGCCCCGGATTGGCGATAGGGGCAGGGGGCAGGCCGGGCTGTTTATAAGTGTTGAACGGGCTTTCGATGGCCAGGTCCGCGCGGCTGATTGGCGCGTCATTGGGCGCACCCTTATCACGGGCGTACACGACGGTCGGATCAGACTGCAACGCCATGCCGAGGCGCAGGCGGTTGTAAAACACCCCGGCGATCAGCGGGCGTTCTGCGGCGATGCCGGTTTCCTTCTCGACAATTGACGCGAGAATTAATGCAGCCTCTGGCGTTGCAAGGGGGATTTGTTCGTTACGCTCAGCCCAAACGCTCGCAAGCAATAATTTTTGCGCCTCCTGCATACGGGCAATAAGCGCAGTCCGGCTTTCGCCCCTGGGGAAATTATAGGTTTCCGGCAACAGACTGCCCTCGGGCGGCGGCGGGGGCATTGTTCCGCTTAAAGGCTCGGTAGTGGCGACAAGTGCCAGAACTTCGTGCGTACTAAGCCCTTCGGCAATACTGATCTGGTGCTGCAAGATGTCACCGGCGGTAATTTTCCGCATGATCATGCGCGGGCTTGCCTTGGGCGCAAAGGCATATTCCCCGGCCTTCAGGCGGCGCGCATTGCCGGACAGCAAGGCGGCGGCGCGAAATAATATTGGCCGTTCTATGACGCCCGCATCCTGCAATCGCGTGGCAATCCCGGCAAGCGAAGCGCCCTTGGGCAGATCGGCAATGATTTCAGCGCTGTGCGGTCCGGGGGCGTCCAGCCAGGTTTGTGTCCAATACCAGGCGGCGGCGCCAAGCACGGCGAGAGACAGTACGGTCCAGGCGAACACTAAAACCATGCGTCGAATTGGTAGAGATAAAGTCATGGAGGAAAGTGCTTCTTCCCCCTCCCCCTCGTGGGGAGGGCCGGGGTGGGGGGCTAAGAAAAAAGAATATTCCGCAAATCCAAATAGCTACAGCCGCGCCCGGCTTAGCAACAGCGATGCATTCGTGCCGCCAAAGCCGAAGCTGTTCGACAGAACGGTGTCGACCTTGCGTTCTACCGGGGCATTCGCGGCAAGATTGATCTGGGTTTCAACCGACGGATTATCCAGATTGATGGTCGCGGGGCAAACCCCATCGCGGATGGCGAGTATGGAATAAATCGCCTCTACCGCGCCCGCCGCACCAAGCAAGTGACCAATCGAGGATTTTGTAGATGACATCACCAGACTGGCTGCGGCATTGCCGAACAGTCGCGTGACGGCGCCAAGTTCGATTTCATCGCCCAGCGGCGTCGATGTGCCGTGCGCATTCACATATTGAATATCGGATGGAGAAATTCCGGCCTTTCGCAGCGCCATCTGCATGGCGCGAAAGCCGCCGTCGCCGGTTTCTTCGGGCGCGGTGATGTGATAGGCGTCACCGCTCAGGCCATATCCGATGACTTCGGCGTAAATTTTCGCGCCGCGCTTTTTGGCGTGTTCCAGTTCTTCCAGCACGACAATGCCCGCACCTTCGCCCATCACAAAACCGTCGCGGTCCCTGTCATAGGGGCGCGATCCACGCGCAGGTTCATCGTTGAAATTGGTGCTCAGCGCCTTGCAGGCGGCGAAACCCGCCACGCCAATGGGGCATATCGTTGCCTCTGCGCCGCCCGCCACCATCACATCGGCATCGTCATACTGAATAAGACGGGCTGCATCGCCAATGGCGTGCGAGCCGGAAGCGCATGCGGTCACGACCGAATGATTTGGACCCTTGAGGCCAAACTCGATTGACACATTGCCCGACACCAGATTGATCAGACGCCCGGTAATAAAGAACGGGCTGACCCGGCGCGGCCCTTTTTCGGCCAGTTCCAGCGACGCCTGTTCAATGCCTGGCAGACCGCCAATGCCGGAACCGATCATTACACCGGCGCGGCAGCGTTCTTCTTCATTGGTGGCGGCCCAGCCTGAATCTTTAATCGCCTGCTTGGCGGCGGCAATGCCATAGATGATGAAATCATCCATGCGGCGCTGTTCTTTGGGCGACACATAGGCATCGGCATTGAACGTGCCGTCACTGCCATCGCCACGCGGGACTTCACAGGCGATGCGCGCCGCATAGTGCGAGGCGTCGAATCGGGTAATGGGCCCTGCGCCGCTTTGCCCTGCAAGCAAACGCCGCCAGTTGACGTCCACCCCGTCGCCGAGTGGCGTCACCATACCCATTCCGGTGACTACAACACGTCTCATCGGCGTGATATCAGCCCTTTGCAGATTTCAGGAAATTGATTGCGTCCTGCACGGTTTGAATTTTTTCGGCTGCATCATCGGGAATTTCGACACCGAATTCTTCTTCAAACGCCATTACGAGTTCAACCGTGTCCAGGCTATCGGCGCCCAGATCGTCGATAAAGCTTGCGCCATCCACAACCTTGTCTGCTTCCACGCCCAAATGCTCAATCACGATTTTCTTAACGGTGGCGGCGATATCGCTCATTCAAATGTCCTTTCCGGTCGTTCAGCCAATCCCCAACCCCGGGGCGGCCTATTTATGTGAGTTTCAGGATGTGCAGGTAGCATACTTTATCCGGCAACGCCAGTTGCCCGAACACCTGAAAATGGCATCAGATCATGGCCATGCCCCCATTGACATGCAGGGTTTGGCCGGTAACGTAAGCAGCCTCCTCGCTGGCGAGAAACAGTACACAATTCGCCACATCTGCGCTATCGCCAAGTCGGCCGGCCGGAATGGCGTTCAGCAGGCGTTCGCGCTGCCCATCATCCAGCGCGTCGGTCATGGCGGTCTTGATCATGCCAGGGGCGACGCAATTGACCGTAATGCCCCGGCTGGCGATTTCCTGCGCCAGGCTTTTGCTCATGCCGATCATGCCGGCCTTGGAGGCGGCGTAATTGCCCTGTCCCGGATTACCGGTAACGCCGACCACCGAGGTGATGGAGATGATTCGCCCCCAGCGCCGCTTCATCATGCCGCGCAGAACGCCGCGCGACAGCCTGAAGGCGGAGGTCAGGTTGACGGCCAGAACCGTATCCCATTCCTCGTTCTTCATGCGCATGAACAGATTGTCGCGGGTAAGGCCTGCATTATTTACCAGGATATCAAGTTGGCCCATCGCCTCTTCGGCCTGTTTCGGCAGTGCTTCTACCGCCGCCGCATCTGCAAGATTGCACGGCAACACATGCGCACGCGCGCCAAGCTCCGCCGCAAGTTCGCGCAACACCGCCTCGCGGGTGCCGGACAGGCCAACGGTCGCCCCCTGCGCATGCAGCGTTCGCGCCACAGCGCCGCCAATGCCCCCAGTGGCGCCGGTAACCAGGGCGCATTTGCCGGTTAAATCAAACATGCTTTTCTCCCGTAATTTCCGTCAACAGCAGATAACCGGAATCACAACTATAGTATAGCGCACTTCCTCCTTGATTTTGACAATAAGCAATGACCTAATCATGAGCTTGTAATTTTAAGGGGGACATTATCATGGCGCCACCAAAACCGACCGGATCGGGGATAGGGCATTTTATGGCGACCAGCCTGTCCAGGCTGCATGTCTGGCTGTATCGCATTTCGGGTGGCCGGATTGGCGGCAGCATGTTTAATGCGCCTGTCGTGCTATTGACCACGACAGGCCATAAAAGTGGTCAGCAGCGCACCACGCCTTTGTTATATCTGGATGTAGGCGATTCCACTTACGCCGTCGTTGGATCATTTGCCGGGGCGGACAAGCCACCAGCCTGGGCTATCAATCTGCTTAAAACGCCCAGGGCGGAAATTCAGATCGGGGCGAATGTCATTAAAGTAAACGCCGCCGTCGCTTCAGCGCAACGCAAGGGTGAACTGTGGCCAAGACTGGTAGCATTATATCCCGATTATCAGGTTTACCAGGACCGCACCACACGCGATATTCCGGTATTTTTGCTTTCATCTGCGTCCTGATTCGCCAATTTGGATGGTAGTTGTTGACAGAAACCCCGAATGCATCTTTAAAATGTATCCATAATAATTTTATTGCGTCAAAACCTTTACATGTGCGATTCACAGACGATTTCTGTGCAAGTTTTTATTTTGAGGCGTTTTCATGTTGCGAAATTTATTTTTCCGGCTATTCGCCTGGGATTCGCGGGGGAAAATCCCTCACGATAAAATCCACGATAAAATCCACAAGGAAATACTAGGCGAGCAATTATGCCTGATTGCCAGGGGTTCCTTTCTGGATGTTCTCACCTATATCACGGGGGCAGCCCTCATCGCCCTGAGTTTTGTTGCGGCGGAGAAAGCCAGCCCAGTTGCGGCGTTTGGATGGAGCGCCATTTTTGCATTGGCCAGCATTGCAGGGCTGATCCTGTCGGAGCTATTTAACCGCGCTGTTAACAATTCCGGTGACGTTGCGCCGGACTACCTTAAATGGGCGATATTGTTTACCCTGCAGATCGGTTTCACGAGCCTGGCGTGGAGCAGTCTTTTCTTCATATTTTGGGCCCCGGCTTCGGAGGCGACCGTTGCTGTCCTTGCTGCTGTGGCTTTGATTGGCAATATATCCGCCATAACTAAATTTCTTCCTTTGAGATCTGCAATAATAGTTGCCATTGCCTGTGTGAATGGGCCTGTAATTTTGTATCTTCTGATGCAGCAGCAGCTTGACAGCCTCATCATGGCGGCGGGTGTTGCCCTGATCGGGCTTATATTTGCGCGCGGCGCGCTTACGGCGAATGCGACATTGATGGAATCGCTGCGGTTGCGGTTTGAAAGGCGTGAAATGCTGGTCCGGTTGCAGGAATCCCTTCTGGAAGCAGAATTGGCGAATGCGGCCAAATCACGTTTTATCGCAAATATCAGCCACGAATTGCGCACGCCGCTGAATTCGATTATCGGTTTTTCCGAACTGTTGCAGCAGGAAGTGTACGGGCCGCTTGGCGATAGCAGATATGCCGACTATGCCGGTGATATTTCAACAAGCGGCGACCAGCTGCTGACATTGATTAATGACATTCTTGATCTGTCAAAGATCGAAACGGGCACATTGCAATTATCTGAAGACGAATTTGGCTTGCAGGCGCTTATTGAATCCGCGATTGGCATGGTCTCGCCTGTTGCCGCCCTGAAACAGGTGAAAATCAGCCTCACGGAGGATTTGCCTGATTTTCGGCTTACGGTCGATCGTATTCGCATGAAGCAGTCGCTTGTTGGCCTTCTGGAGAATGCCGTAAAATTTTCCGGTTCCGGTCAGACCGTCCGCATCAATTGGCGGCAAGCGGATGACGCCGGACTGGAGATCACCATTGCAGACGATGGCATTGGCATGAACGACGCCGAAATTCAGAGCGCGCTAACGCCATTTGAACGGGCGGCGGAAACCGGAAATCTGTTGGATGTACGTGGTGCGGGACTGGGGCTGCCGCTGGCCAAGGCATTGCTGGAAATACATGGTGGCGCGTTGACCATTGATTCCACACCGCAAGTGGGAACTGCGGTCAGCCTGCATTTGCCCGAAAACCGGGTGACGAAGGGGGCGGCGGAGCAAGCCGGATTTGCGCCTTCGGAAGAGAGCAAAGCATATCTTTACCGGCGCAACCAGTCGAAGCCGGCAAGGGGCCGTAGCTGACTTTACACTATCCCGTGCCTATCGCCTTGTACAATGGTAAGGAAAAAACTGTTGGCTGGGCGCGCATCGTTGTAACATCCCATGATTCTGGAACACTCATGATCGGAGGGATGCGTAATGCGCAAATATCTATTTATGGCGTCGATGGTGGCGTCGATCACTTTCGCTTCAGCCGCATCCGCAACGACACTGGATGACGTGAAAAAGAAGGGCTTTGTGCAATGCGGCGTCAGCCAGGGGCTGAAGGGTTTTTCCAGCCCGGATGACAAAGGCGGCTGGACCGGCATTGATGTCGATTTGTGCCGGGCGATTGCGGCTGCGATTTTTGGCGATGCGGAAAAGGTCAAATACACACCTTTATCCGCGAAGGAACGTTTTACTGCGTTGCAATCTGGCGAGATTGATGTGCTGTCGCGCAACACTACCTGGGCGCTATCGCGGGACACGGCATTGGGTTTTGATTTTCGCGGCGTCACCTATTATGACGGGCAGGGTTTCATGGTGCGTAAAAGTTCCGGCGTCAAAAGCGTGAGAGATCTGGATGGCGCGACGGTGTGCGTATTGATGGGCACGTCAACCGCGCTGACATTGGCGGACTATTTCCGTTCCAACAATATGAAATATGAGCCGATCACGTTTGAAAAGGATGATGAGGTTGTTGCGGCCTATGAATCCGGGCGCTGTGACGCCTATACGACGGACAGTTCTGGCTTGTACGCCAACCGGCTGACATTGAAAGATCAGCAGGAACATCTGGTTTTGCCGGAAATCATTTCCAAGGAACCGTTGGGCGCCGTAGTTCGGCATGGCGATAATCAGTGGGGGGATATTGTATCCTGGGCACTGTACGCCATGCTCAATGCCGAAGAACTTGGGGTCAACTCAAAGAATGCTGAGGGTATGCGTGAAAGCGATAATCCGGAAATCCGGCGTTTGCTGGGCACCGAAGGTAAATTCGGAGAAGGCCTGGGCCTGCCGGATGACTGGGCTTACAATATCATCGTCAAGGTCGGCAATTATGCGGAAATATTTGATCGCAATGTCGGAAAGGGGTCGCCGCTTGGCATTCCGCGTGGCCTGAATGCCCTGTGGACACAGGGTGGCATCCAGTATGCGCCGCCAATTCGCTGATCCGTGGCAATGCAAAAAAAGGCCTTCTGGAATGATCCGCGTTACCGCGCGTGGTTTTTTCAGGTGCTGGCGGTGCTGCTGGCCGGTGGATTTTTTGCATCCATTGCCGCCAACACAGTAGCAAATCTTAATCAGCTCAACGTCGCCTCGGGTTTTGGCTTTTTGCAGCATACGGCGGGCTTTGGCATCAGCCAGACACTGATCGAATATTCCGAAGCCTCCACCTATGGCCGCGCATTTTTAGTGGCGCTTCTGAACACGCTGCTGGTGGCGGGGATTGGTATTGTATGTGCCACAGTCTTGGGATTTCTCGTGGGCATCGCGCGGTTGTCATCGAACTGGCTGGTGGCGAAACTGGCCACTGTGTATATCGAAACCTTCCGCAATATTCCCCTGCTGCTGCAAATTCTGTTCTGGTATACGGCGGTGCTCAGCAATCTGCCCGCGCCGCGCGACAGCATGCAGTTTGGCGGCATGCTGCTGAACAAGCGCGGCCTGTATGCACCGGCGCCGGTAGGTGAACCGGGGTTTGAATATGTGATGCTGGCATTTGCGGTGGCACTTCTGGGGATAATTATCCTGCGCCGCTTGTCGGAACGTAAACGGATGAATACAGGGGCTGGATTGCCTGTGCTATTTCCTGGCCTTGGATTAGTGTTTGGCGTTCCCCTGCTGGTGTTCTGGCTTGCCGGTTCACCGCTGCATTTTGAAGTTCCGGAATTACGCGGGTTCAATTTTGTAGGTGGGCTGCGCGCGGTTCCTGAACTTCTGGCGTTGGTGTTTGCGCTATCAATTTACACGGCGTCTTTTATTGCTGAGATTGTGCGTTCCGGTATTCAGGCCGTAAATTGGGGGCAAAGCGAAGCCGCATTGGCGCTTGGCCTGCGCCGGCCGGAAGTATTGCGTCTTGTAGTTGTTCCGCAGGCGTTACGGGTGATTATCCCGCCCCTGACCAGCCAGTTTTTGAACCTGACAAAAAATTCTTCGCTTGCGGCGGCGCTGGCTTATCCGGAACTGGCGTCGGTGTTTGCAGGAACCGTATTGAACCAGACCGGACAGGCTGTTGAGGTGCTGGCGATCACCATGGCGGTGTATCTCAGCCTGAGTTTGCTGACATCGATGGCCATGAATTTTTATAATTCGCGTATCGCATTGGTGGAACGATGAGCTTCGTGCGAAAATCCTATCTTCCGGAAACCTCTCCGCCATTACTGAGCGTGGGGGTGTTGGGCTGGCTGAAGGAAAACCTGTTTTCCTCTGTCGGCAATACGTTGCTGAGCCTGCTGGGGCTTTACATGCTGTGGGTCATTGTGCCGCCGCTGATTGAATGGGCGCTGCTGGATGCGGTGTGGCAGGGCAGTGGGCGCGAGGCGTGTCTGGTTGAAAATGCGGGCGCCTGCTGGGCGTTTGTCGCCGCAAAGTTTGGTCAGTTCATGTATGGCCGCTATACCTTCGAGGAGCGCTGGCGCGTTGATCTGGTATTCCTTGTTGGCGCGTTGACGGTTGGTCTGCTGATGATCGGGCGTATGCCGGGGCGCAGACATCTTGCGGTGTTTGGATTGCTGATCTATCCGGTGCTGGCTTATTTCATGCTGACAGGCGGCGCTTTTGGGCTGGTTGAAGTTGAAACATCGCTTTGGGGCGGATTGCTGCTAACCTTTGTGGTGGCGTCGGTGGGCATCGTGGTTTCGTTGCCGCTTGGTGTTTTCCTGGCGCTGGGACGGCGCTCAAAAATGCCGGTGATGCGGATGTTGTCCGTGATCTATATCGAGGCCTGGCGCGGTGTGCCGCTGATTACGGTGCTGTTCATGGCCAGTGTCATGCTGCCGCTGTTTTTGCCACCGGGAACAAATTTCGATAAATTGCTGCGTGTACTGATTGGTGTCACGCTGTTTTCTTCCGCTTATATGGCGGAAGTGGTGCGTGGCGGTTTGCAGGCCATACCGCGTGGCCAGTACGAAGCGGCAAGTGCGCTGGGTCTTGGCTATTGGCGGACGAACCTGCTGATTATTATGCCGCAGGCGTTGCGTCTGGTCATTCCCGGCATTGTGAATACATTTATTGGCCTGTTCAAGGATACGACTCTGGTGATGATCGTGGGGCTGTTTGACTTTCTGGGTAGTGTGCAGGTGAACTTTTCCGACGCGAACTGGGCAACGCCGCAAACCGCCGCCAGCGGCTATGCTTTTGCGGCGCTGGTTTTCTGGATCATATGTTTTGGCATGTCGCGTTATTCCATGCGGCTGGAAAGCCGGTTAAACGAGGGGACACGGCGCGCATGAGCGACACCCCCTCCGAAAATCTCATGGCGATAGAAATGACCGGCGTCAATAAATGGTTCGGCGCATTTCAGGTTCTGAAACAGATTGATCTGTCGGTCAAACGTGGCGAACGCATTGTGATTTGCGGGCCATCCGGTTCCGGAAAATCCACACTGATCCGTTGCATCAACCGGCTGGAGGAACATCAGCAGGGCAGGATCATTGTCAATGGTATCGAGTTGAACCATGATCTCAAGCGCATCGATGAAGTGCGCGCCGAGGTTGGCATGGTGTTTCAGTCGTTCAATCTGTTTCCGCATCTGACCATTCTGGAAAATTGCACGCTGGCCCCGATCTGGGTGCGTAAACTTCCCAGGGCGCAGGCCCATGACGTAGCAATGAATTATCTGGAACGGGTGCAGATCGCCGATCAGGCGCATAAATTTCCAGGGCAACTATCGGGCGGTCAGCAACAGCGGGTGGCGATTGCGCGCGCGCTGTGCATGAGCCCGGAAATCATGCTGTTTGACGAGCCGACATCTTCACTGGATCCGGAAATGATCAAGGAGGTGCTCGACGTGATGATCGGCCTGGCGGGCGATGGCATGACGATGCTGTGCGTCACCCATGAAATGGGATTTGCGCGTACCGTTGCCGATAGGGTGATATTCATGGACGCCGGGCAGATTGTTGAAGAAAATGCGCCGGAAGAATTTTTCAATCATCCGCAACATCCGCGCACCCGCGAATTTTTAAGCCAGATATTGAGTCATTGAGGGAAATGAAAATGCCCAAAAAACCAGCCCTTAAAATTCTCGGGAAAAAAGTTTCCGCACCGAAATCACCGGATCAGGCGATGCTGGAGAAAGTAGTGAATCCGCATCCCGATACGGATTATGTGGCGCGCTTTACCTGCCCGGAATTTACGTCATTGTGTCCCATGACCGGCCAGCCGGATTTTGCGCATCTGATGATTGATTATGTGCCGGGCAAGTGGATTGTTGAATCCAAATCGCTGAAACTGTTTTTGCAATCCTACCGCAATTACGGGGCGTTTCATGAGGATTGCACCATCGCCATCGCCAAGCGCATCAAGACGGCGATAGCCCCCAAATGGCTGCGCATCGGGGGCTATTGGTATCCGCGCGGCGGCATGCCGATTGATGTGTTCTGGCAAACCGGTGCGGCGCCCAAAAATCTGTGGATCCCGCCGCAGGATGTTCCCGGCTATCGCGGGCGCGGCTGATATGGCCGCGCCCAAACTCAAACGTTTTTATGAAATTGCCGCCGCAACCAAAGTGGACGGGGGCTATCATATAACGCTGGACGCCAAGCCGGTACGCACCCCCGGCGGCGAGACGGTTCTGTTGCAGAACCGGGCGCTGGCCGATGCGCTGGCCGCAGAATGGGACGCCCAGAAGACGCACATAGAATTTTCCACCATGGGCATCAATCAACTGGTTAATAGCGCCATTGACCGGGGCGCCGTTGACAGGGCTGCGCTGGCGATTGAGCTGGCCGCTTATGCTTCAACCGATTTACTGTGTTACCGCGCCGAAGCGCCAGCGGCGCTGGTGGCGCGCCAGGTGGTGGCGTGGGATCCCCTGCTGGATTGGGCCGGGGCCCGCTATGGTGCGCGCCTGCGCGTCACCAGCGGAATCGTGGCGATAGAGCAGGATGCGTCCGCCCTGGCGGCGTTGCAGGCCCGGATTGCAGCGGCGGACCCGTTTCAGCTTGTCGCCCTGCGCGCGGCGGTTGGCATCTGCGGATCGCTGATCGTCGGGCTGGCGGTGGCGGATGGGCATCTGGACATTGCGCGCGCCTGGCAGGTGGTTAATATTGACGAGGACTGGCAAAAGGAAAAATGGGGCGAGGACGCCCAGGCCACCGCCAATCGGGCTGGCGCCTTTGCCGCCTTCGCCCAGGCGGGGCATATGTTGCAAGTGCTGGAATCTGATCCCCATTGATGCTATGCAACCCCCGACAAGAGCAGGATTTAAGCCGGGGGTTTAATGGATACGATTGGTCAGTTGGACGCAAAGCGCGTTGTCGCCAAGCAGGGTGGCGGGCAGCGCCGCATCGATGCACAACATTCCAAAGGCAAGCTGACGGCCCGTGAGCGGCTGGAATTGCTGCTGGATGCGGGATCATTTGAAGAATTTGACATGTTCGTTGAACATCGCTGCGCGGATTTCGGCATGGCCGAACAGCGTTTTCCCGGCGATGGCGTGGTTACCGGATGGGGCACCATTGACGGGCGGATCGTCTACGTGTTCGCCAAGGATTTTACCGTGTTTGGCGGCTCGCTGTCCCAGGCGCATGCGCAAAAGGTCTGCAAGATACAGGATATGGCGCTGCGCAATGGCGCGCCGATCATTGGCCTGATGGATGCCGGTGGCGCGCGCATTCAGGAAGGTGTTGACAGCCTGGGCGGCTATGCCGAAATTTTTCAGCGTAATGTGCTGGCGTCCGGTGTTATCCCGCAGATTTCGGTGATCATGGGGCCGTGCGCGGGCGGCGATGTGTATTCGCCCGCCATGACCGATTTCATCTTCATGGTGCGCGACACGTCTTATATGTTCGTCACGGGCCCCGATGTGGTGAAAACCGTCACCCAGGAAGAAGTCAGCGCCGAACAGTTGGGCGGAGCCAGCATCCATACCACCAAATCCTCGATTGCCGACGGGGCCTATGACAATGATGTCGAGACGCTCGAACAAATCCGTAGACTGATGAGTTTTCTGCCTGCGAACAATCGCGAAAAGGCGCCCGTGCGCGCGACCTTTGATGCGCCCGACCGGCTGGAAATGTCACTGGACACGCTGGTGCCGGATAATGCCAACAAGCCCTATGACATGAAAGAATTGATCCTGAAAATTGCCGATGAGGGTGATTTTTTCGAAATTCAGGAACATTTCGCTAAAAATATTATCACTGGTTTTGCGCGCATTGATGGCCAGCCGGTGGGCATTGTTGGTAATCAGCCGATGGTGCTGGCGGGGTGTCTTGATTCCGACGCCAGCCGCAAGGCGGCGCGCTTTGTGCGGTTTTGCGACTGCTTTGGTATTCCGATCATTACGCTGGTTGACGTGCCGGGATTTTTGCCGGGAACGTCGCAGGAATATGGCGGGCTGATCAAGCATGGCGCGAAACTGCTGTTCGCCTATTGCGAGGCGACGGTGCCGAAAATCACATTGATCACCCGCAAGGCAATGGGCGGCGCCTATGTGGTGATGGCGTCCAAGCATCTGCGCGGCGATTTGAACTTTGCCTGGCCAACAGCGGGCATCGCGGTGATGGGCGCCAAGGGCGCGGTGGAAATCATCTTCCGCGAAGAAATCGGATCGCCCGAGAAAATTGCGGCGCGCACCGAGGAATATGAAACCCAGTTCCTCAATCCTTTTGTTGCCGCCAACCGGGGCTATATTGACGAGATCATCATGCCCCATTCGACACGTCGGCGGATCAGTCTCGGATTGCAGCGCCTGGCGAACAAGAAGCTTGAGAATCCGTGGAAAAAACACGCAAACATCCCTCTGTAGACTGATAAAATCATGTTCACAAAAATTCTGATCGCCAATCGCGGCGAAATCGCCTGCCGGGTCATCAAGACCGCGCGCAGAATGGGCATCAAAACGGTTGCCGTCTATTCCGATGCGGATGCCTCGGCGCTGCATGTCAAAATGGCAGACGAGGCTGTTTATATCGGCGCTTCGCCCGCCAGCGAATCCTATCTGATCGCCGATAAAATTATCGCAGCGGTCAAGCAGACGGGCGCGCAGGCGGTGCATCCGGGCTATGGCTTTCTGTCTGAAAATACGGTGTTCGCCGAACGGCTGCAAAAAGAAGGCATTGCCTTTATCGGCCCCAATGTGCGCGCCATTCAGGCGATGGGCGACAAGATTGAATCGAAAAAACTGGCCGCCGCCGCCAAGGTGAACACGGTGCCGGGCTATCTTGGCGTCATCAAGGACACCGATGAAGCGGTAAAAATCTCATCCGGCATCGGCTATCCGGTGATGCTGAAGGCGTCGGCGGGCGGTGGCGGCAAGGGGATGCGCATCGCCTGGAACGAGGCCGATGTGCGCGAAGGGTTTCCCGCTGCAACTGCGGAAGCGATTTCAAGCTTTGGCGATGACCGGGTGTTTGTTGAAAAATTTGTGACCGAACCCCGCCATATCGAAATTCAGGTGCTGGCCGACAAGCAGGGCAACACGCTGTATCTGGGCGAACGCGAATGTTCAATCCAGCGCCGCCATCAAAAGGTCATCGAAGAAGCGCCAAGCCCGTTTCTCGATGAAGCCACGCGCAAGGCCATGGGCGAACAGTCGGTCGCGCTGTGCAGGGCGGTTAATTATGAATCCGCCGGGACGGTGGAATTCATTGTCGATAAAGACCGGAACTTCTATTTTCTGGAAATGAACACCCGCTTGCAGGTGGAACATCCGGTAACCGAACTGATCACCGGCATTGATCTGGTGGAACAGATGATCCGCGTGGCGGCGGGTGAAAAACTGTCCATCACGCAGGCGGATGTAAAGCTGAACGGCTGGGCGATGGAAAGCCGTGTCTATGCGGAAGATCCGTTCCGCAACTTCCTGCCCTCCATCGGGCGGCTGGTGCGCTATCAGCCACCGGCGGAATCCGTGCATGACGGCGTTACCGTGCGCAACGATACCGGGGTGTTTGAGGGCGCGGAAATTTCCATGTTCTATGATCCGATGATCGCCAAGCTGTGCACCCACGCCGCCACCCGCTCTGAGGCGATTGCCGCCATGAGCGACGCGCTGGACGCCTTTCACATTCGCGGCATTCAGCATAATGTGCCTTTCGTTGCGGCCGTCATGCAGCATCCGCGTTTTGGCGAAGGGCGGCTGACGACGGCCTTCATCGCCGAAGAATGGCCCGACGGTTTTCATGGCACGCAATTATCCACAGAGATAAAGCGTGATCTGGCGGCGCTCACCGCCTTCATCTATTTGCAGCAGGCGGCGCGCGCCGGGGATATTTCCGGCCAGATCAAGGGCAGCTATCAAAAACCCCGTGGTCAGGACTGGGTGATCACACTGGATGATGTGAATTATCCGGTCAGCGCCGCGCTGGCGGAAGGCGGTTGTCTTGTGACATTTGAAGGCAGCGCCAAGGCCCAGCGCGTCGTTACCAACTGGACGCCGATGCAGCCGGTGATGCGCGCCACGGTGGATGGCCGCCGCCTGATCGTGCAGATTGACCGGCAGGCCAGCTATCGTCTGCTGACCCATCGCGGCGCGACAGCGAAGGGCATCATGCGCAGCGTACGTTCGGCGGAACTGTTCGCGCTGATGCCAGAAAAAATTGCACCCGATCTGTCGAAATATCTGCTGTGCCCGATGCCGGGTCTGGTGGTGTCCATCGCCGTCGAGGTTGGGCAGGAGGTCAAGGCGGGCGAAACCCTGGCCATCGTCGAGGCCATGAAGATGCAGAATATTCTGCGCGCCGAAAGCGATGGCGTCGTCGCTGCCATCAAGGTCAAGGCTGGTGAAAGCCTGGCCGTTGATCAGGTGATCCTGGAATTTGAATAGCGCCAAATTGTGACCGGGTTGAAGCAGGCCCCCTCCCAGCCTTCCCCCCTGCAAGGGGAGGGCCGGGGAGGGGATCAGCGATTCACAAGTAACCAGGCGCGTTCTCAGCCTGATCGCAAAACGGATTAGGCGTCAGCGGCAGTCCGTATTCCGATAAAGCCAGTAATAATCCCGGCCTATTCGGCGTCGGTCATCGTCGCTGCTTTTATCAGGTTGCCCGGTACAGGGCGCAGGATGAAGGCTGGCACATGATCGCCCATGCCTACAATGCGGTGATCGTCGCGCCGATGGTCGTCACGGGGCAGGGGGCGTGAAACATGGCGATCCTCGATGGGCGCTGCTTCAACGGGTTTGTCCGCGAGCAGGACTGTGCCAGTTTCTGGCAGTTTCTCGGTCTTCGCACGTCTTGCGGCCGGCCTGCGGCGTTTGGGGGCTTCTTCGGTCTTTTGCTCAGCCTGTTGTGGTTCTTGCGTCCCGTCGGCTACAACGGTCCGCGCATTTTCCATCCTGGGTATGGCAATACCTGTCATGCGTTCGATGGCGTCGACATATTTCGTTTCAGCCGGTGAAGCGAACATAAACGCAAAGCCTTCGCGGCCTGCGCGCCCCGTGCGGCCAATGCGATGGATGTAATCTTCCGAATGGATCGGCACATCAAAGTTGAAAACGTGGCTGACCTTGGGGATATCCAGGCCGCGCGCGGCAACGTCGCTGGCTACCAGTATTTGAATTTCATCCGCCTTGAACTGTTCCAGCACCTGCAAGCGATGCCGTTGCTCCATATCGCCATGCAATGCGCCAACGCTGAAGCCATGTTCTTTCAGGCTTTTAAACAGCATATCCACATCGCGCTTGCGGTTGCAGAAGATAATGGCGTTCGCCACCGGCTCGGAACGCAGCAGGGCGCGCAGGGCCTTGCGCTTTTCGCGGGCGTCCACAATGACCAGAGACTGTTTGACGGTCTTGGCGGCCGATGTGGGCGAGGCGACTTCGATGCGCTTGGGATTGTTCAGAAAAGCCTCGGTAAGGCGCTGAATTTCCTTTGGCATGGTGGCCGAGAAAAACAGCGTTTGACGGGCAGGCGGCAGCAGGCTGCAAATTTTTTCAATGTCCGGGATAAAGCCCATATCCAGCATCCGGTCGGCTTCATCAATCACCAGAATTTCGACCCCGTGCAGCATCAGCTTGCCGCGCCCGAAATGATCCAGCAGCCGCCCTGGCGTGGCGATCAGCACATCAACGCCACGATCAATCAGTTTCGCCTGATCATTGAACGACACGCCGCCGATGAGCAGCGCCATGCTGAGCTTGTGATATTTTCCGTAGGTTTCGAAATTCTCGCTGACCTGCATGGCAAGTTCGCGGGTTGGCTCCAGGATCAAGGTGCGTGGCATGCGCGCTTTTGCGCGGCCTTGCGCCAGCAAATCGATCATGGGAAGGGTAAAACTGGCGGTTTTGCCGGTGCCGGTCTGGGCGATGCCAAGAATATCCCTGCCGCTCAGAACTTCGGGAATGGCTTCTGCCTGGATCGGCGTGGGGGTTGTATAGCCGGCGTCGCTAACGGCGCGCAGCAGGTCTGGGCTCAGACCGAGATTGGAAAAGTCCATGTGTGGTTAGGATTACCTGCAATTGTTACTGACAAAGAGCACGAAGAAATGATCTGGAAATACGTCGGGCGAATCTCGCCACACCCGTAAAACCGGGTAATTTACGCCGGACAATAGTCATATGGGATGATTTGTCAACAAAACTAGGGCCGCTCACGCGTTAATAAGTCTTTCCCCGCGCTTTTCGTTTAGAAGCATAGCGGTAATACAGGGTTGGCGCCACGAAAATGGTCAGGATCGTGGACATGGCGGTTCCGGCCATCAGGCTGACGGCCATGCCGGTGAACATTGGATCGGTATAGATCACCGCCGAGCCGAGAATGATGGCCAGGGTCGTCAGCATGACCGGCCGAAGTCTTACCACGCCAGCTTCCAGTGCGGCTTCGCGCAGCGGCATCCCCAACGCCTCATTGTCGCGGATAAAGTCTATGACCAGCAGCGAACTGCGCACGACAATTCCCGCAAGCGCGACCAGCCCGATCATCGATGCCATCGAAAACCAGGTGCCGGTCAGCCAATGCGCCGGAAACACGCCAACGAATGCAGCGGGTATCGCGGCCATGGCGATCAGCGGAATGAAAAAAGAGCGGTAATAGGCGACCAGCAGCAGATAGACAAAACTGATGGCGACGGTCAGTGCGCCAGTCATATCGCGAAATGCGTCCAGGGTCAGGCGCATCTCCCCATCCCAGAGCAAACGATACGTGTCGATGGTGCTGACTTCCGCAGGGATAAGCCGCATATTTCCCGTGACAAGCCTGTGGCCATCTGCAACTTCGCGTCCATCCAGCCGCTGGTCCAGTTCCAGCACGGCATAGATCGGCGAAGAATGATCCAGTTCGCCACCGACAAAGCTCACATACTCGTTGTTCTTGGTCAGGATCGGGGTGTCTTCCAGGGTGGCGACGGTGCGCGTGATCTCGGACAAGGCGATACGTGCGCCAGTGATATTGGGAACCGAAATCCGTTCCATTTGCGCGGGAGAAACCGCATAACGACGTGGCGCCATCAGCCGGATCGGCACCGGATTCTGCTCGTTCGCAAGATGCGCGCGGCCAATTACGGCGCCGCCAAACAGGGTTTGCAGGGCAGTGGCGGCGAAAGCCGGGCTGACACCCGAAAGCGCCGCCTTGTCGCGGTCTACAATCACCCGGTGCTGATATATATCAGCAGGGATCGTGTCTGTGACTTCGGCCATGTCATAGATGCTTTCAAACTCTTTGCGCACCATGGCGGCGATCACGTTCACCTTGTGCGGGTCGGGGCCATAAATTTCGGCCAGAATGGTGATGCGCGACGGCGGTCCCGGCGGGTCTTCCAGCAGTTGCAGGGTGCTTCCCGGATAGCGCGCCGCAATGGCCTGCATAGGCGGACGCAAACGGCGGACAATATCGTTCGATATAGGCGTTCGGGAGTTCTTGTCTGACAGATTGACCCGTATCTCGCCCAGATGCGGGCCGCGCCGGTTATAGTTGCCACGCAACAGGCCGCTAAAATCAGAAACCCCCGGCATGCCCACATAGATCTGGTAATCCGCAATCAGCGGATCCTTGCGCAACGCACCGGCAAGTTCGTCAGCCATGCGTCCGGTAATCTCAACCGGCGTATTTTCCGGCAACGCCAAAGTAATGTTGAAGGTGTTGGTGTCATCCTTGGGCATCAGGCCAAATGTCATGGCCCAGAAGGAAAGCGGCGCGCCAACACCTTGCGGGCGGATGAATTGCCAGACCGGCAACAGAAACGTCCCGGCAAGCAGCAGCGCCAGCACAACCAGCCCCATGCGGCGGTAGCGGGCCTCATCCAGCAGCGGCGTCAACAGGCGGCGGTAAATCTGCTGCGGTTTTGTATCTGTGGCGTGCAGGGCATGCCCCCCATTTGCGTTGACCGGCAACCAGCGCAGCGCCGCCCATGGCGCCAATATATAGGCCGCCAGCAAAGACACCCCCATCGCAACCGGAACGCTGAACACGATAGGATGAAAATAATCCCCGTTCATGCCCGTCACGACGCTCAGTGATGAAAACACGGCGATCACGGCAAAGGTGGCGAGATTGGTCGGATTGCCAACCTCATTGGCGGCCCGCACCGTCAGGGTGCGCTTGTCGCCTTCGCTGGTGGCGTAATGCCGGTTGATATTTTCCAGCACGACAATGGCGTCATCCACCAGCATGCCCAGCGCGATGATCATTCCAAACAGGGTGATGCGATTGATGGTGACCCCCACAAGATAATCGGCGGCAAGGGTCAAAAACACAATCACCGGCACATTGATGGTGACGATCACCGCTTCGCGCCAGCCCAGGAAAAAAATCAGCACAAAAAATACCGCCACAATCGCAAACATCAGATGACGCAGCAAGCTGTTCACCGATGCGTTGGCGCGCTGTCCATCGTCGCGGGTAATTTCCACACGCACATCCTGCGGCACGAATGCGGCCTGCATATCGCTGATCCGGGACCGCACGGATTTTGCAACTTCGACCGCATTGGCGCCGCGCTGTTTGGCGACAGCGATAATGACCGCAGGCATTTCCGAACTATGGCCGCCCTGGAAATGGGGCGACGCCTGGCCATAGCCAAACAGGCTATAGGCGTCGCGTTCTGTGGGCGGACCGTCGATCACGTCGGCCACGTCTTCGATGCGCACCGGGCGCCCCTGATGCTGTGTAATGACCAGAGTTTTCACATCTTCGGCGGAACTGATCTGGCTATCCAGAAAAACAGTTTCGCGCCTGTTATCATTGACCCAGTACCCGGCGGGCGCGGCAATATTATAGGCGGCAATCACATTGGCGGCTTCCAGCGGTGACACATCAAAAGCCTGTAACCGCTCGGGATCCAGTTCCAGGCGAATTTCACGGTCGCGGCCGCCATGCACTTCAACGACTGAAATCTGGCGTAAACTGCGCAGCCGGTCCGCCATGCGATCCGCTATTCGCTTCAGGGCGTAATCGTCATATTTTTCCGAAGCCAGCGTGATGGTCATGAACGGCACATCATCCACATCAATGGATTTAACCAGCGGCTCGCTGGCCTGCGCCGGTAAACGGTGGCGGTTCAGCAATATACGGTCATAAAGGCGTACCAGGGACTGCTCTTTGTTCTGCCCCACTTCGAACTCGACAGTGACGGTCGCCAACGAGTTGGCGGCCACGCCATAGGTGTGCTTCACGCCTTCAAGCTCGCTTAAAACACCTTCCAGCGGCGACACCACCAGATCGTGCATTTCACGCGCAGACGCGCCGGGCATGGTGACGCGGACCTCTGCGGCGGGAACGACGATCTGCGGGTTTTCCTCGCGCGGCATATATAGCAGCGCCAGCAACCCCACTGCAGCAGCAGCGATCAGCAGCAGGATCGTCAGCCTGGAGGTGATAAAAGTTTCCGCAAGCCAGCCTGCAATATTCACAGGCGCATTATTCACGGGCGGTCCCCAGTTCAGGCGCAACCGGCATGCCATCGCGCAAGGCGTCAAGGCCGCTGACGGCAATGCGCTCGCCGCCGCCAAGGCCGGCCTGTACTTCCACCCAGTCCCGGGTTTCGCGGCCCGTGCGCAGCCAGCGGAAGCGGGCGATATTGGCGTCGTCGATCTCGAATACGCCGCGAAGGCCGCCGCGTTCCACCATGGCCCTGGGGGGTATTACCGGGCTTTGGTCTTCGCCGGTGCGCAATTGCGCCCGGCCGAACATGCCACTCAGCAGGCCGGTCTGTTCTGCGAACGCGACCTTGACCAGAAAGCGCCGGGTGACCGGATCGCCGGCCGGCACGACCCGCACCACCGTGCCCTCGCGGCTGGCGGATAGCGCGTCAATATGGATGGACGCCGGATCGCCGATGCGAATATGCGCCACCAGGCTTTCCGGGATAAATGTTTCAAACAGCACGGCGCGATCCGACACGATCACCAGCAAAGGCTTGCCGGGGGTGGCAAGGTCGCCGGGCTCGACATGGCGCTCCACTACCACGCCGTCAACCGGACTGGTAATGCTGGTATAGCGTATCTGTGCGCGGGCGGTGTCCCGGGCGGCGACGGCTTCGGCCTTGCGCGCCAGGGCGAAGCTGCGCCGCACCTGCGCCTTGCGTACCGTCTCGGAGGCGACCGTGCCGCTTGCCGCCAGTTCGACGATCCGGGCCTGATCGCGTACGGCGTCTTCCAGTTCGGTTTCGGCAGCCTTTACGGCGGCTTCGGTTTGCTGAATGGCGCCTTCCAGATCGCTCGGATCGATTTGCGCCAGCAACGCGCCTGCGGTAATCCGGTCGCCCTCGCGCACCGGTAGCTGCTGGATAAACCCGGTGACCCGCGACGCAATGTGAATGGTTTCGTCCGATATGACAGAACCCGGCGCGGCATAGAGGCGCGGCAGCGTTGCAATCTGCACTATCGCCGTTGCAACTTTGGCAGCGGCGGGCGCCGCATTCTGGCTGTCCTGCTGCGCCTCGCCACAGGCGGTCAAACCAAGTCCCAGGAAGGGTGCAAACATCAGCGGCAATAATTTGAAGCGCTTCATACTGGTCCCGTAAGCACAAGTTTGATGACATGGTCAGCCAGAAAATCGGGGCTATCGTGGATAGGCAGATAACCCGGCAGGGAACGGCGAATGACCGCGCATTCATAATGCCCAAGAATGATGGTGATCATGGCGTTTGCCGTGAAATGATGATCGCGCCCCGGCGCCAGCGCTCTGAGCAGGGTGGCGAAACTGTCGAAGGTTTCCTGAAACACTTGTGTGCTTAGCCGCTGCATGCGTGCAGCGCTTCCGTCCAGCAGTTCGCGGTGCAAAAGCCGTGAAAATATTTTGTCATTGGCCACGATGCCCGCGAAAGCCATCACAAAACCACGCAACATATCGGCGTTTGATTGACCGTCCATGTCCAGCACCGCATGCAGGGCCTGGGTGCGGCTGCGGTAGACATGTTCCAGCGCCGCCTCATACAGCGCGTCTTTGTCTGCAAAATGATGGTATAGCGCCGCCGGGGTCAGGCCTGCTGTTCTGGCGATCTCACGCATGGAAACGGCGGCATAGCCGATCTCGGCAAACAGCTCCGCCGTCAGTTCCAACAGACGTGTTCTGGTATCGGTTTGTGCGCGCGCCATACTCTTACCTAACTAAACGTTCGTTTAGGTAAAGTTAACGCCCTGTTGTGTCAAGGCTCAAGGCGGGGTCAGGAAAAATCTTAAAACGGTAAGAATCCGTCCTTTCAATGCACGCTTTATGAAAGTAAGCTTGCAGACAATAATAATTCAGGCACAGGGAGAGGGACGTATGCTCGATACCTTTAATCTTACGGGCAAGGTGGCCATTGTTACCGGCGGCAATGGCGGGTTGGGGCTTGGCATTGCGCGCGGGCTGGCCAATGCGGGCGCGGCGGTGGCGATTGTTGGCCGTAACCAGGACAAGCTGGACAGCGCCTATGAGAACCTCAAAAATATTGGCCCGAAAATTCTGAAAGTGAATGCCGACGTTTCCAAAGAAGATGAAGTGAAGCGCATGGTGAAGGAAACCGTGGCAGGGCTTGGCCGGGTGGACATTCTATTCAACAATGCGGCGGTCAGCTATGGCCGTCCGGCGGACAAGATGACGCTGGAAGAATGGAACATGTTCATCGCCATCAACCTGACCTCGGTGTTTTTGTGCAGCCAGGCGGTCTATCCCGAGATGCTGAAAGTGGGCGGCGGCAAAATCATCAATATCGGTTCGATCATTACCCAGCAGATGGGTCATGCGAAGCTTATCGCCTATGCCGCAGCCAAAGGCGGCATGGACCACATGACCCAGAGCCTCGCGGTTGCCTGGGGGCCGGACAATATTCAGGTGAACTGTGTCATACCGGGCCTGGTCGATAGCGAAATGATGCCGTGTTCAGGACCAAACAAGCAGTCAAAAATCATCGATCATGTCGTGGAGAAATCACCGGTACGGCGGTACGGCATTCCCGATGACTTCCAGGGCATTTCTGTCCTGCTGGCCAGCCCCGCGTCCAGCTTCATCACTGGCGCACTGATTGTTGCGGATGGTGGTTTGTCGTTGGCCGGGGTTTAGAGTCTGTTTCAACGTTATTGAATCACAACACCTCACCGTCATCGCGAGCGAAGCGTGGCAATGACGGTGAGGCTATGGAACGGACCTAAAATCATCATGCTCTAGCGCCTTCCGTCGTCTGATTCAGTGTGTCCATCAGGTGGCGGCTTTGACATGTCGCTGATCAGCAGATTGATCGCACTGACGACGCTGGCGGGGGTGACGGACGCTGCGGGAACCCGCACTTGCCCGCTGGCGGCAAGGTGGGCGCCAATGCAAAATGCCGCCATGGCGCGAACATCCTGGCCGCTGCTGGCGGGGATTTTGTCCGCTGCTTCGCAGGCCATATCGGGCAGTGTTTGAAAATGCGGATCAAATACCAGGACAATTCTGAAATCATGTCCGTCCGTACCAATCATGCTTTGCACTCGGTCCTGTAATATGGTGGCCGGTGTCTTCGGTGAATCATGCGCAGCAGAATCAATTTGCGTTCCGGTAATCAGACGTACCCCTTCGGCTCTACCCGGCAGATGCACCCCCTGCGCAATTTCTTGCGCCGACATGCCGGCGGGCAGGGCGCCGTGGATTTCAAGCGGCACGGCGCCCTCGCGCGCGGCATAGCTGATCAGCGAGGGCTGAAATATCGGGCGCTGATTAACATGGGTGATGACATTTTGCTGGGCGCAGGCACACAGCAGGATCACCATCGCGCCGAACAGGATTTTTAACATGCGTAAACCACCGGATTATTATCTGTCAGGTATCAGCCATTGGCCGTGGTCGGATCGATCATGCGCCGGACTTCGGTAATTTTGCTGGCGGGGAAGCCGCTTTTTTTGGCGTGATCGTGAATGAGGGATTCATCTTTGGCCAGATAGACGCAGAATGTCTTGTCGGCGGCGACATAGGATTCCAGCCATTGAATGTCCGTTCCCAGTTCGGACAACGCCTTGTTGGAGGTTTTGGCCGCTTCGCGAAGGGCATCACGTTCGGCGCTGCCAATCGCGGGCAGATCGCGTTCGATAATAAACTTCTTCATGGAAGCCTCCGCTGGTTGTTCTTAAGTACACGGTCTAGCATGTATTTCTCGCACGGCGAAACTTAAATATCCAGCCCGGTGGCAAAGGCGGCGCGTTCCTGAATAAAGGCAAAGCGGGATTCGGCTTTGCGCCCCATCAATTGCTCGACCAGCGTTGCGGTTTGCGCTTCACCTGCCTGGCTTAAGACGACCCGCAAAAGGTTGCGTTTTTTACGGTCCATGGTGGTTTCACGCAATTGCGCGGGCATCATTTCGCCCAGTCCCTTGAAACGGCCGACATCCACCTTGCCGCGTCCGCTGAATTGTGTGGCCAATAACTCATCCTTATGCGCGTCATCGCGCGCATAGGCGTTTCTTGCGCCCTGAGTCAGCCGGTACAATGGCGGCATGGCAAGATACAGCCGCCCGCTCCTGATCAATTCCGGCATCTGCCGGTAGAAAAATGTGATCAGCAGAGACGCGATATGCGCGCCGTCCACATCGGCATCGGTCATGATGATGACTTTGCCATAACGCAATTCGCTGTCACGGTATTTGTCCCTGATCCCGCACCCCAGCGCCAAAGAAATATCGGCAATTTCCTGATTTCCGGAAAGCTTGTCGAGCGATGCGCTGGCGACGTTCAGAATTTTACCGCGCAACGGCAATATGGCCTGGGTGCGGCGGTCGCGCGCCTGCTTGGCCGATCCGCCGGCGCTGTCGCCTTCGACCAGGAAGATTTCGGTTTCTTCGATGCGGTCGCTGGAACAGTCCGAAAGTTTTCCGGGCAGACGCAGCTTGCGGGTGGCGGTTTTGCGGCTGGTCTCGCGTTCCTGGCGGCGGCGCAGCCGTTCCTCGGCGCGCTCAATACACCAGTCCAGAAGTTTGTTGGCGTCGCTGGGCGCACCCGAAAGCCAATGGTCGAAATGATCGCGCACGGCATTTTCAACCAGCCGCGCCGCATCTGCCGAAGACAGTTTTTCCTTGGTCTGGCCCTGAAACTCCGGTTCCCGGATAAACAGGGACAATATGACACCGGCCGTTCCCGTCACATCATCGGCGGTCAGCAGAACCGCCTTTTTGTTGCCGGTCAGTTCGCCATAGCCGCGCAAAGCCCGATAAAGGGCAGTCTTCAATCCGGCTTCATGGGTGCCGCCGGCGGGTGTTGGGATCGTATTGCAATAGGATTCCATGATCGCATCGCCATCGCCATACCAGGCAATGGCCCATTCCACCTTGCCACGATCCTTGGGAAGTTTCTCAGCCCCGGTAAAGCTGTTGGGCGTGACCAGCGCATATCCCTTGATGGCGGCTGCAAGATAATCGGAAAGCCCGCCGGAAAAATGCAGCACTTCGCTTTCGGGTGTATCGCCCGCGCCCTTCAGCAATTCGGGGGCGCATTTCCAGCGAATTTCGACGCCTGCAAACAGATAGGCTTTTGAACGGGCCATCTTGTACAGAAGCGCTGGTTTGAAATGCGCCTGTGCGCCGAAAATCTGTTTGTCCGGGAAAAAGCTGATGGTGGTGCCGCGCCGGTTATTTGCGGGACCGGTCTGGCGCAGCTTTCCAGTAGGCGTGCCCCGGGCATATTCCTGCACATAATGCAGTTTATCGCGGGCAACCTCGACCGTAAGGCGTTCAGACAATGCGTTTACGACAGACAGGCCCACCCCATGCAGACCGCCAGATGTCGCATAGGCCTTGCCGCCAAACTTGCCGCCGGAATGCAAGGTAGTCAGAATGACTTCCAGCGCGGATTTGGATTTGAACTTCGGATGCGGATCAACCGGAATGCCGCGCCCATTATCATGCACGGTCAGGCTGCCATCTGCCTCCAGTGTCATTTCGATGCGCGTGGCGTGTCCGGCAACCGCCTCGTCCATGGCATTGTCGAGAATTTCTGCCGCCAGATGATGCAGGGCGCGTTCATCGGTGCCGCCAATATACATGCCGGGGCGGCGGCGCACAGGCTCCAGCCCCTCCAGCACCTCAATGTCCTGGGCGGTATAGCTCTGATCAGAGGTAGAGGCAGTTTTTTTGAATAAATCGGCCATGTGAGTCCAAGGATGGTCCAGCGTCGAATCGCGCCAGCCCCTTTTATCAGGTATGGATGCGAATGCCGTCAAGATTACCGCCCGCCGCCTCGATCTGATCAAATGTTCCGGCGGTCACTTTGGCGTTTGTCAGGCTGGCGCCTTCCAATATTACATTGGCCATGTTGGCCCCTTCGAGATTGCAGCCTGTCAAATCGGCGCCTGTAAAGTTACAGGTGGTGAAATCGGCCTGCTGGAAATGACTTTTCTGTAAATTGGCGGATATCCTTTTTTCGGAATTAACGCCGGTTTCAACGGACGCAAAATTTACCCCCGAAAAATTGGCCTGCCGGCAAAATGACCGCTTCATCACAGCCGCGCGCATATCTGCTTCCAGCAAAATGGCGTCTTGCAGGTTGGACAGCGACATATCCACCAGCCGTAATTTGCAGCGCGTCAGATTGGCCCTGGACAGATCACAATTTATGAACCTGGCTCCGGACAGATCCAGTTTGGCAAGCACAATATCTGCAAGATCGGCATTGAGCAATTCCAGACGCGAACCATCCCGCCCAAATGATGTGATCCAGATTTCGTGCGCAGCAAGCATTGCGGAAAACGAACCCGGTGCAGGCTTGGTGCGTTCTGGCAGGTTTTTTACGCCTGAGCCTGCGCCAATAGCGCGTCGGTCTACGATCGCCCCAAGCATATCCGCGCCATTCAGGGACGCGCCGGATAATTTTGCGCCCTCTAATATTGCCCCCTGCATGGACGTATCGGACAGATCGGCGCCGGACAAATCAGCACTTCCAAGATCGGCGCCGTCCAGAACGGCGCCGCGAAAACTTGCTCCGGAAAGTATTGCGTTACGCAATATGACATCGCTTAAATTGGCCTGCATGATATGCCCGTGCGAGATTATCGCCCCTGACAGATCGGCCTGAACAAGGTTTGCGGCAACCAGCTCGGTTGGTTCAATGGAATCATCCCGGAACGTAATGTCACCGTTTTCAGATATTCTTAAGCGGGGGCCTTCGCCCAGGTCCGCGCCGCGCAGATTTGCCTGCGTCAATTTGGCTCCGTACAATGAACATCCGCGCATATCCGCCTGGCTTAAATCTGCGCCGTCAAGATGCGCCAGCCGGAATATTGCTGATGATAATAATGAACAGGTAAGCTTCACCTTATGCAGCGCCGTATCCGTGAGATTGGCCCCCGAAAGATCGGCATAGGATAAATCACGCCCGCCCAAGTCCATACTGGAAAGATCATGGAAAGCCAGATTTGCCCGCTTTCCACGGCGGCCTTTTTCGGCCACATATTCCGCATTGCCTGCGGCAACCTGATCCAGCGTCTTCTGGTCGATAGTGATAAGTTTATTGGGGATAGGCAGATGGTTCATGTTCGAATTTCCCACGGCAATACGCCTTGTGCGCCTCCTATTAGCCGCTCCCGGGGTAATGTAAGTATGGCAGTCGTGCCGGTGTTCAGTTCGCTATGCAATTCCAGATCGCCACCATGCAAACGGGCAAGTTTGCGGGATATTGCAAGACCGAGTCCTGCGCCTTCCTCGGTTCGCACGGCGTCTTCCTGACCACGGTTGAACGGCTGAAAAAGTCCTGCAAGCTGGTGCTTTTCTATCCCTCTGCCGGAATCTCGTATGGCAATGCTCAAGTTATTGTCTATGGTAATGCCCAGTTCGATGTTTCCATTTTCTGGCGTGAATTTGATGGCGTTGGATAGCAGATTTGCGATTATCTGCCTGATCGCCCGGGAATCTGCAAAGAGCGTAATATTGCTTTCGCCCTGAATGTGTAATCGCTGATTTTTATCGCCCGCCCGCCCTCGCACCAGCCGCATAGTGGATTGTAATAATTCATCCAGATTTATAGTTTCCTCCTGCAAGGTCTGTTTTCCACTTTCGATCCGTGACAGGTCGAGAATATCGTTGATAAGGGACAGCAGGTGCTGGCCGCTATGCAAAATATCCTGCGCATAGTCTTTGTATTTCGGGTTGCTGTGGACACCGAAATATTCCTGGGCCAGAATTTCCGAAAAGCCAATAATCGCATTGAGCGGGGTGCGCAGCTCATGGCTCATATTCGCCATGAATTCGGTTTTTGACCGGTTGGCTTCTTCGGCGGATATTTTTGCATTTATCAGCGATTCAATTTTTCGGCGTGTTTGCGCCATGCCAACCGCATTTGTCAGCACATTTGTATAGCCGTCAGAAATATGGATTTCCTCTTCGCTCCATTTCATTCCGGCTGGTTTGATCAGCCGCAATATCACAATTGGTGTGTGATCTGGCGTCCTGACCGGGCAATCGGTTACGCGTATCGCAAGGTCACGCAGCAACGGTTCGCCAGGTTGTGGATAGATGGCTGTATCGCTCTTGCTGCTGCGCGCATCCCTCAGGCATTGCCAGCCATCGGCCTGATGCCAGACCTGGGCCGCATCCAATTCAAACGAAGCCAGCGATTTTGAAGCAATCTCTGCCGCTATTTCGTCGAGGGAACCCAACGTCAAGGCAGGGCTGCCAGTTAGGCCCAGCAAGGTTTTTAAATGACGGCTATCAAGGGAGATAGCATCCGTCAGGCGGGCCGGGGCTTTGACTGTGTTACGCATACTAATAAGCCTGAGAAAGACATACAATATCTGCCCGGGGTGCCCGGGTCAGGAATACACGCTATGCGTTAATGGTTAAGCAAGAGTTGATTGCGAGACATTCATCCGCTGGCGCTGGCGGGCAGGTTCAGAACCCTTTGGGAGATGAGCCGGCCATATCGGTCCGGCGCAACGTCGCCGGCAACCAATAGACACGCCCCCTTTCGGCCTGGGGGGTGTCACCTGCCTAAAATCCTCCATAGCCCTAGCGAAGGGGGATGTCTTAGGTGCGAATGTCACCTATGTGTCCGGGCTGGACAGGCGAAGAATGGCTCCCCGGGCCGGATTCGAACCAGCGACCAACCGGTTAACAGCCGGTTGCTCTACCACTGAGCTACCGAGGAACAGATGCCCAAACAAGGCAATTAACAGCGATCAGCATGCTGGCTATAGCAAACTGTTCGCCCCCGCACCACCCCTAAATGTGGCCTGTCCAGATCAGGCCTTGCAATCTTTCCGGTTTACCCACAAGAAACGCCATGACCAATCTTCGCATAGGCAACCGCACCTTCAAACTGCCGCAATCGCGCACCCTGCGTATTGTTGTGGGCGTCGCCCTGATTATTGGGGGGATATTGGGATTTTTGCCCATTGTAGGCTTTTGGATGATCCCGCTGGGCCTTCTGGTGCTGTCCCAGGAGTTTCACATTGTACGCCGCTGGCGCCGCCGTGCGGAAGTCAAATGGGGCCGCCGTAAACAGCGCCGCGAAGCGAAGCGCAGGTTTAATGATGAGTATCTGGATTGAGGGGGTCAGGAGAGCTTTTTGCGCTTGGTAACCCCATTGATTTCATTCTGACGCCGGGACAGGCTTGCGATCTTGAAGGCTCGGATGCTTTGCTGCCGAACATAACGGCAGGGGCTGTTTGCCGATAAAGCTTTTGACGCCGATGAACGAGTCATAAACCCGCTGGAACAGGCCGGGATAAAGGTCGTCATCCCACCAAAATCCAACAGAAAAAATCCGCGCACCTATGACGAAGACCTGTATAAATCGCGCCATCTCATCGAAAATTTCTTCGCAAAACTCAAGCAATTCCGAGCCATTGCCACCCGTTACGATAAAACAGCCAGAAATTTCCTCGCCGCCGTGTTCCTCGTGGGAGCTTACATATGGCTCAATTGACGACACGCCCTAGCCAATATATTTAGTTAATGCTTCAACTAGCACCTTAGACGCGACTTCTGATCCAATTTTCAAACCGCCTTTGCCAGCTTTGGCAAGCATCCGCATCAGCCAGCTTCCAGTTTGTCCTTCTAGCGAAGCCTTGCCGGATTTTTCGTCCTCAGTTATTGCTGCTTTTAATGCCTTAATATCTTCAGCTTCAATTCCAGCAGCAGTTAACGATTGGGTCAGTGTATTTATATCGCCTTCCTTCACGTTAATTTGAAGTTGTTGGAGATTTTGGTTGCCTACAAAAATATTGGTGGTGCCACCGAATACAGCTTGCTGAAACAGGCTAGTCGCATCGATCTTTGCCACCTCTTTTTTAAGTGTTTCTTCAGTCAATGGGACATCGCCTAAGCTATCTTTTAATTCTAAAACGAAATCGAGCAGTCGTGAACGGACTTGTGTCATAATGCCCTTCACGTCGTGTGATGGTATGGTACACCATGCCATAATAATGGATACGCCTTTATCTAGTTGTAACGTCTCAATAGGTTGTTCACGGGAAGACGATGAGGTATGCGGGTTTTGCGAAAAACTTCAAGCCTCAGGAGTCTCCCCGTGAACGTGCATCAGAATGCCAAATTGACCCGTCTGGGTCGAGA
>Ga0209851_1000008_pt1 | contig 105031 bp, 90 predicted proteins | sample GWRWT4_14Oct14_FD_187195 | JGI IMG/M metagenome (GOLD analysis project Ga0209851, IMG submission 187195) | Sand microcosm microbial communities from a hyporheic zone in Columbia River, Washington, USA - GW-RW T4_14-Oct-14 (SPAdes) (version 2) | ecosystem: Engineered > Artificial ecosystem >... | reverse complement strand
TCCCGAAGATCATTGGAATAGGGTCGTGTCATGCCTGCTGGCCTCCTGTCCCCAGCAGGCATCTTGAATCACAAATCAAACGATTTGGGAATCCCCTTCCGATTCGGATAAACAATGAATCGCTCTAGAGTGTGTTGCATGGTCAAACTTAAAATCATACCGATCTAGCATTCAGATTTCCGGCGCCGTGCAATTGACGGTCACTATCCCCCTGTTTGAATTCTCACGGCACAGGATCAGAGTGTTTTAACAAATGAATCAAGCTCTTGCGGTGATGATATGCCGTACAAAGTGAGGTCCGGATTGATCCGCTTGGCCATGCCGCTCAGCACCTTGCCGGCTCCGATCTCGACAATCGTATCAATGCCATTGGCCGCCATATATTCGATGCTCTCACGCCAGCGCACCAGTCCGGTTACCTGCGACACCAGCAGGCGGCGGATTTCTTCCGCGTCATCCACCGGTCCGGCAGTGACATTGGCGATCAGCCCCACTGCGGGATCAATCATGGCGGTATTGGCCAGCGCCTCTGCCATGGCGTCGGCGGCAGGCTGCATCAGTGCACAATGGAAAGGCGCGCTTACGGGCAGCAGCATGCCGCGTTTTACGCCCAGGGTTTTGGCAAAAGCGATCGCCGCCTCGACTGCGTCCCTTGCGCCGCTAATCACCACCTGCCCCGGCGCATTATCATTGGCGACCTGACAGATGCCGGTCTTTGCGCCCTCTGCGGCAGCGGCCTTGGCCTGATCCAGTTCAGCCCCCAGAAGCGCCGCCATGGCCCCCACACCCACCGGCACAGCCTTTTGCATGGACTGGCCGCGCAGTTTCAGCAGGCGCGCAGTATCGGCGACACTCATGGTTTTGGCCGCCGCCAGCGCGGAATATTCGCCCAGCGAATGCCCCGCCACCCATTTCACCTTGCTGGCCAGATTAAAGCCCGCTTCTTTCTCCAGCACCCTCATGATCGCCATGCTGACCGCCATCAGGGCCGGTTGCGCATTTTCAGTCAGTTGCAGTTCGTCAGGCGGGCCGCCCCACATCAGGCGGGACAGATTCTGTTGCAGGGCCTCGTCCACCTCCTCGAATAGTTCACGCGCTGGTTTATAAGTTTCAGCCAAGTCCTTTCCCATACTAACAATTTGACTACCCTGTCCGGGAAATGTGAATGCGCGCGCCACGGGCTTCTCCTCTGTAATAATTTTACCCAGTGATAGCGGCGCACTTCGCCCTGTTCAAGCGCCACGAAATACGGTTAGCATCCCTGATAAGAAAATCATTCTCAACGGAGGGCGGAGCGATGGCTATAGTTGAAACACGCAGCGGCAAAATTGAGGGCGAAACACAGGATGGCGTGACCTTGTTCAAAGCCATTCCCTATGCCGCGCCGCCGGTGGGTGATCTGCGCTGGTTGCCGCCACAGCCTGTCCAGCCCTGGGCCGGCATCCGCAAAGCCGAGAAATTCAGCGATACAGCGCTCCAGAACGCCTCCATGATGGATGGGCTGTTTGGCGGCAGCCCCTGGCCCGCCAGCGAGGATTGTCTTTACCTCAATGTCTGGACACCCGGCGCGGATGGCAAGAAGCGCCCGGTAATGGTGTGGCTGCATGGCGGCGCCTTCGTAATTGGTTCCGGTAGCGAACCAATCTATATCAGCGACCGGCTGGCGCGTCGCGGCGATGTGGTGGTGGTCACGGTCAATTACCGGCTGGGATCGCTGGGCTTTCTCAATCTGAAGGAAATCACCAAAGGGGCCATCCCCGCCACAGGTAATGAAGGGCTGCTGGATCAGACGGCGGCTCTGGCCTGGGTAAAAGACAATATCGCGGCATTTGGCGGCGACCCGGCCAATGTCACCATTTTTGGCGAATCCGCAGGCGGCATGAGTGTTGGCGCGCTGTTGGCCCTGCCCGCCGCAAAGGGGCTGTTCCACAAGGCCATCCCCCAAAGCGGGGCCTGCCACACCGCTGCCAGCAAAGCCCAGGCAGTGCGCGTGGCCGAAGCCGTGATGGCGGCAACCGAGCTGAAATCCGCCGATGATCTGCGCAAGGCCGACGGCAAGACCTTGCTGCGCGCCCAGGCGCATCTGGCGCTGAACAAGGTGCCGGGGCACACTGTGGCGGAAGTGGGGGGCATGCCGTTTCGCCCTGCCATCGATGGCGAGGTACTGCCGGATTTCCCGATCCACACCGTGCGCGGCGGCGCGACCCGGCATATCCCGATCATGACCGGCTGCACAACCGAGGAATGGAAACTGTTCGGGGCCATGGAAAAGGCCATTACCGGCCTGAACGAAGAAAGCATGCTGAAACGCCTTAATCTTACGCTGCCGGGGATGGACTTCAAGAAGCTGCTGGCCCCCTATCCCGACATGTTACGGGCGCGCGGCGAAGAACCGACGCCCCCCAATCAGTTCATGGCGGTGCAGACCGACCGCATTTTCACCGCCCCCGCCACCCGGTTGCTGGAGGCTCACACCAAAAATGGCGGTACCGGCTATGCCTATCTGTTCGACTGGAAATCACCCCTGGCGGGCGGCTTGTTCGGGGCCTGCCATGCGCTGGAACTGGGCTATGTGTTTGGCACCTACAATCTGAAAGGCGCGGAAAAATTCTCCGGTTCCGGGCCGCAGGCCGATAGTCTGGCCACCACCATGATGGACGCCTGGATCGCCTTTGCCCGTTCCGGCAAGCCCGGCTGGGCCAGCTATGATCTGGGTCAGCGCACAACCATGCTGTTCGGGGCGCAAAGCAGGCTGATCTCCAACCCTGCCCCCGCCATACGCCAGGCCTGGGACGCCATCCCCGACGCCCTGATCGGGGCGATTTAGTAACTTGCTTTGCGCCGGTTAATGCGTATAGTGCTCGCCTCACAGCCTGGACTTGCCGGTCCGGGCTGTTTTGTTAGTGCCGCATGATCTCCAATTCCACATGGTATAGCGTGCGGCATGATTACAAGAAGGATATGCCCCCTCCTGAAGCGGGGCGGATGGTGAATGGTCTTGAGACAAGAGGGATAAAATGACGACATATGAACATGTCTTTATCGCCCGTCAGGATGTGTCGCCCCAACAAGTCGATGCTTTGGTAGAGACGTTTAAGGGCGTCATTACCGAAGGCGGCGGTCAGGTCGGTAAGACCGAATATTGGGGACTGCGCAACATGGCATACCGGATTCGCAAGAACCGGAAAGGGCATTATGTGCTGATGAATATCGATGCGGCCCCCGCCGCGGTGAAGGAAATGGAACGCCAGATGGGTATTCATGAAGACATTCTGCGCTTCATGACCCTGCGCACGGAATCCATGGATGAAAAACCGTCGGCAATGATGAGTTCGCGCGAAGATCGCAGCCCGCGTCCCGGCGGATTTGGCGGTGGCCCGGGCGGCCCCGGCGGCCGGCGCGAACGCGGCGGATTTGGTGAAAGTGGCGGTGTACGCCGCGAGCGCAGTACAGAAGGCGGCACACGCCGCCTGTTTGAAGATGACGGTATGGATCATGGCACCGTGCGCCTGAGCGATATAGGAGGAGATGCCGAATGAGCGAAGATGCAGCCCGCAGGCCTTTTTTCCGCCGCCGTAAAACCTGCCCTTTTTCCGGCGATAATGCGCCGGTAATTGATTACAAGGACATCAAGCTGTTGCAGCGTTATCTGTCCGAGCGCGGCAAGATCGTGCCCAGCCGGATTACCGCCGTTTCAAAAAAGAAACAGCGCGAACTGGCGACCGCCATCAAGCGGGCGCGGGAATTAGCGCTGCTGCCCTATATTATCAGCTAGAAAACGGGACGGGGCCTTCGGGCCCCCTTCCCTATTTTCAGGCGTGAGGCCATGCCCCCATTCATTTTTGTCAGTGTCGGCGCCGGGCTGTTAAGCGCGGTTCTGTATGGCGCTGCTGCAAGCGGCATGGCTTTATCACTTATCCCTATCTATCTGTCCCCGCTGCCGCTGTTTCTGGCCGGGCTGAGTTATGGCGGGGTTGCAGCGCTGATCGGGGGGCTTACGGCCAGCGCGGCCATAACCCTTGCCGGGGGGCCGCTATTTGCCTTTGCCTATTTCCTTTCAAATGCCGCAGCGCCGATCGTGCTGACCCGCGTGGCCAACTGGTCGCGCAGCGTAAGCACTGAAGAAGGCCCGGCGGCCATAGAATATTATCCAACCGGCCTGTTGTTTACCTGGTTATGCGGACTGGGCATTATTATCATGCTGGGCCTGACGCTGTTTATGCAGACACGTGAAGGCGGTTTGAGCGGCTGGATTCCGCAAATCATAGAAATTGATGCGCTGACAAAGACCTTCGTCATGGCGCAGGTTCAGGCTGGGGCGGAGCCGGTTGACGAAGCCCTGTTACGCCAGCGTCTGATCAGCCTGGCATTACCAGGGCTTGGCTTGTTCTGGGCTATGATTTCCATTGGCAATGCCGCCCTGGCACAGCGCATTCTGGTGCGGCTGGCGCGCAATCTGCGCCCCTCGCCCGAATTGTTACAGATGTACCTGCCGGTTTTCATGATCTGGCCCCTCCTTGCAGGGACGGTTCTGGCCTTTATTCCGGGGGATGCAGGCATTTTTGGCTCTGTCATGGCAACATTAGGGGCGATTCCGTATTTTTTCTTGGGTTTGGCCACAGTTCATGTTATCTCCCATCGCCTGCCGGGCCGGGGCTTCGCTCTGACCGGGTTTTACATATTGTTAGTAGTCCTGGGCTGGCCATCTTTGCTTATTGTCGGCGTCGGCATTTTTGAGCAGTTTGCCAATTTGCGCCGGAACTACACTGTTTATAAGCCTTAACGGGCGAGAGGAAATCGGATGCAAGTCGTATTGCTGGAACGGGTCGAGAAGCTTGGGCAAATGGGTGCGGTGGTCAAGGTCAAGGACGGCTATGCGCGTAACTTTTTGTTGCCCCGCCGCAAGGCCCTGCGCGCCACAGAAGAAAATCTGAAATATTTCGAGGGCCGGCGTGTCCAGCTCGAAGCGGCCAATCTCGAAAATCGCAAGGAATCCGAACAGGTCGCCGCGACGATGGACGGTAAATCTTTCGTAATCCTGCGCCAGTCTGGCGAGTCCGGATTGCTGTACGGTTCGGTCAACAGCCGCGATGTCGCCAATGTAATGAGCGAGAATGGATTTACCGTCGGGCGGCAGCAAGTTGCCCTGGTGCGGCAGATCAAAAATCTGGGCCTGCACGAGGTGCGTATCATTCTGCATCCGGAAGTGTCCGCAACCGTCACCGTCAATGTCGCCCGCTCCGCCGAAGAAGCCGAAAAGCAGGCCGCTGGCGTCAATGTGCTGGTCAATACCGAAGAGGATGATGACGCGCTGGATATGGAACTGAGTGAACTTTTTGAAGGTGGCGATGAAGCCGTCGAAGACGCGGATTAGGTTTTAATCCTTCTTCATCCTGCAAACCGGCATGGTTTCAAGGGCAGCGCCGCAGCGGCGTTGCCCTTTTTTTCTGGTCTAATCATTTATCCCCAATCTTATCAGCGGTGTATAATCTGAATCTGTATGCCGAATCATCTGAGCCAATGCTTGCTGGAAAACGGTATGCGCGCGGATTAATGTGCTGCCATGTCCGAAATTAGAAACACGCCCATATTTGCGGTGCCCGCAAACCCCGCCAGCAATGTGGCCCCCCTGCCCGGCGCTTTGAACTATCGTTCGCCGCCAAGCAATATTGAGGCCGAGCAGGCATTGCTCGGCGCCATTCTGGTTAACAATGACTGCTATCATCAGCTTTCAGGTTTTCTGGAAGCGCTGCATTTTTACGATCCGGTGCATGCCCGGATTTATGAAGCCATAAGCAAGCTGGTTCAGCGCGGCCTGCTGGCCAGCCCGGTGACCCTCAAAAATTATTTTGAACGCGACGAGGGGCTGGCCGAAATCGGCGGGACGCAATATCTGGCGCGGCTTGCAGGCTCGGCAACGACGATCATCAATGCGGAATATTACGGACGCATCATTCAGGATCTCGCTGTCCGCAGGGGCCTGATAAAGCTGGGTGAAGATGTCGTCAACCGTAGTTACGATGCCCCGATTGAGGTCAGCGCCGCCAGTCAGATAGAAGAAGCCGAGTCGCATCTGTTCAACATGGCTGAACGCGGCCGCTATGAAGGTGGTTTGCAGCCATTCAGGACCGCCATCACCCAGTCAATAGATGTCGCTGCCAAAGCCTATGAGCGGGATGGCGGGTTGAGCGGGCTGGCCACCAAATTCATTGATCTGGACCGGCTGATGGGCGGCATGCATAATTCCGATCTGATCATACTGGCCGGCCGTCCCTCGATGGGAAAAACCGCACTGGCGACAAATATCGCTTTCAACGCGGCCAAAGAACTGATGATAGAAAAAAGCCTGTCGCAGACGCAAAATCCCGAAAATGCGCGCGCTGGCGTCGTCGCCTTTTTTTCACTTGAAATGTCATCGGAACAATTGGCGACACGCATATTGTCGGAACAGTCCGGCATTACCTCTGAAAAAATCCGCCGCGGCCAGATAGATGATGCCGAGTTCCGGCGGCTGGTCACGGTCAGCCAGGAGCTTCAGGATCTGCCGCTTTATATTGATGACACCGGCGCGTTGCAGATCAGTGCGCTGACCGCGCGCGCCAGGCGTATCAAGCGCTTGCAGGGATTGCGCCTGATCGTGGTGGATTATCTGCAACTGGTGCGCGGCAGTTCCTCTTCCATGGAAAACCGGGTGCAGGAAATTTCTTCCATCACCCAGGGCCTCAAGGCTATGGCGAAGGAATTGAATGTGCCGGTACTGGCGCTATCGCAATTATCGCGTCAGGTGGAACAGCGCGAAGACAAGCGCCCGCAACTTTCCGATTTGCGCGAATCAGGTTCTATCGAACAGGATGCCGATGTGGTCATGTTTGTTTTCCGCGAAGAATATTATGTGCAAAAAGCCGAGCCGCGCGAAGACAAGCCGGAATATGCCAAATGGGTGGAGGAAATGGAAAAAGTGCATGGCCTGGCCGAAATAATTATCGGCAAGCAGCGTCATGGCCCGACCGGTACCATCCGGCTGGCTTTCCGCAGTGAATTGACGAAATTCGATAATCTTGCGAAGGAAGGGTATTAGACCCTTTTCGGATCGGTGATGCCAAGTCAGTCCGGAACCATGTCTGCCCAAACCCACAGGACATTGCGCCGTTATGCGAACCGCCCCCTTGCAGCAACCCGATACCGCCATGCATGGCGCCAGGCTGGAGATCAGCCTTGACGCGATAGCGGCGAATTACCGGAAAATTGCCGCCATCGCCGCGCCCGCCAGAACCAGCGCGGCCATCAAGGCCGACGCCTATGGGCTGGGCCTGAAACCTGTGGCGCAATGCCTTGCCAGTGCCGGATGCGATATTTTTTTTGTGGCGCATTATGCTGAAGGGGTTGCGCTGCGCGCCGTCCTGCCCCGGGCGCGCATCTATATTCTGCACGGATTGCCGGTCATTACAGAGCATGGCGCCTGCGGGCAGCATAGCTTCGCCAGCACCGCGCACGGCTTCGCCAGTCATGGCCTGCGCCCGGTCATAAACAGTCTTCCGGAACTGCTGACCTGGCGGAAAATGGGTATGCAACAAAGCGGTGCGATATTGAATTTTGACACCGGCATGTCCCGGCTGGGTCTCAGTACACAAGAAACGGCACAGCTTGTTTCCAGTGCTGATCTGCTGGAAGACGTAGTGGTGGATTTTATCATGTCGCACCTGGCCTGCGCGGATGAACCGGATCATCCCCTGAATGCGCAGCAACTGGCGGCATTCAATGCGCTGCGCCAGGCGTTTCCCGGCATCCCGGCAAGTCTTGCCAACACTGCCGGAACCTTGCTTGGCGCGGCTTACCGCCATGATCTGGTGCGTCCTGGTATCGGCCTATATGGCGGCAGCCCATCAGGCGCGGGCGAAAGCCCGTTTGAACCGGCGGTGCGGCTCTATGCCAGAATATTGCAGGTGCGTGACGTTGACAGTGTCAATTATGTGGGATACGGAGCTAGCTATCGCCCGGCGGGCCCCGCCCGCATTGCCGTAGCGGGAATAGGATATGCAGATGGGTATATGCGTGCATTGAGTAATCTGGGGGTGGGATATATTGGAAACCAGCCGGTCCCGCTGGTCGGACGCATATCCATGGATATGTGCACCTTTGACATTTCCGGCATAGCGCAGACCGAATGTGCGCCTGGATGTGAAATCGAACTGATCGGGCCAAATGCGCCGCTGGAGCGCGCCGCAGCCCTTGCGGGCACAATTAATTATGAAATTCTCACACATCTGGGCAGGCGATTTCAAAGAAGCTATAGCGGTCCGGGTACGGCGGCATGATGCAGCGCTGGAATTTTCTGGCGGTAATAGGCCGCGTTTTTTTGGCTTTTCTAGAATCGACCGGACATCTGATTTTGTTCACCGCCACGGCCTTGCATCACGTCGTCGCGCCGCCGTTTTTTGTGCGCATCACGCTTCAGCAAATGCTGCGGATTGGATATTTCTCGCTGCCGGTCGTAGGCCTGACCGCGATTTTCACTGGCGCGGTGCTGGCCCTGCAAATCTATATTGGCGGTTCGCGCTTTAACGCCGAAGGGTTTGTCGGTCAGGTTGTCGTGATTTCCATGGTGCGGGAACTTGGCCCGGTGCTGGCGGCGCTGATGCTGGCTGGACGGGTTTCCTCTGCCATCGCCGCAGAAATCGGCACCATGCGGGTGACCGAGCAGATTGACGCCCTGACCACGCTTGCCACCAATCCCTTCAAATATCTTGTGGCGCCCAGACTGATCGCCGCCACGCTGTGTCTGCCGCTGCTTGTGCTCATTGCCGACATTATCGGGGTTATGGGCGGATTTCTGGCGGCCACGCAAAGGCTGAATCTCAATGCGGGCGTTTATATGAAAAGCACACTGGATGTGCTGGAACTGGAAGACGTGACCTCCGGCCTGACCAAGGCGGCGGTGTTTGGATTTCTGATCGCGCTTATGGGCTGCTATCACGGCTATAACAGCAAAGGCGGCGCGCAGGGCGTGGGTACGGCAACTACCGATGCTGTCGTGTCGGCATCCATTCTGATTCTGCTGTTTAATTATATCCTGACCGACTTTTTCTTTTCCGGCTGACATGGCCCAGAATCCCGATACGCCGATGATCAGTGTCAAAGGATTGCACAAGCGCTTTGGCGCGAACCAGGTGCTGGCGGGCGTCGATTTGGAAATCGGACGGGGTAAATCGCTGGTACTTATCGGCGGTTCCGGCACAGGGAAATCGGTCACGCTGAAATGCATATTGGGTTTGATCAAACCCGACAGCGGCAGCATCCGGATTGATGGGCGCGAGGTAATCGGGCTTTCCGGCGCCGCCCGCCAGAACATAATGGCGAAATCCGGCATGCTGTTCCAGGGCGCCGCATTGTTCGATTCCATGACGGTTTGGGAAAATGTCGCCTTTGGCCTGATACAGGCACAGGGCATGCCAAAAAAACTGGCCCGCGAAAAGGCGCTTGCCGCATTGGCGAAAGTGGGGCTTGAGCCGGAACTGGCCAATCTGAATCCGTCCGAACTTTCCGGCGGCATGCAAAAACGTGTGGGGCTTGCCCGCGCCATCGCGCCGGAGCCGGAAATTCTGTTTTTTGATGAACCTACCACCGGCCTTGATCCCATCATGTCCGGCATCATCAATGAATTGATCATCGAGCGGGTGCGCGAGCTCGGCGCGACAGCCCTGACCATTACGCATGATATGAAAAGCGCCCGGCGCATTGCCGATATGATAGCGATGATCTATCAGGGGCGCATTGTCTGGTGCGGGCCCTCCGGACAGATTGACACCTGCACTGAACCCCATGTCGCGCAATTTATCCGGGCCAGGACAGAGGGCCCCATCGCGCTGGATGTGCTGCGCAGCTAGAACTGGATAGAAACGCAAATGGCCCGCGCCCAACAAAATTTCATCTGTCAAACCTGCGGCGCAATCAGCAGTAAATGGTCCGGCCGCTGCGAAGCCTGTAACGCCTGGAACAGTATTTCAGAAGAGGCCGCAAGCGGCATTGCGCCGGTTCTGGAAAACCGCCGGGGACGGCGCATCAAACTGTCGGCGCTATCCGGGGATGAACCCGATGCCCCGCGCATCCAGTCGGGCATTGGTGAATTTGATCGCGTCTGCGGCGGCGGAATCGTGCCGGGCTCCGCTTTGCTGGTCGGGGGCGATCCGGGTATAGGCAAATCCACTCTGTTGTTGCAGGTCGCATCCGCGCTAGCGCGCCGGGGCTGCCGGGCGGTTTATATATCCGGGGAGGAATCCGCTGCCCAGATCCGGCTGCGCGCAAGACGCATGGGCCTGAGTGACGCACCGGTCGAATTGGGCGTTGAAACCCGGCTGAGCAACATTCTGACGACACTTGAGGGCAACGAAGGCAAAGCCCCGGCGATAATCATTATCGACTCCATCCAAACCGTCATGACCGACGCCATTGACGCAGCCCCCGGCACCGTCACGCAATTGCGCGCCAGTACGCAGGAGCTGGTCAGGGCCGCAAAGCGAAGCGGCTGCGCCGTGATCATGGTCGGGCATGTGACCAAAGACGGTCAGATCGCAGGCCCCCGCGTGATCGAGCATATGGTGGATACGGTACTGTATTTCGAGGGCGATCGCGGACATCAGTTCCGTATTCTCAGGGGCGTCAAAAACCGCTTTGGCCCAACCGACGAGATCGGCGTGTTTGAGATGACCGGTGCGGGACTGCAACAGGTTGAAAATCCTTCTGCGCTTTTCCTTTCAGGACGCCAGGAAGATATATCAGGCTCCGCCGTGTTTGCCGGAATAGAGGGCACCAGACCGGTGCTGGTTGAGATTCAGGCGCTGGTGGCGCCCTCCAGCCTGGGTACGCCCAGACGGGCGGTTGTCGGCTGGGACAGCGGGCGGCTGGCCATGGTGCTGGCGGTTCTGGACGCGCGCTGTGGCCTGACCCTGGGCGCCAGCGATGTGTATCTGAATGTTGCCGGCGGATTACGCATCGGCGAGCCTGCGGCCGACCTTGCCGTGGCCGCCGCCCTGGTGTCTTCCTTTACCGGTGTGCCTGTACGGTCCAGTTCCGTGGTGTTCGGGGAAATCAGCCTGTCTGGCGAAATCCGCCCGGTAAGCCAGTCCGAAGCCCGGCTGAAAGAAGCCGCCAAGCTCGGCTTTACCCGCGCCCTCACTCCCGCCGGAATTAGCGCCAAACCCGCCGCAATTACCCTTGACGAAGTCCCGCTGTTGGCGCAACTGGTGGAAGAGTTTCAAGATCAGGCCGAATCGCGCAACGGTTGAATGGATTCATGAATAGCTGGCCCATCAACCTTTTTGATACATCCGTCATTCTGATTATTCTGGCATCAGGCGGGTTGGCGTTTATGCGGGGATTTACCCGTGAAATCCTTTCCCTTTTGGCCTGGGCCGGGGCGGCGGCGGCGGCTTACGCGCTGTTTCCCCTGCTGCGCCCCGTGGGAAATATGTATATTTCGCCTGGCTGGCTGGCCGATGGGGCCAGCGCGATGGGAATTTTCCTGCCATCGCTGCTGCTTCTCTGGATGCTCAGCAGCAATCTTTCGCACCGGGTTAAGACTTCCGCCATTGGCGCGCTGGATCGCACGCTGGGATTTGTGTTTGGCCTGGGGCGCGGCGTGGTTCTGGTGGCGATTTTATTTCTGGGGCTGGGCTGGCTTATCCCGATGGAACCCGAACCGCCTGCCTGGGTTGCAGGTGCGCGGACCCTGCCATTGGTGAAATATTGCGCGGATCTGTTCCTGAATATCCAGCAGGTCCAACCGCCAGCATCCGCAGAGATAATACCGCAACCGGCTAAAGCGGCAGACAGTGAAAAACATAGCCCTGACAGCCCGGCCGAAACCGGTTATAAGTCCCGGCAGCGGCAGTCGCTTGAGCAATTAATTGAGGGCCGAGATGTTTCGCCCTAGATTTTCATCCCATATATGAGGGACGGCATCCAGAAATGAGCGCATTGATGGACAGTTCTGCCAGTTTCGATCATGACGATGACAAACCGCACGAAGAATGCGGTGTGTTTGGAATTTTTGGGCATGAGGATGCAGCGGAGCTGGTCGCGCTGGGGCTGCATGCCTTGCAGCACAGGGGACAGGAGGCGGCAGGCATCGTTTCATTTGATGGCAGGCGATTTAATTCGGAACGGCGCCTGGGCCTGGTCGGCGATAATTTTTCCCAGGAATCTGTCATGAGCCGTCTGCGCGGCCATGCCGCCATTGGCCACAACCGCTATTCTACCAGTGGCGACACAATCTTGCGTAATGTACAGCCCTTGTTTGCTGATCTCGCCGGTGGCGGGTTGGCGATTGCCCATAATGGCAATCTGACAAATGCGACGATGCTGCGCCGCCGCCTGGTCAGTAATGGGGCGATCTTTCAATCCACCTCGGATACGGAAGTACTGGTGCATCTGGTTGCCACCAGCCGTGAAGTCAGGCTGGTTGACAGGCTGGTCGACGCCCTGCGCCAGGTTGAAGGGGCCTACTCGCTGGTTACGCTCACCAATAAAAAAATGCTGGGGGTGCGTGACCCGCTGGGTGTCCGCCCTCTGGTGCTGGGACAGTTTGATGGCTGCTACGTGCTGGCCTCGGAAACCTGCGCGCTGGATATTATTGGCGCCAAATTCGTGCGCGATATCGCCCCCGGCGAGATGGTGATCATCACCCGTGAAGGGATTGAATCCCTGTTCCCCTTCCCGCCCGCACCAAGCCGGTTTTGCGTTTTTGAGTATATTTATTTTGCGCGGCCGGACAGTCTGGCTGAAGGCAAAAGTGTCTATCAGTCGCGGCGGCGCATTGGCGAAGAGCTGGCGCGTGAGGCGCCGGTCAGTGCCGATCTGGTTGTGCCAATTCCGGATTCCGGAACGCCTGCCGCCATTGGTTATGCCGCTACTGCGAACATCCCGTTTGAGCTGGGCATTATTCGCAATCATTATGTCGGCCGCACCTTTATCGAACCTGCGCAGCGCATCCGGCAACTGGGCGTCAAATTAAAACATAACGCCAATCGCTGGAGCGTTGCGGGAAAGCGTATCGTTCTGGTCGATGACAGTATTGTTCGCGGCACCACTTCGATGAAAATCGTGCAAATGATGCGTGATTCCGGCGCCACCGAAGTGCATATGCGCATCGCCTGCCCGCCAACCACGCATTCCTGTTTCTATGGTGTGGATACGCCGGAACGCGACAAGCTTCTGGCCTATCACCGGGATGTTGAGCAGATGCGCCAGATGATCGGGGCTGACAGCCTGGCCTTTATCAGTATTGATGGCCTGTACCGTGCAATGGGTCATGCCGGGCGCGATAATGACAGTCCGCAATATTGCGATGCCTGCTTCACCAGCGACTATCCAACGCGCCTGACGGACCAGGAGGAACCTTCCGATGAGCGTCAGCTATCCCTGCTGGCCGAAGGTATTTAAAACACCATGCCAAAGCTTAGCGGACAAGTGGCCGTTGTAACCGGGGCCTCGCGCGGGATTGGACGCGCGGTGTCGCTGATGCTGGCGCGCGAGGGCGCGCATGTGATTGCCATTGCGCGCACGGTCGCCGAGCTGGAAAGTCTGGATGACGCGATCAAGGCGCTGGAAAATAATCAGGCCGCCACACTCGTGCCGCTCGATCTGAAACTGCATAATGCGCTGGACCGGCTGGGCCAATCAATTCTGTCGCGCTGGGGTAAGCTGGATATTCTGGTGGGCAATGCAGCGGTGCTGGGCCCGGTCACACCGGTTGAACATATCACGCCGGAAAAGTGGCAGGAATTGCTGGACGTGAATCTCACGTCCAATTGGCGGCTGATTCGTATTCTTGGCCCGCTGCTGCGCGCCTCCGGCAATGGCGGGCGCGCAGTATTTGTCAGCTCGGGTGCGGCGCGTGGCGCCAAGCCCTATTGGGGCGGCTATTCGATGAGCAAGGCGGCGCTGGAAAGCATTGTGAAAATCTGGGCAGCGGAGAACGCCAAAACCGGCCTGCGCGTGAATTTGTTCAACCCGGGCGCAACCCGCACCGAAATGCGCGCCGCCGCCATGCCCGGCGAAGACCCGATGACCCTGCCAACGCCCGAAACCGTAGCCGAAGCGTTGCTGCCATTGGTCCTGGCCGACTATACGCTCACGGGTGGCGTAGTGGATTACCGCTAGGCCCTATTCGGTTTGAGGTGATCACCTTCTGATCTTGACGCATTATTTCGCGTAACAGGCATTGAAGGCCGGTTGCCCCGCATCCACCGTGCCCGCCTCGGCCTGAGCGAGAATGGAGATCTGGGCGCATTTAAAGCAGGGGCCCAAGCAGGATTCGTAGGCCTCATTGCTTTCCGGATCAAGCCCGCCCGGGACAGTACGGCAGAAACTGCTGCATTGTACCTGGTCGTAGGAATGCAGCCCGGCATGCCCCGCTGCCTTGGCATGCCCGTCGCCATGTTCTGGCTTGGCCGGATGCGCATCCACATCGCGACCGATCAGCATTTTGATGGTTGCGCCGATCGTGGGTTCGAGTCCCGGCGCGCTAAACTGGGTGGCATTATAATTATCGCCCGAGATAAAACGCGATCCGGCCTGCGCGGCCGTGGAGGAAAGCAAGCAAATGGCGGTGATGATCAGCGCCATTACGCCATGAAGCAGCGAATGCCTATGCATGCCGGTTTGCCCCTACCCCGGACTCAATTGGTCAAAAGCGGAACGCGCGGCTTGCCTCCGCCATTCGGGGATGGTTTGCCTTTAGCTTTTGTCCTGGATTTTGCGGGCCGTCTCATCTTTGGCTCATGAAATTCAAAGGACAGTTTGCTGTCGCCAGCGGCATCCTTCTCGACGCCCAACCGCACCAGGCCGCCTTTGACCAGACGGCCAAACAGCAATTCATCGGCCAGCGGCTTTTTAATATGTTCCTGAATCACACGCGACAGCGGCCGCGCGCCCATTTGCGGATCATAACCGCGCTTGGCGATCCAGTCATTGGCTTCGGGCGAAAGTTCAATCGAGACATTGCGGTCTTCGAGCTGTCCTTCCAGTTCCAGAACAAATTTCTCGACCACCATCGAAATCACTTCCGGCGGCAGATGATCGAAGGGAATGACAGCATCCAGACGGTTGCGGAATTCCGGCGTAAACAGCTTCTTTATCGCTTCTTCGTCTTCTCCTTCCTTGCTGCCACGGCCAAAACCGATAGCCTGCTTGGCCATCTCGGAAGCGCCGGCATTTGTGGTCATGATCAAAATGACATTCCGGAAATCCACTTTCTTGCCATTATGATCTGTCAGCTTGCCGTGATCCATGACCTGAAGCAGAATGTTGAACAGATCCGGATGCGCCTTCTCGATTTCATCCAGCAGCAGAACCGTATGCGGATGCTGATCAATGCCGTCGGTCAAAAGCCCGCCCTGATCAAAGCCGACATAACCGGGAGGCGCGCCAATCAGACGCGATACGGTGTGACGCTCCATATATTCCGACATGTCAAAGCGCAGCAGTTCCACGCCCATGATATTGGCCAGTTGCCGCGCCACTTCGGTTTTGCCGACGCCGGTGGGACCGGAGAACAAATAGCTGCCAATCGGTTTATTGGGTTCGCGCAAACCAGCGCGTGACAGCTTGATCGACGCGGCAAGCGCCTCTATCGGCCTGTCCTGGCCGAACACCACGCGCTTGAGGGCGGCTTCCAGATCGGCAAGCGATTCCTTATCGCTCTGGGTTACTGTCTTGGCCGGAATTCGCGCCATTTTGGCAATGACGGTTTCCACTTCATGAACGCCGACGACCTTTTTGCGTTTGGCTGGCGGCAAAAGCATTTGCGACGCGCCAACCTCGTCGATCACGTCGATGGCCTTGTCGGGCAGTTTGCGGTCATGAATATATTTCGCCGACAGTTCGACGGCCAGTTTGATGGCGTCGCCCGTGTAGCGGACCTTGTGATATTCCTCGTAATAGGGTTTCAGCCCATTCAGGATTTTTATCGCATCTTCAACGGTGGGTTCGTTAACGTCAATCTTTTGAAAGCGGCGCAGCAGAGCGCGGTCTTTTTCAAAAAACTGCCGAAATTCCTTGTAGGTGGTCGAACCGATACATTTAAGCGCGCCGCTTTGCAACGCCGGCTTCAACAGATTGGAAGCGTCCATAGCGCCGCCGCTGGTCGCGCCGGCGCCGATGACGGTGTGAATTTCATCAATGAACAGGATCGCACCGGGATATTCCTCCAGTTCCTTCATCACCGCCTTGATTCGTTCTTCAAAATCGCCGCGATAGCGCGTTCCCGCCAGCAATGTTCCCATATCCAGAGAGAAGATGGTGGCGTCCTGCAATACCTCAGGCACTTCGCCATTGACGATCTTGCGCGCCAGGCCCTCGGCGATGGCCGTTTTGCCAACACCTGAATCACCGACCAGCAACGGATTGTTTTTCTGCCTGCGGCAGAGAATTTGCATCGCGCGTTCAACCTCCGCCGCGCGTCCGATCAACGGGTCAATACGCCCTTCTTTCGCCCTGCTATTCAAATTGACACAATAGGCCGCCAGCGCATCGCCGCCCTGTTTGGCGGATTTCTCCTGCCGCTGCTGCTCGCCTGCACCTTTGACGGGCTTGCCTTCAGACATGCCGGGAACCTTGGCGATACCGTGAGAAATATAATTCACGGCATCATAACGGGTCATTTCCTGTTCCTGCAGGAAATAGGCCGCATGGCTTTCGCGTTCCGCAAATATCGCAACCAGCACATTGCCGCCGGTCACTTCTTCACGGCCGGAAGATTGCACATGAATGACCGCGCGCTGGATCACCCTTTGGAACCCGGCGGTTGGTTTTGCCTCTTCCCCATTATCGACGATCAGCGAAGACAGTTCCTTGTCGATATAGTTTTCCAGGTTCTGCTTGATGATATCCAGATTCACCCCGCAGGCGCGCATGACGGCGCTGGCCTCCTTGTCATCCAGCAAAGCCAGAAGCAAATGTTCGAGGGTGGCGAATTCATGCTTGCGCGAGCTAGCGCTGGCGATAGCACGATGCAGACTTTCTTCCAAGCTGCGGGATAAAGAAGGCACGTTGATTACCTATTCCTTTTCCATGGTGCACTGTAACGGGTGCTGATTCTGTCTTGAATAGTCTATCACTTGTGTGACTTTTGTCTCAGCCACTTCGAAGGTGTAAACGCCGCACACCCCAACTCCGCGCTGATGTACATGTAGCATGATCTTCATGGCCTCGGAGCGGTCCTTGTTAAAGAACAGCTCCAGAATATGCACCACAAATTCCATCGGTGTATAGTCGTCATTCAACAACAACACCTTATACAAAGAAGGCTTCTTTGTTTTTGGCTTGACCTTGGTGACGACGCCGGTGCGGCTGTCTTCGTCATTGTCTACACCATTTTCTCGCGTCAGGGACGGCGGTAAAAATTTTACTTGGCGGGTCATTCGGAAACAATCAGCCTTTCTGCTTCGGTGTTCTGAACATTTACAAGGCATATATTACGTCGTCGCAGCCGCCAGACAAGCAGCAATTCGTTGCGTCTGTCAGATGGAGATCATAACAGAAACCGGCCTGGTTTGATGGATCAGGTTGGACAGAACCCCATCACCCATCCCAGGACGAGACTTTGCGATCCCGGCAGGGGGCGGGCCAAAGCTGAATATAGGAGGTCCACCCGCATCAAAACAGGCTTTGCCTTTAGTAATATATTAATACGAGTATAATATTATTTATACACCTATTAATATAGGAATTCAATTATGTCAGTATTGAAATATGGCATTCTGCCGCCTGATCCAGGTTTGAGGCGCCGTATTGGCGGGCCGCTTAAACCACTGAATGCGCAGCAGGTCGAAGAAATTTCTGCGGCAATGCAGACGCTGGCCTCCGGGATGGGCGACTGGCTCAAACATGACCTGGAACGGCTTAGCGCGGCGCGCAATGCCTTTCTGGCGGACCGGAAATCCCTTGACCGGGTCAGGGACTTGCACAGGGCCGCGCATGATCTGAAAGGCTTGGGTGTAACCTATGGCTATCCCATCGTATCAGCCATTGCCGATACTTTATGTAACTCCATCAATGCGATGCTTGAACGCGACGATCTGCCGGAAGATCTGGTAAACGCACATGTCGACGCATTACGGGCCGTGGTCAATCTTGAACTGCGCGACGCCGATAGCGGGCCAGCCGCTGAATTGCTGCGGGGGTTGATCAGCCTGGCGGAAAAGAAAACAGCTTAACCCCCCCTCTGGGCAGGATTTACCGGGCATTATCGCCGCCATAGGCCGAAATTGCCCGGCCGGCGGCCAGAACACGCCAGAAAAAACTCAAATAAGTAAAGTTATTTCAATAAGATATACAAAATACTTCATGTTCTAATTCTGGCATGAAGGTTGCTCCTTACTGGCTAGTGTCAGAAAGACCCGCAAGACAGCGTTGCCTTGCGGGAAGCGACACACGGCGTCAGCCAACCGGGCAAAAGGCCTGGTTTCGAATCCAGAAAGGAGAAATCACATGACTACAATTCATACAAACCCAGGTGCGCTCGTTGCACAGGCTACTCTGAGAACAATAACTATACAGTTGGATAAGGTGTCGAAGCAGGTTCAAACCGGATACAAGGTCGCCGACGCAAAGGATGATGCGTCAACCTTTGCCGTGGCGCAAGGCCTGCGAAGCAACCTTTCATCTCTGGGAGCGGTGCAACAAGGGTTAAGCGGCGCCGTTGGTTTGGCGGAAGTAGGACTTGCAGGTGCATCGGCTGTTTCCAATCTGTTCGAAGGCATTCGGGCAAAGCTAACCCAGCTTGCTGATACTTCGATCACTGCGACTCAGCGTATAACCTACACGACCGACCTCAAGGATTTGGCCACCCAGGCTAAAGACTTGATTAAACAAGCCAAATTCAATGGCACCAACCTGTTGAACAATACGGCGTCGATTAATTTCATCGCCGATGTCACAGGCGCATCCATCAGCGTGGCAGGGGTTGACGTATTTACAAATGCTTCAATCTTCAACGCCTCGATCGGTGCAAGCATGACCTCGACCCTGGCGCGCACCTTGCTGAACTCCAGCAGCAACACGCTGGATAACTTCCTCACGTCTACGAACAATGCGTTGAGCGGCATTGCCGGTGATTTACGCGCTGTCGAAGCGCAGAATAATTTCACCAAGGCAATTGCCGACGCCACTGAAAAGGGCCTGGGAGCCCTGGTTGACGCGGATTTGGCCAAAGCGAGCAGCAAATTGCAGGCCCTGCAAGCCCAGCAACAGCTTTCGACTCAGGCCATCACCATTGCCAATCAGTCCCCTTCTGTTCTGCTGGCCTTGTTCAAATAGACCCGCAGGGAAAAGGGCAAATGCCCTTTTCCTTCACATTTCCGGGACCGGCTCTGCCGGTCCCGGCTTTTTTACCTTGATTGCCGTGCCAACCCGCCTTAGTTTCTGTCGCAATCATCCATTATGAAGAAGATAGAACCATGAAATTCCAGGGCACGTCCAAGTACATCGCCACAGAAGACTTGATGATCGCGGTTAATGCGGCTGTTACGCTGCAACGCCCGCTGCTGATCAAGGGCGAACCCGGCACCGGTAAAACCGTGCTGGCCCATGAAGTCGCATCGGCGCTTGGCAAGCCGCTGATCGAATGGCACATCAAATCAACCACCAAGGCGCAACAGGGGCTTTATGAATATGACGCCGTGACCCGGCTGCGCGATTCGCAACTTGGTGATGAACGGGTCAAGGACATCAGCAATTACATCAAAAAAGGCAAGCTCTGGGAGGCTTTCACCAAAGACAGTTCGCCCGTGCTGCTGATTGATGAAATCGACAAGGCCGATATCGAATTTCCGAACGATCTGCTGCAGGAACTGGATCGGATGGAATTCTTCGTTTATGAAACCTCGGAAACCATCAAGGCGATGAACCGGCCGATCGTTATCATTACCTCGAATAACGAAAAAGAACTGCCCGACGCCTTCCTGCGCCGGTGTTTCTTCCATTATATCAAATTCCCTGAAAAGGACACGATGGAAGAAATCGTCCAGGTGCATTATCCCAACATCAAGAACGATCTGGTTACCAATGCCATGAGCGTTTTTTACGAAATTCGCGAAGTGCCGGGATTGAAAAAGAAGCCGTCCACATCCGAGCTTCTGGATTGGCTCAAGCTATTACTGGCCGAAGATGTTTCTCCGGAAACGCTGCGCGAGCGCGATCCCAACAAGCTGATTCCGCCTTTGCATGGCGCATTGCTCAAAAATGAGCAGGACGTTCATCTGTTTGAACGGCTGGCATTCCTGGCGCGCAGAGAGCGCACTTAATTCGCCCTGATATTGGTTGCATAAGGCATAAGGTTGAAGGAGAACGGCGATGTTTATCAACTTCTTCTATGAGTTGAAGGAAGCTAAAGTTCCTGTCACTCTCAGGGAATATCTGACCCTGATGGAGGCGATGAAACTGAATGTCGCCCAGTTCAGCGTTGATGAGTTCTATTATCTTGCACGGGCGGCGCTGGTGAAAGATGAGCGCAATCTCGATAAATTCGACATGGTCTTTGGCAAGCACTTCAAAGGCCTGGAATTTGTCGGGGAAGCGCATGCCAAGGATCTGCCTGAAGAATGGCTGCGCTCCATTGGCGAGCGGTTCCTGACCGATGAGGAAAAGGAACTGATCGAGAGCATGGGCGGCTTTGAAAAGCTCATGGAGATGCTGAAACAGCGTCTTGAGGAACAGAAGAAAAAGCATGAGGGCGGTAACAAATTTATCGGCACCGGCGGCACTTCGCCGTTTGGCGCAGACGGGTATAATCCCGAAGGTGTGCGTATCGGCCAGAAACAGGGGCGCCATGGGCGCGCCGTCAAAGTATGGGACAAGCGCGAATATAAGAACCTGGATGATCAGGTCGAACTGGGTACGCGCAATATCAAGGTCGCATTGCGCCGTCTGCGCCGGTTTGCCCGCGAAGGCGCGCAAGACCAGCTTGATCTGCCCGGCACCATCCGTGACACCGCCCGCAACGGCTATCTCGATATCAAGATGGAGGCGGAGCGGCGCAACAAGATCAAGGTTCTGATCTTTTTCGATATCGGCGGTTCAATGGACGCCCATATCCGCACCTGTGAGGAATTATTCTCGGCCGCACGGACCGAATTCAAGCATATGGAATATTTTTATTTCCATAATTGCCTGTATGAGCATCTGTGGAAAGATAACCGGCGCCGCCACAATGAAAAAATACCCACATGGGATGTGCTGAATAAATATGGCTCGGATTACAAAGTGATTTTCGTGGGCGACGCCACCATGAGCCCCTATGAAATCACCTATCCCGGCGGCAGTGTGGAACACTGGAATGAAGAGGCCGGTGAAGTCTGGTATCAGCGCGTGCTGGATATTTATCCGAAAGCCGTCTGGCTGAACCCTGTCGCAAAAAAGCACTGGGAATATACCCCATCGATCCAGGTCGTCGAGCAGCTAATGTCAGGGCGTATGTATCCGCTGACACTGGGCGGGCTTGACGATGCCATGAAAGAACTGAACCGCTGATTTTGCGGTTCAGGTTCAGGCTGCCTTGCCCGAACTGAAGAGGCGGATTGCCTGCCGGTGCGTCTCTGGTGCTGCGGTGGCGACGGATTGAATATGCCTTGCCGCACGAACCGGATCACTTGCATCCTTTTCCAGCAAGGCGGCAATGCGCGAAATCTGCAACCCGCCAAAATTACCCGCTGAGCCTTTCAGCTCATGGGCCAGCGCATGAACCCGCACGGAGTCCAGTGCGCTCAGCGCAGCGCGGATCTCAACTAGTTTTTCGTCTACTGTCGGCCAGAATTCATTCAGCAGCTCAGCCGTTTTTTGTTCCCCCAAAACTTGCGCCATGGATTGCAGCATCGCTTCATCAATCAATATCTCAGCGGCAGGCGCAGAATTTTCTTCGAAGGATCCGGCGGCATACAGATTTTCCTCACGCGATACATTGCCCCAATGCGCAAGCGCCGCGCCCAATGCGCGCACATCAATCGGTTTGCTCAGATAGTCATTCATCCCTGCCGCTAGCGCCTGTTCCCGCACGCCATTCATCGCATCCGCTGTCAAGGCAATGACAGGTAATTTTCCAGCCTGCCCCGTCAATGCGCGTATAGCGACGGTGGCGCTGATGCCATCCAGAACCGGCATCTGCATGTCCATCAAAATCACATCATACTCGCCGGGGCCGGCAGTTAGTGCGTCCAATGCCTCCTGCCCGTTATTGACGATTTTGCAGATGCAGTTAAGCTTTTCGAGCAGTATGCTGATCAATAGCTGATTGCTTGGATTGTCCTCCGCAACCAGAACCCGCAGCATTGACATATTTTCTGACGGCGGCGCCTTAAGCAGTATCTCAGTTTCCCCGGCCCGGGCGGAGATTTTCATTGGCATGGTGAACCAGAACCTGCTGCCTTTGCCTGGAACACTCTCAACGCCTATCTCGCCAAACATTAATTCAACCAGCCGTTTGCTAATGGCCAGCCCCAGGCCCGTACCACCGTAAAGCCGGGTCATGGAAGTATCCGCCTGGGTAAAATCCTTAAACAGATGCGTGATCTTGTCTGGCGCTATACCGATGCCCGTGTCGATAATATCGGCGCGCAATCTGACTGTCCCGGCAGCAACATCGGATTGATCCGGCACTTTTGAAATGATCAACCTGATCGACCCATTATCCGTAAACTTGATCGCATTCCCCAGCAGATTGAATATTATCTGGCGCAACCGCGATAAATCCCCCTGCAACCAGGCAGGCACTTCCGCGTCAATTTCATAGACCAAGTTCACAGCTTTGTTATTGACGTTCACGCTCATCATGCTGAAAGCAGACTCAATCTCCTGACGAAGATCAAAATCAACCATTTCAAGCTCAATACGGCCAGCCTCCAATTTACTGTAATCAAGAATATCATTGATCAGATGCAGTAAATGCGTGCCCGCATTTTTCGCCGCCAGCGCATATTTGTTCTGTTCAGCCGTCAGGGAGGATTCGAGCAACAGCTCATTCATTCCGATAATCGAATTTAGCGGCGTGCGAATCTCATGGCTCATGGTCGAAAGGAAGCTGCTCTTGGCCTTGCTTGCCGCTTCGGCCGCTTCGCTCGAACGCAATAAATCGTATTGAAGCTGTAGCATCTCCCGCATCGACCGGTTGATCCGGATGGGAAATACCATGCTGGCCAACAGATAATATCCCACCGGAAGCATGATTTCGGGATGCCCCCATTGTGCGCTCAACAGATAGGAACCATAAGACACCGAAATGAATGAAAAAATCTGCTCGGAATAAAATATGGGCAGCACAACCCCGCCGGTCATGGCGTAAAGAGGAATTTGAGTGGCAATAAGCAGGATTAAAATTAAATTGCCTTGTGGAAGATCAGGATTCCATGCCCACCACACCAGACTGCAAAGCACCATCCCAACCAGAACCCGATGACAGAGGATGATATATAACCATCGCCTTGCGGTGTCTTGCGTGAGAGATTGCAAACGGAACCGTGAATAGAGCACATAGCCCAGGCCCGTAACAGCAAGCCCGATTGAGGCCCAAATCACGGTTGCCAGTGGTGTTTGCAGATAACCAACGACGACTGAAATCGACAGCAGCATGAAGATCATCAACGGCGCATTGCGCTGCCGCGCATCGACAAACATGCGCAACAATTCCGTCTCTATCATATTGGTGCTAGCGCCCATTTCATACCGCCCCTTTACGGAATGCCGTAAGCAGATCATGAAACGGCTAAGGATTTATGAAGATTATAACCTGTACAATCAATTGAATTATCTCGAAAATAAAGGTTAAAAGCAAAAGCTTAACCAAAAATTAATCTTGAACCTGCACGGAGTGAGCAATTGTATTTCGAGGAAGGCAAATTTTATGTCTCAATTAAAGGCGTAATTCTGAATGCCCGGAAAGTTTTACTGTTGCGCAAGCCAACAGGCACATGGGATTTACCGGGGGGGCGGTTGGGTGTGAATGAATCCCCCAAACGCTGTCTGATAAGAGAGGTTCATGAAGAAACCGGCCTGAATGTGAGGCCGGGAAAATTGCTCCACCGTTGGGTCCGCCACCGTTCTGGAAAAGGTGATGTGTTTCTGGTCAGCCATCTTTGCAAGCTCCCGGACATTCAAGCTGCTATCAATCTGAGCAGCGAGCACGATCAAATGGGCTGGTTTACGATGCAGGAATTTGCGGCGCTGCCGGTGACCGGCGGTATCCGGAAGTCTGTCATGAAAGCCTTTAACGCCAGGAAATAATCTGGCGGCATGTGTCAAGACCCGCCTAGTTTTTGCCGCACAAAATCCGGAATCCCCTACGGGACCGGTCTCCGGAGAATTTTTCAAAAATAGAAATGAATTTTTCCCGCTGCTCCGCTTTTTTTGTTTCCAGATGGCCGATCAGAATGCCCATGGCCAGGCCAGTATATCCTGCCACCCCACTGTCCTGATCAATGCTTCTGCTGAAATCCATCAAGGCTGCCACCTGCACATCACAGTCCTGATGGAGCCCCAAAACATTTTGCAGGCTTTTTAATGATTTCATCACTTCGGAAATTTTACCAGGAGATATGATTTTGAATGATAATTCAATCAGATAGCGTAATTTCTTGCACTCTTTGCGCAACGCGTGAAGTTCGGAGGGTAAACTTTCGGGGCCGATTTTCTGGCCACGGCGTACAATTTTTTTATAAAGCCGCCATATCCTGGCATGCGCGAGATCCTCAAAATCCGGAAATGCCTGGCTATGCTGAAGTGCGGAATCCCCCTCTGCAAAATCCCGCCAAAAAACAATGAAGGCCCCATAGCGTTTGTCTGTCAGCAAATTTACAAAATTCTCCTGCCCGGTTTTTCGCGACTGAAGAAGAAATTCCCTGAATGGTTTCAGATGTTCGGCAAGATCTTCGGGCAGCCAGACGGCATAGTGTTCAATCGCCGTCATAAATATATCCGCATCGCGCATAGGGCTGGTGGCCCGGCCCAGCCAGCGCAATTCATTCCGCAGGAAAACAGCCGTTTCGGACGGGAGGGCATTTTTATACTGGCTTACAATCACGCGGGCGCGGCGCACAGCCACACGGTAATTGTGCAGAAATTCAATATCGGCACCCTCTGCCGCACCAGCTTCATTCTTTACAAGATCACCAAGTAAAGCCGCCAGAATTTGCCGGACACCCTCGCCGCCAGTTATCGTCATATCCGTTTCTGACACAGCCGGCCGCCATTTATTCCCGTCGCATATAACTGCCACACGCCTGTATATCAGGCAGCAAAGCCGTATAGTTTCGCCGCATTGTCATGGGTGACCTTGCGGATTATTTTTTCATCGACGCCGGCAAGCTGTTCGGCAAGCGACGCGCGGCTATCCGGCCAGATACCGTCTGGATGCGGAAAATCATTGCCCCACATAATATTGTCTGCGCCGATCCGTCCGACATTCTCAATGCCGGTACGGTCAATCTGGAAGGTTGCATACATATGCCCGTACCAATATTCGCTGGGCGGGCGGGGGACCACATCCTTGAATTGATCTTCCCACTCATAATCCATACGCTCCAGAACATAGGGTATCCACCCAATTCCGGATTCGCCGATGACGACTTTCAGATTTTTGTACCGCTCCAGCGCGCCGCTAAAGATGATCGCCGCCATCACACTCAGCATCGGCACCTGAAAACCGGTGAGATGGGTCGCAAGCCAGCGCTGCTTATAGACGGGATCATTGAACCAGCGGTCATCCAGTTTCGGCCCGATCGTGTGCATATGCAACGGTACCCCCGTATCGGCGGACGCCTTCCATACCGGCTCCCAATCTGCATGCCATAAAGGCAGCATATCGTGCGAAAGGCCAAGCTCTGCGCCTTTCAGCCCAAGCGTCGCGATGCGGCGGATTTCCTGCGCTGATTCTTCTGGAGTACCGCCGGAAATGCAGCCAATGCCAGCAAAGCGGGACGGCGCAACCTTGCAGAATTCCGCCAGCCATTGATTATAAATGCGCACGACACATTTTGTGACTTCGCTATCGCCCAGCCGGTTGGCAGCCCCCAATATGCCGTACAGAACCTCACCGGACAGGCCATCCAGATCCTGATCCTTGATCCGCAGTTCCGGCACAGCGGGACGCATAATGCCTTTGTTCTGATCGTCGTACAGGCCCTGCTCGGCCATGCGATCCGAACGGTGAATTTGCCCCGGCTGATACCGCCTGCCCCCGGACCCCATACCGCCAGCCAGCCCAAGCGAAACGCCACTGGCTGATTCCCAGATGCGGCTGCCTTTGCGTTCAACCACACGCGGCATGCGATCCTTCAGTTCAGCGGGCGCATTATCCCGCCACAGATTTTCCGGCATTAACGGAAAATCTATATGCCCATCCGCCGAAATCAGTCTGTTCTGCATTTTGCGCCTCCTTTTCCAGCATGGCGTTTCGCAGCCATGTCTCCTATAATTCTGATCATAAATCATAGAAAGCCGGGAGGGAATATGAAAGCTTTAGTCATAGGCGGCACGGGACCGACCGGCCCTTTTATCATTAATGGCCTTCGCGCCCGCGGATATGAAACCGCTATGCTGCATCGCGGCGCGCATGAATTGCCCGAAAATCCACCTGACATAGAACATATCCATAGCGATCCGCATTTTCGCGAAACACTGGATGAAGGCCTGGCAGGACGTGAATTTGATCTGGTGATCGCAACTTACGGGCGTGTGCGTGTGATTGCCGAGGCGCTGATAGGCAAAACGCCCCGCCTGATCGCGATTGGGGGTGCGGTTTGCTATCGCGGCATGATGCAACCCGGCGCCAACACGCCACCCGGAATGCCCATACCCACCCGCGAGGACGCTCAACGCATCGCCAACCGTGAAGAGTTTGAATTCGGCTGGCTGATCCGCCACACCGAAGACACCGTGATGGAAGCGCACGCCGCCGGTCATTACAATGCGACCATGTTCCGCTATCCGATGGTATATGGGCCAAACTCCATCCGTTCACTCGAATGGCACATTATTAAAAGAGTGCAGGCAAAGCGGCGGCAAATCATACTTCCCGAAGGCGGCTTGACCGTGCTGTCGCGCGGCTATGCGGAAAATATGGCGCATGCCGTGCTGCTGGCGGCGGATAAACCACAGGCTTCGGCTGGAAAAACCTATAATTGCGCCGACGAACAGGGGCTGACCGTTGCCCAGTGGGTGCAGATGATCGCGCGCAGCATGGACTGGGAGTTTGAGATTTGCAGCCTGCCCGGCTCCTATGCCTATTCTGCGGCGGATTTTCTGCTTTATCACAATTCGGTCCATCATCAGATCATGGACATTGCCGCCATCCGCGAGGATCTGGGATATCGTGATGTGGTCAGAATGCAGGACGCCATTCCGCGCACCATAAACTGGATGCTGAAGCACCGCCCGGACACCACGCCGCTGGACTACACAATGGAAGACAGGCTTCTGGCCGTGTATAATCAGACAAAAGCGGAGCTTCAGAAAATTCCATTCACACCGCAACCGGTGCATCATTCCTATGCCCATCCCAAACAGCCTGGCGAAGGGCGCGATCACCGAAACCGCTGAAGCAGATAAAAATACATAAACAGGCGCGCTGCACCACACCGCGCCAAGGGGAGTAGTGTCACATGAAAGCACTGGTAATTGGCGGTACCGGGCCAACCGGCCCATATCTGGTAAATGGATTAATTGCGCGCGGTTACGAAGTAGCCATGCTGCATCGCGGCACCCATGAACTGGACGAGAATCCTCCCGAGGTTGAACATATCCATGTCGATCCGCATTTTCGTGAAACCCTTGACCCGGTCTTGCAAGGACGCAAATTCGATCTGGTGATTGCCACATATGGACGCATCCGCATTATCGCGGAAGCTCTGATCGGTATTACCCCCCGGCTGATCACTATTGGCGGCCCGCCCAGCTATCGCGGCATGTTTAATCCGCAGGACAATATTCCGCCCGGCATGCCCATCCCGACGCCGGAAAATGCGCAACGCATAGAATCCACCGAAGAAGCCAGCTTTGGCTGGTTGATACGCCAGACCGAAGATACGATTATGGGCTTTCATAAAGCCGGTCATTATAATGCCACCACTTTCCGCTATCCGATGGTCTATGGCCCCAACGCCATTGGATCGCTCGAATGGCTGATCATGAAGCGCGCGCAGGATAAACGCAGGCAGATCGCGCTTGCCGATAGCGGCCTGTCTATCGTCTCCCGCGGTTATGCCCAGAATATGGCGCATGCCGTATTGCTGGCCGTTGACAAGCCGGATGCAGCAGCGGGAAAAATCTATAATTGCGCGGATGAACAGGCGATCACGGTCGCAGACTGGGCGCAAATGATCGCACGCTGCATGAATTGGGAATTCGAAATTTGCGGCATCCCCGAACTTTATGCGCATGCCTCACGCGACTTTCTGCCTCTGGACACATCCACCCATCATCAATTGATGGATCTGTATCAAATCCGGAATGATCTTGGGTATAAGGATATTGTACCGATGCAAAAAGCCATTCCGCTCACTGTGGAGTGGATGTTGAAGCACCGCCCTGACAATGATGGCAAATTTTCCAATCGGGAAGATCCGCTGAACTATGCGCTGGAGGATCAGCTTCTGGCTATTTACAATGAAGCGCAGGCGAAATTTCAGAAAGTTCCCTTCCGGAAAAAAGAGGTGCATCACCCCTACCCTCACCCGAAGGTGGCCGGACAGGCGCGCGATCATCGCAACCGGTAACGGGTTTCACGCAGCCGGCGCGGCGGGACCGTAAAGTTTAAGATTTAGCGATTCCCGCGCCAGCGCCAATGAAAGAATATCGCGCGCAATCGGCGCGGCGATAGTCGAGCCGCCGCCGCCATGTTCGATGACTACCGAAATGGCATAGCGCGGTTTGTCCGATGGGGCATAGCCGACAAACAGCGCATGGTCACGCATTTCCCAGGGAAGATTTTCATTTTTGATGACACCCCCGGCCCGGTAGCGTTCTTCGCGGCTGATGCGCCGCACCTGGGCGGTACCCGTTTTACCTGAATAGGCATAGCCATTTCCTTGCATGCGTTTTGTATAGGCGGTGCCGCGAATTTCATTCACAACCGCCCACATGCCATCACGCGCAACATCCAGATGGTTGGCAGCGATGGGTAAATCCGGAAAACCTACCGGACCCGCGTCACCGGAAATATCCCGCACCAGACGCGGCATCACCACTTTACCGCTCGCAAGACGCGCCGTCATGACTGCCAATTGCATGGGGGTAGTCTGCATATAGCCCTGACCAATGGCCGCAATCAGAGTCTCCCCCCCGACCCAGGGCTGGCCAAAGCGGGCGCGTTTCCATTCCGGAGAGGGCATCAGCCCCTGTTTCTCATCTGGCAATCCAATATCCAGCTTCACGCCCAGGCCGAACTGATTAGCCATTTTTTGCATCGGTGAAATGCCGGTGCGCCGCCCCGCTTCATAAAAATAAACGTCGCACGAATGTTTGATCGCCTCGCGCATCGACATGGCGCCATGGCCTTCTTTCTTCCAGCAATGAAACAGATGATTCCCCAGACGGGTTTTTCCATTGCAATACACCCCATCCGAAGGCGACATGGCGCCAGTGGATAAAGCCGCCAGCGCCACCAGGGGTTTGATGGTAGAGCCAGGCGGATAAAGACCTGCGATTGATTTATTGATCAGCGGATGCATGGGATCATTTTGCAGCGCCCGCCACTGCGCCCCGGACAGGCCCATATTGAAGGTATCGGGATCATATCCAGGCACAGACACCAGTGTCAGAACTTCACCGGTCGGAATATCGATGCAGACAACCGAGCCGCTCTGGCCCGCAAGCGCGGCTGCCGCCGCTTTCTGCAACGCGATGTCAATGCTCAATACCGCATCATATCCCTGCGTGCTTTCTTTGCGGGACAGTTCCCGGATAACACGGTCATAAGCGTTAACCTCGACCTGCGTATTACCTGCCCTGCCCCGCAGATCCGCCTCCAGCATTTTTTCGATGCCGCTTTTGCCGATTTTAAATCCTGGTACGCGCAGCACAGGTTCCACATTTTCCGACCGCGCAATATCCTCCTCGGAAACAGCCGCGACATAGCCGATCAAATGCGACAATAAGGGACCATGCAGATAGGCCCGTGCTTCACCGACGACCGGCTGCACACCGGCCAGGTCATAGCTCTTGACATTGACCCGGGCAAACTCCTCCCAACTAAGATTTTCGGCGACAATTATTGGCATAAATCCGCGCTTCGTCCTGACTTCGCGTAATATTCTTTCCTGATTTTCGGCTATTGCCGGGATCAGTTCTATCAGAGCGTCCAGAGTCAGACGGACATCTTTCATCCGCTCAGGGATCAGAATGATGCCGTAATTCTGGCGTTGCGTCGCCAGCTCCTCGCCAAATCGATCAAGTATTCTGCCACGGCGCGGGGGTATCAGACGCAGACTTATCCGGTTTTCATCCGCCAGCACTTTATATTTTTCGGATTCCACCACTTGCAGATAATACATGCGCGACGCCAGCATGCCGAACATCAGCAGCTGCCCGCCCCCCACAATAGCGGCGCGGCGCGTAAAACTTTTTAACAGTAAATTTTCGCGGCCGCCCGGCAATGTCATGACCAGATATTCCCAGTCCTCATCGCGCTTGCGGCATCCATTTTGACACGCCAACCAATATCCAGGTCAGGGCCGGATAGACCAGAATGGTCAAAGCTGCCTGCACCGATATAGGAATAACAGAGAAGATTACTCCGTAATAGATACATGCACCTGTCCATGCCATACCAGCAGCCCCCAGAACTGTGGTGGTAAATCCAATCCAGCCCATGACAAATGACTGGCCAATAATAAAACGCCTCATAGAAAAAGTCAGATATTGCACTATCAACAAAGTTAAAGCCCATAGGCCGATGGGACCGCCCGATAAAATATCCTGCAACAGGCCCACAGCAAAAACCGCAGCGGGCGGCATCAGGTTGGGGCGCGACACTACCCAGAAAAAAATGGCCACGACACTGAACAGGGGCGCCACCGTGCTGAATCCAGGCACGCCAGCGGGAACAAGCCCGGCGAGTACAAAAAATATCGTCGATAATGCCGGTAACAAAGCTGCTGTCATGTGCCGGATATCACCCGGTGGATGCGTTAGCTTCATTGACCTCTCTTGGTGATAATGGCCTCGTCAGAAGCGGGCAAAATCTGCGGGCCCTCAGCCTGCACCGCATTGCCGGGATTGACCCCGGTAGTGCCGGGCGGAACCTCCACCACATTATATTGCAGGACCCTGACAAAGCCGATGCGGTGTTCATCAGCGAAGGTTTTTACCCTTATCTCGCTCGATGAGTTAGACACCTTTACACTGCTGACGGTTCCAATTGGAATCCCAGGAGGAAAGACGCCCCCATGGCCGGATGTCACCAGCCGGTCGCCTGTATTCACCTTCACCCCCAAGGGTAAATAGAGCAATTGCGGATTAACCTCATTGTCACCGGCAAGAACCGATTGATACCCGCTGACTTCAAAACGCACCGGTACCCGGCTGTTCAGATCCGACAATAAAAGTACGCGCGCCACCTTTTTTCCAGATGAAACCACGCGGCCAATCAAACCATCGGCCCCAACCACAGGCATATCATTCATAACACCATGCTCTTTTCCCGCATTAATCAGCATCGTGCGGACAAACGGGCTGCCAAGATCGCCAATGACACGAGCGGAAATATAGGGTGTCGCCGGCAATTCCTGGGCGTTGAGCAGTGAACGGAATTCTTTATTCTCATTCTGCAACTTCAGCGCCAATGCATGCCAGGCTTGCAGGCGCTCCAGCTCCTTGCGCAGGTTCCGGTTTTCTTCAACTGTATTAAAATATTGATCAATATATACAAAATTGGATCGCAGCATTTGCAGCGGGCGGGAGGCAACCTCCAGCAATGGGGCGGTAAGATCACTTAAGGAGGCGCGAAACGCAGCCATGCGTTCATTTTCAGCGCGCCCCGCAATCAGCAATGCAATTGATGCGCACAGCAATATGACGAAGGACAGGCGTTGCCCCAGATCCTGCAAGCTGATTGCAAGTCTGCCTCCCTGGTCAATTCCTGATTTGCGTCTGATCATTTTCCAGCTTTTCGTTTCTACCGCCTGACCGTCAATCCTGTGTTCTGAACAATTCCCCCGGCCGCTTAACTAATGCCGGAGAGCACATGGCGCATCGTCTTGAGATGTTCAAGGGCTATGCCGGTTCCTTTGGCAACGCAGGACAAGGGATCCTCGGCCACAATGACCGGCAAGCCGGTCGCCTCGCGCAACACCCTATCGAGATTTTTTAACAATCCGCCGCCCCCAGTCAACACGATCCCCTTGTCAACAATATCCGCCGCAAGTTCCGGCGGTGTTTGTTCCAGGGCGACCTTCACCGCCTCAACAATTGCACCCACCGGTTCTGCCAGGCTTTCTGCAATCTGACGCTCGGAGATCCTGATTTCTTTTGGCACACCATCAATCAGATGGCGTCCGCGCAGTGATACGGATGGACCATCGCCATCCAGCGGCGGACACGCTGCGCCGATCTGCGCCTTGATGCGCTCCGCGCTCGCCTCCCCGATCATCAGATTATGATGCCGGCGAATATAGCTGATAATGGCTTCATCCATTTTATCTCCGCCGACGCGGACTGAACGCGCATAGACAATGCCACCCAGCGACAATACGGCGACTTCTGTTGTTCCGCCGCCAATATCCACCACCATCGACCCAGCCGGTTCTGTAACCGGCAGGCCGGCGCCAATAGCAGCAGCCATGGGCTCCTCTATCAGGAAGACGCGGCGCGCCCCTGCCGAAAGCGCTGAATCCTGTATGGCCCTTCTTTCGACGGCCGTTGATCCGGATGGAACACAGATCATGATCTGCGGACTCGCGAAAGTACGGCGATTATGCACCTTGCGGATAAAGTGCTTGATCATTTCTTCAGCGACCTCAAAATCCGCAATCACCCCTTCGCGCATGGGCCGTATCGCTTCGATATTGCCGGGGGTTTTACCCAGCATCTGTTTTGCCTCATCACCGACAGCAAGCACCTGTTTGCGCCCGCCGATCTCAACAATGGCTACAACCGAGGGTTCATTCAGAACAACCCCCCGCCCCTTTACATATACGAGGGTGTTCGCCGTGCCTAAATCAATAGCCATATCGGCAGAAAAGAACCCCAACAGATTAGAAAACATTCCCAAAACCAAACCCCCGCAAAGTAAAAGCAACCGTCCCACTGCAAAACTTAACCAATCAACATCAAGAAAGGTTAATATTTTGCAAAGAAAGTTTAACCTAGCCGCTTTTACTGATTCACTCCTTAAAATTCTGGCGGTCAGGACCGCCAGAATTACAGTTTAATATTGCGGATGGCACTTTCACACATTCGCCGTCAAGGCGGCCGGCATGGTGTTTTCCCGCTTGATGAGCAGCCGGTTGAGCGCATTCACATAGGCGCGAGCGCTGGCAACCAGCGTATCCGGATCGGCACCCTGGCCGGTGACCGACTTTCCATTCTGTTCCAGACGGACACTTACTTCCGCCTGGGCATCGGTACCTTCGGTTACGGCATGCACCTGATAAAGCAGCAAACGGGCTTCATGCGGGTAAAGCGCATGAATGGCGTTGAAAATCGCATCCACCGGGCCATTGCCGGTTGCCGTGGTCTGCTGTATCACGCCATCAACATCCAGTTCCAGCGTAGCGCTTTGCGGGCCTTTGGTACCGGCAATGACCGCCAGTGAAACAACCCGGATCTTGTCCTGGCCCCGCGCCATCGCATCATCAATCAGTGCCGCAATGTCTTCGTCATAGACCTTCTTTTTGCGATCTGTTAGCTCCTTGAAGCGCGAAAAAGCGTCCTCAAGCGCGTTTGCCCCCAGCTCATAGCCCATTTCCTCAATCTTTTTGCGGAATGCATGACGGCCGGAATGTTTGCCCATGACCAGAGAGCTATGCGTAACACCAACACTTTCAGGTGTCATGATTTCATAGGTCTGGGTGTTCTTAAGCATCCCATCCTGATGAATGCCAGATTCGTGGGAAAAGGCGTTTTTACCCACGATCGCCTTGTTAAACTGCACAGGAAATCCCGTGGCAACCGAGACCAGGCGAGAGGCAGCTACAAAATTCTCGCTGATAACACCGGTTTCATAGGGCAAAAAGTCATTCCGGACACGTAATGCCATAACAATTTCCTCAAGCGCAGCATTTCCGGCGCGCTCACCCAGACCGTTGATCGTGCATTCGACCTGCCGCGCGCCATTGGCGACCGCAGCCAGCGAATTGGCCACCGCCAGCCCCAGATCATTATGGCAATGTGTCGAAAATACGGCCTTGTCGCTATCGGGGACATTGGCAATCAGATTTGCAATCAATTTGCCATATTCGGCTGGCATGGCATATCCCACCGTGTCGGGAAGATTAATGGTGGTGGCGCCTGCGCGGATGGCGGCGTCGATGCATTTGCAGAGAAAATCAAATTCCGCCCGCGTCGCGTCCTCAGCCGACCATTCCACATCACCACAAAGATTGCGGGCATGTGTGACGGTCGCAATGATTGTATCCAGCACTTCGTCCGGCTGCATCTGCAGCTTGTACTTCATATGCACCGGGCTGGTGGCGATGACGGAGTGAATACGCGGACGTTTGGCGCCTTTTAATGCCTCCCAGGCCCGGTCAATATCCTTGAAGTTGGCACGCGAAAGACCTGCAACCACGGAGTTTTTAACAATTTTAGAGACTTCGCGCACTGCTTCGAAATCCCCGTTCGAGGCAATTGGAAAGCCAGCCTCAATAATATCAACGCCCATATGCTCCAGCATCTCGGCAATGCGCAGCTTTTCGTCAAGCGTCATGGAGGCGCCAGGAGATTGTTCTCCATCGCGCATGGTCGTATCAAATATCAGGACGCGGTTCTTGCTGTTATCAGACATGTTCTTCATTCCTTGATTCAAACCCTGTTCAGGCAAAATACTGTTCCGGTATGAATACCCCTAAACACCCGGCCAAATAGCCTGTCGATGCCTAGGGGCAGGTAAGTAGAAGAGCACCCTCATCGCAAGAAAGTTCGCTGAATTGAAGCAGTGCAATATCAATGCACGCCGACGCACCGGCGCCGGGCATAACCCCGTGACCCCAGTTTCTGTTACGCACGGACTGTTCAATCGCCAAAAATTGCATGCAACACCTGATTCCCCCTGAATGAGGGAAATCTTTTTCCAAAAAAGCCACCAGCCAATTCGCACATGCAGGTGCGCACATACAAGCGGGTTAACCCGTAACGGCGGCTGCCGCAATCTAGGGTAAAACTCCCTGAGTTTGCAAGGTTTTTCATGGATTAGTTAAAAAATTCATGCAGTTCATAACCCGGGTCAACCCACTCCGGCAAGGCGTTGACGCCGCTCGCGTGTAAGGCGGACCAGGAAGTCAACCACTACCCGTATTCTGGCCACATGCCGTGTTTCCTTATGTGTGGCCAGCCATAATTCGACCCTGCCGACGCTGTCGGGGCCGGAAACCCGGGTCACCCCGGGCGTCTGATCAGCCAGAAAACAGGGTAAAACAGCCATTCCGACCCCTGCCATCATTGCAGAAAACCGGCAATTGGCGTCATCTGATCGCAGCACAATCTGTGCCGCCGGCGCATAATTTTCCAGCCAGGAAACGGGGGCCAGTTCCGGATCGCTTCTGGCGAAACCGATAAGGGGGCTGCCCCTATGCCCTTGCGCCGGCCGGCTGAGGTTGCGCGAAAGCAGATCAGGAATTGCATATAGCCCATAGCCCACATCAGCTAATTTGCGCACCAGCATATCGCCTGCAACGGGACGGCCATAGGAAAGCGCCAGATCAAGCAGGCCGAGCTTTTCAGGCGGCACGCCGGACGTAGTTTGAATTTGCAGGGCAAGCCCTTGATTTGCCATGCGAAACTGCCGCATGCGGGGCGCGATAAGGGCGCTGCTTAGCGCGGCGGGTGCAGCAATGCGGACCAGCGCCTCGGTATTTTCATCCTCTGATTGAAAGCTTCGGGTTATGCCCGAGATGCGATCCTGTACGGGCTGTAACGAAGCGATCAGCGCCCCGCCTTCCTGGGTAACCCGATAGCCGGTCCGGTCGCGTTCAAATAACCGCGTCCCAAGAGATTTTTCCAGCGCCGCAATACGCCGCAAGACTGTTGAGGCATTCACGCCCAGCGCATCAGACGCAGCCGAAAGGCTGCCCTTTTCGGCCACAGCGAGCGCATAGCGTAAATCATCCCAGTTCATGCCCAATCATGCAAATAAGCAAAGGATTTTTGCAATTATATATTTGACCATTGCGCCAATTTTATACGGGGCGAATGGGGGCGGAAAAAATCCGGTCAGCGCCCCTGAAAAACAGGACTGCGTTTTTCCATAAAAGCACGCCTGCCTTCCCTGTAATCCTCGCTGGCAAAGCAGGTTAGCACCATCTGCTCACTTTTACCGGCATCGAAATGTTCTGGCGCCCGTGCGATATCCAGCATGGCCTGCTTGGCGGCGCGCAGGGTCAGAGGTGCATTGACCGCAATCTGAGCGCATAAAGCACGAACTTCATCTTCAATATCTGCTTCTCTAATCAAGCTATTGATTAATCCTATATGATAGGCTTTTTCGGCTGTTAATTGCCGGGCGGTAAAAAAGATTTCGCGGGCAAATCCAGGGCCAACCAGGTCCATCAAGGTACGAATGCCCCCATGACGGTATCCAAGCCCCAATCTTGCAGCCGGTATGGCGAAAACCGATTTTGGCGTTGCGATCCGCAGATCACAACTTAGGGCTATCGCCATCCCGCCGCCGATACAAAAGCCACGGATCATTGCGATAGTCGGAATCAGCGTTCCGGCCAGCCGCTCCGTGGCGGTATCGACAAAATTTTCGTAAGCGATCACGGCCTCGGGTGTGGCGCGATGGGTTTCAAATTCCGAAATATCCGCTCCCGCTACAAATGCCTCATCGCCTGCGCCCTTCAGAACAATGACACGCATGCCGGGGTCGCTCTCAATCTGATCCAGCATGCGCGGAATCGCCTGCCACATATCAATCGACATGGCATTGCGGCGCGCCACATGATCAAAGATGATCGTGGCGACAGGCCCTTCTATTTCCAGCTGCATGCGATCGCTGCCATGGCTCATGTGAATTTTCCTGTTTTCGTGAGTCTGTTCGCAACTCTAAATGACACCGCGCGAATGTAACGCCTCAATCGAAGCCGCATCATATCCCAGCCCGGCCAATATCGCGCCGGTATGCGCGCCTTGCTCAGGCACGGGTCCACTGATCCGAAAAGGGGTACGGCTCAGGCTGACACCCTGCCCGACAAGACTGATCTCGCCCAGTTCCGGATGTGACACTGGAACCGCCATGCCAAGATGTTTTACCTGAGGATCATCAAATACCTGCTTGATATTATTAATGGGTCCGCAGGGAACGCCTGCTGCGTTGAAGGCCTGGATCCAATGCGCGCTGCTGTGGTTGCAGACAATGGACTGTATAATCGCATTAATGGCGTCGCGATTTTTGGAACGGGCGCGCGGGGTTGCGAAGGCGGGATCGCTCAACAGATCCGGACGTTCAATCACCTCACAAAAGCGCTTGTAAATGGCGTCGCCGGTGGCGGCGATATTGATATGCCCATCGCTGGTCTGGAATACGCCGGTAGGAATGCCGACCGGGTGGTTATTGCCGGCCTGGGGCGGGATGACGCCATCCATCAGCCAGCGGGTTGCCTGAAAATCCAGCATAGCGACCTGCGCCTGCAACAAAGAGGTTTGCACCCATTGGCCTTCGCCGGACTGTTCACGCTCCAGCAGGGCGATGAGAATGCCCTGGGCACAATACAGACCCGCAGTCAGATCCGCCACGGGGATGCCTGCCCGCACCGGCCCCTGACCGGGCAGTCCGGTGATGGACATCAATCCGCCCATGCCCTGTGCGACCTGATCAAACCCTGCCAGATCGCCATAGGGGCCGTCCTGCCCAAACCCGGAAATACTGGCGTAAACCAGCCTGGGATTAATCGCGCGCACTGTTTCATAGTCTATGCCCAGCCGGTGCTTTACCCCTGGACGGTAATTTTCCACGAGCACATCCGCGCTGCGCGCCATCTGCATCAATATCGCCACCCCTTCCGGATGTTTCAGATTGAGCGTCATGGCGCGTTTGTTGCGGTGCAGATTCTGGAAATCCGAGCTGTTGCGCGAACCGCCCAGCCCATCATCCATATGCGCCGTGCGCGGCGCCTCGATCTTGATGACATCCGCCCCCCAATCGGCAAGCTGACGCACCGCCGTCGGCCCGGCCCGGACCCGCGTAAGATCCAGAACCTTGAAACGGGACAGCGGCCCAGTCCGGTTTGCCTGCGTTGTTTCCATTTATTCACTTGCCTTTTAGCGGAATATAGTAAGATTCCATCATTTACCGATAAACAGAAACCTAACAGATTCTAGCCATAATATAACCCGGCTATCAAATATGGACTTCAGTATAACTAACATGGACTTCAACATAACTGCCAGACCGCTTGAAGGAATTGACCCGTTGGGCCATGAATGGCTGGAACTGGAAAGCCGCTCTGGCAATCATTCTTTTTTTCTTTCCTGGTATTGGATCGGAAACTGGCTGCGGCTGGTAAAACCGCAATGTTCACCGCTGGCCGTGCGCATTACCAGTGAAGGCCGGTTAGTGGGACTGGCGATTGTCTGCAAAGGCAAGGCGCCGGTGTTGCGTTACGGCCGGGTAAGTCAGCTATTGCTAAATGTGGCCGGGGATCCTGATCTGGATGACATTGCCATAGAATATAATGGTTTTCTTTGCGCCGATGGCATGGAAGAGGCAATCACCACGGCAGGGCTTACCTGGCTGATGCAGGGCCATGTCCCAAATCAGATCGTCCGGCTTGATGGTGTTAGCGAGCAAATATCAAAGTTGGCGGAGGCGGCCTCCCTGAGCCAGGGGCGTGAACTGCATTTGCTGAATCTCCGTCCGGCGCCATTTGTCGATTTAGGTGCGGTCCGGGACAGCGGGAAAGATTATCTATCGCATCTGAGCCGCAATACACGCCAGTCGCTGAAGCGATCGCTCCGCCATTATGAAAATATTGGCCCGGTTGAGTATCATATAGCCGGAACCCTGGATGAAGCTCTTGCCATTTATGCTGAACTGGAAGTCGCGCATCAGGCGAATTGGCAGGCGCGCGGCAAAGCTGGCGCCTTTGCACTTCCCGAACTGAAAAAATTCCACCTCATGCTGATCAATTCGGCATTCGCCCATGGACATATCGAAATAGCCCGCATTTCCGCTGGCGGGCAGCCAATCGGCTATTTATATAATTTTGTCTGGCGGGGCACTGTACTGGCCTATCAGAGCGGTTTTAATTATGGTGAGGATGAAGCTGCCAAACCAGGCTATATATCGCATTACATGGCAATTTTGTCAGCGATTGCAAAGGGCTATAATATTTATGATTTTATGGCAGGTCAGGTGCAGCACAAATCCAGCCTGTCCAACAGAACGCAAAACCTTTCCTGGATACAACTTCGCGCGCGCTCTCCGCTCGTAAGACTGGAAAATCTGGCAAGGAAGCTTCGCGATGCCGTTTACAATCGATAATCTGCAATTTTTCTAATTGACGCCAGCGTCCATGGACAAGGGGAGAGAGGGGCATGGCCCTATTGGAACGTGTGGTTACTGCTTGGCAGAGACATAGTCTCTTATCATTTCTGGGCCTTCTGGTTAAAAATATAACCCACCCTCTCAGGCGCATATCATATGGCGAGTTTTTCTTTGACAGATTACATGGTGCAAATACAGAAGGTATAATTCAGGTGGCTGACTTGAACGTCCACACTGAAAACGCCAAACATTCTGTTCATTATGAGCCAACGCGCCAACGCCTGGCAAAGCGGATCATCTATTCGCTGCCGATTCGGCACAGCGATTTCTCGTTTCTGGACTTTGGGGCGGGCAAAGGCAGGGTGCTGTTGATTGCCGCCAGATTACCATTCAAAGCCGTAACCGGCATCGAATTTTCACAAGATTTATGCGCAATTGCGCACGAAAACATCGCGCATATTCCGGCAAGGAACCGGGCAGCTGCAAATATCGAATGCCATTACGGCGATGCGACCGCATACAAGTTACCCGGCGGTTCCCTGGTTTGCTATTTTTACAACCCGTTTAACGAAGTACTGATGCAAGTGATGGTGGAAAGGCTACGGGAAACCCTACGAAATGATCCGCGTGATATCTATGTCGTTTACGTGAACCCCCTGCACCGCATGCTTTTTGATTCTGAAGGCTCCTGGAAAGTGGTTCAGGAAAGCGAGAAACATGTTGTGTATCGCGCGCACCTGCCTGAGCTTGTTCCAGCGTCCGCGGGCGCTGCCTAGCCTGGCCGGGAAGGCAAACCTGGAAGTAATATGCACCTGATTGCCGAAACACCTCTTTACACGGACAAATGGTTTCCGATTGAAGATCTGGAGGATTTGCGTCCGCATCTTCTGGTTATTGTGGATACGGAAGAGGAGTTTGACTGGCACGCGCCATTCGGGCGCGCCAACACCAGCGTCACCTCGATGCAGGCGCAGTACCGGATACAGAATATTTTCCGGCGCTATGGCGTGCGTCCCACTTATGTCATGGATTATCCCGTGGCCTCACAGCCGATGGGGTTTGAGCCGTTGCGGGAATGGCATGATTCCGGCGAATGCCTGATCGGCGCGCATCTGCATCCCTGGGTCAATATGCCTTTTGAAGAAGAGGTCAATGACGTAAATTCCTATCCCGGAAATTTACCGCCGGATCTTGAGCGCCGGAAGCTTGAAATTCTGACTGAAACCATCACCAGAAATTTTTCGCACCGTCCATCCATATACAAGGCCGGCCGTTACGGCCTTGGCCCGCATACCTTCAGTACACTGACTGAAATGGGATACCAGATTGATTTAAGCCCGGTTCCATATAATGATATGCGTCCGAAACATGGCCCTGATTTCCGCAACATCCGGGCTGCGCCCTACTGGATAGGCAAACCAGGCGGCCTGTTGACAGTGCCGTTGAGTTCCGGATTCTTTGGCCCCCTGGGGGCATATGGGGCGGCGATCAACCGCTATCTCGAACTGCCCGTCAGCCGCCTGCTGCATCTAAGAGGTATATTATCGCGCGCGGGCCTGTTCGAGTACAGCATACTCACGCCGGAGGGGGTTGATACATCCGAGCATATCAGGCTCACCAGGGCAATGATTGCGCAAGGCAGGCGTGTGTTCTGCCTGACCTATCACAGCCCTTCGCTGGCGCCTGGCAACACGGACTATGTCAGGACCGGAGCGGATCTGGACCGCTTTCTGGCGGGCATTGAGCGCTATCTTGATTTTTTCCTTAACCGGCTGAACGGCATAGCCAGCGATCCCATCAGCCTGCGCCAGCATCTGCTGGCCCGCATCAGCATGACAGATGACGCGAACGGGCAAACCCGGCAGACACAACGCCCCCTGCCCGCTTGACCTGCGCTGTGCTTTAGGCAAGGCTAGGCCTTCACGGCAATAGCGGGCAACAAGCCCGCCATAACAGGGAGGCACCGGCGGCAAGCCGGTTGAAATCAGCATGAAAGACGTAAAGGGCAAAGTGGCCTTCATCACCGGCGGGGCCAGCGGCATGGGGCTGGGCATGGCGCGCGCCTTTGCGGCGGCGGGCATGAAGGTAATGATCGGCGATATCGAAGCCGGGCCCGCCCAGGCCGCGGTGGATGAACTCACCGCCAAAGGCTATGACGCCGCCTGCGTCAAGGTGGATGTCACCAAACTCGAAGATATGCACGCCGCCGCCAAACAGACGGTGGATCGTTTCGGCAAGGTGCATGTGCTGTGCAACAATGCCGGCGTCGGCTGTGGCGGGCGCAGCGAAACCGCCAAAATGCGCAACTGGCACTGGGTGGTGGATGTCAATCTGTGGGGCGTTGTGCACGGGCTGCAGGCCTTTGTGCCGCTGATCCAGTCCCACGGCGAAGAAGGCCATGTGGTCAGCACCGCGTCGGTCGCCGGCCTGATCAGCATTCCCGGCACCGGCCCCTATAACGCCACCAAATATGCCGTGGTCGGCATTATGGAAACAATGATGGCCGAGCAGCGCGGCACCAGTCTGGGTGTGTCGGTGCTGTGCCCCGGTCTGGTGGCGACCAATCTCGGCACCTCGGCGCGCAACCGCCAGGACCAGTATGGCGGCGCGGCGAAGCCCAACCCGAAAGACGCCATCGCCGGATCGCTGTCAGATGGCCTCGACCCGGATATTGTAGGCCGCCTGGTGCTGGAGGCGATACAGGACAATCAGCCCTATATTTTCACCAACCCCGCACTCGTCAATCTGATGGAAAACCGCTTCAAGAATATCGCCGCAGGCAATGCCTGGGCCGCCAACAGCAAGGCCCTGGCAGGCGTCAAACAGTCGGCGAAACTGCCGGGGTGAGAGTGCGCCGCCTGAAAAGGGAATTTCCCCCGCCGGTTTCAAGGGCGGGGGATGATCCTTCACTGTGGAAACCACAGTTACCGTGGCTTCCCTACCGATTTTCCGTGCTCAGAAGATCACATTGACGCACCGGCGTCAACAGAGTTCAAATGGGAAATCAAAAGGGGGGATCTATGATCAATGAAAATCTGGCGCTGGGGGTCGACCTTGGCATTGCGTCGTGCGGATGGGCGCTGATTGATTGGCCCAATACCGATACGCCCGGTGCGATACTGGGCATGGGGTCATGGTGTTTTGACGTTCCTGAGACAGATAAGGAACGCACCCCGACCAATCAGATACGCAGAGCCAACCGGCTTCTACGAAGGGTGATTCGCCGCCGTCGCACCAGAATGTCGGAAATACGCAGCCTTCTTGAAGAGTGCAAGCTGATCCCGTCGCGCGATCCCGAACATCTCAAACAACAAAAGCTGAACCCATGGGAGCTTCGGGCGCGTGGTCTGGATAAAGCACTTTCCGGGGAGGAGTTTGCTGCGGCGCTGCTGCACATCGCCAAACGGCGCGGGTTCAAATCGAACGCCAAACGCGATCCCGGCTCAAACACCGCCTCCGAGGATGGCAAAGTATTGAAGGCATTGGAACAAACCAAAGAAAGGCTGGCACGTTACCGTACCGCCGGAGAGATGTTCGCACGCGATCCGGAGTTTGCGGAACGCCGCCGCAACCGCCCCGGCGACTATTCTCGTGTCATGCTGCGAGATGAGTTGGCGCATGAGGTGCGTAAGTTGTTTGAGGCGCAACAACGGCTTGGCAACAGTTTTGCGACCGGCGCTTTACAGGAAAAGTATGAAGCAATCACGTTTTTTCAGCGCCCAATACAGGACAGCGAATTTCTGGTCGGCTCCTGCCCTTTTGAAAAGGCTAAAAAGCGTGCCGCAAAACATGCGCCATCGTTCGAACTTTTCCGCTTTCTCAGCAAGTTGATCAATGTCCGGGTGAGCGAGCCTCGCGCCGCGCCGCGCGCACTGACCGATGAAGAACGGGACCGTGCAGCGAATATGGCGGGCAAGAATGCAAAATTGACCTGGAAGGCTTTGCGTAAGGCCATGGCGCTGCCGGACACTGTCAACTTTGTGGGAGTAAAAACGGAGGAAGAAGGAAAATATGACTTCGGCGCGCGCACCGGAGAATCGTTTCATGGTACGGTCAGGCTGCGCGAATGCCTGGGTGAACATACCCCTTTGCCACTTCTCGATGCCGCCGCCGCTATAATTACATTCCGGGAAACCCTGGAGAGCATTGAAAAAGGACTCCGTGAGGCGGGGATAAGCGATACCGATATTGATCGTCTGATGACCGGGTTGATGGAAGGGAAGTTCGCCAAATTCAAGGGCGCGGCGCATATATCTGCGTTAGCGGCGCGCAATCTGCTGCCGCATCTGGAGGCGGGACTGGGTTATGACAAGGCCTGCGCGGCGGTTGGCTATAATCATTCCGCCTCGCAATTTTCAGGATACGAACAGGTCAAGGACAAAGCGGGATTCAAGGCCCTGCTGGCTGAGTTGCAGGACGCCGTCAATAACCCCGTCGCCCGCAAGTCGATGACCGAGGCCATGAAACAGATTTGGGCGTTGATCAATCATTTTGGATTGCCGGGCCGCATTCACATCGAACTGGCGCGCGATGTCGGCAAAAGCAAGGAGGAACGCGACGAGATCAGCAAGGGCATCGATGCGCGCACAAAGGACAAGGAAAAGCTGCGGGATGAATTAAAAGTTCTGCTTGGCGTCGAACGGGTCAGCGGCGATGACCTGTTGCGTTATGAATTATGGAAGCAGCAGGGCGGCCGATGCCTGTACACCGATACGGAAATTCACATAAGGCAGGTTCGTGCAACCGATAACAGCATACAGGTTGACCACATCCTGCCCTGGTCGCGGTTTGGCGACGACAGCTTTCATAACAAAACGCTATGCATGGCGTCCGCCAACCAGCACAAACGCAATATGACGCCCTTCGAGTGGTTTGGCGGCGAGCCCGAAAAATGGGAAAAATTTCAAACCATTGTCGAGGGCAACAAGGCGCTGAAAGGCTTGAAAAAGCGAAACTATCTTTTGCGAAACGCCGCTGATGTCGAAGCGAAATTCCGTACCCGAAATTTGAACGATACGCGCTATGCAACCCGGATTCTGCTCGAGACGGTGAAGCTGTTTTACCCGCAAGAACGGCGTTATGACTGTGTGCGGGCGCGGCCCGGTCCGTTGACCGCCGCTTTACGCAAGGCGTGGGGACTTGAGGCGTTGAAAAAGACCGACGGCAAACGGATTGCGGACGACCGGCACCATGCGCTGGATGCTCTGGTAGTGGCGGTGACCACCGAAGGCGAACTGAATAAACTGACCAAAACCTACCAGCAATCCGAGGCGCGTGGCGAGGCGCGCTCACTCGGTAATGTGGCCGAGCCGTGGGACGGCTTCCGGAACGACGCGAGCAGGGCAATGAATGCCGTGTTTGTCGCACGCCCCGAACGCCGCCGCGCGCGGGGCGAGGGCCATGCCGCCACCATCAAGCAGGTTCGCAGCAATGGGGATGGCGAGCAGGTCTATACACGCAAGGCCGTGGACAAAAAACTGAAGTTGGAAGATTTGGACAAGGTCAAGGACGCGGAGCGTAACCGGGCTACGGTCGAAAGCCTGCGCGCCTGGATTGAGGCCGGACATCCAAAGGACGCGCCGCCGAAATCGCCCAAGGGTGATGTGATCCGCAATATCCGTGTGCTGACGAAAGACAAGCCCGGGGTCGCGGTGCGCGGCGGCACCGCCGACCGGGGAGAAATGGTGAGGGTCGATCTGTTCACCAAACCGAACAAGAAAGGCAAACCGGAATTTTATATTGTGCCCATCTATCCGCATCAGGTCATGGACAAACGCAAATACTCAGCCCCGCCTAACCAGGCGATTGTTGCTTACAAACCGGAAAGCGAGTGGCCGGAGATGACATATGACTATGAATTCCTGTTCAGCCTGTATCCACGATCCTGGGTGGAGGTTGTTTATGCCACCGGCGAGGTAAAACAAGGCTATTTCATGGGCTGCAATCGCGCCCTCGGTGCAATGAACTTGGGCAATTCTAAGGATGTGCGAAGCGGATATAACAACATCGGAGTTAAGACTTTATCAACCATAAACAAGTTTGCTGTGGACCGTCTGGGCCGCCGGTCCAGGATTGCGCGTGAGGTCCGCACATGGCATGGCGAGGTGTGCATATCAGCAAACCCGCCCGGTTAAGCTACCGGGACGGGCAGATTGTCATTGATCAGGATGACGGCCCGGCGTGTTTGCCGCTGGAGGACATCGCCTGGCTGATTCTGGACACGCCGCAAGTCAGCGTGACCGGCAGCCTGTTATCGGCCTGCGCGGATTCAGGCATCGCGATGATCGTGCCGGACGCCAAACATCATCCTTCCGGGGTGCTGTTGCCGTTTCACGCCCATCACGCCCAGGCGCATGTGGCGCATCAGCAAATCGCCCTGACCGCCCCGCTGAAAAAGCGCCTGTGGCAACATATTGTCCGAACCAAGATCGATAATCAGGCTATCGCTCTGACCAGATCAGAGCGGGACGGGGCTGCGGCGCTGCGGGCCATGGCAACCCAGGTCAAATCTGGCGACCCGGCAAATGTCGAGGCGCGCGCCGCGCGTTTCTACTGGCAGAATCTGTTCGACGATTTCCGCCGCGGCGATGATCCTGACCGGCGCAATGCGCTGCTGAACTATGGCTATGCGGTGCTGCGCGCCGCCCTTGCCCGCGCCTGCGTGGCGCATGGTCTGCTGCCCGCGTTCGGGCTGCACCATGCATCGAAAACCAACGCCTTCAATCTGGTGGACGATCTGATCGAGCCGTTCCGCCCGCTGGTGGATGTGATGGTGTGCAAACATGTTGCCACCATGCCGCCGGGCGATCAGCTAACGCTAGAGGACCGTCGCGCCATGGCGGAAGCGTTGCTCGGCACGCTGACGATGGGCCGGGATAATGTCACCGCATTGGCGGCCAGCGAAATGTGCGCCGCCAGCCTGGTGCGGGCGATGCAATCGGGTAATGCGGCGGCGCTGGTTTTACCCGGCCTGCCCGCGTGTGAACTATCCGTTGACGATCTGGAATTGGCGGACTGATCGTGAAAGCCGAAGAGGTGCGCTATATGTGGCTGATGGTTTTTTTTGACCTGCCGGTCGGCACCAAAGACCAACGCAGACTTGCATCGCGGTTCCGTAATTTTCTGAAGGATGATGGCTATCTGATGCTGCAATTTTCAGTTTACGCGCGCGTCTGCCGGGGGCAGGATGCGGTGGACAAACATCTGACAAGGGTGCGCGCCAATCTGCCCAAAAAGGGCAGCGTTCGCGCCCTGCAGGTGACCGACAAGCAATATGGGCGAATGGAATTCATGCTGGGAACCGCCGGAAAAACCGAACAAACCGCCTCAAAACAGCTGGTCCTGCTGTGATTTCGGGATGGTTTTCATCCGGAAAGCACAGCAGTTTCAACTCTTTATCCAGAAGGCAGCCTACCACAGGAAAATCGGTAGGGAAACCACGGCGATAGACAGTAATTCCAAGGTTTTTCATAAAGCCTACCACAGGAAAATCGGTAGGGAAACCACGGCTGTCAGCAATCCCGATGCGCACCGGTCGCAAGCCTACCACAGGAAAATCGGTAGGGAAACCACGGCTGGAGGCCTGGTCCCCCGGCGTTGACCACCAGCCTACCACAGGAAAATCGGTAGGGAAACCACGGCCCTGGCCACCGCGCACTTAAAAAGGAGATCAGCCTACCACAGGAAAATCGGTAGGGAAACCACGGCAGAGAGCAGGCGGAAGCCATGCTGGAGGCGAGCCTACCACAGGAAAATCGGTAGGGAAACCACGGCACTCTGCTATGATTACCAAGCCCGCCTAGCAGCCTACCACAGGAAAATCGGTAGGGAAACCACGGCATGCCAGTTTTGATCAAAAAGCCGCAAGAAAGCCTACCACAGGAAAATCGGTAGGGAAACCACGGCTCGCTTTTATCCCTATTATTAGATCTTTTTAGCCTACCACAGGAAAATCGGTAGGGAAACCACGGCCGAGGGGTTAATAGAGGCGCGGATACAGAGAGCCTACCACAGGAAAATCGGTAGGGAAACCACGGCGCAAGCGCTTAACCTTCTAATCAAAAGCAAAGCCTACCACAGGAAAATCGGTAGGGAAACCACGGCAATTTCATAGCCCAGGTGCGCCGCATACTCAGCCTACCACAGGAAAATCGGTAGGGAAACCACGGCATCACTGCTAACTATTAGATATTAGCTTATAGCCTACCACAGGAAAATCGGTAGGGAAACCACGGCATTCAGGGACACGCGCCAGCCGCAGCGCCGAGCCTACCACAGGAAAATCGGTAGGGAAACCACGGCCCGGCTGGTATTGTAGCCCTCAATGACGATAGCCTACCACAGGAAAATCGGTAGGGAAACCACGGCGCTTCGGCGCTGTCCTGCCCTGCTGCGCAGGACTGGACAGCGCCGAACGCTGCGCGGCCTGACTCGGCAAAAAGATTCAATTATCCAGAAAGCTTCTGAGTTTGCGCGGGAGTCTGGGACGCCGTCTGGCATCTTATTGGTACCTATTGAATATCTTATGCATACCGTATAAGATAGCGGCGTTTACCACTAAGCAGTGAGACTCTCGTGGCCAAAGAAGTGCAAATGTCGATCAAAATGGAGCCGGAGTTGCGCGACCAGTTCATGGCCGTGGCGGCGGAAAGCCATCGCCCGGCCGCTCAGATCATCCGTGAGCTGATGCGTCTTTATATCGCGGGCAGCGAAATACCCAATGCGCTGACCGCAAGCACGATACGCAAGGCCCGTAAAGGCGAGGACGTGTTTGACGCCGCCAGCCCATCCGACCTGTTCAAAAAACTCGGCATATAATTCATGCGCCTGGCCCGCTACACTGGCCAGTTCAAACGCGACGTAAAGCGCGCCCAGCGCCGCGGCAAGGATATGGAGAAGTTGCGCCGCGTGATCAGCCTGTTGCTCGACGGCCAAGCCTTGCCGCACGAACTTGGCGATCATCCTCTAAAGGGCGAATGGAAACCAAGCCGCGATCTGCATATCGAACCCGATTGGGTTTTGATTTACTGCATGGAGGGGGAGACCGTCCGCTTCGAGCGAACCGGAACGCACTCAGATCTGTTTGGCCAATAAACCCAGCCCGCCCGCCTAATTATCCAGAAAGCTTCTCAGTTTGCGGCTGCGCGAGGGGTGTTTGAGCTTGCGCAGGGCCTTGGCCTCGATCTGGCGGATGCGTTCGCGGGTGACCGAGAATTGCTGGCCCACCTCCTCCAGCGTATGATCGGTGTTCATGCCGATGCCGAAGCGCATGCGCAGCACGCGCTCCTCGCGGGGCGTGAGCGACGCCAGCACCCGTGTGGTGGTTTCGCGCAGGTTAGACTGGATCGCGGCGTCGATGGGCAGCAGGGCGTTCTTGTCTTCAATGAAATCGCCGAGATGGCTGTCTTCCTCGTCGCCGATCGGGGTTTCGAGGCTGACCGGCTCCTTGGCGATTTTCAGCACCTTGCGCACCTTTTCCAGCGGCATGGACAGTTTTTCGGCCAGTTCTTCGGGCGTCGGTTCGCGGCCGATTTCGTGCAGCATCTGGCGCGAGGTGCGCACCAGCTTGTTGATGGTTTCGATCATATGCACCGGAATGCGGATGGTGCGCGCCTGATCGGCGATCGAGCGGGTGATGGCCTGGCGGATCCACCAGGTGGCGTAGGTGGAGAATTTATAGCCGCGGCGATATTCGAATTTATCCACCGCCTTCATCAGGCCGATATTGCCTTCCTGAATCAGATCGAGAAATTGCAGGCCGCGATTGGTGTATTTCTTGGCGATCGAGATGACGAGGCGCAGATTGGCCTCGACCATTTCCTTCTTGGCCTGGCGGGCTTCTTTTTCGCCCTTCTGCACGGTCTGCACGATGCGGCGGAATTCGGCGGTGTTAAGCCCGGTTTCCTGGCTGATATTGGCGATGGCGTCGCGGATTTCCTTGATCTTGGTCCGCTCGGCCTGGACGAAATTCTTCCAGCCGCGACCGCTCAAACGTCCGACGCGCCGGCTCCAGTTCGGGTCCAGCTCATTGGTCAGATATTGCGAAAGAAATTCGGCGCGGTCCACCCCGTGTGAATCGGCCAGGCGGATCAGCCGTCCCTCCAGCCCCATCAAACGCTTGTTGATGGAATAAAGCAGCTCAACCAGCGCTTCGATGCGATTATTGTTAAGGTGCAGTTTTTCGACAAGTTTTACAATTTCGGAGCGCAGCTTGTTATATTTGCGCTCCTGGGTTTCGCCCAGAGATTCATTGGCAAGCGCGCTGGAAATACGCGCCTCTTCCAGCTTGTGCAGTTTCTTGTAATTTGCGGCTATCTGGTCAAAGGCTTCCATAACCAGGGGCCGGATGGCGGCCTCCATCGCGGCAAGCGACATATTGTTTTCGGCGTCCGCATCTTCTTCGTCATCAATGGGAATTTCGGCCAGCACCTCTTCGCCATCATCATTGATCGTAATCTGGGGCGCGGCGGCCGGCGCGGCCTGTAATCCAACCGCCCCGGCAGGGTCAATGACAGGGAACATCGGCGTGGGCTGTCCGGGCCCCTTGCCGAAACTGGCTTCGAGATCGATGATATCGCGCAGCAGGACGCGCCCCTCATTCAATTCCTCCCGCCAGACGATAATGGCCTGAAAGGTGACGGGGCTTTCGCAAAGCCCGCTGATCATGGTTTCGCGGCCAGCCTCGATACGCTTGGCGATGGCGATTTCGCCTTCGCGCGACAGCAGTTCAACACTGCCCATTTCACGCAGATACATACGCACCGGATCATCGGTGCGCTCCAGTGATTCAGAGCCCCCAACGCGCACAACGGGCGTACCATTTACAGGTGCGATTTCCTTGCTCTCGGCAGCCTCTTCGGCCTCGTCGGAATCAACTACATTGATGCCCATTTCAGACAGCATCGCCATCGTGTCTTCGATCTGTTCCGGGGAAACTTCCTCGGAGGGCAACACCTGGTTGACCTCTTCATAGGTGACATAGCCACGTTTCTTGGCATTGCGGATCATCCGCTTGACCGCCTGATCTGTAAGATCGAGCAAGGGCGGATCTTGCGTTTCTTCGGTATTTGTCTCGGTGTTCGCCGTTGCTTCCGCCGCCTTAACCGCCATCAATTCTCTCCCGAACCAGAACAGCGCCAGAAAAACGCCACCGAAGGTTGATCTATTAGTTAAAAGAAACTATCGTAAATTATTAATATAACTAAATAATTCTATTGGCGTACCATGATCTGGCGTCCGAATCCAGCCATTCAGCTAAACCTTTGCATCCCGGCCAGACGCCGCACCAAACCCCGTAACCAGCCCGCTTTCCGCATCTTCGGCCAACTGATGCTGCAAATTCATTAAATTCTGCTCATTTTCAAGAGAAAAATCCGCCGACAGCGCCCGCACCGCCTCGTCAAGCGCCTGTTGCCGGTAATTTTCCCTGTGATGCCGCTGCACTGTCTGCCACCAGCCGGTTTCCGCATCCGCCAAGGCCACACCCGGCCCGCAAAACCAGTCACCTGATACCATGCTTGCGGATGAAACCCGGTCTAATATTTCCTCAAACCCCCGGTGCACAAGATGGCTACGCAGGCTATCACTTTCAAGGTCTGGAAAATCCGATGTCAGATTTATGATTGCCGCGCGCAACCTGTCAAGCGCAGGATCTGAAAATGTTAATTCGCCAAACAGCTCCATATGTCTTTCCAGTAACCGGGGATAATGCAGTACCCCTGAAACAATCACCAGTTCACGCCGCCAGCCAATATTCAACCCCTGCCCGGCGGCCGCCAATGGGCTGCGTTTTACCTCATTGCTGGCGGGCCCGATGCCGGTTTCGGGGCCGGTATTGCGCCACTTGCCCCCATATTGCCGGCTGCCGCCAGCTGCCTGGGACGCTTGCCGGCCCTGAAACTGGACAGGACGAAACAAGGCGGCAATGCGCTGACGCATATCGTTCTGATAATATCTGCGCACGCCTGGATCGCCTATCATTGCCAGCAGGCTCTGCATCCGCGCCTCGAAGCCGGCTTTGCGCTCCGGCGTATCGAGCGGCTGGCGGCTGGTTTCCGCCGACCATAGCACATCGGCAAGCGGTAAGGGACCAGCCAGATATTCCGCCATCTTACCGGGGCCCTGGCGCGAAATAATATCATCGGGGTCCAGCCCGTCCGGCAGCAGGACGAAGCGCAGCGATTGTCCCGGCGTCAGCAGCGGCAATGCGCGTTCAACCACTTTGTGCATGGCCCGCAACCCAGCGGCATCCCCGTCAAAACAGAGCACCGGTTCCGGACAGTAACGCCACAGCAGGGCCATTTGTGCTTCCGTCAAGGCAGTACCGAGCGGGGCCACGGCAGTGCCAAAACCCGCACGGGTCAGGGCAACCACATCCATATAACCTTCGGCGACAATGAAGCTGTCCTTACTTTGTCCCTGCCCCTTTCGCGCCGGTTGCAGGGCGCGCCGCGCATTAGCCAGATTGTAAAGGACATTGCCCTTGTGAAACAAAGGCGTTTCCGGCGAGTTTAAATATTTCGCCTGCGCATCAGCCGACATGGCCCTGCCGCCAAATGCGATGACCCGGTCACTGTTATCGGTGATGGGGAACATGATGCGGTCCCGGAAACGATCATACAGCGCACCGCCCGTATCGGGCTGGATGACCAGCCCTGCCTCAAGCAGCTGATCGGCTGTAAAACCCGCCTTAAGAAGCGTGTCGCGCAGCAAAGTGCGCGATGCCGGGGCATAGCCGATACCTATCTGGACCCGCAACTCAGGCGGCACCTGACGCCGGTCCAGATAGCTGCGCGCCGCAGCGCCCGAAGCAGACACTAACTGACTGGCAAAAAAAGCGGCGGCCTGTTGCAGCACATCATATTGGGAACGGCGTCTGTCCTGTTTGGCCTTGCCAGACAGGACATCGTCATTTTCGGATTTTGGAAGCTCTATCCCCAAGTCCGACGCCAGTTTTGCGACCGCCTCCTGAAAGCTCAGACTTTCCGTTTCCATCAGAAAGGTAATCACATCTCCGCTCTTGCCGCTGGAAAAGCAGTGATAGAAGCCCTTATCGTCATTTATTGTAAAAGACGGAGATTTTTCATTGCTGAACGGGCTCAAGGCCACAAATTCCCGGCCCCGGCGTATCAAACGCACCTTGCGGCCAACAATATCAGAGAGTTTTACCCGAGCCTTCAATTCATCGACGAAATTCCTGTCGAACTGCATCAGGTCAGAGCCCCTATATCAAGATAAAGCGATGCACGCCTTGCAGCCGGCAGCGGCTTACTGCAAAAGCAATTTGACCTCAGCGCTGGCCTTTTTGAAATCCATCTTGCCGGCATATTGTTCTTTCAGATTATTCATTATTCTGCCCATATCTTTCAAGCCCGGCGCTTCGATTTCCGAGACGATTTTCGCGCAGGCCGCACGGATTTCCTCATCCGTCATCTGTACGGGCAGGAAAGATTCGATAATCTCTATTTCCTTGCGCTCCTGGAGCGCAAGCTCCGGCCGCCCGGCCTCCTGATATGTTTGCGCCGATTCCTGCCGCTGCCGGATCATCTTCTGCATGATTTGCAGAATATCCTCATCGGTCAGCGTCTTATCCTCGCTGCGCAAAGCGATTTCCCGGTCTTTTGATGCCGCCAGGATCAGCCGTAAAGTGGAAACCTTTAGTGAGTCCTTGGCTTTAAGAGATTCTTTTAGGGATTCACTTATCCTGTCGCGCATGGGGCGATCCTCTGGAAGCCGGGCATCGGCGGACCTTAGTCCAAAGCGCCCCTCAAATGCAAATTTTTGAAAAATCGCCCAATAACCCGCCAATAGCGGTGAAAACTGAAGCCAGAAAAATTGACTGTTCATGTGATTATGCGTATGGTCCGCCAACTTTCACATATTCGCACTTACCGACGCGCAGAACCCCTGGTTCACGCAGGAGCCCCTTGATGCCCGCTGCTCAAATTTTTTCACCTGAACCCTGGTCACAGGGTTCGGATACGTTAAGCACGGCCGTTCTGGTGCTGGCGGACGGAAGCGCGTTTTACGGCCGCGGGTTCGGCGCCAGCGGAGAATCGGTGGGAGAAGTCTGTTTCAATACCGCCCTCACCGGCTACCAGGAAATTCTTACAGACCCTTCCTATGCAGGGCAGATCATTACCTTCACCTTCCCGCATATTGGCAATGTGGGCAGTAATGACGAAGATAATGAATCTGGCGGTATTGCCGCACGCGGCATTGTGCTGCGGGCCGATATCACCGAACCGTCAAATTACCGCGCCCATGAACATCTCAATGGCTGGCTGAAAAAACAGAATATCATCGGCATATGCGGGATAGACACCCGCACACTGACACGGCTGATCCGCGAAAAAGGCATGCCGCATGGCGTTATCTGTCATGATCCCTCCGGAAATTTCAATATTGCCGCGCTAGCCGCCAAGGCCGCCGCCTGGCCGGGGCTTGAGGGTATGGATCTGGCGATCACCGTAACAGGCCATCAGACAGCCGCCTGGAATGAAACCCGCTGGCGCTGGCGGAGCGGATATGGCCGGCAATCAAATCCAGGCTTTCATGTTGTCGCGGTAGATTATGGCGTCAAACGCAATATTCTGCGCAGCCTTGCTGATATTGGCTGCAAGGTAACCGTCGTTCCCGCGACGGCAACCGGTGACGAAATTCTGAGCCTTAATCCCCACGGTATTTTCCTTTCCAACGGGCCGGGCGATCCCGCCGCCACAGGAAAATATGCGGTGCCGGTCATCAGTCAACTGATTGACAGCGGCAAACCCATTTTCGGCATTTGCCTTGGCCATCAGATGCTGGCGCTGGCGCTGGGCGCGCGCACCGGCAAGATGGCGCAGGGCCACCACGGCGCCAATCACCCGGTCAAGGATCTGGAAACCGGCAAGGTCGAGATCACCAGCATGAATCACGGTTTCACCGTGCTGCGCGAAAGCCTGCCCAAGGGCGTGAAAGAAACGCATGTGTCCCTGTTTGACGGCACCAATTGCGGCATCCGGGTTGAAGGCAAACCCGTCTTCTCGGTGCAATATCATCCCGAAGCCAGCCCCGGCCCGCAGGACAGTTATTATCTGTTCGAGCGGTTTGTGAAGATGATGAAAGGGGCGGGTAAATGATAGCATTTTCCACGAAAGGTCCCCTCACCCTAGCCCTCTCCCCCAAGGGGAGAGGGAATCCCGCGCGGCTATCGCGTCGTTCAAACAAGGCTAACAAGAATCTGTTGCACCACCGATTTTCTCTCTCGCTAAACGGTGTCGCCCTCCCTCTCCCCCTGGGGGAGAGGGCCGGGGTGAGGGGTTTCCAGCGTCCGATCAATTCCAAGCGCCGCCGCGATCTGCGTCAGCACGCCTTCGATATTTGTGAAAATCTCGTCGTTCCAAAATCGCAAAACACGAAAGCCTTCCTGTTGCAGCCAGGCTGTTCGCTGTGCGTCTATTTGCGTCCCGCTATCGCTTGCGTGCTGGCCGCCGTCCATTTCAATGATAAGTCTAGCGTCGAGACAGCAAAAATCGGCAATATATGGACCGATGGGAGCCTGTCTGCGGAATTTGACGCCTTCGAAGCGCCGGTGACGCAGCAGCATCCACATCTTTCGTTCGGCGTCGGTTTGATTTCGTCTGAGCAGACGTGCTCGGGTCACGCTCATAAGATAGGCCCCCTCACCCTAACCCTCTCCCCCAAGGGGAGAAGGAATTCTGCCCAGATCTTTCGCTACCGTCAATCTTCCCTCTCTCCTGCAAGGACACTTCCCTCTCTCGTTGAGGCCGAGTGGAGAGCCAGGCACGGATCCCCCTCTCCCCTTGGGGGAGAGGGCCGGGGTGAGGGGTAATCATGCCTAAGCGCACAGACATAAAATCCATCCTCCTGATCGGCGCGGGGCCGATTGTGATCGGGCAGGCGTGCGAATTTGATTATTCCGGCACGCAGGCTTGCAAAGCGCTGAAGGAAGAGGGCTACCGCCTTATTCTGGTGAATTCCAACCCGGCCACCATCATGACCGATCCGGATCTGGCGGACGCCACCTATATCGAACCGATTACACCGGAGATGGTGGCGAAGATTATCGAGAAGGAACGACCTGATGCCCTGTTGCCGACCATGGGCGGGCAGACGGCGCTGAATACCGCGCTGGCGCTGGCGGATATGGGCATACTGGAAAAATATGGCGTGGAACTGATTGGCGCCAGCCGTACTGCAATTGATATGGCGGAAGACCGGCTGAAATTTCGTGAGGCCATGACCCGTATCGGACTGGAAACGCCGCGTTCCTTCATTGCGCGCAGCCGCGCCGAGGCCCTTGAAGGGCTGGAGAAGGTCGGCCTGCCCGCCATCATCCGGCCTTCCTTCACCCTGGGCGGGACTGGCGGCGGTATTGCCTATAACCGCGAACAATATATCCAGATCGTCGAAGGCGGGGTTGACGCCTCTCCGGTGGGCGAAGTGCTGATAGAGGAATCCGTACTGGGCTGGAAAGAATATGAGATGGAGGTGGTGCGCGATAAAGCGGACAATTGCATCATCATCTGTTCGATCGAGAATGTCGATCCGATGGGCATTCACACGGGCGATTCCATGACGGTCGCGCCCGCGCTGACTCTGACCGACAAAGAATATCAGATCATGCGTAACGCCTCGATTGCGGTGCTGCGCGAGATCGGGGTCGAAACAGGCGGCTCCAATGTGCAGTTTGCTGTCAACCCGGCGGATGGGCGGCTGATCATTATTGAAATGAACCCGCGCGTGTCGCGTTCCAGCGCGCTGGCGTCGAAGGCGACCGGATTTCCGATAGCCAAGGTGGCGGCCAAACTGGCGGTAGGTTATACGCTGGACGAGTTGATGAACGATATTACCGGGGTGACGCCGGCTTCGTTCGAACCCAGCATTGATTATGTCGTTACCAAAATCCCGCGCTTCACATTTGAGAAATTTCCCGGCGCAGATTCATCGCTGACCACTGCGATGAAATCCGTTGGCGAAGCCATGGCCATTGGCCGCACTTTTCAAGAATCCCTGCAAAAAGCATTGCGCTCGATGGAAACGGGGCTGTCCGGGCTGAATGAACTTCCCATTGAGGGAATGGGCAAGGGCGATGATCATAATGCGTTGCGCGCCGCGCTGTCGCAGCCCTCGCCGGACCGGCTGCTGCGCATCGCACAGGCCTTCCGGCACGGCCTTTCGCTTGAAGACGTGCAGGCGGCCAGCAAATTTGATCCCTGGTTCTTGCGCCAGATACGGGATTTGGTGGAGACGGAGGCGCGAATAATCGCCCATGGCCTGCCGTCCGATGCACAAAATTTCCGTATGCTGAAAAGCAAGGGCTTTTCCGATCAGCGCCTGGCGCATCTCACTGATACAATGCAGGCCGATGTGACCGCGCAACGTCATGCCCTTGGCGTAAGGCCGGTATATAAACGCATCGACACCTGCGCGGCGGAGTTTGAATCCCGCACACCCTATATGTATTCAACCTATGAAAGCCCGCCATCCCTGGGCGGGACGCCCGTATGTGAATCCGCCCCAACCGATGCGCGCAAGATCGTCATTCTGGGCGGCGGGCCGAACCGTATCGGCCAGGGGATCGAATTTGACTATTGCTGCTGCCACGCGGCCTTTGCGCTTTCGGATGCGGGTTATGAAACAATCATGGTCAATTGCAATCCTGAAACCGTTTCCACGGATTATGACACCAGCGACCGGCTGTATTTTGAACCTCTGACCGCCGAGGATGTGCTGGAACTGATTGCGGTTGAACAGCGCAATGGAACGCTGCATGGGGTCATCGTGCAATTAGGCGGGCAGACACCGCTGAAGCTGGCTGCGGCGCTGGAAGCCGCGAATGTTCCGATATTGGGCACGACGCCGGACGCCATCGACATGGCCGAAGATCGCAAACGGTTTCAGGAACTGCTTGCAGGGGTTAACCTGCGTCAGCCGGAAAATGGCACGGCAATGGATCTGGCCGAAGCGATCAGCGTTGCGCATCGCATAGGATATCCAGTGGTCATCCGTCCTTCCTATGTGCTCGGCGGCCGCGCAATGGAGATCGTCCACGACGATGCGCAACTGACCCGCTATATGACTCAGGCATTTATTGCGTCGGGTAAAAATCCGGTATTGCTGGATCGCTATTTGCAGGACGCGATTGAAGTGGATGTGGACGCGCTGTCCGATGGCGCAAGCGTTCACGTTGCAGGCATTATGGAGCATATTGAAGAAGCCGGCGTTCATTCCGGCGACAGCGCCTGCTCGCTGCCGCCTTATTCTCTTAAACCGGATATTATCGCCGAAATTTCACGTCAGACCGGCATACTGGCTAGGGCCTTGAAGGTTACCGGTCTGATGAATGTGCAATTTGCCGTCAAGGGCGATGATATTTTTATTCTGGAAGTTAATCCGCGCGCCAGCCGCACGGTGCCCTTTGTGGCAAAAACCATGGGTGTTCCCTATGCCAAGATCGCATCCAGAGTAATGGCGGGCGAGCCCCTGGCAGGGTTCGGTCTGGTCGAGAGAACCCCCGGACATGTCGCCGTAAAAGAGGCGGTTTTTCCCTTCGCCCGGTTTTCCGGCGTCGATACGCTACTCGGCCCCGAGATGAAATCCACCGGCGAAGTGATGGGGCTGGACAGAAATTTCGAACGCGCTTTCGCCAAGAGCCAGCTTGCCAGCGGTTCGGTTTTCCCGGAAACCGGAACGGCGTTTTTCTCGGTCAAGGAACGCGATAAACCCGCCATTCTTGAGCCGGCGCGCAGCCTGCTGGCCCTGGGCTTTAAACTGTTGGCCACAGGTGGTACGGCGCGTTATCTGGAACAGGCCGGGCTTCAGGTCACCCGGATAAACAAGGTTCTGGAAGGTCAGCCCCATATTGCCGACGCAATCAAGAATGGCGAGGTGCAGATCGTCTTTAACACTACCGAAGGGGCTCAGGCGATAGCGGACTCCTTTTCGATACGTCATAGCGCGCTGATGTCAAAAGTGCCCTATTACACCACGGCTGCGGGAATCAAGGCCGTCGTTAAGGGGCTGGAAGCCGTGCGCACCGGCACGCTTGAAGTTAGCCCCCTACAATCCTACATTCAGTAATCGCATGTTCAAATCAGTGTCGGCGGACACGGATTTGAAGCGCGCATGTTCCTTAACCTATGGATATCACAGGAAAAATGGAAAAGATACCTATGACGGCAGGCGGCTTTGAATCACTCGAAGCAGAAGTGCGCCACCTGAAAACCATTGAACGGCCTTCTATAATCAAGGCAATCTCGTCCGCGCGCGAGCATGGTGATTTATCGGAAAATGCAGAATATCATGCCGCCAAGGAGCGGCAGAGCTATGTCGAAGGCCGCCTGATGGAGCTGGAAGACAAGATCAGCCGCGCCCAGGTCATTGATGTCGCCAAGCTTTCCGGAAAGGATGTAAAATTCGGCGCAACCGTCAAGCTGCTGGATGAAGACACAGAAGAGAAAATTACCTATCAGATCGTTGGTGAAATCGAAGCCGATGTGAAGGCCGGACGTATCTCTGTCACCTCCCCGCTTGGCCGCGCCCTGATTGGCAAGAAAATCGGTGATGCGGTCGAGGTCAACACACCCGGCGGCGGTAAAAGCTATGAGATTTTGAGCGTGAAATATAAGGGTTAGTGCAGGCCAAAGCCCGGCGGGCTTGCCGCAAGACCAAGTTTTTCTGCCGCTGCATGCAGACTTTTGTCGCGTGTCCATAACGCGGCGCCGGGCGTCAATCTCACGGCTGCCAGCAGATGGGCGTCCACATAACCCATCCCCAACCCGAACAACCTGTTTTGATTGATAAAGAGCAGTAATTCAGTGTGGGAAGCAGCTGCCGCCTGCGGCAATTTTCGCAAGTCCCTAAGAGTAAGGTCTCGATTCGGCAAGTTTCCCATCGCAAGCTCGCCGATTACAAACGGATGTAACAGAATCCGGCGTGATTGCAACAATTGTTCAAGCAGAGTCTCACTTCGGCGTAAATGATCTATCCAGATCGAGGTGTCGGCCAAAATCATGCAATATTTTTGGATTTTCGCCGCGGAATTGACTTCATCCCAGGCGCAGTACCGCCCAACAGGGCCAACCGCCGGGCAGCCTCGCGTTCAACCAGCGCTTTAAGCGCCTCGCGAACAATCGCAGACGTCTCCGTCAGCCCCGTATACTCCTTCGCATCGGCAAGCAATTCGTCATCAAGTGCAATAGTCGTGCGCATTGGTTCGCCTCCACAGCAATATGCACGCAATATAGCATCAAATGATGCGATTATCAATGCCTGTAATTACCCGCATCAAAACCTCTCCCCGCCGGTCTGGCGCACGGCGTCCGGAAAATCGCGATATAGCGCGAAGCGCAAATTCGTGGCCATGGAGTTGACTGCGAAATGCTGCTCCTCCACCTCGCCGGTTCGGGTGGCAACATGTTGAAAGGCGGCGTCAAGCTGCGCCAGATCTTCGGTTTCGATCATGATGTGAAAATCACCCAGGCTGGGCTGACCCAGGCCCAGCTTGCGCCGCGTGATGCGCCAGCCGGAAATTTTTCCCTGATCACGCAACCGGCCCAAAAATGTGGCGATATTGGATGCGAAATCCATATCGCGCATACCGGGTTTCAGCTCACACCACACATGATAGATGTCCACGCTGCTTTTCCTTAAACTGGTTTTGTGCCGCGCAGGGAAATACGGTGCAGCACCCGTTTGAAGCCGTGATAATCATTGACCGGATTATGCTGCACACAGCGATTATCCCAAAACACCACAGCCCCGGGGCTCCATTGAAAGCGGCAGGTGAATTCCGGCCTCACCTGATGCGCAAACAGAAAACCAAGCAGCGGCGCGCTTTCCTCTACCGTCATATTTTCAAAATGCAGCGTGTGGCCAAAATTCACATACAGAATTTTACGCCCGGTCTCCGGATGGGTGCGCACCACCGGGTGAATGCCGACAAGTTCTTTCTTCGCCTCTTCCTTGCCGCCTTCCGGCAGGCGATCCTCGCGGGTTTTGTTGGCGTCCGCCTTGGCCGAACTGTTGACTGCCCGGAGGCCCGCCAGCATCACCTTCATGCCATCCGACAGCGTGTCATAGGCCATATACATATTGGCGAATATCGTATCCCCGCCAAAAGGCGGCAATTCCCGCGCCACCAAAATCGCGCCCATGGGCGGCACCGGCGTATAGGTGGTGTCGGCATGCCAGATGCCGCCGAAATTCACCTTCTCATGCGGTAGTTTCACCACTTCGACAATTTCGGGATAATCGGGCAGCCCCCGCAACATGGGGTATTCTTCCGGTTCGGAAAAACGCCGCGCAAAGGCAATATGCTGGGCGGGTGTGACCGTTTGACCGCGAAAAAAAATCACCAGATGCTCCAGCAGCGCCTGGCGGATTTCCGCAATTACTGCGTCACTCAGATTTTGCGATAGATCGACGCCGCCAATTTCCGCGCCCAGCGCGCCCGCGATGCGTTTTACCGTGATCATGCGGCATCCCCAGTTTCATTCCACCGTCACCGACTTGGCCAGATTGCGGGGCTGATCCACATCTGTGCCCTTGAACACCGCCGTGTGATAGGCCAGCAACTGTATGGGAATAGCATACATAAGCGGAGAAAGAAACGGGTCCACCTTCGGGAGGGCGACAGAGGCTTTGGCGTAATCGCCGATTTTCGCAATGCCCTCCGCGTCCGAAAACAGGATCACCTTGCCGCCGCGCGCCACCACCTCCTGCATATTGGAGGCGGTTTTTTCAAACAGAGCATCGCTGGGCGCAATCACGATCACCGGAACATCCTCGTCGATCAGCGCAATCGGGCCATGCTTTAATTCACCCGCCGCATAACCTTCGGCGTGAATATAGGAAATTTCCTTCAGCTTTAACGCGCCTTCCATGGCAATGGGATAAAGCGATCCGCGCCCCAGATAGATCACATCGCGTGCTTTCGCCAGGTCATGCGCAATTTCGCGCACATGATTATCACTCGCCAGCGCCATATTGATCATGCGCGGCAGTTCGGTTAACGCACGGGTTAAACGCTGTTCTTCGGCGGCATCAATCGTCCCGCGCGCCTTGGCAAAACCAATGGCCAGCGCCGCCAGTGCCGTCAACTGGCAGGTAAAGGCCTTGGTTGAGGCCACGCCGATTTCCGGCCCGGCATGGGTGGGAAAGATCACGTCGGATTCGCGTGCAATGGTCGATTCAGCCACATTCACGACCGAGGCAATCACCTGCCCCTGGGCGCGGCAATAGCGCAGCGCCGCCAGCGTGTCGGCCGTTTCGCCCGATTGCGACACGAAAATGGCCAGGCCGCCTTTTTGCATCGCGGCCTCGCGGTAGCGGAATTCGGATGCAATATCCACCTCGACCGGCAGCCGCGCCAATTGCTCGAACCAGTATTTGGCGACACACCCGGCATAATAGGCGGTGCCGCAGGCCACAATCGTCAGCTTGCTGATGGATGAAAGTTCGACATTCAGCTTTGGCAGATCAATTGTTCCGCGCAAACCGGAAATATACGCCCCCAGCGTATTGGCGATGGCGTCGGGCTGTTCATAAATTTCCTTGGCCATGAAATGGCGGTGATTGCCCTTGTCGATCATCGCGGCGCTGACGCTGGCGGTTTCTTTCTTGCGTGTGACCGCCTGCCCGGCCGCATTGAAAAATTCCGCTCCTTCACGCGTCAGTGCCACCCAGTCGCCTTCGTCCAGATAGCTGAGCGTCTGGGTGAACGGGCTTAGCGCCAGCGCATCCGACCCCAGAAACATTTCGCCCCTGCCATAGCCTACCGCCAGCGGGCTGCCCTTGCGCGCACCGATCATCAGATTATTTTCGCCGGCAAATATCAGCGCCAGCGCAAACGCGCCTTGCAGTCGCTGAAAGGCCTGCGCCGCCGCCTCGCGCGGGCTGCGCCCGGCCTTAATGCCATCATGCACCAAATGCGCGATAACTTCGGTGTCGGTTTCGGACGCAAAGACATGCCCCTTGGCTTCCAGCTCGGCGCGCAGTTCCTGAAAATTTTCGATAATGCCATTATGCACCACGGCCACGCCGCCCGACACATGCGGATGCGCATTATCCACCGTCGGCGCGCCATGCGTGGCCCAGCGCGTATGCCCGATGGCGGTCGCGCCCGGCAACGGCTCGGTGCGCAGCGACCCGGCCAGATTGCGCAGCTTACCCTCGGCGCGGCGCCGCTCAATGCCGCCATTCACCAGCGTGGCGATGCCGGCGGAATCATAACCGCGATATTCCAGCCGCTTCAGCGCGTCCAGCACCAGTTCCGATGCACCTTCCGCGCCCAATACTCCTACGATACCGCACATATTCCCGCCTTATAAATTATCCGTGGCCTGATTTTTTACCGGCAAAACGCGCCCGGAATCGCGCCGCCCAGCCGGGCTTTTCCACCTGTTGCGGCCGCACCAGCGCCAGCGCATCGGCGCTGACATCCTGGGTGATAACGCTGCCGGACCCGGTATAGGCGCCATCGCCAATTTTTACCGGCGCCACCAGGCAGGTGTTCGATCCGATAAACGCGCCAGCACCAATATCGGTGAAATGTTTTTCAAAACCGTCATAATTACAGGTGATGGTGCCCGCCCCCACATTGGCGCCCGCCCCGACCCGCGCATCGCCAATATAGGACAGATGGCTGACCTTCGCGCCTGCCTCAATATTCGCCGCTTTGATTTCGACGAAATTACCGATCTTCGCGCCCTTGCCCACATCCGCGCCGGGGCGCAAGCGGCCATAGGGGCCGATCTCGGCGCCGGCTGCGACTGTGGCGCCTTCCAGATGCGAAAAGGCTTTGATCTGCACCCCATCGGCGACGGTGACGCCGGGGCCAAACACCACATTCTGCCCCACCACCACATCGCGGCCCAGCCGCGTGTCATGGCTGAAATAGACCGTAGACGGATCAAGCAGGGTTGCCCCGTTCAGCATCGCCGCGCGGCGCAACCGGTTCTGCAAAATGGCCTCGGCCTGTGACAGTTCGACGCGGCTGTTAACGCCAAGGACCTCATCCGCATCCGCCTCAATAGCCACACAGCCAAGATTTCGTTTGCGCGCAATGGCAATAATATCGGTCAGATAAAATTCGCCTTTGGCATTGGCGTTACCGACTTCTTCCAGCAGACTGAACAGCACCGCGCCATCGACCGCCATAACACCGGAATTGCAAAGCCCGATCTTGCCCTGTTCCGGCGTGCAGTCTTTGGATTCAATAATCGCATGCAGCCCGCCATCGTCACCCATCAGCAGACGGCCATAGGGGGATGGATCGGCCGGCCGGAATCCCAGCACCACCGCGGACGCGCCGCGCGCGCGTGCGGCCAGCATTGCCTGCAAGGTTTCAGGCCTAACCAATGGGGTGTCAGCATAGAGGATCAGCACATCGCCGGTGAATCCGGCCATCTCGGCCGCCGCCGCCTTCACGGCATCGGCGGTGCCCAGCTGTTTGGCCTGAAGCGCGATGCGCGCATTGGGGGCCTGTTTTCGCGCCGCCTCGGATACGCTTGGCATATCCGGCCCCACCACAACGACACGCCGCGCCGCATTCAGCGCCTCGCTCAGCGCCAGCACATGGCCCAGCATGCTGCGCCCCGCCACCGGGTGCAGCACTTTGGGAAGCGTGGATTGCATCCGCGTCCCCTGCCCTGCGGCCAGAATAATCGTAGCTATTTTGGTAGAACTGCTCATGGATAGGCCCTTATGTACCGTCAACAGCGTTAACCATGCCATATAATGCAACGAAGCTTAGTATCGCGCCAATTCAATAAATATTTCTAACTCTTACGCTAATCTGCATGATATCGGCCGATTCGAAAGTGACCGGCCTCACAATAAGGGTTAATTATTTCCGGTTTGGTTAAGGAAGGGCAAATGACGCTATATGCGGGCTATACGATCGTGTTTGATCTGGATGGAACGCTGGTCGATACGGCTCCGGATCTGACAGCGGCGCTGAACCATGTTCTGATCCATGAAGGCCGACCGGCGCTTGATCAGACAGAGGTGCGCAATCTGGTAGGCCACGGGGCCAGGGCGCTGATCACGCGCGGCATGAGTCTGCACGGCCCCACCCCTTCGGAGCCGGAATTAGAGCGGATGTTGCAGCTTTTTCTGCGTTTTTATGGCGATAATATTGCCAATCACAGCAAACCGTTTCCTGGCGTTCGAGAAACGATGGCGCATTTTCGTGCCGGGCAGGCCCGCCTGGGCGTCTGCACCAACAAACCCGAGGGGCTTTCGCGCGATCTGCTTGCCGCGCTGAATATGACCCAGCATTTTGACGCTGTTCTGGGCAGTGACAGCCTCAGCGTGCGCAAACCCGACCCTTTGCACCTGCTTGAAACCATTCGCCAGGCCGGTGGCGATCCGGCCCGCGCAGTCATGATCGGCGATAGCGCAACAGACATTGATACGGCGAAAGCCGCCAATATCCCCGTGGTGGCGGTCAGTTTTGGCTATACGCTGACGCCCGTGCATGAATTGGGCGCGGACCTGGTTATCGACAGGTTCGAGGCCCTGACCGAGGTGCTTCCCCGCCTGTTACAGCTTGACCCAAAGGGGCAAAGCGCCCTATAGCATGCGCCGGTAGGGGCGATTAGCTCAGTTGGTAGAGCACTGTGTTCACATCGCAGGGGTCGCATGTTCGAGTCATGCATCGCCCACCACCCGTTTCGCCCGCGCCCTTGGCGCGGCCTTGCGAAACGGAGTGTCCCTCGAAGCCTTGGCGTAGAGGGACTTGTGCCGCTTGACAGAGCTTGCCGCAGCACGGGGCCAGTCCATGACCTACGAAAAATTCAATGCCTTCTGCGGCTCTATTCACGCTACGACTTATGTCATGCAATGGGGCGGCGCGCATGTCTGGAAAGTCGGCGGCAAGGTCTTCGCCATTGGCGGCTGGGATAGTGGCGAAGCCGCGATCACCTTCAAGACATCAGATATTGCCTTTGAAATGCTCAAACAGCAGCCGGGTCTGCGCCCCGCGCCCTATCTGGCGTCGCGCGGCATGAAATGGATCCAGCATTACGCCAAACCTGGGCTTTCGGACCGTGATCTGAAAGATTATCTGCGTCAGTCCCACAAGATAGTCTCTTTAGGCCTGCCGAAGAAGAAACAGAAGGAACTGGGCATCGGATAAGCCTGTCCATGCATTTTGTGATATAGACGGCATTGCCAGTGCCCCCCTCAATGGCTATCGTATGGCAGTCCTAACTCTGATCATGGATTCAAATTTATGTCCCAAGCCAAACTTTCCCCGCGCAGCCTTGTCACCTATCCGATCATTGACGCCGATCAGCATTATTATGAGCCGGATGATTGCTTCACCCGCCATATTGATCCCAAATTCCGTGACAGAGCGGTGCACATTGTGCGCGGCCAAAGCAAATATGCTCAGGTCTTTATCGGCAATGAGCGGTTGAAATTTTTCACCACGCCGCCTGGCGAACATGCCGGCCAGCCTGGCTCGTTCAAGGCCTTTCTGGAGAACCGGGCGGGCCCGCACGCATTGGCCAGCGGCAAGACCATTCCCTGTTCAGAATTTCCCGAAAGTATGCAGCGCGACGTGCGGATGAAATGGCTGCGCGAACAGAATGTGCAGGCGACGCTGATGTTCCCCAGCCTTGCGGTCGGGGTGGAGCATGAATTGCGTAAATTCGGACCGGAAGCGGTTTTCGCCAATGCCTCCGCCTTCAACAAATGGATCGCGGATGACTGGGGATGGAACTATCAGGATACCATTGTCAGCGCCGCCTGCCTCTCGCTTGCCGACATTGATATGGCGGTCGCGGAACTGGAACGGGTTCTGCGCGAAGGCGCGCGGATTGTAAATCTTCTGCCAGGCCCGGTGATGGGACGTTCGCCCGCCGATCCGCATTTCGATCCATTCTGGGCGCGCTGTGAAGAGGCCGGGGTTCCGGTCGCATTCCATCTGGGCAATGCCGGCATGGAGGAAACCTATTCCACCCTTTGGGGCGAGAAGCCGCATCCGCAGCATCACCGGGTGTCACCATTCCAGCGGGTGACAAGTTTTATTGAACGCCCCATTGCCGACACGATTGCGGCGCTGATCCTGCATAATCTGTTTGGACGATTCCGCAAATTGCAGGTGCTTTCCATCGAGAATGGTTCGGGCTGGGTAGGCCCCCTCTTGAAAAAAATGGAAAGCTCCGCCCGGTGGAGCGAAGCACGCGATTTCACCTTCGGCCCGATCCACGACAGGCCCGCGGCCATATTCAAGCAGCATATCAGCGTTTCGCCATTCCCCGAGGACGATCTGAACGATCTCGTCGCCAGCATTGGCCCTTCGCGCGTCTTGTGCGGATCCGACTGGCCGCATCCCGAAGCGATGGCAACCCCGATAGAATTCGCCGATGGATTGCCGGATTTGAAGGCGGCGGAGCTGCGCCAGGTGATGCGCGGTAACACCGCCAAACTGCTCGGCATAAAGGATACCGTTGCCGCCTGATCAGGTGCAATTTATTGACAGGTTGCGCGCAAGAAGGTGGATTCCCTCCCCCTGCAAGGGGGAGGGTCAGGGAGGGGGTCAATGCTGCGGTAAATTATATAAGGCCTTGCTTTGGGCAGTTGCTGCTGGACCCCCACCCAGCCTCCCCCTTTCAGGGGGAGGAGGAGATAGATGACGAACGTGTGAACAACATATCGAGACGTTACAACTAGAATAATAAAAACAAGGAGAGCGCCGGATGAGCTATGACGCGCCCTATAAGGGCATCAAGGTCGTTGACATGAGTCAGGCCATCGCGGGCCCCTATGCGGCGGGCATATTGGCGCGGCACGGCGCGGATGTGATCAAGGTGGAACCAGGACGCGGCGACTGGGCGCGCGGCATTGGCAAGGCCTATGGCGGCCACACGCTGATTTCGGCGCTGGTCAATCTCGGCAAACGCAGCATCAGCCTTGAGTTAAAAACCGATGGCGGGCGCGAAGTGTTGCGCCGCCTGCTGAAAGACGCGGATATTTTTATCGAAAGCTTCCGCCCCGGCGTCACCACACGGCTGGGCTTTGGCTATGAAGCGGTGCGCGCCATCAATCCGCGCATCATTTACCTGTCGGTTTCCGGTTTCGGGCAAAGCGGCCCGTTCGCCGAACGTCCGGGTACGGATGGCGTGTTGCAGGCCTTTTCCGGTTTTGTCGCCGACAATCGGGGACAGGATGGAAAACCGCACCGCTCCAATGTTCTGCTGATGGATATGTCGGCAGCGCTGTATAATGTGCAGGCGATACAGGCCGCATTATGGGCGCGGCAAAGCCAAAAAGAGGGCCGCTATCTGGATAACAGCCTGCTGGAAACCGCCGCCGCATTTCAAAATATCAATATCGCCGCCAAGGCGCTGGATACAGGCGAAAAGGCGCAGCCGCTGGTTTATCCCTATGGCGTGTTCGCCACGCGCGACGGGCTGGTTTCCGTTGGCACGGTGTTTGAGCGCGAATATAAGCCGTTCATGGAAATGCTGAACCTGCCCGAACTCGCCAATGATCCGCGGCTGCAATCCACCGCCGGTCGGTTTGCCAACCGCGAATTGATCGACGAGCCAATCCGCACAGCCATTGCGAAACTGACCACCGATGAATTTTGCAACGCGCTAACCAAATTGCGTATGCTGCATGAGCGCATCAACAGCTATAGTGAATTTATGCATCACGAACAGACCAAACAGATGAACGCGCTGCTATGGCATGATTATCCCGGTATCGGGCCTATCCCGATTGCCAATATTCCCGGCGCGGCGCGCCTGGGCGGGGATGCGCAATTGCTGCACTCGCCGCTGCTGGGTGAACATACGGCTGAAATTCTGGGCCAGCATGGCTATAGCGCCGCAGAAATTGCCGCACTGGAAAAAACGGGCGCCATCAACGCGCATCTGGCCGCCGCATGACGCAAGCCGCGCCAAAAATCAGGCTGCACAATGTCATCAAGACATTCGGTGATAACCGGGTGCTCGATGGCCTGTCGCTGGAATTACAGGCGGGGCACAATCTGGCGCTGATCGGCAGTGCGGCATCGGGCAAGACGGTGCTGCTGAAATGCATTCTTGGTCTGCATGCGATTGATGGCGGCAGTATTGCAATTGATGGGCAGGAAATATCCGGACTGGACAATGGCGCGCGGGAAAAAATTCTCGACCGGTTCGGTGTCGTGTTTCAACGATCCGCTTTGTTCGATAGTCTGCCGGTATGGCAAAATATTGCGTTCAAGCGGATCACCACAGGCGGCGCCAAACGCAAGGAGGCACGCGAGGCCGCGATCCTCAAACTGCAACAGGTCGGCATGAAACCGGAAACCGCTGATTTGTTTCCCGCCAGCCTTTCAGGCGGCATGCAAAAGCGCGTGGCGCTGGCGCGCGCCATCATGGAACAGCCGGACATTTTGCTGCTGGACGATCCAACTGCGGGCCTTGATCCAATCCTGACCCGGGTTATCAATGAATTGATCGCAAGACTGGCGGATGAGACCGGCGCGACAGTGCTTTCCGTCACCAGCGATATGGAGGCTATGCGCCGCGATTACACCCGCGCTGCCATGCTGCATGACGGGCGCATCATCTGGCAGGGTGCGACCGATGGTATTGATGATGCAGGCAATCCTTATCTTGATCAGCTTGTGAACGGCCGCCCGGAAGGGCCGATTAAAATGCGTCAGCGCAAACGCGCCGCCTGAGGATATGGGAAAAAGTCATATGGAAAAAATGTATTACGAAGAGCATGACGGCAACGGGCCCCATCTGCTGCTGGTGCACGGCATGCTGTCCGGGCGCGCGCAATGGGCGCGCAATCTGGCTGCGCTTTCCAAAAAAACCCGTCCCGTAGTGCTTGAATTATGGGGACACGGGCGCTCTCCCAGCCCCGGCGACCCAGCCCTTTATGAACCCGAAGCCATAGCTGCCCAATTGGAAGAGGTGCGCCGTAAACTTGGCGCGGAACAATGGTTCGTATGCGGACAATCTTTCGGCGCCACCGTCACCTTGCGTTATTCATTACTATACCCGGAGCGGGTGTATGGGCAGATTTTCACAAATTCCAGCTCCGCCCTCGCCACGCGCGAGAAAGCAAAGGAACTGTATGCCGACGTGCATAAACTTGCGGAAAACCTTTCCAAATATGGCCAGGAAGGTTTGAAGCGTATGCGCATTCACCCTATTCACGCCAAAAACCTTCCGCCCGGCGCGCAACAGGAATTGCTGGCCGATGCGGAACTGCTTAACCCCGCCGGCATTGCCAAATTGTTTCAGATCACCTCTCCCGCCGCATCGGTGGCGGAAATAGTGCATGATACGAAAGTGCCGACGCTGCTCGTGGCCGGCGAACAGGAAGAACGTTTCATCCCGCACCGGCGTTATGGCGAGGCAAATATTCCTGGCCTTGAGACGGTCGGGGTCGATGCCGGCCATGCCTGCAATATTGGCGCTTCCGATGCCTTCAATGCCGCCGTACTCGATTTCATACGGCGGCATAGCTAGGCATGGTGCCGGGACCGGTCAGCTGATGCTGTCGATCTGCATCCGCTGCACTGAGGCCTTGACCAGCGGCACCTCATTATCGGCCAGCGGTTTCATCCATTTCTTGCGTTTCAGCGCCGCCTCCAGATAGGGGGCGAGCGCCTCCTGTTTCTTCTTTTCACGTTCCGCGGCCTCAGCCTTGAATTCCGGCATGACCTCGGAGGCGAACAGTTCCAGAGATTCGCAAATATGTTCGTGTTTGTTGCGGCCCGCCTGTTGCATGAAAATCACCTGGTCAATCCCGGTATCCTGAAAAGCCCGAAGATGCACCTTCATATCGTCCGGCGTCCCGATGCCGGATTTGCGGTAACCCTGCTGTTTCGACTCTCTGATGATCTGTTCCGTGCGGTCGCCGCGTTGTTTCAGATATTCACCCCACAGATTAGTGCGGCCGGGCACGGTGTCATGCGCGACAAGCGCGTTCATCGCATAGGAAAAAAATTCAAATCCCTCATGCCCGCGCCGGATCGCTTCGGCACGGTCCTGGTGCAGCGAGAAATTCGAGACGATGGCGATATTAGGGTTCACAAAATGGCCGATCGGAACGCACTCCTCGGACTTGATGATGCCATAATAGATTTCCGACCAGGTCCGCGCTTCCTCCGGATTTATGAATGAGAAGGACAGCGCGCCAAGCCCATTGCGCGCCGCGACTTTGATCGTGTCACGGTTGGTGCAGGCCATCCACATCGGCGGGTGGGGTTTCTGAAAGGGTTTCGGCACCACATTGCGGCAGGGCATGGAGAAATATTTGCCCTCAAAGCCGGGATAGGGTTCCAGCACCAGCATATTGGCGACCTGTTCTGCCGCTTCCAGCGCCATGGCGCGCTTTTCCTTGGCCGGAATGTTGAAACCGCCCAGTTCCAGCCTTGTCGCCCCCTCGCCAATGCCAAAATCGAGACGTCCATTGGAAAGCAGATCAAGGCTGGCAATCCCTTCCGCCGTGCGCGCAGGATGGTTGTAATTCGGGATCACCTGACGGATGCCATGGCCAACGCGGATATTTTTTGTCCGCGCCGCAGCAAAGGATAGAAAGACTTCGGGGGACGAGGCGTGGGAATATTCATCAAGAAAATGATGTTCCACTTCCCAGGCATAGTCAAAACCCAGCCTGTCAGCCAGAACCACCTGATCCAGTGCTTCGTGGAACAATCTGTGCTCATCCCCCTCGTTCCAGGGTCTGGGCAATTGCAACTCGTAAAACACACCGAACTTCATGGCTTATCCTCCCTATTGGTATAATTTCTTGCGGGTAAGATTGAACCCGGCGCCACGGCCATGTCAAACAGGTAAATGCAGCGTCACTTTACAATGCCTTGCGGAATGTCAGGTTATGGCGCGACGCGCCCTGCTTCAACTTTACCACACCATGAAAAAACAGGCGGGAGGGGCCGCCCCATACCGCCACATCCCCATGATGGAGAAGTATCCGGCGCGGCCTGTCTTTTCGTGACATGCCGCCGAACAGAAAAGTCGCAGTGCTTCCCAGCGAGACGGAGACGATGGGGGCGCCGAAATCGCGTTCGTTCCTGTCCTGATGCAAAGAGACGCCCGTTCCTGCTGTGTAATGGTTTATCAGGCACGCATCGGGAAAAAAACTGGCATATCCGGCTGCGGCTGCCGCACTTTGCGCAAGGCTTACAAAACATTGCGGCAGCTGCGGCCAGGGAAGGCCGGATTCCGGGTCAATGGGGGCGTAGCGATAGCCCTTGCGGTCACTGACCCAGCCCACATCACCGCAATTTGTGATGGCGACCGACATGCGGCGGCCGCCCGGCACGATCATGTGGCGGAACGGCGCCTGAACGGCAACTTTCTGCGCCGCCGCGAGCAACGCGACACTGTCTTCAAGCGCAAACCCGCGTAGTATGAACGCCCCTTCGGCGAGTAATTCCCGCGCCCCCATCTGGTCAGCGCCGTCATCAAACAGATCACGCATCTGCTTCGCGTTGCAGCAATTTGCGTTTGCGCGCGATGCCCCAGTAATAGCCGGACAGATCGCCGTTTTTACGCACCACGCGGTGACAGGGAATGGCGACGCCGATATTGTTGGCCGCGCAGGCGCCGGCCACCGCCCGAACCGCATTGGGCGCGCCCAGACGTTCGGCAATGTCGCTGTAACTGACGGTTTTACCGGCAGGAATTTCGCGTAACGCCTGCCATACCCGTTGCTGAAACGCGGTGCCGCGAATATCCAGCGGCAGGTCGAGCCCGCTAGCGGGTTGCTCGATAAAGCCGAGCACAAGCGCCACCAGATTTTCAAAACCGCTGTCGCCGCCGGCCAGTTCCGCCTTTGGAAAACGGTCCTGTAATTCGCGCAACAGGGCATCCGGATCATCGCCGAGCAGAATGGCGCACACACCCTTGTCCGTGCTGGCGACCAGAAACGATCCGAGGAAACATTCCCCCAGCGCAAAACGGATAAGGTTGTTTTTGCCGCCATCGCGGTAATCGGTAGGGGTCATGCCCAGAATCCCGTTGGAATTTGCGTAAAACCGGCCGCTGGAATTATAGCCAGCGTCATAGATCGCCCCGGTCACGGAATCGCTTTGTTTAAGTTGCGTCTGCACTTTGTTAATACGGCGGGTATCCATATAGGCTTTTGGGGTAACTCCGGTCACCGATTTGAAGATACGGTGGAAGTGATAACGGCTGAGCCCCACCCCTGCCGCCAGTTCGCCCAGATGCGGCGACACATCCGCCGATTCGATCAACCGGCAGGCGGCGATCACCTTGACGCGATGCTCTTCGGCCAGCGAAGGCTGATCGGGCTTGCAGCGTTTACAGGGGCGGAAGCCGGCGCGTTCGGCGTCTTCGCATGTGGCGTGGAATCTGACATTTTCGCGCCGCGCCAGCCGCGCCGCACAGGACGGGCGGCAATAGACGCCGGTGGTTTTCACTGAATAAAAAAACCGGCCATCGGCGGCATGATCGCGCGCCATCACAGTGCGCCAAAGCGTGTCGTCATCCTGGGTTGAGAGTTGCATGGCTGTGATCCCTGTCTGATACATTACAGATCACTTTGTAACTCTTGCGGTTTGGACCGGCACTCCGTCTGTTGCTGTTGAATTGGGCGCGCCCCTCCCCCAACCCTCTCCCGCACCAGGCTACGCCAAGGCTGCGCCTGGCAAGGAGGGAGAGGGAGAGGAATGGGGATTGCCTAGGCCGCTGTAAACATCGGCATCGCACTGCCTTCGCCGGTGTCATAGAATTTGAGTTTAACCTTCTGGCCGATGGCCAGCTTGTCAAAATCGCATTCAACGATATTGGTCAGGATGGTCGGACCTTCTTCCAGGGTCACATAGGCGATGACATAGGGTTCTTTGCCCATGGTGACACTGTAGGTATAAATCACGCCATTGCCGGAACATTCCGAAAGCCCCGTCTTGTCGCTGAAACAGAACGGGCACAATGGACGCGGATAATAATATTTCTCGCCGCAATCATTGCATTTGCCGACATTCAGTTTGCCTTGCGCCGTTGCATCCCAGAACGCTTTGGTTTCAAAATTGACCTTGGGCGCGCGGATTTTTGATTTTGCTTTTGTTTCACTCATGAGTCTTGATTCCCTAGAATAAGTGTTGCACTTCCCATGCGCGCGCCCAGCAGGCCGCCGGTGCCATGCGCCAATGCAATATCGCAATTGGGGACCTGAACCTTTGGATGCGCTTCGCCACGGACTTGCCGGACCGCTTCCAGAACCTTGGTCATACCGCCGCGATTGCCCGGATGATTGCTGCACAATCCGCCGCCATCGGTGTTGAAGGGCAGCTTGCCAACGCCCGAAATCAGATTGCCGTCGGACACGAACTTACCGCCCTTGCCCTTTTCGCAAAAGCCCAGATCTTCCAGGGTTTCCAGCACGGTGATGGTGAAGCTGTCATAGATCGAGGCGTATTTGATGTCTTTTTGCGTGACGCCGGCTTCTTCAAACGCCTTGGGTCCGGACCAGCGCGCGCCGGAATAGGTCAGATCGACTTTGCCGCCCATCAGATGCTTGGGCGCTTCGCCCGCGCCCAGAATTTTCACGGCGGGACGTTTCAGCTTTTTCATGATCTCGGGCGCCACAACAATAACGGCGCCGCCGCCATCGGTGATAACGCAGCAATCATAACGATGCAGCGGAGACGCCACCATCGGCGAATTGACCACATCCCCAACCGTCACCACTTCGCGGCGCAAGGCATGTTCATTATATTGGGCATGGTGCGAGGCCGCGACCTTGATCCAGGCCAGCTGTTCGCTGGTCGTGCCATATTCATACATATGCCGCTGGGCGCACATGGCATACATATTGACGATTGTCGGACGAAAAGGCTGCTCAAATCCCGATGCGGACGGGGTTTCGCCCCCCATGCGGAACATCATGCCTTCCTTGGCGTCTGCTGCCGGGCGGCCCGCCAGGGTGATCAGCGCCACCTTGCAATGGCCCGTGGCTATTGCCTGCGCCGCATGATTGACATGCAGTACATAGGATGAGCCGCCGGTTTCCGTGCTGTCGATCTGGCGCACATTGTTAAGGCCCATATATTCGACCATATCAATGCCGCCCATGCCTGGGGCGTCGCCGGCGCAATAATAGGCGTCGATATCATCTTTGCTCAGTCCGGCATCCGCCAGCGCGCCCTTTGCCAGTTCCGCATGCAGTTGCGGCAGTGTTTTACCCAGCGCCAACCGCGTTGGGTGTTCATATATCCCCGCGATATAGGCTTTTCCCTTGATTGTCATCCAAGGCTCCCTTTTTGATGTTGTGAATGCAGATATCTGTCAGCACTTTATGGCGCATATCGCCGCCAAGAGTCCATGCTGCTTTAGCAATATTCAAATCATGTCAGATATCAGGAAGGGCTGACATTCAGGGTAAAACCAGCAATTTAACTCAATTTTTTAGTTAAAACCTGCTGGCCGCCATAATATTAGAACCATTCAAAACTCATGCCGCCCCCAAAATACGCAGTTGAATCTAATATGGGTGAACAAGTCCAGGTTTTACCAATTAGTAATATTACGGAATTATGGTGGCATCACTCAACCAAGGGTCCAGAAGATCAAGTAACAGGATCCATATTGGCTGAGGGGGGGGGACAATCGTTAATTCGCTAGACAAATCCCTTTAGTGGAAGCAACCAGAAGCCGGGGCCAAAAAACATGGTGAATCAGGATACAACCAGGAAAATTCAGGAAGTTTCTGGCAAAATCATCGAAAGGTCGAAATTGCTGAAGGATAAAATTCCGGCCAGGGAAATAATCCAGGGCATTCGCGCGACCAGCCATGTTTTGCTGACCAAATTTGCAGAGCTGCTTTCCAACAGTTCGGCGCTTTCCAGGCTCAGCATTCAGTCAAAACTGCTGGCGACTTATGTGATTGTCGGCGTTCTGACCCTCATCGCCTGCCTGATTTCGTTCAGCTCCTTCCGCCTGATTGACCAGACCTTCAAAAATGTAGCAGAGCGTGACATTGGCGGCATGACGGGCGCCTTTGATCTGACAGTCGCCACCAACCAGATTTCAGGCAATCTGCGCGCCCTGGCGGCTGCCAAGGATGATGCAACCCGCGTCAAGCTTCGCGACGAACTGACCGGCGAAATTGGAAGCCTTACGAAACTGATTGAAGCTTCTTCCAAACAAATGAAACAGCAAGATTTGGATAAATCCAAAGCCCTGGCCGGCGAACTGTCTAATCAGATCAAGACACTGGACATGCTGGTATCCGAAAATTTCAGCACCCGGCAGGAACTCGAAAAATCCGTAGAGCAGTCCCGTATTGTGCATGCGGCACTTCTTGAAAAAAGCCAGTATTTTGCCGACGCGGCTAATGACGCTGTTTTTGCTGTCATGGAGGAAATTTTTGCCGCCAACGCTGATAGCGGAGGAAATGCGGGCATTGCAGGGAATGACGCTGACGCAACCGGCGAAGCGGAAGAGTCGCTGGCTGCAAAAGGTGAGAATGACAAGGGAATAATTTTGCAGGACCAGATCAGCACCTTGCAGGGAATCTCTGATCTTGTCTCCAACGCCAATTTGGCTGTGGGTATTCTAGCCGAAAGCGCTGCACAAAGCGACGAAGCTGGCATTAAAAAGGTCAGTGAACGTTTCATTACCGCCATTGCAACCACCTCAAGCGGCCTGACGGCACTTTCCGAGGGCGCAACAAAGCAATCGAAGGAATGGAATGAGAAGCTGGTGGCTCTCAGATCAGATGTAACCAAACTGGCTGAATTGGGAGATTCCAAAAATGACATATTCGAGCAGGCCCTGCGGGCACTGAATGTTTCCACGAAAACCCGCGCCGCCCTGAATCAGGTTCAATCAGAGGCGCTGCAGCTGACCAACATCGCCAATGATCAGGTCGTCGCACGCCGCAAGGATGTGGATGCCGGTGTCGCCGGAGTGGAAAGTGATATTGCAAGCAGTGAAAACACGCTTATCATACTGGCTATTGCCACCATCGCCGCCGTTGCCTTTATCGCTTTCTATTATGTCGGACACAGTGTCACCCGGCCTTTGCGCGCCATGAACGGCGCCATGCGCACCCTGGCTGCCGGGGACTTGACGATTGAAATTCCGTTTCAGGATCGCCACGATGAAATTGGCGAAATGTCCGCTGCGGTACAGGTTTTCAAGGAAAATGCGCTTCAGATCGAGCGCGCAAAATTAGAACGCGATGAGGCGCGGACCCGCGCTGCCGAAGAAAAACGTCAGGCTATGGAAGCGCTTGCCGCGAGCTTCGAAGACTCCGTCGGACATATTGTCGAGGCAGTTTCGACCAGCGCGCTTGGCATGAAGCAAACTGCGGAACAAATGTCCAGCATTGCCGCCAATGCGCGTGACCGTAGCGATGCCGTCAGCCAGGCAGCATCAAGCGCCAGCGGCAATGTGGGAACCGTTGCCGCCGCTTCAGAGGAACTTACCTACTCCATCAGTGAAATCGAAAAGCAGATGTCAGCTTCCAACCTCGTCGCTCTCACAGCCGTCGAGCGCGCTGAGGCGACCAATGAAACCATGAAAGTGCTTTCTGAAACCGCCGGTAAAATTGGCCAGGTAGTCGAACTGATCAATCATATCGCCAAACAGACAAACCTGCTGGCGCTGAACGCAACGATCGAGGCGGCACGCGCAGGTGAAGCGGGCAAGGGCTTTGCTGTCGTAGCAAGCGAAGTGAAAAACCTGGCCAACCAAACCGCCCATGCCACCGAAGAAATTTCCAATCAGATCAACGCCATGCAGAATGTGTCGTCCGAAGCATTGGAAGCGATTGCGGTCATTCGTCAAACCATTGGGGAAATCAGCGAATCTGTCTCTTCCGTTGCCTCGGCCGTGCAACAGCAAAGCAGCGCCACGCAGAACATTTCCCAGAACACACAGGAAGCGTCCGCATCAACCCGCGAAGTTTCAACCAATATCGCTGCGGTACAGGCCGCCAATGACGAAACCAGCGAAGCAGCAAACGCCGTTGTCAGCGCCGCCGGCGATCTAAGCGCCGAGGCCGATAAGCTGCGCAATGAAGTAAACCGCTTCCTGGTCCAGGTTCGCGCAGCGTAAGTTAGAAGTCCTAACCCAAAGCCCGGACGGCGTGGATAAACATATCCACCTCGTCCGGTTTTGTATCGAAGGCCGTTACCAGACGAATGACGCCTTCATCGTCGCGCCCCCACACATGAAATCCAAATCCCTGTTCGCGTAATGCCCTGATCATCGCGGCCGGGATGCGCGCAAAAATTTCATTGGCTTGCACCATATGTAAAATTTCCACTGAAGATATCGCGTGCAAGCCCTCAGCAAGACGCTTTGCCTGGGCGTTGGCGTTGGCCGCTAGCTGAAGCCACAGGCCATTTTCCAGATAGGCTTCCAGTTGCACCGAAAGAAATCGCATCTTGGAAACCAGATGCCCTGCCCGTTTGCGCCGGAACACAAAATTTTCCGATAATGCCGGATTAAAAAACAGAACCGCTTCTGCGGCCAAGGCGCCATTTTTGGTCGCGCCGAATGAAAGCACGTCGATGCCCGCCCGCCAGGTTATGTCTGCGGGTGAACATTTCAGCGACGTAATTGCGTTGGCTATCCGCGCCCCATCCATATGCACATATAATTTATGCTGTCTGGCAATCGCTGCCAGCGCTGCAATTTCGTCGGGGCGATACACCGTGCCAGCTTCTGTAACCTGGGACAGGCTTAGCACCGCAGGCTGAGTCTGATGCTGATCGCCGGGGCTGGTGTCCCTGAGGCAGCGCGACAATATTTCCGGCGTCAGCTTCCCATGATCACCCGGCAGCAATTGCAGTTTGGCGCCAGAGGTGAAAAATTCCGGCGCGCCGCATTCATCCGTCGCGATATGCGACTCCTGATGACAGAAAATCGTGCCCCATGGCGGGGTCAACATGGCCAATGCCAACGCATTGGCGGCGGTCCCCGTCGCGACCGGGAAAACCAGTAAATCCGTTTCAAAACAGGCTGCGAAAAGCGGTTGCAGCCGCGCGGTAATGGCGTCCGCCCCATAGGATGGCGCCCTGCCCGCATTGGCCTTCATGATTGCCGCCATAATCTGGGGCGCGACAGGGGCCTGATTATCGCTGGTAAAGTTGGCGCTCATGCTGTTGTTTCCACTATTTGCAGCCGGACAGGGACAAAGCCGGCTTCCTCACGCAGATAGGCGCGTGTTTCTATTCGTTCAATATCAACCGCGCTGATCACCCAGATCATTCCTGTCTGCCAGGCTGCTTCCAAATCTATCTGCGACGGTTCGGCCTTGCCAGTGGGATGCGAATGATACACGCCTATCATGCGCGGGCCGCCTGCCCTGGCCGCCTTCTGTGTGCTTAGCAAAAGCGCCGGATCGATCTCAAACCTGTCACACAGGCCGGGGGGCGCGACATTATTGCTTTGCTTAATCCCTGACACCTGCCAGCCATCATCCGTCCGGACGCCCAGCATTATTCCGCAGCTTTCGCGCGATAAGCCGGACCTTGCATGCGCCTCGATGCGGCTTACATCCGTCCGGTTAATCCGAAGGCTGCGCCCGGTCATTGCGGCGCCTGCGCCGGATCAATAGTCGCAATCACTTTGCCGCTTGCCATATCCAGAATGATGATTTTCTGGCTTTCGCCGCGCTCCACCAGCAAGACCAGCCGCCCGCCATCCACCTGCATGTGCATCACTTTGCCTGCCATTTCCGGCGGGAGGGCAATGTGTTGCGCGGCCTTTGCGTCATAATGATCGGCGATACGGCCCGCCTGACGCACCATCCCTATCACCAGCGCGATCGTGCCAATGACAAGCAGAACGCCCATAATGATTACAGCAGACTTGAGCCCGCGATAATTTTGCGTCACAGCTTGGTTCATGAACACTCCTATCAATGAAGCCGCCATCACGCTTACCGTCAGCGGGACAGAGGGTGGTACGCGGCTGGACAAATGGCTTAGCACCCATATCTCCGAACTCAGCCGGTCCCGCTTGCAGGCGCTATTGGCGGCCGGCCGGGTTCAACGGCTTGGGCGGACGATAGACGACGCCTCCTACCGGGTCAAACCCGGCGATATATTTTATATCAGTATCCCCCCCGTGGCCGATGCCATACCGGAAGCTGAGGACATCCCGCTAAGCGTCGTTTACGAAGATCGCGAACTTATTGTCATTGACAAGCCTGCCGGGCTGGTGGTGCATCCGGCCGCCGGCAATTGGCGGGGCACCCTGGTGCACGCCCTGCTGGCACATTGCGGCGACAGTCTTTCCGGCATTGGCGGGGTGCGCCGCCCCGGCATTGTGCACCGGCTGGACAAGCAGACCAGCGGCCTGCTGGTCGCCGCCAAAACTGACCGGGCGCATGCCAGTCTGGCCGCGCAATTCGCCGCCCATACGGTAATGCGCAGCTATCTGGCCTTTGTCTGGGGCGCCCCACACCCGGCCCGGGGCCGTATTGTCACCCGGATCGGACGCAGCCCCGCCAACCGGCAAAAAATGGCGGTGCGGCCGCATGGCGGACGCGAGGCGATTACCAATTACGAGATTTTGCAGCATTTTGGTGATGCGCAACACCCCATTATCAGCCTGCTGCGCTGCCGTCTGGAGACCGGGCGCACCCACCAGATTCGGGTGCATATGGCGCATATTGGCCATCCTATCGTCGGCGATCCGGTTTATGGCGGCGGACGCCGCATGGCAAAGGGGTTGCCGGAAGAGGTTTTGCAGGCCATCGCAGCGCTGGGACGGCAGGCCCTGCACGCCACAAGTCTGGGTTTCATTCACCCCGTCACAGACGAATTAATTAGTCACGACAGCCCCTTACCAGCGGATATGGCGGCACTGGCGAATAGTTTGGAACGGATGTAAAGTTAACGCCAGCCCTTATAAATGGATGGTAAACTCCTTATATTGAGGTGGCTTCAATGTGTAGCCAGGACGCGGGATATAGGCCTGGAAGTTTTTTTGTGTCTAGAGAGTGGGAATGTCCGAAATAACTGAAAAAAAGACTCTGCCAGTACTGACCCCGGATGGCGGGCTTTCACGCTATTTGCAGGAGATCCGGCAATTCCCGGTACTGGACCCGGAAGAGGAATATATGCTGGCCAAGCGCTGGCGCGAGCATGAAGATAGCGAAGCCGCGCATAAAATGGTGACCAGCCATTTGCGCTTGGTCGCCAAAATGGCCATGGGCTATCGCGGCTATGGCCTGCCGATCGGCGAGGTGATTTCCGAGGGCAATGTCGGCCTGATGCAGGCGGTTAAGCGCTTTGAACCGGAAAAAGGTTTCCGTCTTTCCACCTATGCCATGTGGTGGATACGCGCTGCCATTCAGGAATATATTTTGCGCTCCTGGAGCCTGGTGAAAATCGGCACCACGGCAGCGCAGAAAAAGCTGTTCTTCAATTTGCGCCGGGTGAAAACCCAGATTCAGGCGCTTGATGAAGGTGACATGACCTCCGAACAGGTTGCGCTGATCGCGAAGAAACTGAGCGTGCCGGAACAGGAAGTCACCAATATGAACCAGCGCCTGTCCGGACAGAGCATTTCGCTGAATGCGCCGCTTAGCCTGGATGCGGATGGCGAATGGCAGGATTGGCTGGTGGATGACAAGCCAAATCAGGAAACAGAGCTGGGCGAGAGCGAAGAGTTCAAAATCCGCCATGCACTGCTGCTGGAAGGGCTGAAACATCTGACCGACCGGGAAAAGGAAATTCTGACCGCCCGCAGACTGCGTGACGAGCCGGCGACACTTGAGGATTTAAGCCAGGAATATAATATCAGCCGCGAAAGGGTGCGCCAGATTGAGGTGCGCGCATTCGAAAAACTGCAACGCGCCATGCGCCGCGCGGCCAGGGAGACGGTCCGGAAATAATACCGGCAGGCGCAGCCCCGCCTGACCCTGTTGGCATCTCCCCGGTGGCGTCAAATTTTAATACCGTGCCCGGAAAATGCCTCGGTTACTTGACCCCGCATGCAGCCTTCCTTAAAAGAAAGCCTCAATATGTTGCGCTTCAGACATAGACCCGAACCCCAATCATGGCGGGGGTGACAGAGCTTGTCCTCAGGCCGGCAGGAGACCGGTCCCTGGGGGAGCCGGGTGATTTTCTCAGATCAGGATTTCTTCGTCAAACCAACCATTACGGGTTTAAAACATGTCCTACCGCACACTTGATGATCTGAATGTTACCGGCAAACGTGTCATCGTTCGTGTCGATATCAATGTGCCGATCAAGGACGGCAAGGTTACGGACGCCACGCGCATTGACCGGGTTGTGCCCACCATTCAGGAACTGGCCGGTAAAGGTGCGCGGGTTATTCTGCTGGCGCATTTTGGGCGGCCCAAGGGGAAGATCGTCAGCGATATGTCGCTGGCGCCGGTGGCGGAGCCATTATCAAAAGCACTGGGGCGGCAGGTGCTGTTTGCGGCTGACTGTATCGGTCAGGTCGCGCAGGCCGCCATTCAATCGCTGCATGATGGCGAGATCGTGCTGCTGGAAAATACGCGCTTTCACGCGGGCGAAGAAAGCAATGACAAGGATTTCGCCAACAATCTGGCGGAGCTTGGCGAGATCTATGTCAATGACGCCTTTTCGGCGGCGCACCGGGCACATGCCTCGACGGAGGGCATCGCGCATCTGCTGCCCTCGGTTGCAGGGCGGGGAATGCAGGCAGAGCTTGATGCATTAGGCAAGGCGCTGGGCAAACCCGCACGCCCGCTGGTCGCGGTTGTAGGCGGCGCGAAGATTTCTTCCAAGCTCGACCTGCTGGGTAATCTTGTTCAGAACGCCGACTGCCTGATCATTGGCGGCGGCATGGCCAACACTTTTCTGGCCGCGCAGGGCAAGCCCGTCGGCGCATCGCTATGTGAACATGATCTGGGCGAAACCGCGCGCGCTATTCTGACGAAGGCCAAAGCCGCCAACTGCGAGGTGGTGCTGCCGCATCATGTCGTTGTGGCGAAAGAATTCAAGGCGAACACACAGTCGAAAACCGTTTCCATCGACGCCGTCGCTGCTGATGATATGATTCTGGATGTGGCGCCGGAATCGGTCAAAGAAATTATCGCCCGCTTTGAGAAAGCCAGAACCCTTGTCTGGAACGGCCCATTGGGCGCGTTTGAAATTTCCCCCTTTGATGCAGGCACCAAAGCCGCCGCGCTGGCCGCCGCAAAACTGACAAAATCGGGGCATCTATTGTCTGTTGCAGGCGGGGGCGATACAGTTGCAGCACTTAATCAGGCCGGGGCCGCAGATGATTTCAGTTATGTTTCAACAGCTGGCGGCGCGTTCCTGGAATGGCTTGAGGGCAAGCAATTGCCGGGCGTCAAGGCGCTGGAGACCGCATAATTCAACTTAACGACAGGAGGATATACAATGGATTTGATCGCATTAAATAAAGTGGCCAACAAAATGGTCGAAACCGGCAAGGGCATTCTGGCCGCCGATGAAAGCAGCGGCACCATTAAAAAGCGCTTTGATCAGATCAAACTGGAATCGACCGAAACCGCGCGCCGCGATTACCGCGAAATGTTGTTCCGTTCCGAAGGCATGAAACATATTAGCGGCGTCATTCTGTATGATGAAACCATCTGGCAAAAAGCCGCCGACGGCACGCCGCTGGTCAAGCTGATTGAGAATTCAGGCGCGGTTCCCGGCATCAAAGTGGATGAAGGCACGGAAATAATCGCAGGAACCGCAGGCGAGCTGATCACCAAGGGGCTGGATAATCTTTCAAACCGCCTGCCAAAATATTATGAGGCCGGTGCACGCTTCGCAAAATGGCGCGCAGTGATCGATCCGGTTGCCGGACGCTTTTCCCATACCGGCATTATGGCCAATGCGCATGCCCTGGCCCGTTATGCCAATCTTTGTCAGGCAAACAATATTGTCCCTATCGTGGAACCAGAAGTTCTGATGGATGGCGATAATGACATTGACGCCTGTTACACCGTCACCCAGTGGGTGCTGAAGGAAACCTTCCAGCAACTATATTTCATGAATGTGGCGCTGGAGGGCATTGTGCTGAAACCAAACATGATTGTGCCCGGCAAGAAAAGTGCAAAAAAAGCCGGTATTGCGGAAATCGCCGAAAAAACCGTCAAATGCCTGAAAGATTGCGTGCCGTCTGCTGTGCCCGGCATCGCATTCCTGTCGGGCGGGCAGTCGGACGAGGAAGCCACCGCCAATCTCAGCGCCATGAATGCGCTGGGCGGATTGCCGTGGAATCTGACCTTCTCCTATGGCCGCGCCTTGCAGCATCCAGCGATCATGGCCTGGGCCGGTAAACCGGAAAATGTGAAACGGGCGCAAACCGTATTCACCCACCGCGCCAAAATGAACGGCCTTGCCACCAAGGGCACCTACAAGGCGGCGATGGAAAGCGAACTGGCGGCGTGATTTCCACTTTCTGTTTCGCACTTCGTGTCACCCCGATTCATTCCGGGGTGGCAGATTGAGCTCCAGGTTCACCCTCTGATGTCAACAACTGCCGATCCCGTCATCTGCCGCCTGTATCTGATCACACCGCCGCAAATTGTACTGGCGCAGTTTGCCGATGATCTGGCGCGCGCACTTGATGGCGGAGATGTGGCCTGTGTGCAATTGCGGCTTAAACATTGCCCGGATGATGAGATCAAACGCGCAACAGAAAGGCTGATGCCGATCGTGCACCGGCATAATGCGGCATTCATCCTCAATGACCGGCCTGATCTTGCCAAATCCGCGGGCGCGGACGGCGTGCATATCGGCCAGCAGGATATGCGCCTTGCCGAGGCGCGCCAATTGCTCGGTCCCGATAAAACCATCGGCGTCACCTGTCATGATTCCCGCCACCTGGCGATGGAGGCGGCGGAGGCGGGCGCAGACTATGTGGCCTTCGGCGCATTCTTTCCCACCATCACCAAGGATGTGGAAACCCACGCCGCGCCCGAACTATTAACCTGGTGGCAGGAAACATTCCTGATCCCCTGTGTCGCCATTGGCGGCATTCAGATTGAAAATTGCGGTCTGCTGGCGCAGGCCGGCGCGGATTTTGTTGCCGTCGCCAATGGTGTGTGGGGACATCCGGACGGCCCCAAGGCAGCCGTGGCCGCCATTAACCGCAGGATTGCCAGCAACCGCATGGCCTGACATCCGGCGACATGCCCGCTTCCCGCCCGCAGCCGCGCAACAACCAGCCCGGTATTATTGCGGCGGCATGCCCAGGATTTTTCGCGCCTCTGCCGGCGTGGCCACGCCGCGCCCATGTTTGCGGGCGATATCCGCAAATTGCGCGATCACTTCTGAATTGGCAGGCGCACCTAATTCCGTATACGGATAATCGCCGAGGCCGACGGCGACATGACCGCCTGCCCCGATGATTTTATCGGCCAAAGTCAACAGATTGCCGCCATAATTATACACGGTCCACACGAACTTGATGTTGGCGGGCATCACCCCCAGAAAGGCGTCGAGGCCTGCGGGCGTGCCGGGATGGCCTGCCAGTATCTGATCGCCGGTCAGGGTCAGGCCAACATAGATCGGCTCATCCAGCAGTTCCATTTCATGGAACGCGATGATCTGGCGCAAATAGGAAATGTTCCACGCCACCGCGCAGGGTTTCAGCCCGGCGGCACGGATTTCCCTGGCGAAATAGATCAATGTCTCCGTACTATTGAGATACATCTGATCCTGGGTGATATATTTGCGCGCCACCGGATCATAGACGTCGATATTGGTGCTGCCCATATCCATCGGCGCGAAATCGGGCCGGGTGCGCTTGTCGCGGGCCATCTCCAGCACATGCGCCAGGCGCCCTTCTTTTGTCGCCGCCAATGTATTGGCCCCCAGTGTGGGATGCACCAGCAGATCGCAGACCTCATGCACGCGGGCGATGGTTTCGGCATAGCGCGCCGCATCATGGCACGGTGCGCCATTTTCCTCGCGCGCATGAAAATGCACGATGCTGGCGCCCGCATCGCGGCAGGCTGCGGCATCGCGGGCAATTTCTTCGGACGACCAAGGCACATGCGGATTGCGCTTGCGCATGGCATATTCATTGACCCGCGCCTCAATGATCAATTTTTCCATTTGTAACGCCTATCCCTGCCAGAAAATGGCGGCGGCCAGACGCTACAGCGCCCAGCCGCCGGAATATCACCCAAAACTGCGGACGAATTTACCGATGCCGTCAATCGCCTTGGTGGCTTCCGGCAGATAGGGGGCAAACAGGTGCCAGACATGCGGCATATGCGGCCATACCTCGCATTTTGATTTAACCCCCGCGGCCAGGGCCTTTTCGTGGCAGCGGGTGCTGTCATCCAGCAACGTCTCCGCATCGCCGACATGGAACAGCAAGGGCGGCAGACCCTTGAAATTGCCGTAAAAGGGCGAGGCCAGCGGGACATCCTTGGCTTTCTTGCCATTCAGATACATGGCGGCAAGCGGGCCCACCCCCTCCCCGCCTGCGATCGGATCAATCTTGGCGCGGGTCTTCATGGATGCTCCGGTGCCTTCCAGATCCGTCCAGGCGGAAATCGGAATAGCCGCATTGGGCAATGGCTGTTTCGCATCACGCAGCGCCATGCAGGTGGCCAGTGTCAGACCGCCGCCCGCACTGTCGCCCGAAATAAAGGTGCGGCGCGCCGGGGTTTTGCTGAAGGGGCCATTGGCCAGCATATATTTGAAAACTTTCACCGCGTCTTCCACCTGTGCGGGAAAGGGATGTTCCGGCATCAGGCGGTAATCAACCGCCAGCACAGCGCAACCCGTCGCCTTGGCCAGACGCGAGCATAACGCGCTATGCGAATACAACCCGCCAGCCATATAACCGCCGCCATGCAGATACATCAGACGGCGCCCCGTATCCGTATCATTGTTGGTGTGCCAGGCGCAGGGCACGCCATCCACGGTGAGCCGGTTCATGCTGCCGGAAAGCTTCATGGTATCTTCGCTGATTTTTGCGTAATCGTCGAAGCTCTGGCGCAGTCCCTTGACGGGATCCCCGCCCATCATCGCGCCGCGCATGATTTTGCGAATATGATCATAAACCGCCAGTGTCGCCGCAGAGGGTTTTGTGCCTTTTGCAGCGGGTTTCGCAGCGGCGGGCTTCTTGACAGCCGTTTTTGGGGCCGGCTTTTTAGTGGCGGCGGATGCGGGTTTTTTTACGGGTTTCGCCGCCGGTTTTGCGGCGGCTTTTTTGACCGGTTTGGCGGATGCCTTTGGCGCAGCTTTTTTGACGGGTTTTTTAACAGGTTTAACGGCGGCTTTCGGGGCTGCCTTTTTTACGGTGGTTTTCACGGCTTTCGCGGCAGGTTTTTTGGCGCTTTTCACGGCAGCTTTCGCCGCCGGTTTTTTAACGGCCTTTACTGCTTTTTTGGCAGCGGGTTTTTTGGCTGCTTTCTTGATAACCGCCTTTTTGGCAGGTTTTGCTGCTGCTTTTTTTGTAGGGTTTTTTGCGGCCATGAATATTCTCCCCTGCTTGATCAGTCATAAGTTCTTCGCACTGGCGCGATCGCCCAAAAGCAGTGTAAGCGGAAATCTATCCGTCTCACAATATAAGACTATCTGTTTTCCGCCTTTTGTATGCCGCGCGGGTCTACACGATCATTGACAAAAAAAGGCTTGCCGTCCGGTCCAATATAGAGACGTCTTTGTTCTTCAAGATTGAAGGGGCGCGAACCCAGCCGCCCGAACACCGCAATCTGGCCGCCAGTTTCATCCACCGCGCGGTCACGATCCAGCCCTTTGGAAATTGCCGCCGCAGGCGCGCGGGTTTTACGCCAAGCGATCAGCTCCGGTTTGGGTTCGGGGCTGAAGCCGTAAAAGCGTGGCTGGCTGTCGGGCGAAGTCAATTGCACCACCCGGATGCCGTTTTTGCCATCGGCCACATAGGCAAACAGCGAGGCGTTGGTCGAACCCACCGTCACGTCGCGCGCATCATTGATCTGGCCATCCGCATTATATTGCATATAGAGCTTTGGTTTTTCCGGGTTTTCGACATCCACGATCATCAACCCGTCCGCACCCGCCGCCACATAGGCATAGGTGCGCGCGACATAAACCCGGCGCGCATCCGCCATCACAGCCAGCGCGCCCGCAACCGGTTTCGGGCTGCGCGGCTCGGTGACATCCAGCATCTCAAGTCCCCTGGCCGTGGTGACGAACAGATAACGGAACTGCACCGCCGTGGCACGCGGATCATTCATCGCAATGCGCGCCACAATGCCTGGTTTTAACGGATCGGCCATATCCACAACCACCACCTCATTGGGCGTGGCGATATAGAAGATATTGCCTGCAATGGTGATATGACGCGCGCCCGTAAGCGCCCCTTCCGGGTTCCAGGTCAATGCGCGCTTGAGCTGGTTATTACGCGGCTCCCCATCGACAAGGGTGGTCACATCGGTGACGATCAGGCCTTCTTCGGCATCGGTAATAAAGGCGTAGCGGTAGATTTCCTGCATTTTCTGCTCCTGATTGGTTTTCAGGATCAGATCGCCTTCATTCTTCAGAATATTGATATTCTGGTTGGTGGGCAGCGCCATACAGGTGGCGTTTTTGCTGTTCAGATGCGTGTCATGGCCCAGCGGCGAGAAGGGCGCGCTGATGATGCGGTCGGAAAAACCCTTATTGGCGATGGCGTTGACATCATAGGCCTGGAAGCCGTTGCGGCCTTCGGCCACATACAGATATTCACCGCGTAATTGCAGGCAGCCGACATCGCCGGATTTCTGTGTATAGGCCTCGGGCAGCTCGCGTTTGCGGTCCTGATGCGCCTTGAACCAGTCGGGATAGGCATAGCGGTGCAGATAGCTGCCGATAACCGCCTGCGGCTCGTCCCATTCGGTGACCCGCACCGCCTCAAAGCCGCCTTCGCCGCCGACATAGGCGTTGAAGCCGACAAAATTCACGAAGTTTGTGCCGTGCAGCAGCAGTTGCGCCATGATGGCATTATTGTCATTGGCTTCAGACAGATGGCAATCGGTGCAGGTCTTGGTTTCGGTCTGGCGTTCGGTATGCGGAAAATGCGGCGCGAATGCCTGGCTGGAATAGCCGGACGCGGCAATCGGCGGCTGCTGCACATAGAGCCGTTCGCGGTTGATATTGGTGGACGACAATACCAGCGCCGAGGATGAGCGCACAGGGGCAATGGTGTTGCCTTTGACGCTAGCATTGACGCCAAGCTGGAACATGTCGTCGCGCGCCACCTGCGGATTATAGGTGGCGTAGTTACGTGTCTCGCCGCCTTCAAAATGCTGTCTTGGCGTTTTCCAGTTGGCCTCAATCGGCAGATGGCACCCGGCGCAGCTTGTGGTCCAGGACAGATGGCAGGTGAAACATTCCATCTTGTCATCCGCATGGGCCAGATCCTTTGGCTGCACGCCCGGCCCCCAGCTAAAGGGGTTATCGCCGGTTCCCAGTTTCGCCATAGTCTTGGCGCGCGCCGCCTTGGCATTATAGTTCTTATGATCCGGATTGACCGTATCCTTGACCAGTGTCAGTTCCCATTCCAGATTGGGATCCACCATCGAGCGCTGATATAATTTTCCGTCCATCCACTGAAAGCGCCGCTTGCCAAACGGCGTATAGGCCAGCGACAAATCATTGCCGTCACCCTTCGCCGCCGGGCCGCTGGTGCGCAGCGAGGGATAACGCTGCGCCGTGCCATGGCAGTCGTCACAGCGGATTTCAATCGCCGCCGCCACCTCGCCATACAAATGCCCGTCGCCATGCATGTCCTGTTCGAAATGGCAGTCAACACACTGCATGCCCTTTTCCAGATGGATGCTTTTCAGATGCACCGCCTTCTGAAACTTTTCCGGGTCTTCCTGCGGCACAATCGCGCCCTTGGCGTCGAGCAGATTGCCCTTGCGGTCACGCTTGAAAACAGCGCGGAAATTCCAGCCATGACCATGATAGTCCGCAAACTGCGTATCCTTGAGTTTGGGATTCAGCAGCGACACATCTTTCAGGAATTCCGGATCGGACCATTTACCGCGCACAACGGCCCCTTCGGGATTACGTTTCAATGCATCGCGCTGTTCCGCAGAGCTTGGATAGCGCTGCTTTTCCGGCCACATGAAGGGGGCGTCGGATTCATAATCCCACATTGTGTATCCAAGGAATGAATTCACAAAGATATTCGGCTGATGCATATGGCAGTTCATGCATTGCGCCGTCGGGATGGCCTGGGTGAAGGCATGTTTGATCGGATGGCCGGGCTCATCCTTGGGGATCACCGGATCGGCGGTTTGCGTCAGGCCGGTATTGCCGTCTTTCGCATAGGGGCCGGAATGGAACGGGTCGCGGTCATTGGCATAGGGCACATGGCAGGCGCCGCAACCCGAAGTGCGGAAATCGCCCGGATTGTCATTGGTGCCGAGAAACCACATGAACGGGTCATTGAGCCGCGTCTTGTGAATATTGATCACCGGCACTGCGATGCGCAGCCCGGTGCCGGGGCCGCGCATGGATTGTTTCTGATCGGGGCGGCCCGGTTCCTCCAGCCGCTGGATCAGGCCGGTGGAATTGGGCAAACCCACTTCGGGAAACTGCGTCACAATATTGCGGCCGCCGCGTTCAAAGACCCGGAAAATATCTCCCGGCGGAATAACCTCCCAAGCCGGCAGCGGCAGCATCTGCGGGCGCACGCCCCGCGCCTCCATCTCCGGTGTGACCTCGCCAATGGCTTCCAGCTTCGCGACTTCACCCTTGTTCGTATAGACCTCGCCCAGGAAATAATTTTTGAAGGGCAGAATGCCGTTATTATAGGACGCACCGCCCCACAGCAGCGCGCCGGTCGCCATGATCGAGCGTTTCGCCCGCAGGACAATATCCGCATGGCAATTGCCGCAGGCAAGATCCGCCGCGCGGTAGTCGCTGGGATTGACAAAGCGCACATATTCCGGCGCCTCGCGGTTGAGCAGGGTGAAGCTGCTTTTGGGATTGGCGCTGCTGGGATAATGCCAGCTATTGGGCAGCGTCGGCAGCACATGCGCCTTTTCCTGTGCGGCGAAATAGGCCGCATCACCCTTGGCCGCGCCATCGGGCTTGTGCACCTCGGCGCTGCCGCCGTGGCAATCGACGCAGCCCAGAATGACGCCCGGGCTGCTGTGCATGCTGGCGCTGTCCGTTGAGGTGTGGCAGCTCTGGCAACCGGCGCTTTTTGCCGCCGCCTCAGCCTGGCTTTGCGATGCAGGCGCCGGGGGCGCGGGGGTGTAAATTATTTCTCGCGGTTTTTCTTCGCCTGACGCATAGGCCGCAGCCGCACAGGTGAACACCATGCCAAGCAGTAAAAACAGAAATCGCGCCAGTGCCATGTTCAATACGCCAGTGTCAGGTTAGCAAGCACTGTATAAAAATGCTCATTCCTGGTGTGATACAGATCCTTGAACCCCTTACCCGGCAGCAGCGCCGCATAGGACAGACGGAACACGACATTCTGGCTCATATAAGGCCGGTAGATTGCCGATGCCGACAAATCCCAGCCGATAGATTCACGAATACCGCCTTCGTTGCGCAAGGTTTCCAGCACTTCGGTTTCATTGAATTTCAGATGGTTGAAATTTGTGGAAAGACGCAATTGCGGCAGCACATCCAGATCCGCGCCCGCGCCCAGCAGCGTCACCCCGGGATTGACAAAATTCGACTGTCCATGCTCCTTGGATGAACGCAGATCCGGCAGTACGCCATTGCGCGGCGACAGCGTGACGGGGCCGCCGCCGATCAGAGGAATATTCTGACGAATCCAGAAACTGGTATCCGCGCCGGCAAATTGCGGATTTTCAAAAATGGCGGAAAACCCCTTGGATTTATCATCGAAGGGATCCTTGTCGCCGCTGGCATACAGGAACGAGCCCCGCAGGCGGGTCCAGCTATAATCGACAGAGGGCTCCGCCGCGAAGAAATAGGCCGTTATGTCGCTTTTTTCTTCGCTCAGGATAGAACTGTCTTCCTGCCCAAACGCATAATAACCGGAAACCGACAGATTGGCCCGGCCAAAATGGCCGTCGCCATTATAACCGAGATAGCCAACCTTATAATCGCGCGCGCGAGACAGGCCGACGGAAACCGGGCGTTGCAGAAATTCATTCGTATCGTAGAAATCTTTTTTCTCGGTATTGCGGTTATAGATCGCCGTCACCTGGCTGGTGAAACCCAGCACCGGGAAATCCTGATAATAGAGATTTCCGATAAAAATATCATCGTCGCGGATTCTCTTGCCCGTATCATTCAGACCGCTATTGGTGTCCTTTTCCAGCCGCCTGAACCAGGCCAGATTATACTGAAAGATATTATTGTTGCGGGTTCCGAACAGGCGCACGCCCAGCTGATTGTCGAGGAACATGAAACCCCGGAAATCCGCATTGAACGGTTGAATGCCGACACGTATGGAATCAAAATCATAGCGGTCCGACACATTGCGGATGTGATAATCCAGGAACAGTTCCTGCATGCCAATATGGTTGTCGGAACGGGTCTTGCCGCGCTCCGGATTGCGCCGCACCAGGCCCAGCTCCTTGACCTTGACATAATTATAATTGAATACCGGCGTGATGCGCAGTTCCAGATCTGGCGGCTTGAACGCGGTATTGCCCTTGATCAGGGTCAGATTGGTGATCAGGTTCTGGTTGAAAACATACTGATCCGGATCGCCAAACAGATCATTGGTTCCGGGCCGCGACGTGGTGGCGAAACCGACCGGCACGGGAAATGCGCGCGGTTCATAGACAGTGTCGGAAATGACATTGAACAGCACAAACCCGTCTTTGCCAAAGACCGGCTTGTCCCCCTTCAGCACATTGTTGTTGTAAGGGTCGTACCATTTGCCCTTTATGTCCAGCCCTTCCAGAATACGCCAGCGGTCGGGAACCGGTACAATATCACCCTTGGTCTGCAATTCTTCGTAACTGCGCGGGCGGCCGGTCGCTACCGGCGCACCCAGGCGTTCGCGCGGATCGCCGCGCACGGTGTCATCCACAGCTTCCTCGCCCGGGCGCGGCCTGCGCAGGACCTGCGCCATTTGCTGATATTCCGTGCCCTGACTATTGGCGTTTACGGGCAATGCAGGTAAATTACCGTTCAGAAACGAAGACGCGCTGGCAGCGCCGGTAACCGCCATCGAAGGACCCGTATTCAAAGGCGGCCCGGCGGGTGCAAGACCGGGAAAAACCACCGGTATGACATCCGGCACGGGCGGCGCCTTACGCGCTTCATTGTCCGCCCAGCCGGCAGTGGCCGGCAGGCACAAAATGAAAGCGGCAAGGAAACTACGCACCTTATTTACCCTCGCACGCACGTTGTTCACCCGAATTCAAAAATGGCGAAAAGGGACAACTGACATAGCGCAACCTTATGCCGTAAGGCGCAAGCTGATCAGACCGGATGGCCGCGGGCGCATGCGATACTCCCGTACCCAATCCTATGCTGGCATTATGCAGCCCCAGAAAAGCCACCATATCATCCTGATCAATACCATCACCCGACACGCCAATCGCGCCGACAAGCGCCCCGTTTTTGTAAATCGGCGTGCTGCCTGCAAAAATCTGCAAACCATTCGCCAGCGGGTTCAGCCCGGATGTGTTCGACAGGACAGGTGTGCACCCCAGCCCGGTATCATTAACCTGGCCATTGCCATCGGGATCAAAATCACCACGTCCATCACCGGTAACGTCCAGATTGAGATTACGTACAAACAGGATGTGATTGACGATATTACCAACCGCCAGATCCAGTTGCAGGCCGGTCGAGAACGGACTCCAGGATGCAAATGGCCGGCTTAGCGGGCCATTGCCATTGCCATTCACCCCGTCTGGATAAAAAGGCCGCGCCAGATTGCCTATGGCGCGATCCGTAAACGCCATGCCGTCAGACAATGAGCCCGCACCCAAAAGCGCCCGCATATCCGCCGCATAATTCGGAACGCCGTAGGCATGGCCGGGAATCAGGCCGTTTATCGCATTGGCCACCACGCGGATGGATGGAAGGACATTCGGGTTTTCCAGATTTGCGCCGGCATTGCGTTTTGAAAAGAAAGCCGCGCTGCGGGCCTTTTGCAGCGATACGTCGATGCCGAAAATAGGCGCATCGGGCGTTCTGGCCTGCGCCAGCACCCGGCCTTCGGCATCCACAATGGACACGGTCACCTGCACAAAGCTTTGCAGGGGCCGGCGGATCTGCGCCCTGGAGGCAACCGCCACGCGCAAGGCATGCCCCAGAATAACCGAGGCTTCGGCGCCTGACAGAATCTGCCCGTCATTGACCGCTCCCGAAGCAACCGGGAAAAAGGGCGTGTCGGCGCCTGTGGTCAGCACATAGGGCACAAACCCCGCCGTGTCCGCCACAATGGCATAGCCCATGCCATCGGTGGCCAGATTAACGGGCCGGATGCCGGAGCCGGTAGCGCCATAAGTCTGCCCGGAAAGCGGAACGCCATCCGTATATCCGGGGACTGCCACGAAATTAGCCGGCGCAACCGGTGGCGCTGTACCGGGATTGGAGGCCAAAGACCGTGTAGTGGCGTCCGAAAAACGCAGCGTCTTGCCTTCAACTGTTATTCTGCTGGCCACAATGTCTGGGTTCGGTGCGAACCCGGCCGTTCCGGCCAGCGCGACGATTTCATCCACATCCGTGTCCGTGTTACGGATATCTGCGTCCAGCCCATAAATCCCGTCTGCGGCCACACCAATACCGCCCACAACCAGCCCCCCCGCATAAAGCGGCAGGCCGCCCGGATCGGCAGACAGGCCAAGCGGAGAGCGTTTGGGGCCGCGGAACTGATCAAGCGGCGCGGGCACTGCCCCATTGAAAAACCGTCTGCTTAGATCGGAACAAGGCAGAGAACTGAACTGCACACCGAACAGCGGGCCGCCCGGCGCAATCAATTCTCCCGGATTGAAATTCTGCTGCACGATCTGGCTGGCCGTGCGTGTACTGAAGGCATTGCCGCCGGATGAAAGATAGGCGCCCGTCACCGCCTTGGCGATCGCGGCCATGGTGGAAGGCACCACATTGGCAAGCCCATCAATGCCGGTCCCAATATTGCGCCCCGAGGTCACGGTAACTGTTTGCGGCGCGCCAGGCATCTGATACACCGCCAGCACATTGCCGACCCGATCCGTCACCGCAATGGTTGCTTGTGTCCCGCGCGCACTGGCTTCCTGCGCGGCCTGGGCCACGATGCGATTGACATCGGCCAATGAAAGATGCTGCGCCCTGGCGCCCCCCGCCCCCAGTATAGCCGCCGCCAACAGCACACAGGCCGCCAGCACGGCCGAGGCCATAAGTTCCTGAAGTGATCCCCGCAGCTTTGTCATCGCATCAGTTCGCCCGCATCACATCGAAATAACCGAATTTCAGTTCGCCATTGACCCTGTAGTACAAAGTGACCCGGATCGGAAAATTCTGAGCCGACAAATCCTGGTTAAACACCTTGAACAGCATTTGTCCATCCACCGGCACAAAGCCACTGTCCGCCAGATTCTCCGGATTGCCATCCCAGGGCTGGAACACCCCCTGCCGGTCACGCATCAAGGCCGGGCTGCCGGCCATCTGCACCACAATATGCGAGGCCGCCACAGTCTCATTTCCGGTGTGAACCGGTTTTTCGACCGTCCCCGAACGCACATCCTCCAGAACTGTTGCCGGTAATGGCGTGCCGGCCGCGCTCAGTTCCGGCGCAGCAGTTCCCGGCATGGCCGTTAGCGCAAGCAACAGCAGGGGCGTCAGGCCTTTAAGAAGCTTTCGTATCACTGCACCTGTCACCGCATCCGTGCGCATTGCCTATTTATCCCCTGCCTGCTGCGTAACAGGTTGCGCCATTTCAGGTCCGCCTTGCGGGCCGTTCGATACCGTTTCCTGGGCCGCATTTTGAGCCGCCTTCCGGGCGGGAACCATTAATGGCGCACCGGGAAGATGGAAGTCATGACAGTCCGTGCATGTAGACGGCACCTTGTTTTTGGCCGTCTCGCCGCCGTGGCAATCCTTGCAGACTGCAATTTTGGGTAACAGGACATCATTTGCCTTTTTAGAGGTTTTCGCCGCATGGCAGGAATCACACTTCAACATATCAGAATGCGCGGAATGATCAAAGCGGCCGAGCGGCAGCCAGTTTTTTTGCACGGTTGCCGGGACAACCGCCCAGTTCAGCGGCCCCGTTCCCGGCGCGGTTGAAACTTCGTGGCATTTGCCGCACATGGTTTTGCCAAAGGCCTGATCGGCCACGCGTTGCGCCTGCGCATCCGCCCATTCGAGCGGATTGGTCTGACGCTGGGAAGGGATCTCAACCAGTTCCCCGGGGCGGCGGCGCTCCGTATCAGGCGCAGGATCCTTTACATCATCAATGCCGCCGCGCAATCCATAATCACTGTAAAATTCCCTGATCAGCATTTGCGCATTATGGACCTGGCCATGCGGCAATGTCCTGTCCGGACGCCGGGGATCGAACACCAATTGATGACAGCGCTCGCACGCGCCCTCCATGCCAATCGGGTTGAAACTCGGAGCGCCCTTGGTCAGCACATGACAGCCATCGCAGTCCAGCGTCTCTTTACCTTTCGGGCCGCGAACGCCTTCTTCTTTCAAATGCAGCTCATGCGGAAATTTCAGGCCCGATCTTTCGTTCAGCATATCTGGTTCCGCCAGGCTGATGCGTGTGATCTGGCGCGAAGCAGGGTCGGTTACGATACTGGCTCTGAACTCGGGATGCCCATTCTCGAAATTATCTGCATTTTTGAGGTTCAGCCCCGGCGACGTTTTTTCAATATTATTGTGGCAATCAACGCAGAAACTTTCTTTTCTGATGGTAAGTGAGCTGTCGCCATTATGTTCCTGATGGCAGCTATTGCAGGTTTGTGCTGCCAGCGCACTGAACTGCGGAACAGCAGCCAGATCAGCTTTGGCGGCATCAAAATGATGGGATGTTTTTTCGTGACAGGAGGCGCAGGCTTCATCCTCAACCTGAACAAAGGGCTTTTGGTGGCAAAGATTACACTGATCGGAAATAAATTTGTGTGACGAAGAGATCGGCCCGCTATCCCATGCAATGTCGGGACGCAAACCGACCGTTTTTTCCGCCGTTTTCTCGACATGCTGGAAATAATAAACGATCGGCGCCACGGCGAACATGGCCAGCATCGCAAGGATGCCAACCCATGACCATATTCTGCGCCGCAAGCCATAATCGGCGAGCCGAAGGGTGCTGCGCTCCACCAGCTGGGCATAATCATCGCCCAGGGGCCGGACCAGCTCCACTTCAATGGCCAGGTCCTTGCCTTCGGGGGGATCAACCACAGTTACATCAAACGGCCCGATGCCGATGACATCCCCTACGGCAACCGGCCGGCCACGCGCGGGCTGACCATTGACGCGCACATCAGACAGTTTCTCAACCTCGATGAACAGGCCGCCCTGACGCTGGTGAATAACGGCATGCTCATAGCGAATGCGCGGATCGGCAAGATAAACTTCTGCATTCGTGCTGCGGCCGAAATGTACCGCTTCGACAGATCGTTCCTCGCTCCTTCGGGACACTCCCCCCTTGGTGCGGCGCGAAAGGTATGAAATGAGAATTTCCATCTGCCGCTTACCAGTAGAAAAATACAGAAATTATATGGGCGATCAATGCGCCTAGCAGCGCAAATGAAAGTGGCACATGAACATACAGCCATATGTCCAGCAGCGCCTTGTAGCGCACGTCACGGCGCGCGCGCGCCAGCAATTCTTCTTTACGCGCAAGCAGGCCCAGCAATAAACGAAACCCTTCGGCCTGTCCGGGTGTTGCGTTATCGGCCAGATGCCGGACATCCCGGCTGGCGATTCGGGTCGCACAATCGGGATCCTGAGCGGATAATTGCCGCAGGACCCCGCCGCCGATACGGGTGTTTTGCGCCGCCTTCAACACGATCTGATTGATTTCATCGCCAAGCGCCAGTGCGGCCTCGCGGCATTCCGCATCCAAATCCGAAATTTCATGCATCATCTGCACCAGCGTCATGCCGCGCCGGTTATTGGTCATCAGTTCCGGCACCCGCAGATAGAAGAACAGGCCAAAAACGCCACTCACAATCACAATGATCATCAATGCATAAGCCAGGGTATGCACATTCCAGCCGAACTGAAATCCCGTATGCAGGGTGCCGATAATGATCAGCGCGAGCCCCAGATAGACATGGGCACTCAACCAGTCTTCAAGCGGCGCGCCATCCCCGCCATAGCGCCGCTTGCGGATGCCGAACCACATCAGCCAGACAATCAGGAATGCCCCAAACCCGCCCAGAACATAGCCAAGCCAGGTGCCGCCATTTGCAATGCCATAGACGGGTTCATGCAGCCAGTACAGCAGCACCGACAGCACCACGATAGCCGCCGCCCATTTCAAATATCTGAAATTCCTGAAAATCAGGATCGATTGATGCATTTAACTCCCCGCAAACCCCAAGCCCCGTTCGATGCCAGCTGATTATAATCCCTGAGAAACGACTTTGAAAAACTCCGATGGCTCCACACGCAGCGCCGCGCCCGTTGGACAGGCCCGCACACAGGCCGGCCCGCCTGCAACGTCTTTGCACATATCACATTTAACTGCTTTTTTAGGCCCCCCCGCCGCCTTGTCACTCCCGGGCCCCCATTTGCCGCTGACCGCCTGTCCGGGGCCTGGCCCGCGGCCGAACAACAACCACTGCAAAAGCCCGGGTTTTTTCGGCGGCTTGGCAGCCATATGAATAACGCCATAGGGGCAATTACGCTCGCAATTGCCGCAACCGATGCAACTGTCAGTAATATAGACCTCTCCATTGGCGTTGCGCCGCAAAGCGTCCGGCGGGCAATCCACCATGCAATGCGGATGTTCGCAATGCCGGCACGAGGTGGGAACATGGATGGTCTGGAAGGTCGGACCGGCCTCACGGTTCAGACGCGAAGTTCCCTGATGCGTTTCGGCACATGCCTTTTCACAATTGTCGCAGCGCACGCAAAGCGCTTCATCAATCAGCAAAACGTCCGTTGCCTCGCCCAGGCCCTGTTCGATCAGAAACTGGATAATCCCCCCTGCCTCTGGCTGTTCCGTCGTTTCAATATTTTCCAGCATGCGGCCGCGATAGCGGGCCTCGATAGTCCGGCGCACCTTTTCATTGCGGGCCATGAGGGCCTGAAATGGCACGCCGTCCAGGCGCAGCGCCTCAACCGCCACGGCGGCACGGATAGTCGCAGAACGCGGCGCGTTACTGATCAGCGCCATTTCACCCACATAATTGCCGGCCGCGACATAGGAGATAACGGTTTCCTTGCCCGCGACCTCGCGCGAAACCGTGACCGAGCCGCGCTGGATCAGATAAAGACAGTCGCCTGCTTCGCCTTCGCGGAACAGAACCGAGCCCTGGTCGAATTTTTCCACGCGAACCGTGCTGATGAGATCCTGCAAATCCTGCAACGGAATCCCGGGGGCAATATAGGTCTGGATTTGCCGCCCGACCGCCACCTGGTCCATGACCCGCTTCATCGATTCCACAGAATTGATCAGCTTGATCATTGATCGCCGTGGCGTCTCTATCAGCAGGGAAGGCTTGTTCGCCATGACCGTGGCTGTGCGCCTGCGTCCCGACAGCAGGCCCATTTCACCAAAGAAATCGCCTTTGCCCAGCGACACCACCTTGTTTTCATCGTCCGGATCAACCTGAATATTCACACCGCCATCGACAATGGAATAAAAGCTGTTGGTGTAATCATTGCGTTCGAAAATTATATCGCCGCCGCGCGGCACATGAACATTACTGTCCAGCAGAAATTCGCGTAATTGCAGGGTGGTCAGGCCTGCCAGCAGGGGCACGGATTCCTGAATCATGGCCAGCACTTCGGCCACCGTCTTGTTGCCGGGAATACCGGCGAATTTCTTCTCCAGCAAGGGTTCATCAGCCGGTTTGAGCTGATTGCCCCGGATATATTCGATAACCTCATAGCCCTGATTCATCGCCTGCTTGATCAGCGGATATCCGGCAAGCGCCCCGATCACATACAGGCCGGGGACGTTGGATTCATATTGCCCGGAAAGCTCCGGCAGTGAGGAAGGGTCGGCATTTGGGAAAACAATGCCGCAGGATTCAACGAATTTACGCGGCGGTGATGCGCCAAGCCGGGCGATGATGCGGTCGCATTTCACCTTGGTTTCGCCTTGCGGCGTCTTAACGACAATGCCGTCATCCTCGACACGCACCGTATCGGCATTATAGAAGCACTCGATCTGGTTTTTTTCGATGGCCGCCATAATGGCGTTAAGATTGCCCTGTTTGACACGGGCAAATTCGCCGCCGCGATTCAGAATAATGACATTGTTCTGCTTGGTAAGCGCCAGAGCATTTTCAATGCCGGCGTCACCCGCGCCCACCACCACAATCGTCTCATCGGAATATTCATCCGGATCATTGAGCTGATATTGCACCCAGTCCCGATCCTGGCCGGGAACGCCGAGCAGCCGGATATTGCCCTGAAGACCGATGGCAAACACGACATATTCAGAGTTGATCGTAGTTCCATCGGAAAGTTTCAGCGTGAAATCGCCTTTAGCACCGCTGATCCCCGTAACTTCGGAGTTAAACCGGACATTGGTCTTGAGATCTGCAATCTGCTTTTCCCAGGTGCTTAGCACTTCTTCACGAATGCCGATCTGGAAACTCAGTTCGCTGCGCAGCGGTAACACGTCGGGCGTCGCCATAACCAGCTTGCCCTTTTGATATTTGTATATCGTATCCGAAAGGTGATCGCGCTGCTCAAGCAGGACATGGGAAATACCGGCTGCGGCCGCCCGCGCACCGGCGCTCGAACCTGCCGGCCCCGATCCTACAATGGCAACCTTGTAGCGTTCTTGCATATGATTCTCTAATGAAAAGCCTTGAAAGCTGCGTATGAGTCGTCGTGTTGTCCTGTTTTATCCCATTTAATCATAGTCATACAGTTAGCATGGGCGCGCAATACATCAATTCAACCGCTTTGCCATTTTTTTACGGAAAAGCCCGCCATTGGGTTTGATATGGATCAAGTTTTGTCAAGTTCGCTCAAAGCCGTTGTGACGGCTTTATGGGCTTCGCTATCCGGCGGCAGCTGACTGCGCAAGCGTTCCCAATAGCCGCGCGCCTGCGCCTTTTCGCCTTTCTGGGCCGCGAAAACACCTAAAAACCACAACGCCTGATTGTTTTCGGGTTCTATGGCCAATAATTGCCGCATGGTCTGGGCAAACCGGTCATTCACTGGCCGTGTTTCACCGGCGGCCTGGAGGGCTTCGCCATAGGCCGTCAGTACGTCCGCACGCCCCGGTCCTGCCGCAACCGCCTTGTCCAGGGCCGCAATTTTCTCGGACGTACGGCCAAGCACCCCATAGGCACGTGCCAGCCGCAACCAGCCATCGACATTGTCCTTTTCAGACGTTTCCAGCCGGGAAGCAAGGCGCGCCACCATGCTCTCTATCATTTGCTTGCGTTCGCCTTCCGGCATCGCGGCTGCCGCCGCCATATCATCGGCGTCAGGGCCCGGCTGCGGCGGCGGAACAGGCGGGCCCGGTATAGTAACCGGCTGCGGCGCCGGTCCGGGCAACATCGCCGCCAGATCAACTCGCAAAAGATCTGCCACTTCCTGGGCCTGCGCCCGCACCGCACCCGCCCAGGACACGCCCGGTTCGGCCTGTTTCAACAGGGCCACCCAATCCTCCAACGCGCCTTTGGCGTCACCTGATTGCGCCCTGGCCAGCCCAAGATAAAATTGCGAGCGCGGCTCGGTTGGGATGATTTCCAGCACTTTGCGAAACTGCGCCTGTGCATCTTCGCCGACCAGCCCATTATTCCCCTGCACCAGCGCTTCGGCATATTCGGCCAGCACCATGGGTGCGGGCTTGTCACCCGCCAATGCCACAGCTTTGGCATAGGCGGAAATTGCTTTTGGATAATCTTCGAGCGTCACATAGGAGCGGCCCAGCAACATCCATCCCTGAATATCTCCAGGCGCCGCAGCTAGACGGGCCGCAAGTTTTTCAGTTAATGCCAGCATATCCATATGCTCGGTGTCTGCTCCCGCAATCTGTGCAGCCGGACGATCCGGCGTCTGACCGGGCGTGCCGAACATCATATAGATGCCGATCGCAAGCAATGGGATCAAAAGCGCGGCGCCAGCCGCTCCGATGCGCGCACCACGCCCCTCACCCGCCGGCTGCGCTCCGCCGGATGCAGATAAAGCAGTTTCATTATCGGCCAGCAGCATGCGGCGCGCGATTTCAAGCCGGGCTGCGGCGGCATCTTCGGCGCAAATCACGCCGCGGCCAAGCTCGCCTTCAAGCTCCGCCAATTGTTGACGATATACCGCAAGCGCATGCTCACCCCGGCCGGCGCCGCCCGCGCGCCCGCGCAGCAGCGGCAGCGCTACCAGCGCGGCGGCGCACGCAGCCATCCCAGCTATGATGATCCAGAAAATAATCGGCATGCCGGAACCGGTAGCACATTGCGCCGGTCCAGGTAAGTTGGAAATTCAGATCTTTTTTGCGGGGTCAGCGGGGTCTTCAGGTTCCGCCAGCCGCAATTTGCTTTTATGCGTTTCTATTTTTTCGTCGCTGGTCAGGCGCTGTCCCTGAAAATAATATTTCTGCCAGGCCTGCTTGATCGTCGCCGGGTCATTCCGGCCCAGATTGGCCAGAAACTCGGTGCGGCTTTTCATCCATGCGTCAAATTCCGCCTTCAGTTCCGGCTCTGCATCCATGACCCGCATTTCGGGCTGAAAGGATTCCAGCATGTCATGATGGATGGGAATGATCGTGCAGAAAGGTTCGCCCTTGTCGAAGCGCACAATGCCTGGCGCCGTCATTTTCCAGTTCATTGTAAAGGGAAATGGCAGCCAGTCGGTCTCGATGATACCAGACAGAGCGTAAATACCGTGTTTGGGACGGTTCATCGGCGCCGTGGCCAGCAGATCCCAGCCCGGCGGGGTACGGAACATATAGCCCATATGGAATGTCACCACCCCCATCGAAAAATGCGAAAGAACCAGATGTTCAATATGCGGAAAATTATCCAGCGCACGGATTTGAATGGCTTCTTTTTCGGGGCGGCCGTTCCAGGCAATCTCGAAAGAGGCCGGGCTAAGAATTTCCCAGCCATAGCCATTGGCGATATTGAGCGGAAGGCAACGATAGGCAAAACGGTCCGGCGAGGCGTCCATCCAGTCCCGCACCGGGCTGGCGGGAACCATTGGCGGCGGGTCTGGAACCAGCCTATAGCAAAGCAGCTTCACTTACGCCCGCCCCGATACGCCGGAAATATTGCCCGGATTGATTCCGAGCCGTGCCAGCGCCGCCTCCCATTTCGTTTCCAGGCTGGCGGAAAAAATCAGGTCCGTATCGGCGTCGCAGTGCAGCCAGGCATTGGCCTGAATTTCATATTCCAGTTGCCCCGGCCCCCAGCCGGAATAGCCCAGCGCGACGATCACCTTTTGCGGGCCCTTGCCCTCGGCCATATCGCGCAGAATGTCGAGGCTGGTGGTCAGGCCCACATGTTCCTTGACCGCAAGGGTGACGCCCTTCAGAAAATAATCATCTGTGTGCAGAATAAACCCGCGCCCGGTTTCCACCGGGCCGCCCAACTGCACGCGGATATGTTCGGTTCCCGGCGCGCATTTCATATCCAGTTGCTCCAGCAGATCGGGAAATGAAATCTGCCCGGCATGTTTGTTGATAATCAGACCCAGCGCGCCATTTGGAGAATGCGCACACATGTAAATCACGGTGCGCTTGAAGCGGGGGTCGCCCATATTGGGCATGGCGATGAGCAGCTTTCCAGCCAGGGAAGGGCCGCCCCATCCGCCGCCGCCGCCCGGTGTTGCATCAAAGGGCATGATTGCCTCCCTGACTCTAGGGTTTAAGGTTCCTGCCAAACATATCGAACAGCCGCTCCCAGTGGCGCTCCGCCGATGGCTTATGATACATGCCCGCGCGCTGAGGAAAAGCAAAACCATGATCCGCGCCCGGATACCATTCTATCCGGTACTTGATATTTAATCCCGACAGATATTTTTCAAGGGCGTTGATCTGTTCCGGCGGGGCGTAACCATCATGTTCCGCACAGGCGAAATACATCTCGCCCTTAATATCCTTGGCGAACAGATGCGGGCTGTCTTTCTGATCCGTCATCAGCGACACGCCATAGATGGAGGCCGATACCGCCACCCGGTCTGCGTGGCGCGACGCCGCCCGGAAGGCAAACGGGCCGCTCATGCAATAGCCGACAACACCCACCTTGCCCTTGCGCGCCGCGGCCTGGGTATCGGCATAGGCCAGCATCGCCCCCACATCCTCCATCACCAAATCATTGGTCAAAGAACGCATCAGTTCAAACATGCGTTTGCCGCCGCCCGGATCCCGGCTCATGTCAAATTCCGGCGTGGTGCGGTAATAAAGATTGGGCAACATCACATAATAACCGGCAGTGCCGATACGCCGCGCCATATCGTGCAGCTCTTCGCGTTTGCCGGGCGCGTCCATCAGGAACAGCACCACCGGATGCGGGCCGCCTTCTTCGGGGTGGGTAATGAAGCTGTTCATCACTCCGTCTTTGGTTTTGATGTCGATATGGTGCTCAATCATTGGGGCCCGCCCTTTGTTATAGTGTTAATCTATTTTCACAATGACCTTGCCAATGGCCTTGCGCGCGGCCAGTGCGTTCAGCGCCGCCACGCTTTCCGCAAGCGGAAATGTCATGGACACATGCGGCTTCAGTTTACCCTCGCCCCACCATCCGGTCAGCACCGCCATGGATTCGCGGACCTGTTCAGGAAAATCCCGGCTATGGGCGCCAAAAGCCACACCGACCGCCTGGCACTGGCGCAGCAGCAGGCGGTTCGCCGGAATATCGGCAATGGTTCCGCTGGCGAAACCAATGATCAGCAAGCGCCCATACCGGTTGATACAGCGCAGCGCCTGTAGCGTCGCATCGCCGCCAACCGGATCGAAAATTACATCCGCGCCTTTTTCCCTGGTCAGGCCGAGCACGGTATCCTTGATCGGTTCTTCGGTATAGTTCAGCAGATGATCCGCGCCATATTGCGCGCACACTTTCAGCTTGGCGTCCGTGCTGGCGGCGGCGATCACCGTCGCCCCCATCAGCTTGCCCAGTTCCACCGCCGCCAGCCCCACGCCGCCAGCCGCCCCCAGCACCAGCAGGGTTTCGCCACGTTTCAGGCCGCCGCGATCGGCAAAGGCGTGATAGACCGTGCCATAGGTGACAATGAATCCGGCCGCCTGTTCATAGGAAACAGTGTCCGGAATGGAGTAGACGCTCATCGGTGAGCAGCAAACCTCTTCGGCCAGGCAACCGACGCCGGGCTGCGCCATCACCCGGTCACCCACTTTGAAGCCGCCTTTG
>Ga0209851_1000007_pt1 | contig 105917 bp, 112 predicted proteins | sample GWRWT4_14Oct14_FD_187195 | JGI IMG/M metagenome (GOLD analysis project Ga0209851, IMG submission 187195) | Sand microcosm microbial communities from a hyporheic zone in Columbia River, Washington, USA - GW-RW T4_14-Oct-14 (SPAdes) (version 2) | ecosystem: Engineered > Artificial ecosystem >... | reverse complement strand
CGGGTCATTTCCTGCCGCGCGCCCGGTACGGTGTCTACATCAATTTCCTCAAAATCCGCACCCTTTTTGCTCAGCAGCGCCTTGGCGCGGTGGCAATAGGGGCAGAACATCGAACTGTATATGGTGATCCTTGGCATGACACTCCTGGGCGGTCGGAAATCCATGTTCCTATATAGCCATGCTAGCCCGGCCGGACAACCCGCGCCAGACAGAGCACATCCACACGCGCCGCGCCCGCATCGCGCAGAATGCGCGCACAGGCCTGGGCCGTGGCGCCAGTGGTTAGCACGTCATCTATCAATAACAGGTTACGCCCGCCCGGATGCGCGGCATGGCCGGGACGCAGGGCAATGGCGCCCAACAGATTGCGCTGGCGCGCATCGCGGCTTAATCCGCCCATAGGGGGCGTATGCCGGGTCCGTACCAGCAGATCCACAGCCGCCGGAATGCCGCTGAGCCGCGCCAAAGCCAGTGCCAGCACCGCCGATTGATTATAGCGGCGCCGGAACAGGCGTTTGCGGTGCAGCGGCACCGGCACGATCAAATCTGCATCAGCCAGTAATTCGGCCCCCGCGCGGGCCATCCAGGCGGCAAAGGCGGGGGCGCCTTCCATCCGGTCGCCATGCTTGAAGGCCAGAATCATCTCGCGGCTGGCATCGTCATATTGAAACACGGCGCGCGCGCGGTCAAAGGCGGGCGCCGCCGCCAGGCAGGGGGCGCAGGAAAAATCCTGTCCCTGGGCCAGTTCGAACGCGAAAGGCTGGCCGCATCGGGCGCAATGCGGCGGGGTGATGAAACTGATGGCGTTCCAGGCGGGGGCGCTGATCTGGCCCTGCCGGTCCACGATCTCGCCGGTAACAAGGCAGCGCGGCGGCAGCACCCCATCCGCCAGCAGCATGCCTGTCTGACGCAAGGAAGAATGCAACCGCGTTATCCAGTGCTGTAGCTGCATCGCCTCACTTCCACTATTCCGCTTTCTGCCTGCGCATAATACTATGTCATATGACCATCACAAAATCTGCGCCAATCACACAGCCAAACGCGCCCTTTGACCGCCGGCTGTTGCGCCAGCGCCGTCAGCGCGCGGCCGCCCATCTTCATCGGCATGATTTTTTGCTGCGCGAAGCGGGATCGCGCCTGCTGGAGCGGCTGGAATGGTTCGGCCGGGGCTTTGCGCTGGCGCTTGATCTTGGCTGTCATCGCGGCGAATTGGGCGCAATGCTGGCGCAGCATCCGGGTCATGGGATTGTACAGCTGGTTCAGTGCGATCTGGCCGCTGCGCTGGTGGCGCAGGCGGCCGGACTGCGGCTGGTTGCCGATGAAGAAGCGCTGCCGCTGGCGCCGCAGTCGCTGGATCTGGTGTTGAGCCTGTTGAGCCTGCACTGGGTCAATGATCTGCCCGGCTGCCTGGTGCAAATCAGGCGTACGCTGCGGCCGGGCGGGCTGTTTCTCGGCTCCATGCTGGGCGGGGAAACGCTGCGTGAATTGCGCCATTGCCTGGCCGAAGCCGAGATGGCCTGTGAGAATGGCCTGAGCCCGCGTGTATCGCCCTTTGTGGATGTGCGTGACGCAGGCGCATTGCTGCAACGGGCGGGCTTTGCCCGGCCGGTTGCAGATGTCGATACGATCACGGTCAGCTATGCCGATCCGCTGGCGCTGATGCGCGAAATCCGGGGCATGGGAGAAAGCAATGTTCTGCATGCGCGCCGCCGCAATTTTCTGCGCCATGAAACACTGGCTGCGGCGGCAAAACTATATCATGAAAAATTCAGCGGCCCTGACGGGCGCATTCGGGCCACATTTCAGATTGTCACACTGACCGGCTGGAATTGATCGCCGCAGAGCTTGCCGCAGTTCACAGCGCAGCAATGGCGTCCGCAACAAATATCAGCGAATCCGATACCTGGCCGCCCAGCGCATAGATCACCGCCATGATGACAAGTGCAATGCCGGCCGCAATCAAGCCATATTCGATCGCCGCAGCGCCGGAATTCTGTTGCAGAAAATCACGCATTTTTCGCATGCTCAGCATCCCTTCGTTCAAACCGGCGGGCAGGGGACAGCCAGTACAGGATAGATCGGCAGTGATTCTAGAACGGCAAGATTAATATTTTGTCAGCATTTCAGAAATTGCAGCAATGGACCCAATAATGGGATATCTGCGGGGGGCATGGGATATTCACAAATGCGTGAGGCTGGCGCCCAGGCCAGATTTTGACCCTCCCGCGCACGGCACGCCCCCTGCCAGCGCCTGCAGGCATAAAGCGGCATCAGCAGATGAAAATCGCCCTCTTGCGGCCCATAACTGTGGGAGGCAAAGCATAGCGGCGTCAGATCCTGCGCTGCCGCCTCAATGCCCAGCTCCTCATGCAGCTCACGTATCAGGCAGGCTTCGGGGGTCTCGCCCGGTTCGCATTTTCCGCCGGGAAACTCCCACAGGCCTGGCATGGATTTGCCGGGCGGGCGGCATGCCAGCAGGACACGATTTTCGCTGTCGATCAGCGCGCAGGCTATAACGAGAAGCAGGCGTTTCACGCCGTGCGCCATTGATAGCGGCGGATAATTCGCACGCCGCCGCGATGTGGAATATCTTCTTCCCAGCAATCCTGATACGCAAATCCGCATTTGGTCAGCACACGGATGGATGCGGTGTTTTCCTCAAACACCGCCGCATCGACCCGGCGGCAGTTTAGGCTTTGCCTGCTATATTCCAGCGTGGCTTGCAGCGCCTCGCTGGCATATCCCTGTCCCCAATGTTCCTGACCAAGCCAGTATCCGGCTTCCAGCGGCGCCACATCCAGCACCAGCCCGATCAGGCCGAGCAGCGCCAGATCCTCCTGCCGGACAAGGGCGAAAACAGATTCTCTGCCGGCATCCGCGGCCAGCATGGCGCGTTCAACGAAATGCCGCGCCTCGGCCATATTGAACGGAAAAGACAGGTTTACCGTCTGTTTCGCCACCTCCCAATTATCCGCCAGGGGCTGGATCAGGGCGGCATCGTCCGCTTGCAGGCGGCGAAGCCACAGCCGCTGCGTGCGCGTGATCACTTCCGGGTCGGCGTTCCTTTTCAAGACCGGTAATCCGCATTGATGTCGATATAGCCATGCGTCAGATCGCAGGTCCAGACCGTGGCCGACGCCTTGCCCACGCCGACATCCACCTCTATCGAAATTTCATCGCCCTTCATATGCGCGGTCACACCTGCTTCGGAATAGGCCGGATCGGCCATGCCCTTGCGCGCCACCGGCAGGCCGCCAATGCGCACCGCCAGCGCATCGCGGCTGGCGGCTTCGCCGGCCTTGCCGACCGCCATGACGATGCGGCCCCAATTGGCGTCTTCGCCCGCAATGGCGGTTTTCACCAGCGGCGAATTGGCGATCGACATGGCAATGCGTTTGGCCGCGCGCGCGGAGGCCGCGCCGCCCACACGGATGGTGATAAATTTGCGCGCGCCCTCGCCGTCACGCACCACCTGACGCGCCAGATCGCCCATCACCACATCCAGTTTCTGACGAAAATCGCGCAGACGCGGATCGCCCGCGCGGGTAATCGCGCCATGCCCCGCTTTGCCCGTCGCAAACAGCATCAGCGTATCACTGGTTGAGGTGTCGCCATCGACGGTGATCCTGTTGAAGCTGCACTCCGCCGCCTTGCGCAACAAGGCATGCAGCACATCGCCAGGGATCGCCGCATCCGTCGCCACATAGGCCAGCATCGTTGCCATATCCGGTGCAATCATGCCCGAACCTTTGGCGATGCCATTAATGCGCACTTCGATGCCGTCTATTCTGGCGCTTGCGCTTGCGCCTTTGGCAAATGTGTCGGTGGTGCGAATGGCTCCCGCGCCCGCTTTCCAGCCATCCGCCTGCAACCCCGCAGCAAGACCGGGCAAAAGCCGCGTGATCTTGCCTGCGTCCAGCGGCACCCCGATCACTCCGGTGGAGCCAATCATCACCTGGCCCCTGGTGCAGCCAAGCTGGGCAGCCGTGCTGGCCGCACAGTCCAGCACGGCCATATCTCCCTTTTTACCGGTAAAGGCGTTGGCATTACCGGCATTGACCAGCAGGGCGCGCGCAGGCCCCCAGCCCTGTTTCAGCTGCTTGCGGCACCAGTCCACCGGGGCTGACGGGGCCCTCGATGTCGTGAACAGCCCGGCCACCTGTGTTCCCTTGTCAAACGCCATCAGCAGCAGATCATCACGCCCTTGATAGCGCATCCCGCTGGCCCCGGCCGCCAGGCGCACCCCTGAGACAGGAGGCAAATCCGGAAATTTTTTTGGGGCAAGTGGCGATAGGGCTGATTTGGCGGACATTTAGGTAACTCCTGCAAATACCAAATGTCATAGTAAGTCCTTATAAAGAATGGCTCAATATAGAATCGGGGCGGGGCATGCGAAGATTGCGCCAGCCGTGCTTAACATTGACAGGGCAGGCCGTGAACCTTATGTCTCAGCTCTGCCGATTGACAGGCGAAAAGGATTTTTCAGGCTATGCTGGGACTAAGCGCACTGGCGCACCGGATTTTTGGTTCGCCCTCCGACCGTAAGTTAAAAAAGCTGCATCCCATTGTGGCCGAGATCAATGCGCTGGAGCCGGAAGTTGCGGCCCTGGACGATGACGCCTTGCGCGCCCGCACGCAGATGTTCCGCGAACAGCTTGCCAATGGCGCCAGCGAGGACGATCTGCTGCCTGCCGCCTTTGCCACCGTGCGCGAGGCTGCCAGACGCTGCCTGGGCCAGCGCCATTTCGATGTGCAATTGCTTGGCGGGCTTGTGCTGCATCAGGGCAAAATATCGGAAATGAAAACCGGCGAAGGCAAGACCCTGGTCGCCACCCTGGCCGCCTATCTGAGCGCGCTTTCCGGCAAGGGCGTGCATGTGGTCACGGTGAATGATTATCTGGCGCGGCGCGATTCGCAATGGATGGGGCAGATTTACCGTTTTCTGGGGCTGAGCGTCGGCTGTGTGGTGCCCGGCGTCAGCGATCCCGAACGCCGCCAGGCCTATGCCGCCGATATCACCTATGCCACCAATAATGAGCTAGGCTTTGATTATCTGCGCGACAATATGAAATACCGTCTCGAAGAAATGGTGCAGCGCGGCCATCATTTCGCCATCGTCGATGAGGTGGACAGTATTCTGATTGACGAGGCGCGCACGCCGCTGATTATTTCCGGCCCCCTGGATGATCAAAGCCAGCTTTATCAGGAAGCCGATCTGCTGATTCCAAAACTCAGCCCGGAACATTATGATCTCGACGAAAAAGCCCGCTCTGTAACCATCACCGAAGCAGGCAACGACTATCTTGAAGAATTGCTGTTGCAGGCAGGGCTGATGGAAGCGGGCACGAGCCTGTATGACATTGAGAATGTGCCGCTGGTGCATCATGTCAATCAGGCGCTGCGCGCGCATATTCTGTTTCAGCGCGACCGCGATTATATTGTGAAGAACGGCAAGGTTATCATCATTGATGAATTTACCGGCCGCATGATGGATGGGCGGCGCTATTCCGAGGGTCTGCATCAGGCCCTGGAAGCAAAGGAAAAAGTCAGGATAGAATCCGAAAACCAGACGCTGGCCTCGATCACTTTCCAGAATTATTTCCGCCTCTACGCCAAGCTGTCCGGCATGACCGGCACCGCATCGACAGAGGCCAACGAATTTGCCGATATTTACGGGCTGGAAGTGCTGGCCATTCCCACCCATATGCGTGTGCAGCGCAAAGATGAAGATGACGAGGTGTACCGCACGGCGGCGGAAAAATTCGACGCCATAATAGAGGAAATCGTGCATTGCAACGAAATTGGCCAGCCTGTGCTGGTCGGCACCACCAGTATTGAGAAATCCGAGCAGCTGGCGGCGCTGCTGAAAAAGAAAAAAATTACCCATAATGTGCTGAACGCCCGCTATCACGAGCAGGAAGCCCAGATCATCGCCCAGGCTGGCAGGCCAGGCGCCATAACCATCGCCACCAATATGGCGGGGCGGGGCACCGATATTCAATTGGGCGGCAATCTGGGCATGCGGATTGAAGAAGAAACTTCCGGCATTGCCGATGTGCAAGAGCGCGAGAAAAAAATCAGCGCCATTGAAGCCGAAATCGCTGGGGCGCGGGAAAAAGTTCTGGCGGCGGGCGGGCTGTATGTGATCGGCACGGAACGCCATGAAAGCCGGCGCATCGACAATCAGTTGCGCGGACGATCCGGGCGTCAGGGTGATCCGGGGCGCTCCAAATTCTTTTTGAGCCTGGAAGATGATCTGATGCGCATCTTCGGGTCGGAGCGTATGGACGGCATGCTGCAAAAGCTGGGTCTTCAACCGGGCGAGGCGATCATTCATCCCTGGATCAACCGCGCCGTTGCAAAAGCCCAGGAAAAAGTCGAGGCGCGCAATTTTGACATCCGTAAAAATCTGCTGAAATTTGACGATGTCATGAATGATCAGCGCAAGGTCATTTTCGAGCAGCGCATAGATATGATGCGTACGGAAGATTTATCCGATGAAATCGCCGGCATGCGCCAGCAGACCATTGATGATCTGGTCGCCCGGCATATTCCCGAAAAGGCCTATCCGGAACAATGGGATGTTGCGGGTCTGGCGGAGGATTGCGATAAATATCTGGGCCTGAACTTGCCGGTTGTGGAATGGGCCAGGGAAGAGGGTATCACCGAAGTGGAAATCCGGGAACGTATCCGCGACAATGCCGACCGTTTCATGGCGGGGCGCGCCGCGAATATCGGGCCGGATATGATGCGTCAGGTGGAAAAATCCGTACTGCTGCAACTGATTGATCAGCATTGGCGCGAACATCTGCTGCATCTGGAATATCTGCGTCAGGCCGTAGGCCTGCGCGGCTATGCCCAGCGCGACCCGCTGCGCGAATATCAATCCGAAGCTTTCGCCTTGTTTGAAACCATGCTGTCAAAGCTGCGCCAGGATGTCGGCATGCATCTGTCACGCATTCAGGTCTCCGGACAGCCCCCTTCCATGCCATCCGCGCCGCAGGTCATGCAAGCTGAACATATTGACCCGCTGACCGGCGAGAACGAAGCGTCCGATGCCGGCGTCTTCGGCAAGGTGTCGCGCAACGCACCATGCCCGTGCAATTCCGGCAAAAAGTTCAAACAATGCCACGGCCGGTTGAATTAGCGCGCGAAATCCGCGCCTTACTTGCGAACGGCGCAGTGTCGGGAATAGTTAACGAAAAAAACAGTTTGAGATGAACACTATCTTCATTCAAACTGTATCATAATATCAGGTACATCTGGGGGGAATTGGCCAAAGCCGGGAGGCCGGGCTATGGCCTGTTGCGCGTACTGCTGCGGAAGAACGCTGTATGCAGAACATTACAAGCAGAAACCCCAAAAAGGGTGATGCAACGGATATTCTGATATGTGGGCTGCGGGAAGTTTCCAGGATAATTCAGGAATGGTTTTGCCGCGGGCAATCCGGCCCTGGTTTTTTACTGATCGGCATGTCAGGCCGCTATATTTCCACTTATTGACCGGCCATCCGTTTCGCGCCGCCAGAAGCATGGCCTCGCGCGCCGCCATTATCGTTCTGCCGGCGCTATTCAGCACGCAAGCTTATTCCGGCTATATGGTGTCAAGCCCGGGATCCTATCTTGAACCTTCAGCATATTCCTTTGAAGATACCGGTGATTTTTTATTTTTCATATCATCCAGCATGGCGATTGATGCGCCCTCTGACACATCCGCGCCTTTGCTGCTGCTGCAATTCAGCCAGGCGGCCAGTCCGGATCAGTCCGCCATTGCGTTGCAGCCCGCCGCCGCCGCTGCGCAGGGCGCCATTGCGTCAGCAAATCCGGGCGTCACAGACGCGAACGGCGGATTGACCATTGAAATTGAACGCCATTCCAATAAAGCAGATGCAAAATCGGATAAGAACAGGGAAACAAAGACGGCATATGATCCGACCGCATATGTGGATCAATATGTATATACTGCTATCGGCGACTATGTGCAGCAAAGCGGCGTGGACATCGAACCCATGCACCGGTCCTATAATGCGGTTGCCACTTCCATTGAAAAGTTTGATCCATATATTCCCCAGCCATTAAAGCATCCTTCAGGCACAAAGCCGGAAAATGTCAGCATTCATATTTCCTCCTTTGAGTCCACATTGCCAGGCAGGATTTTTGCTTGGGTTATACATCCCGGCAATTTCACCAGCATAATTTTTGCACTCCTGTCCGGTTTTGCCGGTTTTGCCGCGTTTAATATTCTGCTGCGGATACTTGCCAGAAAGGCCAGGCGGCGCACGCATTAGGGGCGTTTGGTTTCAGCCTTATTTATCTGTTCATGGCCAGGGCCCGGTTGCATGCGCGCCAGCCGCACTTTATACCCGTTACCCAGGCCCAAATTGCCGTAGAGTGTCAGCATCGCGTTTTCCTTTCCGGGCCGCCTTCCGGCATCATAAAGACCATAGATCAAACCCATGACCAGCCATTCAGACGCCATCGCCGCGCGGCGGACTTTTGCAATTATCGCCCATCCAGACGCCGGCAAGACCACGCTGACGGAAAAGCTGCTGCTGTTCGGCGGCGCCATTCAGCAGGCGGGGGCAGTCAAGGCAAAGGGGGATCGCCGCCGCGCACGTTCCGACTGGATGAAAGTGGAACAGGAACGCGGCATTTCGGTGGCTTCCTCGGTGATGACGTTTGAGTATGAAGGCCGCACCTTTAATCTGCTGGACACTCCGGGTCATGAGGATTTTTCCGAGGACACCTATCGCACACTTTCCGCCGTGGACAGCGCCGTCATGGTGCTGGACGCTGCCAAGGGTATTGAAACCCAGACCCTGAAACTGTTTGAAGTGTGCCGGTTGCGCGATGTGCCGATCATCACTTTCATCAACAAGCTGGACCGAGAGGGGCGCGAGCCGTTCGATCTGCTGGACGAGATCGAACATGCGCTGGCGCTGACAGTGACGCCGGCAAGCTGGCCGATCGGCATGGGGCGTAATTTTCTCGGCTGCTATGATCTGTTGCATGACCGGCTGCTGCTGATGCGCCGGGGCGGGATGGATGATGAAGGCGAAGCCTGTAATGGCATTGATGATCCGCGGCTGGATGGCGTGCTGGGCGCTGCCGCCGCAACCAAGCTGCGCGAAGATATCGCCATGGTGCGCGGCCTGTGCCCGCCCTTTGACCCGAAATCCTTTCTGGAGGGGCATTTGACCCCGGTATTTTTCGGCAGTGCTGTGAATAATTTCGGGGTGCGCGAATTGCTGCGCGGGCTGGCGGCATACGCCCCGGCGCCATGTCCGCGCCCCGCGCTGGAGCGCATCGTGCAACCCGATGAGGCGGCGGTGACCGGCTTTGTGTTCAAAATCCAGGCGAATATGGATCCCAAGCATCGCGACCGCATTGCCTTTGTGCGGCTGTGTTCGGGGCATTTCAGGCGCGGGGCCAAGCTGAAACACAGCCGCTCAGGCAAGATCATTAATGTGCATAATCCGGTGCTGTTCCTGGCCCGCGAACGCGAACTGGCCGAAGAAGCCGTGGCGGGGGATATTATCGGCATTCCCAATCACGGCCAATTGCGCATTGGCGATGCGCTGAGTGAGGGGGAAGTGCTGCATTTTACCGGCATTCCCAGCTTTGCGCCGGAAATTCTGCGCCGCGTGCGCTCCGATGATCCGATGAAGGCCAAGCATCTGGCCCGCGCTTTGTTGCAACTGGCCGAAGAAGGCGCGGGCAGCGTGTTCAAACCGCTGCTGGGCGCGGACTGGATCGTGGGCGTGGTCGGCGTCCTGCAATTTGAGGTCTTGGCGGATCGTATCAGGACGGAGTACGCTATCGCTGTGCGCTTTGAAGATGCGCCCATTCATACCGCACGATGGGTTCAGGCGGACGATGCGCTGAGGCTAAAAAAATTTATTGAAGACAATCGCGCCGCAATAGCGGAAGATCATGATGGCAGCCCGGTTTTTCTGGCGCGCAATGCCTGGCATCTGGATCGCGCAATTGAGGACTGGCCCGGCATACGCTTTTTGAAAACGCGGGAACACACACCAGGTTGATTGAAACTATGAGCAAGAAAAAAACCGGTACTGTCAGTTTACAGGAATGGAAAACGCGGCTGCTGACCTTACGCGCGGATATTGAGGCCCTGCTGGCGGCGCATGAGGAACCGCGCGCACAGCCGGAAAGCGATCAGGAGGTGGGCGACCGCGCCGCGCGCGCCGAAGCGGTGCTGGACCATGAAATGGCGGCCGAAACCACGCGCCGCCGCCATACCGAACTGCACCGCATTGATGCCGCGCTGAAACGCCTGGAAGATGGTGCGTTCGGCGATTGTGTCACCTGCGGGCATCCGATCAGCCCGGAACGCCTGGCGCTCGATCCCGCCACCCCGTTCTGTATCAGCCATGCGAAATAGGGCCGTCTCTGGACAGGTCATTTGACCCGCCACGCCCGGCAATAGTTGCCGCTCTTGCCGGGATCCGGCTGCGCTTTATGGTTAACCAATTGATTTTGTTCCATTCATGCTTGGCCTGACAATTGCGTGAACACGCGCATGTCGATTGATCCGAACAGTCCCGTCACGCCGGCATCCTATACCGGGCGTTATTATGGCTTGCCCTTGCGCGGACGTCTGACGCCTTATGAGGGTGGGGCGTTTAATTCCGCGTCCGGTGCCGTGCGGGATGGCGGCGCCCAGACTGCCGCTGCCGAAAACACGGCGGAGACGGCTGATCAGAAAAACGGTTTTTCATTTGCCGGTTTTCTGGACCTGATCAATCCGCTTCAGCATATTCCAGTGATTTCCAGCCTGTACCGGCGTATCACCGGTGATGAGCTGTCTCCGGTGGGACGGGTTGCCGGCGGCACCCTGTTTTTCGGACCCATTGGTTTAGCCTCAGGCCTGATCAATGCTGCGCTGGAAAAGCTCACCGGCAAGGATGCGGGCGATCATGTCATGACCGCGTTGCTGGGCGAAAAAGACAAGGCCTCCCCGGCGGCCGATCCGGACACAGACCCGAATACTGCACTGGCCGCTGCGCCACAGGAACAGGGCGTTCGCGGTACGGTAAAAGTGATTCCCAAATCTGGTATCGCGCCCGCGCCGCTTGATGCCGCCACACTTGACGCGCTGTCCCGCACGATTGGGGCCCCGCAGCCCCTGGCTCATCTGGCGCTGCCGCAGACAGAGGCAAACAAAACCGCCAAACCCGGAAGATCACCGGAACAGCTGGCGGCGGCCACCAGCTATAATGACGCGCTGATCCGCATGCAGCAGGGAATCGAGATTTATCAGGCCAAGCGGCCCGTGCTCACGCCGGCTGAGGCGGATTAAACCGCGCCGGTCGTCTTGTCCGGCGCGGCTAGTTGCTGCCGCGTGCCTTCGATCCAGTTCTGCATGGCAGGCAGATTCCAGATCGCATCCATATAGCCGGCGCATACCGTATCGCACGCTACGCCATAGGTGCGAAAGCGGCTGACTACCGGCGCATACATGGCATCTGCGATGCTGAACGCGCCAAACAGAAACGGACCGCCGGCGCCATAACTGGTGCGGCTGTCACGCCAGATTTCCTGCACCCGCGCAACATTGGCGGCCACACCTTCCTGATCCATGCCCTGACCCGGACGGCTGCCCAGCAGGTCCATACTCATATGCGTACGCATGGGCAAAAAACCCGCATGCATTTCAGCGCTGACCGCCCGCGCCCGCGCGCGCGCAGTCCTTTCGGCGGGCCATAGCTGTTTTTCCGGAAACAGTTCCGCAAGATATTCTGCAATCGCCAGACTGTCCCAGATCACCAGCCCGTTATGCTTCAGCACCGGGACAAAACCGGAAGGGGAATGGCGCAGAATATTCTGTTTGCTATCAGACTGGCGCAACCGCACAGTTTCTTCCTCAAATGCGATCCCGGCCATATGTAACATCAGCCATGGCCGCAACGACCAGGACGAATAATTTTTATCCCCAAGAACCAAAGTAAATTCCGGCATGACATATCCATAAAATTGCCCTCACTGCTCCTGAGGGCGCACTAAGTTCGGCCGACGCTGCAATATACGAACCGGGAAGGATCGCCGCAAAGTATTTTGCGCAATGGCAGTCCATTGTCTCTCCCGCCCTCACGCATAAAATATATGCAACCCGATCAACGCCCTGGGCTTCATGCTTTTCGCCCATACCGGTTCGATATCATGGCGGTGATAATGCGTCGCCCCGCCGGTGGGGTCCTTGACCAGCCCGCCCCATACTTCGCACGCCACCGCAAAGGCGCGGCAAAAAGCCGTATCCTCAAATCCCGCCCGCAACAATTTGCCGCGATTGGCGTCCTCCACATTCCAGGCCGAGAATTGCCGGGGCGCGCGGCACGCGCTCACCAGCGTGCCGTCGCCATAGAGCGGATGCGCGCGCTTTTGTTTGGCGGTAAAGGCCTGCGCCGCCAGCACCCGGTTGCGCATCACCCATGCGACTGCGATCTGACCCTCCTCGCTTTCGCCGCGCGCCTCGCCCCAGATCGTGCGCGCGAAACATTCCAAATCGGGCAAGCCAGCATTGTTTATGTTTTGTTCGCTCATGTTGCAGCCGCCAATGTCATGTAATGGATTGCCACCCGGATTACGCCGCCGGTGAAATTTCCGCCCACTGCGCTAAAACGGATCGGCGTATTGGCATAAAAGGCCGTAGGCCCAGTGACGCCGATATTACTGCTGCCCGCGGCAATGCCAAGGCTGCCGCCATATTTATTGGCCTCGCCAACAATGCCGCAATTGTACGAAGTCGCGCCGGTGATGGCGGTGACCACCCGCACCGTCACCCCATGCACAATCGCCCGGTCGGGAATAACAATCGCCGTGTCCGATGTTGCCGCCAGCGCCAGCGTATGCGTCTCCTGCAAAATCCGGAACATGGTGCGCGCGCCCAGCGGCGCCTTCGCCACATCGCTTTCGCGCGCCTTGAAGGTGTGCGTCCACGCGCCCGCCTCATAAAATACCGGCAGTGCTTCATCCAGCACCCAGGCCATCCAGCCATTACGCGGTGTACGGAATATCCACGCCCCGCCCTGCCAGCTGGCGATTTTCCCTGCCTGCCCGGCCCATGCGCCGCTGGGTGACGCCGCCACCAGATAACGGTCGCCCTCCACGGGGCTCACCGGCGGCGCCGCCAGATCCCGGTCCAGCACTGCCAGTTGCACCACTGTGTCCAGCCCGCCCAGCGCCTCATTCACCGTCACATGTTTTTGCGATTGCGCCGCCTCCAGATAGGGCAGCGCAAGATTTGCCGAATTAGGCATTGCGTGTTTCCTCCTTCATTAAGTTATGTTCAAAACCGCCCGCGATGGCGCGCCGGATATAGTTTCCCGCCCGCGCGCCGGGCGTTATACTGGCGCGATGAATTACTGGTTCTGGCTATACATCGTACTTGTGCCCGCAATCGTGTTTTCGGCAAAGCCGCAAACGCCGCAATGGTGGCGCATAGCCAGACTGCCGCTGGCCATTGCGGCCTGTTATCTGCTCATCAATCTTGCAGTGGATTTGAAATGGGAGTTCAGAAATGCGGAAATAAACGCAATACCTAACCCTAGCCAGGAAGATTTATCCTGGGCGGCTGCGGACGGCGCAAATATTGTTTTTACCCTGCTACTGGGCTGGATTCCCGCAGCCACGTACACCGGCTGGTGGGAAATGGCATGGCGGCTTTTCTATCGCAAAAAACTGACCGGCAGAAAATTACGGTTGCGGTTTAGTTCAGGCCTTATCGGGTTTTCTCTGATTGTGAGTTTGCTTGCGTCATTAGATAGCATCTCGTTGGGTTATCCCAGAGGGATAAAGGTTTTTTTTCACCACATATTACCACCATGGCTGGATGTTTTTTACAGATGAGTCATCTGTAACCGCTTTTGCTGGAGTCTATGTCCACAACGGCGTTCAGTTCCGTGCTCCAGCTATCATAAATGCGGTACAAAGTTCCCCCATACTCCCCTTCCAAAGGCATGCCCGGTGGATACTTGCTGGGGTCGGACGTGCCTATATTGCGCTCCCTGTCGCTTAGCGGATCAGTGAATTCATCTTCGTAAAAATAATTTATTTTTACTTCAATCAGCAACGCATTGCCTTTCTTTCGAACCGATCCCGCATAATTCGTTATCACCTTGGAGCCGCCATGAATGGAGGATACGGTAGAAAAGTCATATGTGTTGCTGGAATCGCCGGTGAATTGTCCCGAACCTATGCTTCTCGCCTGTTGCAAGATTTGTCGCTCAAGCCGTTCGAACACCTGCTCCACCTTTCTCTGGCGCGCTCGATTAATGATATTTTGCAGATGGCCCACGTCGGACAAACGGATTTGCCGTCCCTCGCCCAAATAAAAATGCCACACAAATTCATACCATTCCCAGCGATGCAGCCCTTCATCAACAATGCTGGTCACGACTTGCTTAAGATACTCATCGACTCTTGGCACATACGGTTGCGCTATGCAGCGGCATCCATAATTCTCGCCTGGATGCCCGGTGGGCGGCTGATTGTCCCACGCAAACACTTTTCCGTTATTCGCCGCATGCGAGGCGCGCACTTTTCCATCGCCGCGAGTTAGCCATATATAATGCGTGGTGGGGCGATCTTGTGCCGCCGCCTTCAATGACAGCTCCCCCCGCTGCGCCGCCCGATTTAATGACCATTCAACCGGCGTGCCGCGCCGCAAATAATTGCTAAACGCCTTTTTTTAGGCCGGCGTCCGGCTGATCTCCATCTCATCCATTGAGAATTTCCTCCCGCGCGCTGCCGCGCCCAAAAATGGTGGAAATCTGATACACCGCGACAGACAGCGGCAATGCGGGCGCCGCACCGAAATCCGCGATCTGCTGCGCGGCGGTATAGACCACAGACGGCGCCGTCACTGCAAAAGTCCGCTTCACCATCGCGCCGCTTAAAATATCCACTTCGTATTTTTCAGAATCCTCCGCCAACGGTACTTCCGTTTGCTCCCAGCTGTCGCCGCCAATGCGCGTGCGCCGCACCCAGCTGATCGTCAGATCATCATTAACCGGATTACGCGCCACCCTGACCTGCGCCGGGCTTAAAGGGCGCAGCCCGATGCATTGCGCCGTCACCACCTGAGTCTGATAGGTGAAATCATCAATGCCGCGTGAGGCCGGGCCATAGCGCCAGTTAAGCGCCAGCCCGCGCTGTTCCGCGCTCAACCCCGTCTCGCGCACCGCGCCGTTCAGCAGCACAAACCGCGCCCCCGCCGCCACCGGATTGCCTATGGCGCGCTCAGTTCCCGCCTGGCCGCGCAACAGGCGCGACAATTTATATTTGTTGGGCGCCACCAGTTCCGCATTGGCGAACTGGAATATTTCCCACGCGCCGCTGGCATTGCGGATCGCCGCCGCATTGGCCCCGCCCAGCACGCTGAGATCATCGCGCGATTCAAGCTGTCCCTCATACAGCGTCACCCACAGCGCATTACCCATATCCCAGCGCCCGGTTGGTCCCGCATAAAATGCCGCATCGCTGTCTCCCATCACGGCAGGCGTCTCGATCATCTGATCCAGCGCATAGCCGCTTGTGGCCGGGCTTTTATACAGTGCAACAGCACCGGGCCAGGGGCTGGCATAGGCCGCCACCCGCAACACATGCCCCGGCTCCGCCCCGCTCAGCAGCGGCAGATCCAGAAATTCTACAATTGGCCGCCCAGCGCCTGTCACCGGCGGCAGGCCCGTAATCCGGTCCGGGCCGGCAAGCATGCGCACTTCACCGGCATCGGCTTGCACCGCCTCAACCGGCCGCGCCCCGCCATCGCTTATGCGCTCAAGCCGCAGCAGATGGCTGCTGTCTTTTCCCGTAAACGCAATCACATCGCCCGGATCAAGCGCCAGCGCGGATGGCGGCAGAACAAATTTGACGCGCTCGCGCCCGGTCCAGGCCTGTTGCAACAGCCGGTCGGCAATTTGCTGGCTGTTTGCCTGGCTCATCACAATCGGCAGATTCACCACCGACACCCGCGCGCTCGATCCTGTCAGTTTGCGGCTGTCCACGCTGGCCTGGCGGTAATCCGCTGCGCTGTCGATATATTGCAATTTCACCGCCAGGGGCAGCTCGCTCTCCTGCGCGCGGGTAATCAGATAATCACCCTTTCCCCCGGCCGGCGCCGCCACAATGTCTGTCTCGCCAAAACTGCGCACCGGCGCGCGCCCGTGATGCACGAATTTTAAAAGTCCCTCGCTTTCAACCGCATCAAAAAAATAGGCTTGCATCAGCGGCTGCAAGGCGTCACGCGCCGTCATGATGCGGTCAATGACAAAACCCTCGACAATGCCGGTCAGCTCTGCCGCATCAAACCGGGTAAATCCATATTCGAATAAAATCGTCTCCACCAGTTCACGTAATCCGCTGGCGCCGATACGTCCCGTGATCCAATGGCCCAGCCGCCAATTCTCCGCATCCGCCCACAGATCCCGGCGTCCTGGAAAGTCCGGCCAGGGCCGCGCGTCCCAGGTCCACACATAAATATTCGCCGGATCAACCATTGGCGCGCCATAGACGGTGCTGACCGGATTATTGCCCGCCACATAAGCCGGGTCGGCAGGATTCCAGAATTGATGCATCGCCTGCAAATAACGCCGCTGGATAAAATCATCCGGCGTCCTGCGGGAAAAATGCGGAGCAAAACTTTCGGATGATTTCGGATCAATAAATTTATTGGGCTCGTTAGTGCCTTTATCAACCGCCGGACAGCCGATTTCGGTAAACCAGACAGGTTTGCCTTGCGGGACCCAGGCCGTTGCTGAAACAGCTTGCACGCCGCCGGGGCGGTTGTAATGCGCCTGACCCCACCAGTTCCATAAATCCTTGTAACGAAACACCCACGGCTTGCCATAGGCCCCGTCAGTTATCGCTGTACGGACCTGGCTGGCGCGGTTGGCGGATGATGCGTAATACCAGTCATAACCTTCGCCGCCACGGATATTGCCGCGCAGATATGGAAGATCATAAATTGTATCCGCCCCTTGCGCGTCCAGATGCGCATCGCCATCACGCCAGTCACTCAAAGGCATGTACACATCAATGCCGACAAAATCTATATTGGCATCGGCCCATAATGGATCGAGATGAAAAAACACATCGCCGCTGCCATCTGCCGGCTGATGACCAAAATATTCCGACCAGTCGGCGGCATAGGATAATTTTACGGAAGGCAGCAGGCTTCTGACCGCGCCGGCAAGACTTTGCAATTGGGTGACAGCGGGATAGGTGCTGGCGCTGTCGCGCACCGTGGTAAGACCGATCAGTTCCGATCCGATGACAAATGCATCCACGCCGCCCGCAACGGCGCATAGATGCGCATAATGCAGTATCATACGGCGAAAGCCCCAATCCGCGGGCCCGCTATAGCTGACAGTGCTTCCCGAAACCGCGAAATTCCCGGCATTGGCAGCGCCGAAAAAGGCCGCAATCTGCGTTGCCGCCGCCGCCGTTTTATTTGGCGTGCCGGCCTGTCCCGGTGCGGGATGACAGGTAATGCGCCCGCGCCAGGGATAGACCGCCTGTCCGCTTGCCCCCCCATAGGGGTTGGGTAATGTGTTTCCCGCTTCAATATCCATCATGATAAAAGGATAGAACAGCACCTTGAATCCGCGCGCTTTCAGATCCTGAATGGCGCGCACCACGCTGGCGTCTGATGGTGTTCCGCCATAGGCGGGCCTGCCATAAACCTGGCTCACCACATAGGCCGAGGTGCGGTTGATCCCGTCCACCTGCCAGGAATCCGGCAGCGTGATCTTGCTGACATTTTCCACCCCGGGCCTGATCTGGCAATTGCCTGCGCGCAAATCCGTGCCAAACCATGACACGACCAGGGCAACGGTTTTGCAATTTGCGCAAGTTGCCTGCAACTGATCCAGCGCCAGATCCCAGTCGCTTATTCCCTGAAGATTATTCTGGTTTTCCGGGGCTGTTTTTCCCTTGCCCAGATCCTGCACCTGAATTTGAGGATCATAACCAAATTCCGTGGAACCCGGGATCATCGAGACCCCGCCAATCATGCTCTCGACATCGCTCAGCGCACGGAACACTTCAAAGGACAGCTGCGGCACACGATTGCCAAATTGCGCCAGCGGCAAATCCTCGAATACCACATAGGCCAGGCCGCGATAGGCCGGAACATTTCCCGCCCCCTCTATCGCCTCTATCAGCGGATCGGGCATCTGCACTTGCGTACCGTGATAAAGCCGGAAATTCACTTCGCTTAAATTCAGCTCCCGCCCATCCGCCCATACCCGGCCAATGCGGGTGATTTCACCCTCACATAAGGCCACGGCAAAGCGCGCATAATAGCTGTAGCTGGTGACCGTGCCGGATGCGCTGCGGCTGCCACCGCCCAGGCCCTTGCCGCCGCCGCCGCCCGCGGATTGCGCACTGGTGCCGGCCACTTCCTTGAATTTGGCGGCCCAGATCACCTGGCCCGCAATGCGCGCCCGCCCATAGACCCGCGCCACTGGCGCGCCTTCGGTAGAAGTCATCAGCCGCAATTCATCCAGCCTTGGGCCTTCCTGCCGGTTGCCGCCGCCGCCAAACAGCCTTTGGTCAATCAGGTTTCCCGCCACCGCAGCGCCCAAACCAAGTGCGGCCGATGCAAAAAATCCGAGCCCGGCATTCGCCGAAAAAGCCGTGGCGGCCGATGTCAGAACCAGTGTCGCCATAGGATTTACATCTCCAGTTCAGGAAAGCTGAAGGCATAGGCGATGCGCCGCGCCCAGGGCCCGATCGTCTCTTCGCGCACCGCGTGCCCGTTACAGGCATGAATGATCCAGCCAGGCCGGGATATAATGCCGGCATGCCGGGCAGGGGCGCCGCGCGCCATCCGGAACAGCAGCACATCTGCGGGCGCTGCTTGCGTGATCGGGATTTGCAGCAAATGCCGGCATGCGGCGTCGCGCATCAATTCCTGTTCATCCGCTGCCCAGTCCATGGCATAGGCTGGCGCCTGCTCGGGTTCGCTCCCATACAGATCGCGCCACACGCCGCGTATCAGCCCCAGGCAATCACTGCCCGCACCCCGGCAACTGGCCTGATGCTGATAAGGTGTCCCGATCCATGCGCGCGCCGTTGCAATAATCTGTTCGCGCTTCATGTTAATTGCGTCCCGTCATTGCCATCGCCGCTGCGCGGATGCGATTGAATCCAGTCATTTCCGGGCATCAGGTGAAACCCGCGAAAATTCACCGCATTGCTGAACTTTGTCTTGCAGGACGTGAACTGTTTGTCACATCCCGCCGTGATGCTGAATGTGTCCCCCGCCGTGATGATTTTCGGCATGGCCTGCCACAACTCCACCGTTACATCCGTGCCGTGCAGCACATGTTCTTTGACTTCCATGGATAATCCGGCATTGGCGCCTGTCAGCCACCGCACATGCCCGCGCGTAAACCAGCCATTGGCGTAAGCGGCCAGCCCGCTGGCGGTAAAATGGCGCCGGTTGTCCGCCGCCACCGGCAGGCTCAACACCGCGCCCGCACCCTTATATGCCGGCAGGTTCAGATCGACACCGCAGCGCACACTGCCCAGATCGGTATCGCAGCCATATTGATAAAGGCGTCCCTGCGGCTGATTCAGATGATGCGCCATCCCGCGCATCTCTGCGCGAAACGCAACCGGCCCCCGCGTCACCTCGCCCAGATTTCCGCTTGCTATGATAATCCGTTGACTGACATTCTGCCAGTTGACGCGGTAAATCGCAATTTCCGCATTGTCAAATTTTCCGGCCGCCAGATCAGCTTCATTCAGACTGACCGCGCTCAGCGCCCCCATGACTTCCAGATCATCCACATTCAGGCCCAGCGATGTTTCGATCACCCCGGCCTCAAACCCGCTCAGCGCGGAATAAACAACCCCGTCAATGGTCAAATCCCGGTCATGACTGGTAAACCCAAAAACCGCCCCGCCGGCCAGCGTCAGTTTCCAGCAATGGCACAGGCTGGTCGCGCCGCTATCCAGATGCGCCTGCAGGCCCTCAGCTAAGGTTTTCACCGGCGCACCTCCGTCAGCGGAATATTGGGAATCTGCCCGGCGCTGAACGCTGCCTGATTTATTTCCAGAAAATCCGTGTCAAACCGCACCGGCACATCAAAGGCATATCCCGCGCTGACGCTCACCCCCGCGCCAGGCGCCGTGGCGAAGCTGACAATTCCCGTGCTGGTGTCCACCGTGAACAGGCCGGACGCCTGCTCCACGCCGTTCAGCGCCACCCTGACACTTCCCGCCACCGGCTTGGTGATGCGCCGCTGATAGGATTGGCTGCCGCTGATATAGTTTTTATAAAGCTGAAAATTTGTAGCGCTTCCTGTGCCCGCGCCAATGATCTGATTGTTCGGATTGATGGCGCTGCCCGGCGGCGCGGATTGATAGTCACTGAAATCCTTGAACCGGAAGCCGTGCAATCTTCCCCCGCGCGCTTCAAAAAACGCGATCACCAGATGAATATCGCCAAGCGACCGCACGCCATAGCCGGCATTGTAACGCCGCCGTGAATCCGCCCAGGGGCTATTACGCTCCTCAAATCCGCTGGCCAGCGTCACTATTTCCGTGCGCCGTTCCGGCCCGCCGCTTGCGCCAAGGCTGATGCCGGTTGGAAATCGAATTTCATGAAATGCCACTGCCTGGCCTCCTGTTATAAATTGCGCGCGCCGCGTCCCGCCACGCGGGCAAGCATGGCCGCAATCTGCGCCTCTGACCGGCGTATCCCGTCTGCATCCGGCGTCGTCACATTGAAATTAATCGTAAGCGGGCGCGATCCGCCGCCATCCCCCGCGCGCACACCCAGCCTCCCGTCCGCCCCGCGCGTCAGCGGCATGACCGCCTCCGGCCCGGCTTCACCCATCAATCCGGTGGCCCCGCCCGCCAGCGGAAACAGGCTCGGCCCGCTCACCACCCCGCCGCGCGCCAGCGCAATCACGCGCCCCTCGGAAAATGCATTTCCATTGGCGTTGCGCATTGCATTGCCAAGCAGCCCCTTCAGGCCCTGTGTCAACGCCCCGCCAAAGGAATTTGCCGCCGAACGCAGCGTGCGCTGGCTTAATGACAGAATGACCGACTTAAAACTGTCGGACAGATCGCGTCCGCGCGTTGCCGCGCCCGAAAAGGCGCGCACCAATATGTCTCCGGCGTCGCGTCCGGCGCTGGCCAGGGCGCGCAGATCCTGATTATATTCGCGCGTGCGCAGCCGCAGCTCGCTCAATTTCTGCAATTGCTGATCCGTAGACGGAATTATTGCGCCCTCCGTTTGGCCGGTTTCATCGCTGATCGCCATTCTATATTCCTTGATCTGGAAACTGCGCGCATAGCGCATCAAATTCGCTGCGGTTTAACGCCTGCGGCATCGCTCCGCACCTCCCGCTGCCATAATATCCGTCCAGTGCCGCCTGTAATTCGCACGGGCTCATGCGCCAGAAATGATCCGGCGCCAGACGCAGCTGCCCGAAGGCCAGCCCCATCAGGCGCCGCCAGGGAAAGGGCTGTTCGCAGCCTCCTGCTTTTTGGGCCCCGGCCCATCCGCGTCAACCTCCACGCCAAAAGCCGCCTGCAATAAATTGATCACCAGCGTCAGATATCCGGGCACGCCGCCATCGGCCTGCATGCGGGCTACGGCCTCATCGCTGATATCGTTTCCCGCGCCGCGCAAACCCGCGCCAATGACATAAATCGCTTCGCGCGCCGTGATACGCCCGCTTTCGAAACGCTGCGCCAGGGCCAGAATATCCTCACCCTCCAGCTGCGCCTCCAGTTCCGCCAGCGCGCCAAGCGTCAGGCACAATGTATACGCCCTGCCGTCCAGTCTTGCCGTGATCTCACCGCGATGCCTGTTGGTCATGATCAGATCACCGTGAAACTGAGTATGCCGGCACTTTCCAGCGCCAGCGAATAGGTCACTTCGCCGTCATACTCACCGGAATATTCCAGCGCCGTAATCTGAAACGCACCCTGAATAATGCCGAAACTGGGTACAATCAGCTGCCAGTTGCGAATGCTGCCATTAAAGAAAATTCCACGCACGGTTTCATCCGCCGCATCATCGCGAAACACGCCTGTGCCGCTTAATGACGCGGATTTGACACCGCCGCCTTCCAGAATTTCGCGCCAGCCATTAACGCTGTCGGCATTGGTGATATCCACCGGACGCGCGTTCAGCGACAGGCTGCGATTGCGCAATCCCGCCACTGTCACAAATATTCCAGCGCCGGTACTGTCCGCTTTCAACAGCAGATCGCGTCCTTTTTGTGCGGCCATGCCCGCCTCCTTTGTTTTGGGTTGAAATCAAACCGGATGGGTGACGGCGCGGAACCGCACCAGCCCATGCCGCGATACGCCATCGGGATCGGGAAATTCATCGGCGAATACAAACCGCAGATCCACCAGATGATGCCCGCTCAGGCTAAGCGTCACGCCATTCAGCGCGCCTAGAACCGCCGCCATAATCTGTTTCATTTCCTTGCGCCCCTGATAACGCGACCAGATATGAATGCTCAGCGCATGGCTCTCGCCATTCAGATCGCCCGCGCCCCAGGCTGTTGCCGTGGTATCGCCAACCACCACATAGGGAAACGGCGCATTCTGCGGCACATGGTCATAGACCGTTTCGGCCAGAATTAAATCCAGGCGCGCAAAGATCGCCTGTTGCAGTTCCCATCCTGCCGCAGTCATGGCATACCTCTCATGTCAGAATTTTTGAAAGTGATCGAAGCGCTTACCCGGCCACACCCTCTTCGCAGCGGCACTCAAGCCAGGCGCCGCGTTCATTCACATTTATGACGCTGCGGATATTCAGCACGCGCGCCCCAAATAAAAACCGCTCCGCCGGGGTGACATCTGCGCGATGGCGCAGTTCAACCCGATATTCCTGTACAGGTTGCAGCCGCATGGCCTGAACATTCTCACCACCCTGAAGCGGTGTCACCTTTGCCCATAGCTGCGCGACATCGCTCCAGATCAGCGTGCTGCCCCCGCCAGTGTCCGCCACGTCACTGCGCCGTTGCAGGGTCACGCGCTGCCGCAAACCGCCAATCATCTCACAACCTCATAATTCTGTAGGGCGCCAGCAGGGCTTGCACCCCCATTGGCAATATTGGCGATGCCGGGCTGCTTTGCAGAACTTCCCGGTTTTCAAAATAATGCGCCATCAGCATCAGCACCGCCTGGCGCAGCGGTGCGGGCACATCGCCTGGCGCCGGGCCATAGCCGCAGGTGAAATCAATCTGTAATCCGCTGGCGGCGCGTTGCGGCGAAGGCGCGCTGGCGGCATTGCGCAATACCAGCCGGCCCGGCGCACTCGCGCTATCCACAAAATAATTGGCGGCTGGCCAGCTTAGCCCCTGATCGGCATCGTTAAACAGCGTCACCGCCGTTACCGAAATCAGCGGCGCCTTAGGCAGTTCGATATATCGCGCCTTGCCCGCTGAAATTGGGCCTGCACGCACCCCATCCCACCAGTCCTGTGACACAGCGCCGGGCCAGCCATCCAGCATCCAGCGCCAGCCCTGACTGATCAGGGACCGCCCGGTCCAGTTTTCCACCATATGCCTGGCGCTGCGCAAATGCCCGTGCAGCAGGGACAGCTCCTCATCGCTGCCGATGCGCGCATGCGCCAGCGCCTCTGCTTCGCTGACCGGTTCAACTCCCGGCGCGCTCAGCAAACTCAACCGTTCACGGATCATTATCTCTGCTCCACTCTGACGGTGATGGAACGCTCGTCGGTGCGCCCCTGCGATGTCGTGATGCGGTTTGTAAGCTGGTAAATCTGACCTGCCGTTCCGCCTGATACGGTAATGCTGGCTGTGCTGGCGGTATAACTGGCCGAACTTTGCGTCATATCGGCCGGAAAAATCGTCCAGATGCTGCTGCTCAGCGTTTCCCCGTTTTGCAGATAACCGCCGCCCCAATTGATGGTGTAATCCAGTATGGCGCCGGGATCCTTGACATAGACCTGCATATCCGCACTCCTTATGTTGGATCGGCGATTTCAAGATCAAACGCATTCACCGTCATGCTGTTTCCCGCTGTCACCGCCTGTGACGCGCTCAGGCTTGTCACCGCCAGCAGAACGCTCGCGGTATCATCCACCAGCGCCACATGATCGGCTGTGCCGGTGACATCCACCGTAATGCCGGTCTGCTGATTGACCGTCAGCTTGCGCCCGGACACATCGCCATTGACCGGGCCGGTAAAATTCGCCGATGTAATTGCGCGCTGCCCGCAGCGCTTGCCGCTGGGCGAATTGGTGTTGGCCTCGGCGTAACTTACGGGCGCGCCAATGCACACCACCAATTTATCCGCCGTTGTCTTGATATGATTCAGTGCCGCATCCAGCACAACGTCATCGACTGTCTTGGCCATTCTCTACTCCTTGATGATATTGCTTCTGTTGCCCGCGCCTATCGGGGCAATCCTTTGATTGCCGGTTATGCTGCCGGTGCGCGGCTGCGCGGCGATGGCGCCGGTTCTGAACCCAGGTGCATTTTGCGATTGTGACCCTGGCATTGCGGCGTCAAATGGAAATGCAAAATTCATTTCAAGCGGTGAAAACTGATGCGTCTGCACAAGCGCCGCGCCCTCAAGGCTTGCAGCCAGAAAAATCCGGGACGGGTTTAGCGCCGCAGACCCATTCAGGGCCGGGGTTTCAAAACCTGTGGCCAGCAGCGCATCCTGAACGTTCAGACTATGCGCCTGCAAAAGTACCGGCTGCGCCAGCGAAATGCCGTCCAGAACATCGCTTGGATTAAGCGTGACGTTCCCGCCGGCCGGCGTCCACACGCCGCGCCATTCCGCCCGCGGCCGGAACATACAGAACGGATCGCGCGCCAGCATCCGCATTTCCGCATCTGTCAGCGCCCGGTTCCATCCGGCGGTAAAAACTATTGTTGTCGCAGTATTGATTCTGTTCGCGGTTGATTCTGCGCGGCTGCCAAGGGCGAAACCGGATGTTGCATCCCAGATATCCTGGCCCACACCCGCACCGGTTGCCCTTCTTGCGCCATCTATCCAGACCTCCCGGGCAGTCCCCCGGCGGGCGGCGAACAAATGAAACTTTCCATCAATCGCGCCGGCTACCGCCAGCCCTGTCCCCGTAACCCAGAATTCGAAAGAACCCGAAGACGCAGCAGCGCCGCTGGCGTTGAAAAAAAAGTCGGTTCGCGGATTGCCTCCTGTTACAGCTTGCGCAACACCAATTGTCACTGCGGCTTCGGCTGGCGGGTTTGCCAATTGGACAAGTGTAAAATCGCCTGTCCCTGCGCCATCTGATGTTGTTATGGGCGCAAAATTATCCTGAAATAAAAGATTGGAAGCACCCGAAATACCAGCGCCCGCCCCGTATGGCGTGCCGCGCCATTGCAGGGTTGACCCCGCAACCAGATTTGCGCCAGCCAATGGCTGCGCATGCGGCCCCAGCAGCGCGCCTTTACCCGCGTCCGGCCATAATGGCGCGATGAAAGCCAGCCCATTCCAAAGTCTGCGCGCATTGGGCGCAATCAGCGCGGGCGAAACGTTCCAGCGTGGCGGTTTTTCTTGCATCTGATGTGCGGGCCTTTACCGGGGAACAGGGGACAGGCGCGGGACGCCTGTTTTAATAATACCGATCAGCTCACGGATGGTTTCTTGCCGCTCTTTGGTAAGCGCTTGTTTCAGTTCAGCCTGGATCTGCTGTCCGGAAAATGCGGTTGCGCCCTGCGCCTCATAACTGAATTCAAGCCCGCCCGGGGTCTTCCCGGAAAGCCTTACAGAATCATTCTCCTTGCCGCCGCACAATGCCGCTTCAACCTGTCCGCTATGCGCATCATAGGCCAGGGACGCCGCATTGGTCCCCGCGCAACCGGACACCGGGCCCGGATTGGCTGTGCCACAGGCCGCGCACACAAGACAAATCACGCAAAACAAATGCGATAAATTTAATCCTGAACTATTCATGCCAGTTCTCCTTTACGCGCCGGATCCGGCATCACGCATTCACCCCATCCAGCATATAGGCCCCGCCCATCGTGTAGGTGTTGGTGGCGCCGGTGCTCAATCCGCCAATGCGGAATTTGCGCACGCCAAGCACGGTGAAGGAGAAATATTCCGCATTGATGGTGGCGGGCCTGATCGTGAATTGCATGAATGGAAAAACATCCCAGACCTCACTGGCCGTATCCAGGGTCGTGTAAACTGACACCTGCAAACTGTCCGTCACCGCCGAGGCATGTTCATTATCCAGCTTTAATTGCACATGGCACAGCTCGCGCGGGTTAAGCGACACCGCCGCCAGATATTTCTCGGCCGTGTTGTTGATCAACGTCTGATCCGTAAAACTTTGTTTCGTTCCCCAGGCCATGCTGCTTCCTCACTTGGATATTCTCAAAAAAAAGGGCGGAATTTTCATTCCGCCCCCGGCAGTCATCTATAGAAACTGATTTTACGACACGCCGAATTTCAGCAGCTTGATCGCCTCGAAATTCTGCACGCCGCCGCCCACCCGCTTGGTGGTGTAAAACAGCACATAAGGTTTGGCCGTGTACGGATCACGCAGCACCCGGATGCCCAGCCTGTCCACGATCAGATAGCCGCGTTTGAAATCGCCAAACGCAATACTGAAACTATTGGCGGCAAGGCTTGGCATATCTTCTGATTCCGTTACCGGATAGCCCATCAGGGTTGAAGGCTGTCCCGCCACAACGGATGGCTGCCACAGATACATGCCGTTGGCATCCTTGAACTTGCGGATATCGGCCTGCACATTGCGGTTCAGCACCCAGTTGGCGTTCGACCGGTAGCCCTGTTTCAGCGTGTAGATCAGATTGACCAGCACATCGCTCGGATTGCTGGCGGCAAAGGCCCCCGCAACGCCCGTCGCCAGATAGCCGATATTGCCCCATGTCCAGGACGCATTCGCCACATTGGTGTAAGACAAAAACCCCTTGGGCTTGTTCACGCCATCGCCGCTGACAAAGGCCAGACTTTCCTGCTCGGCAAAAATGATCTGCACTTCATCCGCCAGCCAGGCTTCGGTATCCACCGCCGTGTCATCCAGAATGGTCTGCGTTGCTGACGGCATCGCATAAATTTCCATTGCCGGAAAACTCAGCTCCACCAGCGTAGGCGTGGTGGTTTGCGGCCGTGCCGCGGTTTCCCCCACCCAGCCGGTGCTGGCGCTTGTTGTGGCAAACGGCTTTTTATACACATTGCCGCTGATCTTCTGCACTGTGGCAATGGAACGGATGGGTGACGCCACCGACAGCAGCCGGTCAATCTGACGTTCGGTTTCCGGGGTCACCAGAAATCCGCCATCCGCGCTTACGCCCGCCGACAGCGCCTTGCCTTCCAGCGCCAGCAGTCCCGCCTCATCGCCCCGGCGCATATAACGCTCAAAGCTGGCCTTATGCTCCCGGTCATACGCGCCGCGCGGCGCGCCATCCGCCGCAAAATCCGGCCGTGCACTGGCCAGCAGCATTTCATCCATGCGCCGCTTATGCTCATCCAGCTCGCGGCTCAGCCGCTCACCCTGTTCGCGGGTCAGCACATCTTCGCCCAGCCTGGTTTTGATCTCGGCGATGCTCTGGTCATTATTGCTCTTGAACGCCTCAAAGGTGCGTTTGAATTGGCCGAACTCGGCCTTCACTTCCCGTGTAACAGCGATTTCATCTGTGTTCTGGTTCATGTCTTTCCTCACTTGTCCCCTGCAGCCTTGCTTGCCAGGCCGAAGCCTTCTGGCGAAGGATGGGCATAAGGGAATGGTTGCATTTTAAGGGTTGCCTGCCTTATGGCATGGGCAAGGTCTCGTAACTCCTGATCGGCGTCCCGCCGATCCCGGCTTGATTGAAAACCATGCGCGGCAATGCGCTTGGCCTCGCTCCGGCTGTAGCCTCCTGCCTCCCGCAGGAAATTTTCAAAATCACGCATGGTGAATATATTTTTCACGCCGGCTACACGCGCTGCGTCATTCATTGGAAATGTCACCACGGAAATTTCCCATAAATCAATTTCCAGCAGTGTGCGGATGCCGGTGCTTTCATCCGTCCGCGCGCGCACGGTTTGAAAACCAATGGACAGCCCGTCAATGGCGCCCGCGCGCAACAGCGACAGCACCTCCCGCCCGCGCGCCACATCCCCCAGAATGCGCCCGCGCACCAGCAGCCCGCGCGCATCTTCCACAATTTTCTCCCACACCCCGATCGGCTCATTGGGATCATGCTGCCACAGCATGCGCACCTGATCCGCCGCCCGCAGCGCCAGCGAGTTTTTAAATGCCCCCGGCGCAACAGTGTCGCCCCCGGTATCGGCGTTACCAAACACGCTGGCATAGCCCTCGATCACCCCATCCTCGCCAACAGCGCGCATATCCGCCTGGGCCAGTTTGATTTCCAATTGATCTGCGTGCATGTTTTCTCCAGCCATAAAAAAAAGCGCCCCGAAAGGCGCACCATAAATTCTCTTCTCCCTCCCCCTCTGCGGGGCAGGGCCGGGGCGGGGGGTCCACCTCAATCAAATTACATCTCACAAACCCAGCACCGCCTTGGCTATCACGCCGCGCTGAATCTCATTAGTCCCGCCATACAAAGACGCGGCCCGCCCGAACAGATAGCCGCACGCCGCATCCCCGAACTGCGCGCCATAATAACCCGCCGCCTCCAGCGCCAGCTCCTGCAAGCCCTGCTGCACTTCGCTGCCATATATTTTCAGCATTGACGTTTCCGCGCCCGCTGGACGCCCCGCCTCCAGATCGCTCAACCCTCGCAGTTCGGTAAATTCAAGCCCCTTCAGCTTGATCGCAATCCCGGTCAGTTTGCGCTGGAACGCCGCATCCTCGATCAGCGCCCCGCCGCCCGCAACCGGTATGGACACCAGCGCGCGCAACCGTTGCAACGCCAGCCGCGACGCCGTCACGCCCGCAATTGCCGTACGTTCATGCAGCAGCAGAAATTTGGCATAGGTCCAGCCCATGCCTTCTTCGCCAATAAGGTTTTCCGCCGGCACCCGCACATCGGTATAGAATGTCTCGTTCAGATGATGCGCGCCATCTATTGAAATTACCGGCCGCACTTCTATGCCCGGCGTCTTCAGATCCATCAGCAGAAACGAAATCCCCTCCTGCGGCTTCGTGCCGCCGCCTGTGCGCACCAGGCAAAAAATCCAGTCCGACATATGCGCAAAACTGGTCCAGGCCTTTTGCCCATTGACGATATAAAAGCCGCCATCGCGCACCGCAGACATTTTGACTGCCGCCAGGTCCGATCCCGCCCCCGGCTCGGAATAGCCCTGGCACCACCACACATCGCCCGACACTATTCCCGGCAGATGCCGCTGCCTTTGCGCCTCGGACCCGAAAGTGTAAATCACCGGCCCCACCATGGATGTCCCATAAGGCAGCGCGCGCGGCGCACCGGCAATATGCATTTCCTCATCAAAAATGAATTTCTGTGCCGCGCTCCACCCGGCGCCGCCATATTCCACCGGCCAGCCCGGCGCGCCCCAGCCTTGCTCAAACAGCACCCGCTGCCAGTATTTTATATGCGCCTTGTTGGAAGTAAACACAGCCCCGCTATGCTCCACCATTTCCGCTGGCAGCTTGCGCTTGATAAACGCACGCACCTCCGCGCGAAACGCCGCCGCTTCGGGTGATATGGACAGATGCATTGAAGACCCCCGGTTTCACAGTGCGATTTTGCAACAAATTATCACGCCCCGCCCCCTGACGCATGCCCTTAATCCCCTCCATCCGCTCAAGCCTGGCCTCGATGCGGGCCAGCGCTTCCAGAATATGGCGCAGTTTTTCTTCCTGGCGCGCCAGACGCTCCGCCATATCGCTCTGCGCGGCCGCAACGCTTTCCAGCCGCGTCACCCGCTCGCTCATGCCACCGGCCCAGATCAGCGCGGTGCCGATCTGCACGCCCAATATCAGAAACAGCATCACCGGCACGCGGCGGTCAATGCCCCAGCCGTTCTTTCCCATGCTCTCGATCGTGCTCATGTCACACCTGTATGTTTATGATTTGTTCCCAAAATTGGAAAGCCGGTCCCCATCCGCCAGCGGCGCATAACCGGCCGCTGCGCGCTTTTCATTGAGCGTTAGAAAATCCGCCTGCCGCACCCGTTCCCACAGGCTGTCGCGGTCCGCCGCCAGCGCCTCCACCTGATCGGCGTCATACCAAAGCCGCAGCCCCGTCCCGAAACGCGGCCCCAGCCACTGGTTCAGTGCCGCACAGGCTTTTCCCACTAACGGCAGAACCGTCTGCCGGTGAAACGCCAGATTGGCTTCGCGGTAATTGGCATAGGTATTATCCCCCTGAATGCCCAGCAGCATCGGCGGCACGCCAAACGCCAGCGCAATTTCACGCGCCGCCACATGTTTTGACTGAATGAAATCCATGTCTTTTGGATTGAACGACATTTCCTTCCAGTCCAGCCCGCCTTCCAGCAGCAAAGGCCGCCCCGCATTTGAGGCGCCCTGATAATTATCCGACAATTCCTGTTTCAGGCGCGCCACCTGATCCTGGCTCAAATTTGGGCTTCCATCCGTACCCTGATAAATCAGCGCGCCCGATGGCCGCGCCCCGTTATCCAGCAGCGCCTTGTTCCACCCGGCGGCCGCATTATGCAGATCAATGCCAAGCGCTGCCGCTTCAATGGGCGAAAATCCATAATGGTCATTACTGGGATGAAACAGCTTCATGTGCAAAATAGGCGCGCGCCCGCGCATGGCGTCCATTTCAAAACGCACCGATTTGCCGCCCGCTGAATATTCATACGCCGCCGGCCATCCCCGCGCGCCTGGAACCAGTTTCATCCGGTCCGGGCGCAGCGCATATAATTCACGCGGCGCGCCGCGCACTTCCACCGCTTCAAGATAGGCATTGCCCGAAATCTGCAAAAATCCGAACCAGGCTTCTTTCAGCTCCACCCCGCTTTGGAGCGGGTTGGGCCGCGCCAGCAAATCCAGCAGCGGATGGGTGTCCAGTTCCTGCTCCCGCCTTCCTGCGCCTTGATACAATATCCACGGCACGGCAGCCGCCGTTTCGCTGATCATCCGTACACAGCGATAGGCAATGGCGTTGCGGGCAAATCCTTCCTGCGCCAGATCGCCATATTGGCGCGGCGTCCACACGGGCGCGCCCTGCCCATGCAACGCAATAAGCGCGCCCGCCGCACTTTGCTTTTCACCAAGCTGCGGACGCAGGCCAAGCCTGCGTAATATGCTGAATGGATCCCTCACGCTCGCTCCTTTCAAATTCACTATAATCGCTGCACGCGCGGCTCGCCCGCTTCTCCGGTAAGCATCAGTTCAGTTAACGCCCACACCAGCGCATCCGCCCGGTCCGGGCTCCATCCGGTTGCAGCCCGGTTGAAACTCCGGGTGAATTCCGCCATCTCATCTTCCAGCAGCGGCAATGCCCCGACATGATGCACCCGGCCCTGTTCATACAGCGCAGATACCGGTTCCGCGCGCGCCGCCTTGCCCCGGCTGGCGCGCACAGACCGCACCGGCGCATTGGCGTCCACCTGCCGGATCACCGCTTCCACCATATCGCCGCCCTGATTGACCTCCGCCACGATCCGGTCCGCTGCAAAATCCCGGAACGCCGCAACGGCACGGCTGGCCCAGATATGCGGTGAAACTCCCTGTACGGAATAATCGGCCAGCACATAGCCATGCCCATTCCCGCCCAGTCCCGCAACAAGTATCCCGCAAGTGTCGCTATTGGCGGTGCTGGTTGCAGGCGGATCAACCGCCACCACAATGCGGATCAAATCCGCTGCCGCCGCCACCCGGCAGGCCTCGATCTGTCCCCGGCTCCACAGCGCGTCAGGATTATCTTCCAGCAGTTCCGCCAGCAATTCCTGGCGGCCCAGCCGCGTGCCTTCATACTGCGCCGTGATGCGTTCAAAAAATTGCGGCGCCAGATTGGCCGCATTGTCATAACTTGTTGCGCGCGACACCCGTATATTGGGATCGGCCAGCAGATCGCGCAGCAGGCGCACCGGACGCGGCGTTGTTGTAATCACCTGCCTGGGATCGGTGCCCAGCCGCAATCCGAATTGCAGCATGTCCCAGGTTTCGCGGCCATGCCGCCATTTGGTTAATTCATCCGCCCACGCCCCGTCAAATTGCGGGCCGCGCAACCCGTCCGGATCTTCGGCGGAAAATAATTGCGCCTGTGCGCCATTGGGCCAGATCACCCGGCGCTTTGATGCTTCATATTTTGGCCGCGCCCAGGGCGGCGAAATGGCCAGAATGCCGCTTTCGCCTTCCACCATGACATCACGCGCGGCGCTGATGGTTTCCCCAATCAGCGCCAGGCGCGCCCGCTGCCCGCGCGCCAGCGGCGTCCGGCCCATAACCGAGCTGCGCACCCATTCCGCACCTGCGCGCGTTTTGCCCGCACCGCGCCCCCCCAGTAAAAGCCAGCCTACCCATTTACCTTCCGGGGCCAGTTGATCCTCACGCGCCCAGAATGGCCACAGCCAGTTAATCTGCCTGCGGATGCTTGCCGGCAGCGCGTCAAGAATCTCATCCCTCTGCTTTTGCGGCAGCGAGGCGAGCCAGGCGGCGTTGTACTTCGTCCCAGCCATCTTCCGCCTCCGCTATCATTTCTGGCGCGCCTTGATCCTGTGCGGGCTTCGCGCCCTGCGTGGCGTCACGCTCCAGCACCGTCAGTTTCTCCAGCGCCCGCGCCAGCGATGTCAGAATATCCGCAGCGCCTTTTTTCTCTGTCGCGCTCATGCCAGGCTTTTCCGGATGATCCAGATGCTGCTCCAGCTCATCCGCCAGGCGGTTGACAATCCCCATCATCCGCCCCAGCGCGCGGCTGGCATTGATATTTTCCTGCGGTTTGGCGCGGCCTTTGCGTGACACGCTGACACTTGCGGGACGCGCTGGCGCCTTGGCGGCCTGTGCCGTAATCAGGGGTGATGGCCGCGCCCACCCGTCGCGTTTGGCCTTTGCATGAATCGTGATTGCCGCCAGCCCATGTTTGCGTGCAATCTCGGCCACCGGCACATCGCGCGTATGATAGTCCCGCGCGACAGAATCCCAGTCGATACTCCGCTGTGTCATTCCCGCTCCCTGTATAAATTGCGCTGCGTGCCGCCCATAAAAAAAGCGCCCTAAGACTGGGCGCTGTTTGTAATCCTGCTGCTGATCATCCCGTGCCGCCCGCCTGCACCAGAAGTGGCGGCGGACGCAATTTCGACCATGGATAAATTTATAACTTATATCGTTATGATTAGCAAGAAAAAAATTACGTATAATGTAAATTATTTTTTTTGTTCTTATTCAGGGGCGCGGAACGCATGGAATCTGGCTGCGCTTCAGCGGCCTGCTCCGGCCTGATGCCATAATGAACCGCCAGCAATGACAGTGCGATACCCAGCACCACCTTGCCCGACCGCACCGGCCAGCCCAATTGCTTTTCGGCCTCGGCCAGCCCGTTCAGATGACAACATACCTGCAACAACACACTGCCCAGATCGGGGCCCACCGCCTGTAACGCTTTCCATACCCGGTCCTTGGCGCCGATCATGGCGTCATTCATGTTGGCTGCGCCGCCATTGCCGCTGCGTCCTGCATGATTGACCGGCATGCCCCATAGGGCCGTCACCCTGGGGTCCAGATTAGCCAGCGTAAAATCCCGCCGCAACCGCTCGCCTGCTGTAAATTGATCAAGGCTTATCAGTGTCTTGCCTTGCCGGTCTTTATGGCGGAACAACCAGCTCAGCGGGCTTTCCGCATGATTGACCCGTACCATGACCGTGCCGCCCGTTTCTGACTTTATCTCGCCAATATCCAGATCTTGATGCTGGCTGCGAAAGGGCGAATCATTTGCTGCGGTACGGCGCAGCCTTGCACGCCCCAGCGGCGAAATCACCCATTGCAGGGCCTGGCCAGCCTGCGCCACAATCAGCTCCTCACGCGACAGATGCGTAAATATTTCCTGCGAAATACACAGAACCGGAGCAGCAAATTTGTTGCGCGCCACAAAAATTCCCAGCCCCCCATCCCCATCCTGGCGGCCATAGGCCTGGTGTTCCGCCAGCCGCCGCAACGCAGTTTCCAGCAAAGGAAATCTATCACTAATAGGTGCGTTAGACATATTACCCCCATACATTGCAGGTTTTTATTCCTTTTATAGGACTTTTTACTGAATTGCAAGTGAAAGCTATAACCTATAGAGTTAGTTAATGATTTAAATAATCTCATTTTACGTAAATTTCCGGTTAGCGAAATGACCCTGATGCACAATAAAATCCGCACTTTCCGCAAGCAGCGCGGCATGACCCTGGCGGCGCTGGGGGCAGCGATTGGTCTCACGCCGCAATCCGTTTCGCGTATTGAAAACGGCAAAATGCGCCTGTCCACGGACTGGATGGTGCGCATCGCCGGGGCTTTGAATGTCAGCCCGCTCGACCTGTTGGATGCCGGCGCTCCCGGCGGCGCGGAATTAATCGGCGAGGCTGGCGCCGACGGGGCCTGCACGGCGCTCACCCCGCAACTGTTCCGCATGGCCTTGCCAGGCCCGGGCCAGTTGGTATTACGCCTGGCGCAGGATTGCGGCCCCTATCGCGCGGGCGAATATCTGGTCTGTGCGCGCCTGGCGCAATATGAACTGGTATCGGCGCTGGGATGCGACTGCCTGGTGGAATTATCCGGGGGCGGACGATTTTTATGCCGTGTGGTGTCGCGCAGCGCCGGCGCACGCGCAACCGCAGTCTTCACTCTCGCCGCTCTGGCATCCGGCGGCTGGGTTCTGGAAAATCAGTCCTTGGCCTGGATCGCCGCCATCCGCATGCGCCTGCAATTTGTAAGCTGAGCTGGAACAATTGCATCCGGTCCGGCCAGGGGCTGGCCTACAGATACCAGTCATATTCCTGCGGCGAAATGGTCTGCATGAATTTTTCCAGCTCCCGGCGCTTGGCGTCCACATATAACGCCGTGTAATTTCCGGGAAAATAGCCAGGTAAAATCGTACCAGCCGACATGGCCTCCAGCGCGGCCCAGAAATTATGCGGCAGGTCCGGCGCTAACTGCGCCGCTGCATTTCCCGCCACCGGCGGCCCCGGATCCGCTTTGCTAACCAGGCCATGATGCATCCCCGCCAAAATCGCCGCGACCAGCAGATAGGGATTGGCCTCCGCGCCTGCCACGCGATGCTCGATGCGGCGGCCCGCATCCGGCCCCGGCGGCACACGGATGGCGGCTGACCGGTTGTTATAGCCCCAGCATGTGGACAGCGGCACGAATATATTCGGCCCAAAACGGCGAAAGGCGCCCAGATTAGGCGCGAAAATAGCCATGCTCTGCGCCATCGCCGCGCGCAACCCGCCAATGGCATGGCGCAGTTCGGCGCTGCCCGCGGCGCCATTGCCGGCAAAAATATTTTGACCCGCGGCATCCACAACACTGACATGCACATGAAAGCCGCTTCCGGCCTTGTCACTATAGGGCTTGGACATAAAACTGGCTTCCAGCCCGCGCGCCTGCGCCGCCGCCCGGACCAGCCGCCGCAACAGCGCTGCATCATCCGCCGCGCGCAGTGCATCTGCCCGGTGCTGCAAATTTATCTCAAACTGCCCTGGCCCGAACTCGGCGCTGGCCATGCTGGCGGGCACATTCTGCATGGCGCTCCATTTTTGCAGATCGGTCAGAAAATCCTGGTAATAATCCAGCTCCTCCAGCCCGTACACCTGATTATTGACATCGCGCCGGCCGGAACCGCTAAGCCGCGGCGGCTGCGGCGCGCCCTGTTCGCCGCGCACAGCGTCAATCAGATAAAATTCCAGTTCACACGCCACCACAGGGGTCAGGCCAAGATCCGCAAAACGCGCCACCACTGCCGCCAGAATATTGCGCGGATCGTAACATATTTCGCGCGTATCCGGCTCATAGAGTTGCATCAGCACCTGGCCAAGACCCGGCCCGGACCCCGCCTTCAGCCAGGGCGCGGGCGCAAGCGTACCGGCAATGGGAAAGCCGGTCGCATCCGGATCACCATCGCTGAAACCGCGCCCCAGCACGTCAAGCTGATCCCCCGTTACATCCAGCAGATAAAGGCTGGCTGGCAGGTTCATGCCCTGTGTATACAGCCCCGCCAGTTCCGAAACCGGCAGGCGCTTGCCCCGCGCCACTCCGGACATGTCAATAAAGATCGCATCCACATGGCGAATTTCGGGATGACGCCTGCAGAACGCCTCCGCCTCCTGCACACCGCCACCGTCAACCGGTCCGGCAGGCGCATTGCTCAGTTTGGACATAAATCACCAGAACAGCCTATATTCCCGCCAGGCCGCCGCCTCGCATTGCTATCCTTGCCCGCCATGAAAGTGAAGCAAAAGGGAAAGCCCGAGGCGAGAGGACAAGCCGCCAGCTAAGCAAGCTGATAAGGCCTAGCATCATCAAGCCAAATCATACAGGTGATAACACACTGTTAGCAACCGGCTTTCATGCCGCCCGCCGCCGCCGCGCGGCCAGCGCGGTCAAGGATGGCGGACAGGTAACTCAGAATTTTATAATCCTGTACCCGCCCTGCTCATTGCGTCAGGTCATAACCTGACCCCGATTTTCCTGACTGAATAGTTCGCGGCCTTGCGCCGATGAAAGCATCCTGTCAATGCCGCCGGAAATGTGGGAACGGCACGCCGCCGCAAGCGTTTTCCGGCAGGGAAAATCCGAAGCCGTCAGCAGGGGATGAAATTGCAGCCTTGCAGGCGCATCAGCCCGGCCAAGCACGGACCACAGATGCGGCAGCATCCGGGTTTCCCCGTACCAGGCCAGCGACGTATCGGCGCCGCCATTCACTGGATCGGGATAGGCGATAGAAACCGCCTGCACCCTGACTTCCGGCAGGCCATCGACTGCGGCCAGCAGGGATGATTTAAATGGCAACAATCTGCCGCCTTCGCCTGTCGTGCCTTCAGGGAACAGAATCACATTGCAGCCAGATGCCAGGCGCTCCCGGATCATCCGCACCTCCCGCTCTACCTGCACCGGTTGCCGGCTTACAAAGATGCATTGCCGCATACTGGCCAGCCGGCCAAGCAGCGGCCAATCCGCTACATCCGATTTGGCGACAAACACCGCATCCAGTTTCATACCCAGCACAATTATGTCCAGCCATGAAACATGATTGGCGACATACAGCACAGGAAAATCCTGCCTGTTACCTTTATCCACAGGATAGGCCTGACCCCTCGCCTGTAACTTCACACCGATAATATGACCCACGCAGCGAAACCACAGTCCGGCGACAAGCCGCTGAAAATCTGGGCTGCGGCCGAACTTGTAAAACGGCATAAGAAACAGGGTCGTAACCAGAAAGGCGCTAAAACGGCCAGTGGCGCGTAGCTTGGCGGCGACTGGCATTATGCCGCATCCCGGTAGCGTTTGGCATAGCCCGCGCTTAACGACAAGGGCATCACCATCACGCAAACATCAACCGTATTGAATATATTATCGACAACCGCACCGTCCCCAACCATGGCGCCGGCGCCAATATAGCCGCGAATCAGCGGCGGCATCTGGCGCAGCGCCTGGCGCCGGTCAATGGCGGTTTCACACCGGCGGCGCATTTCTACATACTGCCCGGGATGGGCGAATGGGCGCAGTTCCTCCGGCGCAAGATGGTGGTGGTGCAGAAAAGTCAGCGCCTCAGCGGCCGCTTCCGGATTGGTGCCTGGAAAGCTGGCGCAGCCGAACATCACTTCTATCTGGTGTGCAGCGATATAGTCGCCAAGGCCGCGCCACAGCATGTCCAGCACCGCACGATTGCGATATTCAGGATGCACGCAGGAACGGCTCAGTTCCAATATTTCGCCCGGCAGGGATTTTATGGAAGTCAGATCAAATTCCGACTCAGTATAAAAAATCTGCCCCTCCGCAAGCACGCTGCGGCGCGTCAGGCGATAGGTGCCGACGACATTGGCGGCGCCTTTTTCATTTTCATATGGTGATTCGTTGTCGATGACCAGAAGATGGTCGCAGATCCTGTCATAGCAGTCCGCATCCCGGCGCTCTTCAAGTTTCCATTGGTTTGGACGCGCCTGCATTTCTTCGTAAAAGACCTGATATCGCAGGCGCTGTGCGGCGCGAATTTCAGCTTCATTCTGCGCCAGGCGGACATCAAACCGGCATTTACTTTTTGTAACATGTTCAAGCATGCCATACCTCTTCTTCTCATGTGGAAGCCGGGTAAGCCTTGACGCTTGCATATGTAGTTTGTGTCACGAAGCGATGAATCCTTCATGACAACAGCCGCATTTGCCCGAAATCTCAGGCTTTTAGGCCATTTCAGGACGCATACGGAGGGTTTCGGGAAGGCTGCGGGGGGGTAAAACGGCCCCCCCCGCAGGCAAAAATTTGCTGTCCAAAGACATAATCCCCCCGCCTGGCGAATCACTTCCGGTCAGAAATGCACCAGACCGCCGCCCGCGCCGCCCTGAAGGACAGGCCAAAAACCGGCGGCGCGGCGGCTTTTGCAGTCAGGAATTTTACCATTCAGCAAGTCCTGAAAACGCTGTTTGACGCTTGCGATCAGCCAGACTGATGCGCCGGCAGGCTAAGCAATTCGCGCTGCAAATTCGCTGTGAAGGCGGGCTCCAGCTTCAGCGCGTCGCCAAGCGAAGCAAGGTATTTTTGCTCGGCCTCGCACTGGCTGCCGCAAACCAGCAGCGCCGCCAGATAAATCTGGGCGCCGTCCTGGGGCGTTGCGGCCCCGCGCGCAATCGCATGGACATCCTGCGTATTGGCAATCTCCTGCATCAGCAGCGCTTTCTCCTGCGCAGTGGCGCCAGACGCTTCCAGTTGCCCTATAATTTTCTGGCTCTCTGCCGCGTCCATATGCCCGTCGGCTTTGGCCGCGCCAATCATGGCGCGTATGACGGCCAGCGAAAGATCGGGGTTTGTCTGTCCCTGTTCAGGCGCCGGCAGCGCCGCCGCCGGGCCTTGCGCGCCGCCAAGCAGATCCGACAACAGACCCTTACCCTGTAGTGTCATATCCTGCGCCGAGTTCTTGACCGCATCCAGGATGTTGCCCGGCCCGCCCGCCGCCTTTTGCTGCTGATAATTGCCGAACGCCTTGTAAGCAAGTGTTCCCAGCAGCGCCAGCCCGCCAACCTTGACGATGGATTCAACCGTATTTTTGCGGCCGCCCAGAAGCGATGTGGCGACGCCGCCGGTCAAAAGGCCGGCCGCAAAATTTTTGGTGGCCATGCCGCCCAGCATTTTACCCACCAGGCTGTTTGAATCTATGTTGGCGAGCAGATTTTTAGGGTCCAGCATTTATGTCTCCTTTAAGTGATGACTGGTTGAAAAGATCAGACCGGGGCATGTGCCTTTCTGGTCTTGTAGAGAGAAACCACGATACCTGCCGCGATCAGCGCAAGCGTCACGCCGAGCGAAACGCTGGCGGGAAATTTTTCCCAGCCCATCGCGCCTGCGATAAAACTTTTTGATCCGATGAAAATCAGCACGCAGGCCAGCGCCTGCTTCAGATATTTAAAGCGGTGAATAATCACGGCCAGCGCAAAATACAGCGCCCGCAAACCGAGAATGGCGAATATATTGCTGGTGTAAACAATGTAAGGATCAAGCGTGATGCTGAAAATGGCGGGAACGCTGTCCACCGCAAAAATCAGATCCACAATCTCTATCATAATCAGCGCCACCATCAGCGGCGTCATATAGGTGGCGCGCTTGCCGGTATTGGGATCCGTCAAATGCACGGTGAATTTTTTTCCGTGCAATTCGTTGACCACACGCATATTGCGCTGCAGAAATTTAAGTATTGGATTGTCCGCGATATTGGGCATCGCATCTTCGATCCACAGCATCTTGATGCCGGTGAAGATCAGAAACGCCGCAAAAATATAGAGAACCCAGCTAAACTCCGACACCAGCGCCGCGCCCAGGCCGATCATGATCGCGCGCAGTACGATCACGCCAAGAATGCCCCAGAACAAGACGCGATGCTGGTATAGCGGCGGGATCGCCAAATAAGTGAAAATCAGCGAGATTACGAATATATTGTCTAGCGCCAGCGTTTTCTCGATAATGAAGCCGGTCAGATATTCCCTGCCGCTTTGCGCCCCAAGCTCAACCCAGACCCAGGCCCCGAATATCAGTGCGATGCAGATATAGAATGCGCTCATCCACAGGCTTTCGGATATGGAAATCTTGCGCTCCTTCCGGTGCAGTACCCCAAGGTCGAATGCCAGCAGCAGAATGACAATGCCCAAAAAAATAGCCCACATCCAAATGGGCTTTCCAATCACGGTCTCAGAAAAAAATTCCATATAAAATCATTCCTGCAATTGCCGCCAGAGCGGCGATCCGATCTGACAGCGCATGAACATTCCCTCATCCGCCGGATTGGCATTTATGATCAGAAACAGCTTCGCAATCCGAAATCCCGGCGCGCTCCCGAATTGAAGCAGCCGGTCGGTTACGAAGTGGTGATGAAAATCACAAAGTCAAGATCTGCCGCCGCTGGTTGCAGCAGGCATATTCAGTTTTCCTGTCGCCACACAGTCCGGCGGCATAACAGAACTTCATCAGACCGACACGGCTTTGTAACAGTCGCTAACTAGAAGTTAATTTGCGGTCATCGCGGAACCCCCCGGACTTAACGATAGTTGGAGATTGCTCAATGCGTCAGCTTATATATTCCACGGCACTCGTCTCTGTGCTTGCATTCTCGCCTGCATATGCGGGAACTTTTGATTCCTTTACCCCGTTGGCGGCATCGGTTGCCGCCAACGCGCTGCCGGAAGACAAGCCGTTTCAGCTTTCATCCCCGGATTTCAGGCAAAAAACCCTCAATGCCAATGATCTCGGGCCGCAAAATGGCAATGTCAAGCTCGGCGATAATTGGGACATGAACACGCTGAACGAAAACGGCGCACAGGCCGGCCGTTTCTTGTTTACCCCTTATGAAACCGGGTCCGCCGGGGTTCGCCGCCTCGATGTGCAGACCGGCTTTGCGGAAACCATTGTCGCCAACGGCACGCAGGGTTTTGTTGCCGGTGATGCCTCACGCTGGACGCCCTTCGGCACCTATTTGACGGCTGAAGAATCCTGGGGCGCCGGCAGCAGCAAGGGCCGTTTGTTCGAGGTGACCGATCCGCTGGCTCCGGCAGGGAGCACGGGATTTAACGCCCGCACGATTCTGCCGCGCGTCTCGCATGAAGGCCTCGCCTTCGATGCTGAAAACAATCTGTACTTCATTGATGAGTTCAACAGCGGCAGCATTTACAAATATGTGTCATCCACACCGGGTATTGGCGCTACATATTTTAATGCCGGCGAAACCTATGTCTTGAAGGCGGATTTAGCGGGCGCAGATGCCACCGGCGCTGCGAGCTGGGTCAAGATCACCAATGCAGATGGCACGGCAGTCAATGCCGCCGCCAATGTGGTGATAGATGGCGAAACCTATGTCGATGGCCGTGTGGCGGCCGATCTGGCCGGCGGCACCGCCTATAACCGGCCGGAAGATCTTGAGATCAAAACCGTGGGCGGGGAGCAAAAACTTTATTTTGCCGCCACGGCTTCCAGCACCGGCGGGGCTGGCGCTGTTTTCGCCATCGGCCTGACCAATGCAACCGATGCGAATATCACGCTTTTTGCTAACAGGAATACGAATAAAAAGGGAACCGCAAATGAGGTTGGCCTGGAATTCCTGAATCCGGACAATCTGGCGATTGATGGATTTGGCAATATTTACATCATCGAAGATCAGCCGGGCGGCGCGGCGGATATCTGGTTTGCCTTTGATATCGATTTTGATGGCGTAGCCGAATCATTGGGCCGTTGGGCGTCGCTCTCCACGCAGGGCGCGGAGCCGACCGGCCTCTATTTCGATCCGTTCCGTAGAAATGTCGCCTATGTCAATGTACAGCACGCCGATAGCGACATTGACCGCACGATAATGATTACGGTCATTCCCGAGCCTGTGACGATCAGCCTTCTGCTGGGCGGGCTGGGAATGCTGGGCGGTATGGTCAGCCGCCGCCGCGCCTAAGCGGCGCCGCCATTAAAATTCGCGCCCCGCATTCAAACTGCAATGCGGGGCCGTAATTTTTTACGTCCCGAAAACACGAAGTCAGGTCAAGGCCTGACTTCCTCTTTCCCGTGTTAACTGGGCGCAAATCCGCTTCCGGTGCCCGCTGCGGCGCTATTGTTCCGGCTGCTTGTTCTGCAATTCGTTCACCTGGGCGCGCAGCGTTTCAATTTCCTTTTGCAACCGCTGCACCTCATGCGCGTTCATCATCATCCAGTTTCCCTGCGCGCCGCCCGGGGCGGTTCCGTGCCATGTGCCGCGCATTGGCATCATTTTTCCATCCTGCATCATATCCCAGCAGGGATAGACGGGCGTGGCCGCGGGCGGTGTGGCATCAGGCTTTGCAGTATCGGCGGCGATGGCGGCGAGCAGAACCGGCAGCATCGCGCCAAGCACCAGAATTTTCAATAATGTGCGCATTTTCATATATCCCCGATTTTGATGATGCGTGAAATAGCACCCGCGCATTCGATCATCCCAACGTCACCCAGGCATTGACTTTGATCAAGTCAGCCGCTTCCGCTATGGTGAATATTACACGGCGAGAGGCACTTGCCTTTGTGTCAAAATGGATCGGCCGGTCATATGCGCGCCCTGCTGCTGGACAAGATTGTATCGCTGACAGAGAACACAAGCCCGCTGCGGCGCGTCAACTGGCCGGTGCCGGAACCCGCCGCGGACGAAGTGCTGATCCGTGTGCATGCCTGCGGCGTCTGTCATACGGAACTGGACGAAATTGAAGGACGCGCGCCGCCGCCGCGCCTGCCGGTCATTCCCGGCCACCAGGCGGTGGGGCGGATTGCCGCGCTGGGCAGCAAGGCTGCGGGGCTAAGAATCGGTGACCGGGTTGGCGTGGCGTGGATTTATTCGGCCTGCGGCGTGTGCGGCTATTGCAGGCGCGGGATGGAAAATCTGTGTGCGGAGTTCCAGGCGACCGGGCGCGATGCGCATGGGGGCTATGCGGAATATATGACGGCGCGGGCAGACTTCGTACATTTGCTGCCGGATGAATTCAGCGATGTGCAGGCGGCGCCATTGCTGTGCGCCGGGGCGGTGGGCTATCGCGCGCTGCGGCTGGCCGGCCTGACGGACGGGCAGGATCTGGGCTTTACCGGCTTTGGCGCCTCCGCCCATCTGGTGTTGCAGCTGGCGCGCCGCCAATATCCAAACAGCAGATTTTATGTTTTTGCCCGCAGCGTACAGGAACGCGCCTATGCCCGCGATCTCGGCGCGGTATGGGCGGGCGATATAACCGATACATGCCCCTGCTTGTTGCAGGCAATCATCGACACTACGCCCGCCTGGACGCCTGTCCTTATGGCGCTGAATAATCTGGCTCCCGGCGGGCGGCTGATCATCAACGCCATCCGCAAGGAAGAGGCTGACAAGGACGCCCTGCTGCGATTGAATTATGCGCAACATCTGTGGCGCGAAAAAGAAATCAAAAGCGTGGCCAATGTCACCCGCGATGATGTGCGCCAGTTTCTGCGCCTGGCGAAGGATGCGGGCATCCGCCCGGAAGTGGAGGAATATCCGCTTGCGGGCGCCAATCGCGCTTTGCTGGATATGAAACACAAACCTGCGCGCGGCGCGCGGGTGCTGCGCATGATCTGAAAATTCCCGTTTGGGGTGCGGCCTTACCCCCTTGCGGTCACCCGGCCGCTCAGGCGTTCCAGCACCCGGCTTGCTTCCGCCATGATGTCGCGCACGATTTCGCCGGCGGGTTTTACTTCGTGAATGAGCGCCGAACTTTGGCCTGCCGCCAGCGCGCCGATATCGGTTTTGCCATCGCGGCGGCCCGCCATATAGGGATCTATTCCCAGCCATTCGGTGACATTGCGGGTCTGGTGCGGGAAGGGTTTCAGCCTGGCCTGCATCTCCGGCGTTTCCCATGCGCGGGTGGTGTCGTTCTGGATCATGCGGCAGGGCTTGCCGGAAAAACATTTGGTGCGGATAGTGTCTTCATCGCCGATCTCGACAATACGGTTTTTGTAATTGTCATGGCCCCAGGCCTCCGGCGTGGCGATGAATCTGGTGCCCAGCCACACGCCGATGGCGCCCAGCGCCAGACTTGCCGTCAGCCCGCGCCCGTCCGCCAGCCCGCCTGCCGCCAGCACGGGAATATCAACCGCGTCAATCACGGATGGCAGCAGCGTCATGGTGCCGACGCTGCCGGTATGGCCGCCGCCATCATAACCCTGCGCGATTACCGCATCGACGCCGCTCGCCGCCAGCCGCACGGCGTTTTTGGTGCTGCCGGTCAGGCTCAGCACCTTCATGCCCGCAGCATGCGCCTCGGGAACAATGGGGCCGGGATTGCCCAGCCCGCTGACCAGCACCGGAACTTTTTCGTTGAACACCACCTCGATCAGCGCCTGGGTGTCGCTGCTGAACATTTGCGCGCTTTTGCCGCCCGCCGTCGCGAACAGCAGATCAACCGCAAAAGGCTTATCGGTCATGCTGCGCACAATGGCGATTTCCGCCGCCAGTTCCGCAGGCGTCATGGTGCCAGCACCTATACAGCCAAGCCCGCCCGCCGCAGACACCGCGCCCGCCAGCGGCCCGCGCGCCACAAAGCCCATGCCCGCTTGCAGGATAGGATAGTCAATGCCCAGCATTTCACATAATGGCGTTTTCAGTGCCGGATGATACATAATGCAACTCCCTTTAGTTTCTGTTGGCGCCTATAGGATCCGGATAGAGTCTGGCGCCATTCAGCCTATGCGGGCCAGGCCCGCCCGGCAAGGGTTTTGGCAGCAGGATTTTATTGCGGTGCGCTATTGTGCTGCCGGCCGTCCCACCAGGCGGTCATGTCAAAACCATATAGCGGCGCACGCGGCGGAAACCGCAGATGGGCGCGGTACGCCACATTATCCGTAGACTGATAATAAAGCGGTATGACATAGTGCCCGGCCATCAGTACCCGGTCCATGGCGCGCGCGGCGGGGATGAATTCCGCCTGTGTGCGCGCCGCCAGAACATGTTCAATCATGGCGTCCAGTGCCGGGCTCTCAATGCCGGGATAGTTGCGCGTGCCGGGTGTGCTTGCGGCCGCCGATCCCCAGTAATATTTCTGCTCATTGCCCGGCGACAGCGAGGCGTACCAGTCATTGATGATCATGTCGAAATCATAATTGCGCAGGCGTTCTTCATACTGGCTGGCGTCCACCGTGCGCACTGCCGCTTTAACGCCGATGCGCTGCAATGACCTGGCAAAGCTCAGCGCCAGCTTTTCCTCTTCCGGCCGCACCAGCAGAATTTCAAACTGCAATGGCGCACCTGTCTGCGCCTGCGCCATCTGCCCGTCTTTCAGTTCCCATCCCGCATCGCGCAACAATTCCAGCGCGCGTTTTGCGCCCGCGCGGTTACGTCCGGAACCATCGCTGACCGGGGGCGCATAGCCTTTATTCATGATGGCTTCGGGAACCGCGTCCGCATAGGGGGCCAGCAAGGCGCGTTCGCGTGCGCTGGCGGGAATATCTGCGGCGGCAAGCTGGCTATTGTCAAACAGGCTGCGGGTGCGCCGGTACGCGCCATAAAAAAAGCTGCGATTGACCCATTCAAAATCAAACATGAATGTTAATGCCTGGCGGACGCGCAAATCGTCAAAAGGCGCATGACGGGTGTTGAACACAAAACCCGCCAGCCCCGAGGGCCGCCCATGCCGGATGGCGCTTTTAAGGATCGCACCATCGCGCACCGCGTTAAAATCATAGGCGCGCGCCCAGCGGGCCGGATCTTTTTCTTCCCACAAATCTATCTGTCCGGCCTTGAACGCCTCAAAGGCGGTGTTTTCGTCGCGGTAAAAATCCACCCGGATAATATCAAAATTATGCTGCCCGCGATTGACCGGCAAATCCGCCGCCCAATAGTCCCGGTTGCGCACATAGCTGATGCTGCGGCCGGGCGAAACCTGCGCCACTTTATATGGGCCAGAGCCCAGCGGCGGGCGCAGGCTGGGGGCGCTGATATCCTGTCCTGTATAATGGGCCCTGGAGAGAATTGGCATCAGCCCGATGATCAACGGCATTTCCCGGTCGATAGTGGCGGGATCAAACTCAAAGCGCACCTGACCCAGTTCCGGCTGCGTGATGCGGATGATTTTTGCGTAATAGCTGCGATGGTTGGGGCGTCCTTTTTCGCGCAGAATTTCCGCCGAAAAAATCACATCTTCCGCACGCACCGGCGTGCCATCGGAAAAACGTGCACGCGGATCAAGCGTGAAACTGACCCATGAACGGTCGGCGGCTACCTCTACGGATTGCGCCACCCAGGCATAAAGCGAAAAGGCCTCGTCATTGCTGCGTTTCAACAGGCTTTCAAACACAAATTCCCGGATGCCCAGCGGCGCAACACCGCGCACCGTGAACGCATTCAGCGTATCAAAAGCGCCGCGTTCCCCCAGCACCAGCGTACCGCCTTTCGGGGCGGCCGGATCGGCATAATCAAAATGCGAAAATTCCGGCCCCTGCCGGAGATCGCCATGCATAGCAATGCCATGACGCGGCGCCGCCACCGCCGATGCGGCGCACAAAATACCAGCAGCGAGAAACCAGAGCGGCAGAAGGCGGAAAAGGGACAAACTGTTCCGTCCTCTGTCCTAATATTGGTTGACATCGGGGGTCTTGCTGGAAACTTTCAGCAGCAGCTTGCGCGACAGCGGAATAAGGCAGACGCCGAGAATGGAGAATATCAGCCCCTGCCACAGCAGTCCCATCGGCAACAGCTTGAGCCAGACCAGCAAGGCCACAATGAAAGCTGCGGCTGAGAAGGGAATCAGAAAACTCGTGGTGATCAGCACTTCGGCGATCAGCAGCAGAACGCCCGCAATTGCCCAGCCGATGGCCGGATGCATATTCATCAGATTGTCAAACAGGCTCATTTTGCGCGGAAACTTTCCAGCAGAACCGCCAGGCCGCCCAGCGATTTGGTAATGTCGGTCGGGATCACCAGAAGTTTCGAATTGGGCGATTTGGCGATTTCAGCGATGGAGCTGATCTGCTGCTTCATGATTTCAAAATCCACGGCGGGCTGGCCATTGGCCTGAATGGCCGTGCCCACCTGCGTGGTGGCATAGGCCTCCGCATCCGCCAGCACACGCCGGCCTTCGGCATGTTTTTGCGCGGTGTAAAGTTCCGCATCCGCCTTGAGCTGCTGCGCCTGGCGGTCGCCTTCCGCCTTGGTCACGACGGCGCGGCGTTCGCGTTCGGCGTTCAATTGCTGCTGCATCGCGACACGGGTGGCGGCGTCAACCGACACGTCCAGCACTTCGGTGCGGGTAATTTCTATGCCCCAGATCGCACAGGCCTCGGACAGCGATTCCTTGATTTTCTCACTGATGAAATCGCGCTTGGACTGGACCTCGTCAAATTCCATCTGGCCGCCGGTGGAACGCACAATACTGGTCACCGTGGTTTGCACCGCCTGATCAATATCCATGATCCGGTAGACCGATTTAGCCGCGTCAATGATGCGGAAAAACACTGCGGCAGTCAGATGAATTTCCACATTATCCTTGGTGATGACGCTGATCTGCTGCGGCTCCAGCTGGCGCTCAAGGATGCTGACCTTGCTGGCCACCAGATGAATGACCGGGATAATGAAATTCAGGCCCGCCGGAAGCGTCTTGATATATTTGCCGAATTGCTCAACCACATAGACCTGCGATTGCGGCACAACCTTGATACCGGAAATGGCGATGGCCAGCATCAGGCCGATCACTGCCAGAAGTAATGTGCTCATCCGCGCCCCCGTTACGCCGCCATCCGCAAGCTGGCGCAAGCATGCACGCAACGGCGCAATTGATCAAATGGAATCAGCCGCATGAACCGCCGGTATGGATTGCCGCGGGTTGCGTCAGTCGCGCAGTAATTCGTTGATCGAGGTTTTGGAGCGGGTGCCGGCATCGACCTGTTTGATGATCACGGCGCAGGACAGGCTCGGGCGCGCATGCCCATCGGCATGGGCAGGGCCGGGCAGCACACCGGGCACGACAACGGAATAGGCCGGCACCTCGCCCTGATGGATCTGTCCGGTGGCGCGATCCACGATCTTGGTCGATGCGCCCAGAAACACGCCCATGGAAATGACGCTGCCCTCGCGCACGATCACGCCTTCTGCCACTTCGGAACGCGCGCCGATAAAGCAGTTATCTTCAATGATCACCGGATTGGCCTGCAGCGGTTCCAGCACGCCGCCAATGCCAGTGCCGCCTGATATGTGACAATTCTTGCCGATCTGCGCACAGGAACCGACCGTCGCCCAGGTGTCGATCATGCTGCCTTCGTCCACATAGGCGCCCAGATTGACAAAGCTGGGCATCAGCACCACGCCTTTGGCGATAAACGCCGACCGGCGCACGATGCAGTTCGGCACGGCGCGAAATCCGGCGGCGGCGAACCGGCCCGCATCCCATCCGTCGAATTTTGACGGCACCTTGTCCCACCAGGACGTGTCCTGGCCCGGCCCGCCCGCTATCAGGCGCATATCATTCAGCCGGAACGAAAGCAGCACCGCCTTTTTCAGCCATTGATGCACCACCCAGTCCTGCCCGTGCTTTTCCGCGACCCGCGCCTTGCCGGTATCCAGAAGATCCAGCGCCATGTTCACCGCCTCGCGGGCCGCACCCGTGGTTTGGGCATTGATGGCGTCCCGGCCTTCCCAGGCAGCCTCGATCTGGACTTGCAGGTCTTGAAAATTCATCGGGTTTCTCTCTCGCTAAGGGGGTTGTATTAGCTATAGGGATCAGCGGCGTCGCGCAAGCCATCACCAAAGAAATTGAACGCCAGCACCACCAGAATGACCGGCAGCATCGGCAGCATAATCCAGGGATAAAAGCTGATCGCAGCAATATTTTGCGATTCATTCAACAGCACCCCCCAGCTGGTGACCGGCGGCCGCAGGCCCAGCCCAAGAAATGACAGCGCCGTTTCGCCCAGAATCATTGCCGGAATCGACAGTGTCGCGCTGGCGATCAGATGGCTCATGAAATTGGGCAGAAGATGACGCCCGATCAGACGCCCCGGCCCCGCCCCCATCAGCACCGCCGCCGTGGCGAAATCCTCCTCGCGCAACGACACTAATTTGGCGCGCACCGCACGCGCCAGCCCCGGCCAGTCGAGCAGCCCCAGAATGACTGTCATCCCGGCATAGACCGCAACCGGGCTCCACTGCACCGGAAGCGCCGCCGACAGCGCCATCCATAGCGGCAGTTCCGGCATGGCGCGCAGTATCTCGATCAGCCGCAAGGTCAGATTGTCCACCCAGCCGCCAAAATATCCCGCCATGCCGCCAATCAACAGGGCCAGCGCAAAACTGATGCTAACCCCGATCAGACCGATGGTCAGGGAAATCCGGGTGCCATAAATAACCCGCGACAGCATATCGCGGCCCAGCCGGTCAGTGCCGAACAGATATAGCGTACCCGTGGCAGAGGGGCAGACCAGATGAAATCTGCCAGCCCACACACCCCACAGATTATAGCTGGCGCCGGAACAAAAAAACCGCAATGGCTGCACCTGCTTTTTATCAATCACATAATCCCATTTGAACAGATCCAGATTGGCTATGCCCTTATAGCCATAGACAAAGGGGCCGATAAATTCGCCCTCGTGAAACAGATGCACGCGCTGCGGCGGCGCGAACAGATAGTCTGCATTGCGGTCTTCCAGCCCATAGGGCGCGATCATTTCGCTGAAGGGCAGGCTGGCATATATCAGCAGCAGGAATATGCCGCTGGCATAGGCCAGCCGGTGGCGCTTCAGCTTTTGCCAGACCAGCCACCATTGCGGGTGCGCCGGTACGGCCGCTGGCGGCGTTCCCGCCGGATCATAGGGCGCCTCACTGACATAATGGGGCAGACGGTCCTGGCTGGGCGCGGTCATTGCACTGGCCTGCCGGTTAAACGGATGCGCGGGTCCAGCAGCGCCAGCAGCAGATCGGAAAGCGCCATTCCCGCCACCGTCAGCACCGCGATAAACAGCAAGATAAATCCTGAAAGATAATGGTCCTGGGCCCGCAATGCCTGCAACAGGATCGGGCCAACTGTCGGCAGGTTTAACACCACCGACACAATCACAGAGCCTGAAACCATCTGCGGCAGCAGATCCCCGATATCCGCAATAAACGGGCTAAGCGCGTTGCGCAGCGGATATTTGATCAGCAGCGCCAGTGGCGCCATGCCTTTGGCGCGGGCCGTCGTCACATAAGGTTTCTGCAATTCATCCAGCAGATTGGCGCGCAACCGGCGGATCATGGCGGCCGCGCCGCTGGCGCTGATCACTAGCACCGGGATGATCAGATGCGTCAGGATTGACAGCATTTTGGCCGGCGACCAGGGGGCGTCAATAAATTCCGGCGCCATCAATCCGCCGATCGGCAGGCCAAACCACTGGTTGGAATAATATAGCAAGATCAGCGCCAGCAGAAAATTCGGCATGGCCAGCCCCAGATATCCAAGCAGGGTGAAACCATAATCGGTAATGCTGTACTGGCGCGCGGCGGAAATAATGCCGATGGGAAACGCGATCAGATAAATTGTCAGAACCGCCGCAAAATTCAGCACAATGGTCATCATCAGACTGCCGCCCAGCACTTCTGATACCGGCTTGTTATATTCAAACGACCAGCCCCAATTGCCCTGAAGCAGGCCGGAAAACCCCTTTTCTCCCGGCCACACGCCCAGCCACAGGCCATAGCGCTCGATCAGGGGGCGGTCAAATCCAAACTCGGCGCGCAGAAAGGCGATTTTCTCTATGCTGGCATCCTCGCCCTGGGCCTGTAATTCCGCCACTTGATTGGACAGATAATCGCCGGGGGGCAGTTGAATGACAATAAAAATCAGTACACTGATGGCAATCAGTGTTGGTATCATCATGGCGGTACGGTTGAGAAAATAACGTCCCATATGGCTCATTGCTCCGGACCCGGTTCACCCGGGGCCTCGAACCAGAATTGATCTGGCCTGTAGATGCCAAAAAATGCGCCGGGGTTCCAGCCATAATGGGCCTGCGCGGGCACGTTGCGCAGTTTTCTGGAAACGACAACGGGTTGGCGCACCTGCGAGATGACACCGATACTGAACTGCTGGTCCGCATGGATCGCCAGCATTTCCAGCCATATTTCGCGGCGGCGCGCGCCATCCGCACCGCGCCATTCATCCAGCAGCGCCAGCAGCTCACGCGCGGGCGCCAGATCGGGCGCCGTGCCGGTGTTCCCCCCGGTCTGATAATGCTGGCCCCATATCGGCCATTGCAGCTGATCCTGCGTGACAGGGGCCAGCTCGTCCGGGCTCATATCCGGTGTGGGGATGCCGGTGTCGAAACCGGACCATACCGTCATCATGGAGCGCCCGGCATAGGCGCGCGCGCGCAACGTATCACGATCGGCCGGCTTGATGAACAATTCAACCCCGATGCGCCGCCAGTCCATGGCGATCAGTTGCAGCACATCGCTTTGTTCGCTGGACTGGTCCGCCGTCTCGACGATCAGTTCCAGCCTGGATCCATCCGGCAGCAGCCGCACGCCATTGGCGTCGCGTTTCAGCAATCCCATACTGTCCAGCAATTGATTGGCCTGGACAGGATCGTGCATGGCCCAGCTTTGCGCCAGATGCGGCGAATACAGCTCAGATTGCGGCAGCACCATATTATTGCTTTCCGACGCCATGCCAAAATATAGCGAGCGGTTGATCAGATGCCGGTCAATGCCCATCGACAGCGCGCGGCGAAAGCGCACGTCACGGAATAATTTCTGAAACTGCGGCCGCTCATAATTCAGATTCGGATAAAGTGCGATATGCGCGCCCGGCGCCCCCGGCCACAGGCGCGTAGCATAACCGCCTTGCTGCTCGCCCTTTTTCAATGCGGTAATGTCGGAAAAAGACAGGCCGCGGGCCTGCAAGTCCGTTTCGCCCGCCATGCTTTTTGCCGGGATCAGCCGCGCCTCGGCCACATGCATGATCACCGTATCAATATAAGGAAGCTGGCGGCCCATCGGGTCGATCCGGTGATAATAGGGATTGCGTTGAAAGACATACCGGCTGGCGGGCGAAGGCGTTGTATTGATCCAGGGCTGCAAGCTGGGCAGATCCGCATTGTCGAAATTATACATATTGTCGAGGCGGTTGTGCAGGCCCGCCCAGTTACGCACCTTGGCCGCCTGCACCTGCGCCTCCAGCCAGGCCGGATCGCCATAACGGCGATGGAATTTTTTCAGATAATGCGCCGGACGATAGATGAACAGCGGGCTGGCGCCTGCCTGTAATGCAAGAAATTTAGGATTGGGCTTCGGCCAGCTGTAACGCACGCGCAACGCATCGGGGAATTCCACCTTTGGCGGCACGCCATCCACCAGAAACGCGGTCCCCGGCCCATTGGGGCTAAGCTCTGGATTATTGGCCACATCTTCCCAGAAATACCGGAAATCCTCCGACGTGAACGGATGCCCGTCAGACCATTTATGTCCGGGGCGCAGATGCAGGGTAAATATCCGGTCATCAATATTCTCTACACGAAGCAAAATATCCGGCACAAGATTGAGCGCCCGGTCATGGCCCACAAGCCGCGCATAGCCAAACACCACCATATGCCGCACTTCGCGCGGATTGCTGATCAGCGTGCGCAGCGTACCGCCCTGCCGGCCCGGCACAGTATCGGGGCCGTCCATCGGCGCGATCAGGGGCGTCTGCGGCAGGCGCCCGGAAATCGGCTGAAGCGTGCCTGCCGCCACCTGCGCCGCCAGCATGGGCGTCTCGGCTGGAACCATTATCTGCGCCGCAGCCGCACAAGGCAGGATGCACAACAGCATGGCGGCCATGCGCATCAGCACGCCGCATCCTCCGCCATACGGACAAAATGCCCTGGCGCCAGCTGTACCATGCGCCCCCCTTGCCCGGCTGTCAGCCGGAATGGCGCGGGCCAGGCCAGCGGGTCCGTCATGCGTTCGGCCTGAAGACGCTGAAAATCCAGCGGTGTTGCAATATCGGGTTCCGGAACGGCGGCCAGCAAGGCCATGGTGTAAGGATGCGCGGCGCCGTCAAAAATCTGCTGCGCGGTTGCGCTTTCAACCAGGCGGCCCTGGCACATCACAAGTATCCGTCCCGCGATCGCCCGCACAACCGCAAGATTATGGCTGATAAACAAATAGCTCAACCCCAGATTTTCCTGTAAATCCTTCAGCAGGCTGATGATCTGTGCCTGCACCGACACATCCAGCGCCGATACCGGCTCATCGCAGATCAGCAGTTCCGGCCGCAGCGCCAGGGCGCGGGCAATTACAATGCGCTGGCGCTGGCCGCCGGAAAATGCATTGGGATAGCGCTCCAAATGCTGCGGCTCCAGCCCGACAAGCTGCATCAGCTCCCGGGCGCGTAGCACCTGGCTGGCGCGATCGCCGATGCGGTGAATGATCATGGGTTCGCGCAGCGTGTCGAGAATGGTCATGCGCGGATTTAGCGCCGACTGGGGATCCTGAAAAATGAACTGCGCACGGCGGCGATAGCGCAACAGGTTCGCGCCCCGCATCGCCAGCACATCCTCGCCGTCAAAACGGATTTGCCCGCTATCGGCGGTGACGGCGCGTAAAATCAGCTTGCCCAATGTTGTTTTGCCGCAACCCGATTCCCCCACCAGCGCCACACATTCCCCGCGCGGCAGGGTAAAGCTGACATCGCGCACCCCCGCCAGGGCGTCAGAATCAGCCGCGCCATTTGCGCCATATTGTTTGCACAATCCCTGCACTTCCAGCAGGGGGGGTGCGGCGGTCTGTGTGCGCACAGCCGGCGCCGGTCCCTTCAGGCGCGGCGCCGCATCCATCAGCGCGCGCAGACAGGCATGACCGGGGCGCAGAAAAATATCTTCACGGCTTCCGGCCTCCATCACTTTTCCCCGATGCAGCACCACGACTTCATCCGCAATATTCGCCACCACCCCCAGATCATGGGTGATCATCAGCGCCGCCATGCGCAATTGCTGTTGCAGATTTTGCAGCAATACCAAAATCTGCGCCTGCATGGTGACATCCAGCGCCGTCGTCGGCTCGTCCGCTATCAGCAGCGCGGGGCGGCAGATCAGCGCCATTGCGATCATGGCGCGCTGACGCAATCCGCCCGACAGCTCAAACGGATAGGCCCGGCAGGCCTGTTGCGGATCGCTGAAACCGCTCAGGCGCAACATATCAAGGGTGCGCGCGCGGCGTTCTTTGGCGGAAAGCCGCAGATGCTGGCTCAGATTTTCACTGACCTGATCGCCGATCCGGTGCACCGGCGAAAGTGCGCTCATCGGTTCCTGAAATATCACCGATATATAACGCCCGCGCAGCGCCCGCATTGGCGCGCTGTTTGGCGCCAGTTTGGCCATATCAATGCGCGGGGTAGTTTCATCCTCGTCGTGATCGAACAGAATTTTACCGCCGGTCACTCTGCCATTGCGCGGCAGCAATCCGGTGATGGACTGGCCGATGACGGTTTTGCCGGACCCCGATTCGCCCACCAGTGCTACGATCTTGCCGCGCGGCACGCGAAAACTCACCCCGTCAACTGCGCGCAGCGTCCCGGCAGGCAGGGTGAAGTCAACCGTTAAATCCTCAACGCGCAGTAAATCGTGCAAGGTATCACTCAAAGATGGGTTTTCTGCTATATAGCGCGGAAGCATGGATGTGATCTAGGATCGAATGGGGCCCGTTTGTTCAGTATTGCACATATGACCGATCCGCATTTGCCGTTGCTGACGCAGGAAATGGGAATCCGCGCGGCCAGGCCCGGCAAACGGCTGAGCGGCATCCTGTCCTGGCGCATGAAACGGCGTCATATCCATCGGCCGGAAATTCTGGCGGCATTGGTTGCAGACATCAACGCCCACACGCCTGATCATATTGTGCTGACCGGTGATCTGGTGAATGTGTCGCTGCCTGCGGAGATCGCCCGCGCATCGCATTGGCTGCAAATGCTGGGCCCGCCCGGCCGGATCAGCCTGATACCCGGTAATCATGACGCCTACCGGGCCGATATTCTGGATGCGATGCACAAGCAGTGGCAGGCCTATATGCAGGGCGATGCGCCGGGTAATGGCGCAATGTTTCCTTATTGCCGTATCCGTAATGAGATTGCGCTGATCGGTGTTTCAAGCGCCGTGCCGACACGGATTTTTTCAGCAGCGGGAACCATTGGGCCCGGCCAATTATCCGCGCTGGACGCAGTGCTGGCGCAACAGGAAAAAGCCGGGCGGATGCGCATTGTGATGATCCATCATCCGCCGGGAACAGCGGGCGCGTCACGGCGCAAAGGCCTGACGGATCGCGCGGCACTGCTGGATGTCCTTGCCCGCCGGGGTGCGGAACTGCTGCTGCATGGGCATACGCATCGCGCCGTGCTGGACCGGGTTGCGGGCCCCCGCGGCCCGATCCCGGTACTAGCGCCCGCATCGGCATCTGCGCTGGATCCCCACGGTGAAAATGCCAGCTGGCATTTAGTGGAAATTTCCCGCACGCCCGCCGGCCAGTGCCGTGCGCAGATTACTGTGCGCGCCTACCGGCCCGCTGCGCAGCAATTTTGCACTATGGCGCAGTTCGCGCTTTTGCTCTAGATTTCAACATCGAACAGGGGCTGGCGCTGGTGCGTATTTGCAGCCATGATGGGGCCGATTAAATAGCGCGGCATCCTCCTTCGCTTATGCAATGGAGGAGCTTGAGCTTTGAATAAAGAAAGAATGGGGAGTTTAATCATGAACCGCCTTGACGGAAAAATTGCATTGATTACTGGCGGCGCGCGCGGCCTTGGCGGGGCATCTGCAAAATTGATGGCTGCCGCCGGTGCCAGCGTGCTGATTACCGATCTGCTGGATGAAGCGGGCGCGGCCACAGTGGACGAAATCAAGCGCGCGGGCGGAAAGGCGGCCTACCTGCACCATGATGTGGTAGAGGAAGATGCCTGGATCAAGGCGGTCAAATTCGCTACGGACAGTTTTGGCGGGCTGGATATTCTGGTCAATAATGCGGGCATTGCCGATGCGGGAAAGCCCATCGTGGACACCACATTCGAATCCTGGCGGCGCGTTATTTCCGTTGATCTGGACAGCCTGTTTCTAGGCATAAAATATGCGATCCCGGCGCTGGCCGCGCGCGCCCCCAAATGGCCGGGCGGTGGATCGATTATCAATATTTCCTCGATCATGGGGCTGATCGCCATGCCCAACGCCGCCTCTTATATCGCGGCCAAGGGCGGCGTGCGGCTGCTGACCAAGGCAGCGGCGGTTGAACTGGCGCCCAGCAAAATTCGCGTTAATTCCGTGCATCCCGGTTTTACCGAAACCGATATGGTGAAAAACGCATTGAAGGATCTGGGCCGGGGTTCGGGCGCGGGCGAGAATATGGTGAAGGAAATGATCACCGCGCGCCATCCGATCGGCCGCATGGGCGTGCCGATGGATATTGCCAATGCGGTATGTTTCCTCGCCTCGGATGATTCATCTTTTATGACCGGATCGGAAGTGGTGGTCGATGGCGGTTATGTGGCGCAATAGGAGGTCAAAATGAACAGAGTGGATGGAAAAGTGGCGCTGATCAGTGGCGGCGCGCGCGGCATTGGCGGCATGTCGGCGCGCAAGCTGGCCGAGGCGGGCGCAAAAGTGGTGATCACCGATCTGCGCGAAGACGAGGCGCAGGTGACCCTGGCCGAGATCAAACAGGCGGGCGGCGAGGCGAAATTTTTCAAACATGATGTGGCCATTGAAGAACAATGGGAAGCCGCAGTGAAATTCGCGGTGCAGACCTATGGCGGCGTGGACATTCTGTTGAACAATGCCGGTGTTGCGGGCGCGGCAAAACCGCTTGAGGATCTGAGCCTTGATAGCTGGCGCCGCCTGATGTCGATCAATCTGGATGGGGTGTTTCTGGGCATGAAACATGTTATTCCCAGCATGAAATCGCGCGCGCATATGTGGCCGGGCGGCGGCTCGATCATCTCGATTTCATCCATCATGGGCTTTATCGGCGGCGCGCGCGCCGTGGCCTATTGCGCCAGCAAGGGCGGCGTGCGGCTGATGACAAAGGCGGCGGCGATTGAACTGGCGCCCGCAAAAATCCGCGTTAATTCGGTGCATCCCGGTTTCATCAATACGCCGCTGCTGCGCGCGGGCGAACAGGCGATGAACCAGCGCCAGGAAGGCGGTTTTCAGAAATTCGTCGATGATGTGGTGTCGCGCCATCCGCTCGGGCGGCTGGGCGAGGAACAGGATATTGCGCACGCCGTGCGGTTTTTGGCGTCAGATGATTCCGCCTTCATGACCGGCACGGAAGTGGTCGTCGATGGCGGCTATCTGGCGCAATAACACTAAATATAATCAACAGGAAGGAACGCCGTAATGAATAGAATGGATGGCAAGATTGCCTTTATTTCCGGCGGCGCACGCGGGCTGGGTGCGGAAACCGCGCGCATGATGGCGGCCTGTGGCGCCAGTGTGGTGATCGGCGATCTGCTTGATGATGCGGGCAAAAATACCGCAGCCGAAATTGTCAGCAATGGCGGCAAGGCGCTCTATACGCATCTGGATGTAACCCAGGAGGATAGCTGGCAGGCGGCGGTGAAGGCGGGTGTCGACAAATTTGGCGGGCTGGATGTGCTGGTAAACAATGCCGGTATTTTCTTTATGAAAAGCACCGAGGATATGACACTGGCCGATTGGCGCAGGATGAGCGCGGTCAATCTGGACGGCGTGTTTCTGGGCACCAAAACCGCGCTGCCGCATCTGAAGGCGCGCGCCGCCAAGGCCCCGGTGGGCGGGGCGATTATCAATCTGTCCTCGATCGCGGGCATTATCGGCATCGCCAATTTCACCGCCTATCATATGTCCAAAGGCGGGGTGCGGATTTACACCAAGGCCTGCGCCATGGAATTTGCGCCCTGGCGCATCCGGGTCAATTCCATTCATCCCGGCCTGATCGAAACCGACATGGCCAAACAGGTGGTCAAGGAAATGAGCGGCGTGATGGGTTCAGACAATGCGGTGCGCGACATGTTTGTGCAAAGCCACCCCATCGGGCGCATTGGCGAGCCGAAAGACATCGCCAATGGCATTGTGTTTCTGGCGTCGGACGACAGCGCCTTTATGACCGGATCGGAACTGGTCGTCGATGGCGGCTGGACCGCGCAGTAAGCTATCGACGTGCGTAGATTGACGCATTGACTCGCGCAATTCTCAGTGTCACCCCGGACTTGTTCCGGGGTCCAGGGCCACAGGTTAAGGCCTTACGATCATGAAATCAGCGCCGGATATAAATCCCGCCATTGCGGGTTATGTGTCTCAATGACATTAATTTTCCATGCGCGCGGCCATTTCTTCATACGTTTTTCTTGCCGGATGGCCTCCGTAATATTTGGCGTTTCCTCAAACCATACGAGGGTCTTGACGTTATAGTTGCTGGTGAACCCGCCGGTGACGCCATTCTTGTGTTCGTAAACGCGCCGCACAATATCATTGGTGACGCCGATATTCAGGGTTCCATTTCGATGGCTCGCCAGCATGTAAACATAATAGTTTTTCATTGCTGTACGTTCCGGCAAAGGCTTTATACCCGTCAACCGTTTTCGTATGCGGCCCCTGGACCCCGGAACAAGTCCGGGGTGACACCGGGTGTGGCAAAGCTTCAAGCTAAAAATAATTTCAGTTCGTCCTCCGACGAAACCTAACCGGGCTTTATGACTCGTATGTCATTGCCATTGCATTCGGAACACACCCAATTTTCTCTGATTTAGCCTTTCGCGTCAGTCCCCCCAGCACCACTGTATAGTCTGGCCGCCCGGGCTCCACAAAAACGGCAAATATCTGCCGGCCATTTTCCTCCGAGTTTTGCCTCAAGCGCGCTGATGCGGGCTTTGAGGTCATCTACCTCCTCCGGAACTTGATGAAGCCGCTTCCAGATAGGAATGCGATCCAAAGCACTGAGCATGTCCTCAACTACGCCTATAGACCCCTCCCCTCATCACCCCGCCGAATAAACCGCATCCGGCCCCGGCGCGCCCGCGCATTTGGCGCGGCCGGTTTCCACCATGTGCAGCAGATGCGCCAGCACCGAACGACCGGCGGCGGGCCATAATTTTGCGTCCACATCCTTGTACATCACCGGCACCATATCGGTGATCTTGCCGATACCGTCGCGCAGGCACGCAGTTATCTGCGCCTCGCGATCATGGCGGTGGGCAATATAGGCGCGCACAAAATTCTGCGGGTCGCGGATCGCCGGGCCATGCGTCGGCCAGTAAATTTCATCATCGCGCGGCAGCAATATTTCAAGGCTCGCCATATAATCCTTCATATCGCCATCGGGCGGCGAGATGACGGTGGTGGACCAGCCCATCACATGATCGCCGGTGAACAGCGCCTTTTCCTCACGCAATGCAAAGCAGATATGGTTCGAGGTATGCCCCGGCGTGTGCACGCATTCCACGGTCCAGCCATCGCCCCTGATCACATCGCCGTGCCGCACCGTGACATCGGGAACAAAGTCCTTGTCGCCGCCCGCCTCCACCTGCTGGCCTTCCAGAATGCCCTTGCCGGAACCATGCGGGCCAAAGCCATAGGATTTCGGATTGCCCATCAATTTTTTCAGCGGCGTGGTGGCCGGCGAATGGTCCATATGCGTATGGGTGATCAGAATATGGGTGATGGTTTCGCCCTTCAGCCCGTTCACGATCGCCTGCACATGATCATTATCCAGCGGCCCGGGGTCGATCACCGCCACCTTGCCCTTGCCGATAATATAGGTGCCCGTGCCATATTGGGTAAAACCGCTGGGGTTATTTGCGATCACCCGGCGGATCATCGGCGTGATCTGCTGCATCGCGCCATATTCAAACGTCAGTTCACGGACATAGGGAATGGTGACAGCCATAATATTTCCTATTCTGCCGCCAGCGGGCGGTGTGCGCGGATAAGTTCGAGAATTTTTGCGGCCGCCAGCGGAATATTGGTGCCGGGGCCGAAAATGCCCGCAACGCCCGCTTTGTACAGGAAATCATAATCCTGCTGCGGAATGACGCCGCCGCAAATAACCATGATATCTTCCGCGCCCTGTTTTTTCAGTTCCGCAATCAGTTCCGGCACCAGGGTTTTATGCCCCGCCGCCTGCGATGACACGCCGACCACATGCACGTCATTTTCCACCGCGTCGCGCGCCACTTCGGCGGGCGTCTGGAACAGCGGCCCGACATCCACGTCAAAGCCGATATCGGCGAAGGCGGTGGCGATCACCTTGGCGCCGCGGTCATGCCCGTCCTGGCCCATTTTCACAACCAGCAGGCGCGGCCGGCGGCCTTCGTCCCTGGCGAAACTTTCCACGTCGCGCTGGATTTTCTCAAAGCCCGCATCGCCGTCATAGGCCGCGCCATAAACGCCCGCAATGGATTGCACCTGGGCGCGATGGCGGCCAAACACTTCTTCCATCGCATCGGATATTTCACCAACCGTGGCGCGCGCGCGCGCCGCATCCACGGCCAGCGCCAGCAGATTGCCATTACCCGCCGCCCCCTTGGTCAGGGCCGCGAGCGCCGCCTTGCACTTCGCCTCGTCACGCGCAGCGCGGGTGGCTTGAAGCCGCACAATCTGGCTGTCGCGCACCCGGGCATTATCGACATCCAGAATGTCCATCTGCTCCTTGCTGTCCGTCTGATAGCGGTTGACGCCGACAATCACTTCTTCGCCCCGGTCAATGCGGGCCTGACGGCGCGCCGCCGCCTCTTCGATTTTCAGCTTGGGCATACCGCTCGCCACGGCTTTGGTCATGCCGCCCAGTTCCTCAACCTCGGCCATCAGCTTGCGCGCGGCCACGGCCAGCTCATTGGTCAGCGCCTCGATATAATAGGAGCCGCCCAGCGGATCGACGACGTTACAAACGCCGGTTTCTTCCTGCAAAATAAGCTGCGTGTTGCGCGCAATGCGGGCTGAAAAATCCGTAGGCAGAGCAATCGCTTCGTCGAGCGCGTTGGTGTGCAGGCTTTGCGTGCCGCCCAGAACTGCGGCCATCGCCTCAAACGCCGTGCGCACGACATTATTGTACGGATCCTGTTCGGTCAGCGATACACCGCTGGTCTGGCAATGGGTGCGCAACATGCCGCTTTGCGGATTTTTGGCGTTAAAGCCAGCCATGATTTCTGCCCATAACAGGCGCGCGGCGCGCAGCTTGGCGATCTCCATGAAAAAATTCATGCCGATGGCGAAAAAGAAGGACAGCCGCGGCGCAAATTCATCGACGTCGAGGCCCGCCGCCAGCGCGGCGCGGACATATTCCTTGCCATCGGCCAGCGTAAAGGCCAGTTCCTGCACTTGCGTGGCGCCAGCTTCTTGCATGTGATAGCCGGAAATCGAAATGGTGTTGAATTTCGGCATATGTTTGGAGGCATAGCCGATAATATCGGCGACAATGCGCATACTGGGTTCGGGCGGATAGATATAGGTGTTGCGCACCATAAATTCTTTCAGAATGTCATTCTGAATGGTGCCGGAAAGCTTATCGGCCGTAACGCCCTGTTCCTCGGCGGCGACAATATAATTGGCGAGGATCGGAATGACCGCGCCGTTCATGGTCATCGACACTGACATTTTATCGAGCGGAATACCGTCAAACAGGATTTTCATATCCTCGACGGAATCAATCGCCACGCCGGCCTTGCCGACATCGCCGGTGACGCGCGGATGGTCGCTGTCATAACCGCGATGGGTGGCCAGATCAAACGCGACCGATAGGCCCATCTGCCCCGCCGCCAGATTGCGCCGGTAAAAGGCGTTGGATTCCTCGGCCGTGGAAAAGCCCGCATATTGACGCACCGTCCAGGGCCGCCCGGCATACATGGTGGCCTTGACGCCGCGCACATAGGGCGAAAAGCCTGGCAGGCTATCGGCGAAATCCAGCCCGGCCACATCCGCCGCCGTATAGAGCGGGCGGACATCAATGCCTTCGGGCGTATGCCAGACAAGATCGTCCAGCGGTTTTTTGCCCAGCTCTTTGGCCGCCAGCGCGCGCCATTCATCCATTGTCGGTTTCTTCGCCATATGCTGTCCTACGCGTCCTGATTATGCTTTGCGCCAGTATAACATGACCGGATGGATTATTCACCTGCCGTGGCGGGTCTGGGCCCGCCCAGCGGGCGCGGCGCGGCGGGCAGGGCGGCGGCCTTGGCCTTGCGGGCGCGCAACAGCAGCAGGGCCGGGATAATAGCCAGCGCAAATACATAGCTCATGATCAGAAAACAGTCGCGGAAGGCCAGCATATAGGCCTGGGAATAGATCATCCGCCCCAGATAGAACAGCGCCACATCCTGTTGCGCTAACTCTGTCAGTCCCGCCAGATCAAAGGCGCCGGACAGCCGGTCCAGCAGTTCCTGCGTCGCGGTATTGGCCGCCGTCTGGGTGGCGGTCATCGCCTCCAGAAAGAAGTTGGTGCGTTGCGACAGCATGATCGAGGACAGATTGACCCCGAACGCGCCGCCAAGCTGGCGCACGAAATTATTGACGCCCGAGGCCTGTGACATCAGATGCAGCGGCATCGCCCCCATCGCGGCGGCCGTCATCGCGGGCATCACCATGCCCAGCCCGACACGCCCGACCATAATCCAGATGGTGATCGCCACAAAGGGCGCATCCAGATCAAGCCCGGTCATCAGATAACAGGAGAAAGAAAAAATCAGCATACCCGTGACGATGGGAATGACCGGGCCGTAGCGGTCGCTCATCGCGCCCGCCACCGGAAACACAAACACCATAATCAGGCCTGGCGCCATCAGCATCAATCCCGCCGATAGCGCCGTGCTGCCCTGCACGGTCTGTAAAAACAGCGGCGCCAGATAGGTTGAACCGAACAGGCCGCCGCCAAAGACAAATAATATAATCGCCACCAGCCCGAACGAGGGCTGCATAAACACCCGCAATTGCAGCAACGGCTGCGGGGTCATTATTTCAACAAGGATGAAGGTCACAAACGACACGCCCGCCGTGATCAGCAGCGCCAGCACATGATTTTCATGCCAGCCTTCCTGCTGTCCCTCGCTTAGCCCCACCAGCAGGCAGAAGACAAAGATGGACGCCAGAAAAAGCCCCGCCCAATCGAATTTTTCGCGCGGCCCGGTGGCTTCGCGGTCAATCAGAAATATCGAACCCAGCGCAATCGCCACAAACAACAGCGGCAATTCCAGAAAGAAAATATACCGCCAGCCCAGCGCATCAATCACCAGGCCGCCAATGCTGGGGCCAAGGGCGGGCGCCATAACCGTGCCCATGGCGAAAATGCCCATGGCGCGGCCGCGCTGTTCGGGCGGAAACACCTGAAACATGATCAGCATGGTCAGCGGCGTCATCAACCCCGCCGCCGCACCCTGAAACACGCGGATGGCGATCAGCACATCCTCATTGGGCGCAAACATGCCCGCAATTGAACCGGCCATGAATATGGTCAGCGAGGTCAGGAAAGTGAAACGCACGCCAAAGGAATGCACCATCCAGCTATTGGCCAGCATGGTGATCGTGCTGGACGCCATAAAGCCGGTGGCCAGCCATTGCGCCTTGTCCTGGCCAATGCCGAACGCGCCGATAATTTCCGGGATCACCACATTGACAATGGTCGCGGGCAGCAGCGTCGCCAGCGTGCCGAACATTGCCGTCATCACCACCAGCATCCGGTAATTGGGGCCAAATTCTGCGAATTTCGCAGCGATTGCCGGGCTGGTATGGGGGCCGGCCCCGGCGGGCGCCGCCGCCGGGCTACCGGCCTGGGATGTCAATGGCGACCTCCACCATCATGCCCGGCTTCAAAAGATAGTCGCGCTGCGCCACATCAATGCGCACCTCAAGGCGCTGCGCGATTTTGGTGAAGTTTCCGCTGGGATTGGGATTGGGCAGCAGCGCGAACTGGCTTGTCGCCGCATTGCCGATGCGCACCACCTTGCCGTCAAATTTTTCACCTGGATAGGCGTCCACCGAAACCGTGGCGTGCGCGCCAATTTTAACATGACGGATTTCGTTTTCCTTGATATTGGCATTGACCCAGATATTGTTCTGATCATGGACCATCAGCAGCCGCTGGCCGGGGCGCACATATTCACCCGGATTGGCGAAGGTTTCATCAACGACGCCGGAGATCGGGCTTTTCACCGCGCGATCCGAAATGTCCAGGGCCTGACGTTCACGCTGCGCCGTCAGGCGCATCACCTGCGCATCCAGAATGTTCAGCCGTTCGCGCAGCACCTCCAATTCCATGCGCGCCGACTGCGCCGCCGCACTGGATGCGCGTGCGGCTTCAACCGCGGCCTGGGCGCGCTCATATTCCTGTTCCGACCTGGTGGCGCGGTTGCGCTCGGTCTCCCAGCGCTGCCTGGAAATTACTTTATCCGTGTACAGCGTATCTATGCGTTTGAAATCGGCGCGCGCCAGTTGCAGGTCGGAGGCGGCGCTGTTGGCGCGGGCCTGCGCCTCACTTAGCATTGCCTGCGCCATGTCGAACTGGCTTTTGGTGCGCTGATCCACCTGATCGCGGTTCAGCACCAGTGCGGCCCTTTCGGCGCGCGCCGCACTCAGCCCCGCATCTATTTCCGTCAGCATCAGGCCTGCTTCACGCGGATCAATTTCGACCAGCAGATCGCCCTTCAGAACCGTTGCACCTTCTTTGGCCGGAAAACTGGTGATCCATCCCGCCACCCGGCTGCTGACCGACACCATGGTGGCGGAAAGTCTGGAATCCTGCACATAGACATGGGAATAGCGCCCATAGAGCCAGACGCCGATCACCAGCAAGGCGATGAGCCCGGCGCCGCCGAGCAGCAGCATCCGCGCTCTGGGCGTTCCGGCCACTTCACCGATCAGACCCTGGCCACGGGCGCGCATCCTGGCGATGCCGTTTGACATATCGTTCATTGCATACCTGACGGGTGATCTGTCTGATCAGACGGTTATATCCGTATTATCTGTATGGTCTCAGATTAGACCAGATTACGGGCTTTGCTCAAACGAATCTTTGATCATGGATTCAACAGGTTTGCGCCACTTAATGATTTGAGCTTTCCCTTTGATATGAATTGGTGTTTAATCGCAGTGAGCTACTACATTTAGTGCGTGAACGAATCACGAAGAGCGTGAACTTGCCGATTCGGGCTTGGCTTGTTCCAGTTTGGTTCCGGCATATGGGTGGGTTGTGAATAAGTTTGTTAACCTCTTCCAGTCACTACCGGCGCTCTATCTTCTCAGGCTGAATGACGGTTGCTTCCGTCTTTGTGCCGGGGCATGGTCAGAACCATGAATATTCATCCCCAGAGCCGGTTTCGGCGCGCCGGATACGCGGCGGAGCGCGGGGATGTCACCGCCATTCTGGGGCCAACCAATACCGGCAAGACCCATCTGGCGGTTGAACGTATGCTGGGTCATGCCAGCGGCATGATCGGGCTGCCCCTGCGCCTGCTGGCCCGGGAAATCTATGACCGGGTGGTACGGATGCGGGGCGCGGCCTCGGTCGCGCTGATCACCGGCGAAGAAAAAATCCTGCCCGCGCGGCCTGCATATTACGTCTGCACGGTGGAATCCATGCCGGTCAGCATCGAAACCGAATTTCTGGCGGTCGATGAAATCCAGCTTTGTACAGATGCCGAGCGCGGGCATATTTTCACCGACCGGCTGCTGCATGCACGCGGGCGGCGCGAGACCATGTTTCTGGGCGCTGAAACCATGCGGCCGCTGTTGCGCCAATTGCTGCCCGAGGCGCGTTTTATCTCCCGCCCGCGTTTTTCGCATCTCAGCTATGCAGGTTCGAACAAGCTCAGCCGCATGCCGCGGCGTTCTGCGATTGTCGCCTTTTCCTCCGATGCGGTCTATGGCATTGCCGAATTGATCCGCCGTCAGCGCGGCGGCGCCGCCGTGGTGATGGGGTCGCTCAGCCCGCGCACCCGCAATGCGCAGGTGGCGCTGTTTCAGTCCGGCGAGGTGGATTTTCTGGTCGCTACCGACGCCATCGGCATGGGCATCAATATGGATGTGGATCATATCGCCTTTGCATCTTTAAGCAAATTTGACGGCTTCGGGCATCGCGATCTGCGTGCCACTGAAATTGCGCAGATTGCCGGGCGCGCCGGACGTTATCTGAATGACGGTACTTTTGGCACGACCGGAGACGCCGGCCAGATGGATGAAGATCTGATAGGTCAGGTGGAGAACCATCAGTTTGATCCCATCCGCAGCATCAAATGGCGCAATTCGGCGCTGGATTTCGGCAGTGTGGCGCGGCTGATCGCCAGCCTGGAAATGGCGCCGCCGCTGCGCGGGCTGGGGCGCACACGGGAAAATTGCGATCTGACGGCATTGCGTCTTCTGGCAGCGGATGCAGGCATGGCCCGGATGGCCACGGCGCCCGCCGCCGTGAAACGCCTGTGGCAGGTCTGCCAGATCCCTGATTTCCGCAAGCTCGGCCCGGAACTGCATGCCCGCATGCTGGCGGAACTGTACCACCATTATATGAGCCCTTCAGGCGTGATCCCCGAAGACTATGCCGCGCGCCATATCGACCGGCTTGACAAAGTGGATGGGGACATAGACACCCTGTCCACCCGGATCGCCCATATCCGCACCTGGACCTTTATCGCCAACCGGTCCGGGTGGCTGGCCGATTCTAACTATTGGCGTGAGCGCACCCGCGGGATAGAAGATAGATTATCTGATGCGCTGCATCAGCGATTGACCCAGCGCTTCATTGATCGCCGCACCAGCGTGTTGATGAAGCGGCTACATCAAAAGGAAGAGCTTATGGCTTCGCTCACCCCTGAGGGCGATGTAATGGTTGAAGGCGAATTTGTCGGCCGTCTTGACGGCTTCCGCTTTTCGGCCGATCCCAGCGTTGACGGCATTCATGCACACACGCTGCGCAACGCCGCTGCACAAGCCTTGCAGGGCGAAATCGGCGCGCGCGCGTTCCGGCTGGACCGCCATGCGCGCATTGATGACGGCAAGATCATTGCCATCGGGGATGATGGCTTGATCCGCTGGGAAGGCATGGTAGTGGCGCGGCTGTGCCCTGGCCCGGAAATACTGAGCCCGGGCGTGGAATTGATCGCCGATAGCGACCTGCTGTCCGGCCCCTCGGAAGCAGCGGTGCGCGAGGCGCTGGAAGGCTGGCTGACACGGCGCATCCGCACGGTGCTGGAGCCGCTGATTGCGCTCAGGGACGCAACGGATCTGACTGGAACCGGTAAGGGCCTGGCCTTTCAACTGGTCGAGGCGCTGGGCCTGCTGCCCCGCGCCGGTGTGGCCGCATTTGTGAAGAATGTCGATCAGGCAGAGCGCGCCAAATTGCGTAAACTGGGTGTGCGCTTTGGCGAACATTATATTTACATGCCGGCGCTGCTCAAACCAGCCGCTGCCAGCATGAAACTGCGCCTGTGGCGGGTCGCCAACCGCATTGAAGGGCCGCTCAATATTCCCGCCGCCGGCCTGTCCTCGGCGCCTGTCGATCCGGCCATGCCGGAAGGTTTTTATCTGACGGCCGGATATGGTGTGTGCGGGCCGCGCGCCATCCGGATCGACATGCTGGAACGCCTGCTGGTGCAATTGCGCCAGAAAAATGCCAGCGGCCCGTTCGCGCTCAGTGCGCAGCTCTGGTCGCCGGTAGGTTGCGGGGTGCGTGATTTTGAAAATGTCATGCGCGCGCTGGGTTATGCCCCTGTGGCGCAAGCGGCGCCCACGGCGGATATGCAGCCGGAGGTACCGGAGTCGCTTTCTGATGAACCGGCTGAGCCGCGTGAAGAACAATTGGTTATGGCGCTGGAAACGCAGGACGAGGATATGCCGGAGGCGCCGCCGCCCGCTGAAATGCTGGAAGAAAATCTGGAGCTGGACCTTGGCTTTGCGTTCGAAGCCTCCGAAGCCCCGGCATCCGGTGCTGCGGCCGGTCCCGCAGACGAGACCGGCCCGGCCCCGCAATTATGGAAATTTCAGCCGCCGCGCGCCCCCCGGCATACGCCCCGGCCAAAGTCCCCAAAGCCGCACCGCGAACACCATATTCCAAAACGCGATACGGGTGAAACACGCCTGCTAGATCCCGCCACCCTCCAGGCCCGTGAGGCCGCGCGCGAGGCCGCAAAAGCCAGGCAGACGCAAAAACCCAACCCCAAACCGAAGCAGAAGCAGAAATTTCAGAGCGGAGCTGAAAAATCGCCCGGCACCGTCAGGTTAAGCAACCCGCAACAGACACAAAAGCCGCGCCCGCCCGCCACCGAAAAACCCATTGATCCGGACTCGCCCTTCGCGAAGCTGCAGGCCCTGAAGGAGCGCATGCAGAAATCCGCCTAGACAGACAGGAGACCCATGACCGCAGCCAGCCTGGTGCAATCCGAACCCTGTTTTAGCAGCCTGCGCGTGGATAAATGGCTATGGCATTGCCGGATTTTCAAAAGCCGGTCTGCTGCCGCCCGTTTTGTCAGCACCGGCAGGATGCGTGTCAACAGCCGGCCAATCGCCAAACCGGCCCATATATTGAAGCCCGGCGATATATTGACCTTTGTATGGCGCGACCGGGTTCATGTGCTTCAGGTTCAGGCGCTTGGCGTGCGGCGCGGCCCGCCCTCCGCCGCGCACAGCCTTTACACCGATCTGTCCGATCCCGTACTTGCGCCCGCGCCATGCCCCATGCTAGATCGAGAATATGGTCAATCGTATTCTGGCGCTACTCACGCGGCTACCGGCTAGGCAGGCGGCGCAAAATCCCGTTAATACCCCAACGGAAAAGCATCTGGCAGCCGTGGCGCTGCTGGTTGAGGCGGCATGCCTTGACGGGCATTTCGGCGCGGTGGAACAGGACGCCATTCAGCGCATCGCAGCCGAACGGTTCGCGCTGAATGCCGAGGAAGTTGCGACCCTGTTTACGCTGGCCCAACAGCGCCAGGACAGTTCCAACCAGCTTTTTCGCTTCACCCACGAAATCAATCAGTCCTATACCCCTGAGGAACGGGTCGAAATAGTGGAAATGCTGTGGGAAGTCGTTTATGCAGACGGGGTTTTGCATGATTATGAAGCCAATCTGATGCGCCGGATTGGCGGACTGATTTATGTATCGGACATGGATCGCGGCAATGCCCGAAAACGGGTTATGGCGCGATTGGGAATTGAGTGATAAGCAGTGCCGCCAGTTATTCTGGACAGGGCGCGATTTACGGAGGATTGGATGACTTATATCGTCACAGAGGCCTGCATTAAGTGCAAATTCATGGACTGTGTGGAGGTCTGTCCCGTGGACTGTTTCTACGAGGGCGAGAACATGCTGGTGATTCACCCGGATGAATGTATTGACTGTGGCGTTTGTGAGCCGGAATGCCCGGCCGAGGCCATTGTCCCGGACACCGAGCCGGGCCATGAGAAAATTGCCGGGGTTAACCGCGAATATGCCCTGAAATGGCCCAATATCACCGTCGCGGGCACCCCGCCCGATGATGCCGAGGATTTCAAGGGCGTGGACGGCAAGTTTGACAAATATTTCAGCCCTAAACCGGGCCATTGATGCTGTTTGCGGCGGGCCGGCCTAACATGTGCGCCCGCCTGTCTTTTTTTGCGCTGTAACCAGTTCTTAGGAAAAATCCGGCATAGTGCGTGCCGTGAATTCATCCAAAAGGGCGGGTAGACTGATGGCGCAATTTAAAACTCGGCCGTTTAGCGCCGAGATCCAGCTTATGAACCAGACAAATGGCGCAGCAGGGGCGGCGGGATCATTTAACGCCGTCCCGCCTGTGGTGCTGCGTCCGGCCGCTTTTTCCGGCCAGGCCGAAATATTGGCGGCCATCGCGGCGCTGCGTGAAGAGCTGTTCAACAGATCAGGCGATAGCGATACCGGCGCCGCAATGGCGATGGTCACCGATAAAATGCTGCAAACCCATAGCCGCGATATTGAAGACGCCAAAAAGCTGAAGGCGGAAATTGATTCGCTTTCTTCGGCGATTGACACGACAAAACGTGAAATCGCGTCCATGCGCTACAAGGACGCGAACCGTTATGAACGCATAACCGATGTCACCCACGAACTGGATGAAGTTGTGTTCGACACCGAACGTGCGACAGAAAATATTCTGTCCAGTTGCGAAGAAATCGAACGCCATATCGACCAGATTGAGTTGCAGGCCAGCTCACCCGATGAGCGCGCCGAAATTCAGGCGCTGGGACAGAAGGTTGTCAAGATTTACGAAGCCTGTAACTTTCAGGATATTACCGGCCAGCGCATAACCAAAGTCGTGAACACCCTGAAATTCATTGAACAGCGTCTTGATGTCATGATGTCTATCTGGGGCGGCCGGGAGGAATTTGATTCCATCGAATTGCCGGAAGCAGAAGTCGCGCATGAAGATGATTTATTGCTGAACGGCCCCGCCCGCGAAGGCGGCGACAGTGTCAGCCAGGCCGATATCGACGCGCTGTTCGATTAGCCGCATCTGCGGACAAAACGGTCTTTCACCCGCCCTGCCATTTGGCCGGGCGTTTTTCCAGCCAGGCGGCAATGCCTTCCACCGCGTCCGGGTGATTGACCGCTTCATCCAACAGCCGCTCTGATTCTTCCACCGCCGCATTCAGCGGGCGGTGCAGATCGGCGTAAAGCTGGCGCTTGGTCATACGCAAGCTGCCCGGCGAATTTTTCTCCGCCAGCATGGCGGCGTAATCGCGCACATGCGCCATCAATTCGCCTTCCGGCAGAACCTTGTTCAGCAGCCCCATCGCAAACGCTTCTTCGGCCAGAAACACCCGGCTGGACAGCAGAATATCCGCCGCATGGGTGACCCCAACCAGCCGCGGCAGCACCCACGAGAGACCAAATTCCGCCGGATAGTTCAGCTTGCCATGCGCGGTGGTGAATTTCGCCCCCGCCGCCGCAAACCGCAGATCCGCAAAGCAGGCCAGCACCAGCCCTACCCCCGCCACCGCGCCGTTAATGGCGGCGATCACCGGCTTGCTCAGCCCATAATGATAGGCAAAGGTGGCGTCAAATTCCGGCTGCACGCCAAAGCCAGGCCTGGCAATGTCATCGGTTGTGCCGCTGTCATAGCCGCCGCGTTCGGCATGGCCGCTGACCGCCGCCGTATCCGCGCCGGGGCAAAAGGCGCCGCCTTCCGGATCGCCGGTCACCACAATGACCCGCACCGCCGGATCGTTTTCCGCCAGGGCCAGCACATGGCGGTATTCCATATGCATGCGTCCGGTCCAGGCGTTCTTGCGCCGGGGCCGTGACAGCGTGAGTGTGGCGATCTGATTTTCAACGCCGTAGCGGATGGTCTTGAGTTCCATGGCCCGTCCCTATATGACAGCTTCAGCCACTAATTTTTGTGCGAGGCACCTCATGGCCGAAGAGAAGCGCCCATCCTCTATCCCCAGTCTGGCCGCTGTCAAGCTGGATACCCCGCCAGACAGGGTTTTTGCGGATGCAAAACCGCAGACCGATTTCAAATTCGGCGCGGAAACCGTGCGCGTATTTGACGATATGGTCAGCCGCTCCGTGCCCTATTATGATGAAATGCAGCGCATGACGGCGGAACTGGCGCGCGATTTTGCGCAACCCGATACCCGTCTGTATGATCTTGGCTGTTCCACCGCCACCACATTGGCCATGCTGCATTATACGGTGGACCCCGGCGTGCAGTTTGTGGGCGTGGATAATTCGCCCGAAATGCTGGCCAAGGCGCGCGAGAAACTGACCAGCCTTGGCATCACCCGGCCGGTCGATCTGCAACTGTCGGATATTGAAAAAATGCCGCCTTTGCATGACGCCAGCGTGGTGGTGATGAACCTGACTTTGCAATTCGTGCGCCCGCTGCACCGCGAACGCCTGGTCAAGCAGATTTATGACGGCATGCTGGATCGCGGCGCCTTTATTCTGATCGAAAAGCTGACCGTGTCGGATGGCGATCTGAACCGGCTGTTCATCAATTATTATTACGACATGAAACGGCGCAACGGATATTCAGAACTGGAAATTGCGCAAAAACGCGAAGCGCTGGAAAATGTGCTGATCCCCTACCGGCTGGAAGAAAATGTAGAATTGCTGAAAGGTGCTGGCTTTCGCAGCGTCGAGATGTTTTTCCGCTGGTATAATTTTTGCGGACTGGTCGCCGTGAAATGAGCTTTCAGGACAGGATCATTCAAACCGGCGGCTGGTTTTTCAAATACCGCAATATTGCATTTCCCGCGGTGCTGCTGGCGCTCTTCATCTTGCTGCCGCCCAGGCCGTTTATGGGCAGCCCGGTCATTGACGCCTGGCTGGATATGCTGGGCCTGTTGCTGGCGCTGGCCGGTTCGGGCCTGCGCGCCTGGGTGATCGGCCTGGCCTATATCAAGCGCGGCGGGCTGGATAAAAAAGTCCATGCCGATACGCTGGTCAGTTCCGGCATGTTCGCGGTGTGCCGCAATCCGCTTTATGTGGGCAACGCGCTGGTGCTGCTGGGCCTGTTTGTGGTGCATAATAATGCGCTGGCCTATCTGCTTGGCCTGATATTTTTTGGCGCAGCCTATTGGGGCATTATTGCCGCCGAAGAAAAATTTCTGGCGGAAAAATTTGGCGAAGACTATCGCGCCTATTGCGCCCGGGTTAACCGCTTCTGGCTGAATTTCAGCGGCTACAAAGACGCCGTGGAAGGCATGCGCTTCAACTGGCGCCGCGTTGTGATCAAGGATTACTCCACCCTTTATACCTGGATTGCCGGCATGATGGTGCTGATCGCCTGGGAACATGCGCATTGGGGCGGCGGGTCATTTATAGATGCGCTTGAATCCGTTCTTGTCCCGCTTGCCATAGCCACGGCGATCACCTTGCTAGTGCGCGTCCTGAAGAAACGCGGCGTGCTGTCGGAACAGGTGTAACGCATTGCGCCCCGCACCAGCGTGGCCGCTTGATTATATCAAACTTTAGACGGAAATTTTTTCAGGCGAATTGCGGTGCGCGGTTGCGCGCCAGCGCGTTGCGCAGCGCTTCGGCAAATTCAAGCCGCTCGCCGGCGGTCAGGAATTTTCCGAACACCAGATATTTCCCGTGCGAGCGCACCGCAAGCAGCGGCGCGTCCGGGTTGGCGGTGATCAGTTCGACCTGCGCCCAATAGGCCTGTAAATTCCAGCTCAGGATGCGCCCATCCGGAAGAAAGCGGCGGATCAGCAGCGAAGCGTCATCAAGCTGCACCGTTTCATAAATTCTGGCCGCCCGGAAATTCACCTGGAACGCCACATAAATCAGGATCACATCCAGCCCGAAAAAACCCAGCACCGGCCAGGCGCCCATCGTGAAGAAGCACAGGCCGGCAATAAAGCTGAACACCGTAATGCAGGTCATTACGGTCATGAAACCGCGCCGGCTGAGCGAGCGCTGCGGGTACAGCACCGCATCAAAACGCAGGCCCCCGGCAGTGCGGCCCACCGCGCTGTCCGTTGAAATTTCCGGTGTGATTTCCAGTGTCATAAGCTCTGCCCGTTGCATGGCTTCAGATTAGGACAGTCAGGCATTCCGCGCGAGTAAAAAATGCGTTAAGCATATTTCATGGTTAATTCAGAAGCTGCGCCGGTACAGATGACGCCGGCGGAAATTTCAAAATTTTTTACGCGCCTGCGCGCGCGTGATCGCGAACCGCAAAGCGAATTGCAATATCGTAACGCCTTCACGCTTCTGGTTGCGGTGGTGCTGTCCGCACAGGCGACCGACAAGGGCGTGAACAAGGCCACGGGCCCGCTATTTGCGGTCGCGGATACGCCGGAGAAAATGCTGCAACTGGGCGAAGCGGGCCTGCGCTCCTATATCAAAAGCATCGGCCTGTTCCGCACCAAGGCGAAAAATATTATCGCACTTTCGGCCAGGCTGCTTGAAGCGCATGCAGGTCAGGTGCCGAAGTCCCGCGAAGCACTTGAAACCCTGCCGGGGGTTGGCCGCAAGACCGCAAATGTGGTTCTGAACATTGTGTTTGGCGAACCCGTCATGGCGGTGGATACGCATATCTTCCGGTTGAGCAACCGCACCGGGCTGGCCCCCGGAAAAACGCCGCGCCAGGTCGAGGACGCGCTGGTTGCGCGCATTCCCAAACGTTTCATGCGCCATGCGCATCACTGGCTTATTCTGCATGGGCGCTATGTCTGCAAGGCGCGCATGCCGGACTGTCCCGCCTGTGCCGTGCGTGATCTGTGCCATTATCCGCACAAGACCGGCTGATCCAAACAGGGTCTAGCCGGGGCTGGCTGCGTTACGCGACAGAATTGCCCCGATACACTGTCCGGGCTCCGGGGTTTTACCGCCATCGCGGGCGCCGGTTTCGGCATGCGAGACCCGCGCCTCGCCGCCGTCCTGGGCATAGATAAATACAAACAACACGCAATCCCCATGCGTATATTGCCAGACTTCCGCGAACGGCTCCTTACGGCTGAGATCGGGTTTGCCCAGCAGCCGCTCAACGGCCGGGGCATCGAGGCCGATAAGATCAGCGGGGCTGTAGCCGCCCTTGCCCTGGGCGCGTGGCGCTTTGGCGGGCGATGGCAGAACCGCCAACGCCTGCGGGGTTTCGGAGGTGACCTTTCCCTGTGGTGCGCTGGCTGGCTGTTCCTTTGTTTCCATGACAGGGCTTTTGCGCGGAATCGGCGTCGAGACGGCGGTCCGGGAAAGCGACCGCCAGGGCTTTGGCCTTGGCAGATTGCTGCGCAGCATGGGCGCATCGCTGGTGCGGCCGGTATCTGCGGTCCGGGCTGGCGCTGCGGCTTGTGATAGGGGAACGGCTTTTGCCGGGGGCGCGGCTGATGGGGCGGCCGCGCTTTGTTGTGGCGCCGCCGAAGCCGGGGCGCGCGCGGGCGGTTTGTCCCTGTCCCATTGCAACCAGCCAGGCTGTTTAAACTGCATCTTCGAAAGATTTTTCAAATCCAGCCGCCCGTCACTGGCGCAGCCGTTCACGCTCATGCCCAGCAGGCACAGTACCAGCACTGTCCGGATTACAGAAAAATGGTTTCTCCGACTCATGGCCTTTAACCCGTCTGTTACATTCTCTGTTATGCGACGATTAAGCCCTATCCGGCAACAAGGATTCTAATCATGACGCCGCTTGCATGGGCTACGCACGGCACTATACTGCGGCGCAACAAGAAGGAGCCGCCGGATGACCCAAACTGCTAGCCTGGATGTTACAGGCATAGGTAATGCCATTGTCGATATCATCGCCCAGGCCGATGACGCTTTTCTGGCGCGCAATGCCATTGCCAAAGGCGCCATGACGCTGATTGATGCTGCGGGCGCCGAAAAAATCTATGGCGCAATGGGCCCCGGCATTGAAACCTCTGGCGGATCCGCCGCCAACACCGTTGCCGGCGTCGCAGCGCTTGGCGGCCGCGCCTCCTTTATCGGCAAAGTGCAGCACGACCAGCTGGGCGAAGTCTTTGCGCATGATCTGCGCGCGCTGGGTGTGCGTTTTGACACACAAGTCAGCGTCAGCGAAAATCCGACGGGGCGCTGCCTCATTCTGGTAACCCCGGACGCGCAGCGCTCAATGAGCACATTTCTCGGAGCCGGGCAGGAATTGCACCCGCGCGATGTGGATCCCGCGCTGATCGAAGCGTCGCAGGTGACATATCTGGAAGGCTATTTGTGGGATCCCCCGCATGCGAAAGAGGCGTTCCGCAAGGCTATGGGCATTGCGCGCGCAGCCGGGCGCAAAGTCGCCATGAGCCTTTCGGATGCATTTTGCGTCGAGCGTTACCGCGAAGAATTTCAGCAACTGGCCAATGGAAGTGTGGATATTCTGTTTGCCAATGAAGCCGAGATCCTGTCGCTGTACCAGGCTGAAACTTTTGATGACGCTTTGCAGGCGGTGCGCGGCAAATGCCCCATCGTGGCGTTGACCCGTTCGGAAAAAGGCTGCGTCATTCTGGCCGGTGAGGAAGTGCATGTCATCGAAGCAGCAAAGCCTGCGCGCGTGCTGGACACAACCGGCGCGGGCGATCTGTTCGCAGCCGGTTTTTTATATGGCTATACAAATGGCCGGAATATAGCCAGCGCCGCCCGTATTGGCGCCCTGGCTGCGTCTGAAGTCATCGCACATATCGGCCCGCGCCCGCAAAGCGACCTGAAGGCGCTTGTGAAAAATGCCGGATTGTGACCCCTGTGGATACTGACGGCGCTGACGGCGCGGCCATTAGCGCTTTTCGCATCGCGCGCTGTGCGCTATGCTTGCATCTGTCCAATAGCGCATATTGCAGCATTTTCACGGTAAGAGGCAGATGAGCGAGACTAAAAAACCCGGCCGGGGCCGTATCTATGACAATATCACCCAGACCATCGGCGATACGCCGCTGGTGCGGCTGAACCGGCTTGCGAAAGAGGCGGGCGTTGGCGCGGATATTCTGCTGAAGCTGGAATTTTTCAATCCGCTGGCCAGTGTCAAGGACCGTATCGGCGTCGCCATGATCGAGGATATGGAGACGAAAGGAAGGCTCAAGCCCGACACGGTGATCATTGAACCGACATCCGGAAATACCGGTATCGCGCTGGCCTTTGTGTGCGCCGCAAAGGGTTATAAATTAATTCTGGTCATGCCGGACAGCATGTCGATTGAACGGCGCAAAATGTTCGCCCTGCTGGGCGCGGAACTGGAATTGACGCCGGCCGCAAAGGGGATGCGCGGCGCCATCGCCCGCGCCGAGGAATTACTGGCCGCCCATCCGGGCTCGGTGATGGCGCAGCAGTTTGAAAATCCCGCCAATCCGGAAATTCACCGCCGCACCACGGCGGAAGAAATCTGGAACGACACCCAGGGCAAGGTCGATGTGGTTATTTCGGGGGTCGGCACCGGCGGCACCTTTACCGGCGTGGGATCTGTGTTGAAGGCGCGCAAGCCCGGCATGAAAATGATCGCCGTCGAACCCGAAGACAGCCCGATCCTGTCGGGCGGCCAGCCCGGCCCGCATAAGATTCAGGGCATCGGCGCGGGCTTTGTGCCGGACAATCTGGACCGTGCGCTGGTGGACGAAGTGATCACCATCGGCAATGAAAATGCGTTCGAAATGGCGCGCAGGCTGGCGCGGCTGGAAGGCATTCCCGGCGGTATTTCATCGGGCGCGGCGGTGGCGGCGGCGCTGGAGGTCGGCGTGCGGCCCGATATGAAAGGCAAAACCATCGTCGTCATCATACCGTCATTCGCGGAACGCTATCTATCGACGGCGCTGTTCGAGGGGCTGTGAGCAGCCGTTTTCTTTTGTCACCCCGCACTTGTTGCGGGGTAATTAACTGGAGCATAATGATCTCGGATTGACCCGACCCCCTCCCTGTCCCTCCCCCTTTCAGGGGGAGGGAACGCAAGATGGAACGCCTCCCTCCCCCTGAAAGGGGGCCTGAAGATGCAGGTACCAATAAGGGTTGGGGTGGGGGTCCATTTTGCGAAAAATGGGGCCGGTAAATTGATCGATCGAATAGCATTACGCACCGGACTATGCGTAGAGGTCTTTCAATATGAGCCAACCACTCACCGAAACCCAGATCGAGCGTTACGCCCGCCATATCATGCTGCCGGAGGTGGGCGGCGCGGGCCAGGCGAAACTGCTGGCGTCGCGCGTGCTGCTGGTTGGCGCGGGCGGGCTGGGTTCGCCGCTGGCTTTGTATCTGGCGGCGGCGGGGGTGGGAACCATCGGCATCGTGGATGATGATGTGGTGTCGCTGTCCAATCTGCAACGCCAGATCGCGCACAAGACCCGCGACATTGGCAGGCCCAAAACCCAAAGTGCTGCCGAAAGCCTTGCGGACATCAATCCGGATGTGAAAATTGCGCAGCATCCGGTCCGGCTGAATGCCGGAAATGTCCGTGAACTGATCAAAGACTATGATCTGGTGGCCGATGGCTGCGATAATTTCGCCACCAAATTTCTGCTTAATGACGCCTGCTATCTGCTGCAAAAGCCGCTGGTCGCAGCAGCCCTTGGGCGCTTTGAAGGCCAGCTTTCCACCTTCCGCGCCTATGAGGGGGAAAAGCCCTGCTATCGCTGTATCTTCCCCTCGCCGCCGCCCGCAGACAGCATGCCCAATTGCGCGGAAGTGGGCACGCTGGGCCTGGTTGCGGGGGTGATGGGCACGTTACAGGGCATCGAAGTGGTCAAGGAACTGCTCGGCATCGGAACCAGCATGACCGGGCAGTTGCTGATCTATGACGCGCTCGACACCACCTTCCGCAAAATCAAGGTGCGGCGCGACCCGCAATGCCGCCTGTGCGGGCCGCAACCGGCGATCACATCGCTGGATGCGGCGGAATATGCGGCGGGATAGGCGGAATCTTATTTTGACTTAATCATTATCCCATAGCGTCATTGCGAGCGGAGCGAAGCAATCCAGAGTCAAACAAACAGGCTTTACCGTGTGGCTCTGGATTGCCGCGTCGCTTCGCTCCTCGCAATGACGAATTAAGGGCGGTGATTCAATCCAGCCTCAACAAACTCTATGCCTGCGCCTGCGCCAGGGTCTTTTTCCATGCGGGCAATGCTTGCAGCTCCGCCAGCCAGCGGCGGATTTCCCCATAGGGCGCGAGCGGAATTTTCGCCGCCTCCGCATGCGCGAGATCGCCGCCTAGCGCAAAATCGGCCACGGTAAGTTTATCGCCCGCCACATATCTGGTTTTCGCAAGTTGCGCGTCCAGCACTTTGGCGCTGCGGTTAAACAGCTCTTCGGCCTTGGCGAGCGCGGCCTTGTCCGGCTCCATGATGCCCAGCACCTGCGGCTTGGCCACATTCTCGAAGGTGAATCCGCCCGTGGCCGGGTCCCAATGCGCGAGATCCCAGAACTGCCAGCGGGTTACATCGAGGCGCGCGCGCTCGTCTTTCGGCAGCAGGCCGCTTTCGGGTTTTTGCAGCGCCAGATATTGCAGAATGGCGTTCGATTCCCACACCACATACTCGCCATCCTTCAGGGTGGGCATGCGCATATTGGGATTGATGGCCGCATATTCCGGTTTTTGAAAATCCCCTTTGCGCGGATCAAGCACACGCAGCGTGTAATCCACGCCGGCATGATTTGCCGTCAGCAGCACCTTGAAAGCGCGCGGGCTTAATGGAAAGGCAAAAATTTCGATGCTCATGTCATCCTCCATTGGTGGTTTTGGGTTTTTTCGGCTTTTTCACTTTCACCGGCAGCGCGGCTGCATAATCCAGGGAGCGTTTCAGCCAGCGTTTGGCGGCGGCCTTATCGGCGAGAATATGCCCGGGTATCGCCACATATTCCCGCATGATTCGCCCCGGCATCGGTATAAAGCTGTCAGCGCCTTCCTTTTGCTGCATGCGCACCCGGTCCTTTTCGGACAGGCGCAGGACAAAGCTTTCCTGATGCAGTCCCGCAAACATGTTACCATTCACGAATGCGGCGGGATAGCCAAACATCTGGCGGCGTTCCACACGCGCATCATCGGGAACAACCGCGCCAAACAACGCCGCCAGTTCCGGCGGTGATTTTCGCCAGGCCATAGCAGCGTCCTAGCGGTAGTTGAACCTGGGCTGCCAGCCATTGGCGCCCTCGGGCAGCAGGTCAAACAGATGCCAGGCGGCGCAGAAATCATCTCCCGGCCCTTCGCTGAGATCAGAGACGCGGAAAATTTTTCCATTGCGGCGCTGAAAGACCGAAATTCCCGGCAGCCAGCCGCCGCTCTCGCTGCGATAGCCCATATCCTGTGCGAAGCTTGATTCCTGATGGCTGGCCATCGGGAACCGCCATCCGCGCTCTGCTGCAAATTTCTGCTGTGTCTGCGGCGCATCGGGGCTGATCACCACAAATGCCGCGCGGTTCGCCAGATGCGCATAGACGCCATTATAGCCATCCGCCCACAGGGTGCAGTAAGGGCAGGATGCCCCCATATTGTGAATGACGAACAGATCGTCCTTGCCGCCGAACAGCGCCGACAGGTTTTTATCGCCGTCCAGGGTCTTGAAGGTGTAATCGCTGACCTGTTGCGGCTCAATCTGCGCCTGAATTTTGCGCATCGCGCCGCGGATTTCCATGATCTGCTGGCGGTAACCATTCAGTTTGCCTGTTGCCTCTTGATATTTCATGGCTTTTTCCTTCCTGATCCAGGGGGTTTTCCAGAATTTTTCCCGGCTGCTGCTTTTTCCTTCCGGCGTTCAATCTTGTTCAATGAGCGGGCAAGCATATCAAATTGCGCCTGCCAGTAATGACTGTAGCGGTTGATCCAGACGGCTGCGGCGAATATCGGATCAGCATCCAGGCTGCAGGTGCTGATACGTCCTGTGCGTTCCTGCTGCACCAGCCCCGCCCGCACCAGAACCTGGATATGTTTTGACACCGCTTGAAGCGAAATATTGAAAGGCGCCGCAAGTTCAGACACCAGCATTGGTTGCACGCGCAGCCGTTCCAGAATGGCGCGGCGCACCGGATCCGACAATGCGAAGAATGCGCGGTTCAGCATTTCTTCCGCATGCGCTTCTTCATCGCCCCCAACGGGCGGTATCGCCTGGTTTGACTTCATGTGGCGATATTATCAATTGAACAGTTGATAGTCAACCGATATATTGATAATAGTCTGCGAGAAAAAATCCCTATCCATTACCCTATTTTTTTATTGGCCCAGCCTCTAGATCTGCTCATTATGTCATAAGTATTTATCGGACGCTCACTGGATAAACCTTACTTTAGCTGCATAGCTGCTACTTGGCCTGTTCTTAGTTCTTGCCAATATATATGATCAGCTTGTGTTTCCCGTAATTTTGAGCCCGACATTTGATATGCATATATGCTTCATAGACGAGAGTGGGACTCCGCCCAAGCCCGCCAAATCAGCACAAGTTCGTTATTTTGTTATAGCGGGCGTAATCATGCATGAGGCCCAATGGCATGGCATTTCGGCTGAAATTAAGCGCCTTCGCAACCGCTCAGATTTTCAAGTAAGAGGTGAAATTAAATGGCGCTACTTCGGGACCGAAAACACAGATGTGGACAATTCAGTTGCCCACTTAATGCAAGAGAAGCGGGACGAATTCCGCAAGGAACTTTTTGACGTAATGATTCGGCGCAAAAGCGTGAAAATTGTTGCATGCGTGGCAAGCACTGTTGCCGCGTACAAAACTAAATACATCAATGAGCCAGAGGATCTCTATAAATTCACATACAAGCCTGTTTCTGAGAGGTTTCAATATCACCTTCAAGATATGAGCCGATCAGTAGGAGATACCCAACTTGGTATCATCGTTGCAGATAATCGTGGAAAGAAACAAGACGACGTACTCCGCAAACACCATCACGGTTTAATTGACGATGAAAACATGTTTGTGAGTACTTACTCTAATTATATTGAGACGATATTTTTGACACCATCTCATTTAAGCGTGGGGATACAATTAGCCGACATGGTAGCTGGCGCTATCGGACGAGCATATAATTCAGGCGACCGTCGATTTATTGATCAATTAGCACCAGCCTTCCGCGCAAACCCTGCCGGAAAAATCGAGGGATTTGGCTTGGTAAAATTTCCGAAGGGTTCCTGGGAGTAGCCGCCGGGTGGGGCTCACGCCCCTGATGCAATCGCCGCATCCCCAGCGGACTTGAAGGTGAGGCTTCCAGGCTCATTTGTCAAGGTTCAAGATAAAATGAGTCAATATACAGAGAAATTTGCATCACTTCGACCCTCTCACCGCCCGATCAAAGCATGCTGGGGATCACCCGGTCGGGCGGCGCATGGCCATCGACGAAAGTTTTGATATTGATGATGACCTTTTCGCCCATATCGACACGGCCTTCCATGGTGGCCGATCCCATATGCGGCAGCAGCAGCACATTTTTCAGATTGAGCAGCTTCGGGTTCACGGCCGGCTCATGTTCGAACACGTCCAGGCCCGCGCCTGCGATCTTGCCGCTGGCGAGCATGCGGGTCAGCGCATTTTCATCAATGATTTCGCCGCGCGCCGTATTGACGATATAGGCGTGCGGTTGCAGCAATTGCAGCCGCCGCGAAGACAGCAGATGAAATGTCGCCGGCGTATGCGGGCAGTTCACCGAAATAATGTCCATGCGGGCCAGCATCTGATCCAGGCTTTCCCAATAGGTCGCCTCCAATGTCTCTTCGATGCCGGGGTTCAGCCGTTTGCGGTTATGATAATGGATTTGCAGGCCGAAGGCGCGGGCGCGCTTTGCCACCGCCTGGCCGATGCGGCCCATGCCGATAATGCCCAGACGTTTGCCATAAATCCGCCGCCCCAGCAGCCCGGTCGGCGACCAGCCGCCCCAATCGCCCGCGCGCAGCAGATCGAGCCCCTCGGTGATGCGGCGCGGGACTGAAAGGATCAGCGCCATGGTCATATCCGCCGTGTCCTCGGTCAGAACGCCCGGCGTATTGGTGACGATAATGCCGCGCGAACGGGCCGATTCGACATCAATATGATCGACACCGGTGCCGAAATTGGCGATCAGCTTCAGCCTTTCACCCGCCTGGGCCAGGATGCGGCTTTCCAGCCGGTCGGTCAGGGTCGGCACCAGAACATCGGCAACCTTTAACGCTTCGGCCAGTTGTGCGGGCGTCATGGGCTTATCGTCGAGGTTCAATCGGGCATCAAACAATTCGCGCATGCGCGTTTCAATCGCATCGGGCAGTTTACGGGTTACGATGACAAGGGGTTTTGTGGTCATTTGCCGGATACCTGTGGTTAACCGCCTGGCGCGGCTTTGAAACTGTCCCCTCTATCTAACAGAACTTGACGCCTGAGACAAACTACCACATTGACCGGTGCCGCGATTGCAGGCGATAAGCAGAGATCAGGATATTGTTCCATTTCAATCGGCAATGGCAGGGCATGATCAGTCGGGGCTTTGTTTCAATTTGCCAATTTGCGGGCTGTCTGGTTTTTGTGATGGCATTGGCGGCGCCACCCGTTTGGGGCGAAACCCCGCCTGCGGCACCCGTGCCGGAAACAAATGCGCCGAATATTGGCGTATCGGGTTTGCCATTGCCGCGATTTGTCAGCATTACATCAGCGCGCGTCAATCTGCGGGTGGGTCCCGGACGGCAATATCCGATTTCCTGGATTTTGCAACGCCGCCATCTGCCGGTTGAGGTGATCGGCGAATTTGAACATTGGCGTAGAATCCGGGAACAATCCGGCGATACCGGCTGGGTACACAAAACCATGCTCAGCGGCCGGCGCACCGGGATGGTCATTTCTCAGAGTAAAACCGGCGATCTGATCCCGGCCTATGCCAGCCCCGGCCCGGGTAAACCCGTATTAATGACCGAAAACGGCGCCATCGGCGAACTTACCGAATGCCGGCAGGAATGGTGCCATATAAGCTTTAAAAAAGGCAGCGGATGGATATTGCGCGATAATCTGTGGGGTGCCTATCCGACCGAGGAATTCGATTAGATCATATTATTTTTCGCTGGCCACACGCGCAACAAGCGCCGCATTCATCGCCGCCATGGACTGGGCATATCTGTCGAACTGCCACTGTGACAGCGGTCCGGACAGCCATCCCGTGAATTCGATTTCGTGACGCAGACTGGTCCCGCCAGTTGCCGACGGCGTCATGATCAGCTTGCGTTTGGCGCTCAGCAAACGCGGCAGCAAATATAATTCCGCCTCCCAGATAAATTCATAATCCGTGGCCATGCTTTTCATGCCCACCTGGCGTATTGTTTCACTGCCATCGGGGAAAATTTCAACCAGGCGTGTCCGGCTCCGCGGCCTGGGCTGCCCGTCAAGGGCGCGCAAATGCGGATTCCATTCGGGATAGGCTTCAAATGCGTTTAACACCCGCCACACCCGGTCAGGCGTCACGTCAAACGCCACAAGGCTGTTGACATCATGATTTTTCTGCAGGAAGCCGATCACCACAGCCCCCGCAAGGCCCAGCCCAACAAACGCCAGCAGCAATTTCAAAACCGGCCGTCTCATAGCGCTTTCACAGGGTCACGCGGCATCACACCGGATTTGGAACGGCCGTGCGGCATTACGCCGCGCTTGCAGTTAGCGCGCGGCATTACGCCGCGCTTGGGGCAGCGGCGCGTACATCTTCACCCACATGGTCCACGAATTTTTCGAAATTCTTGACGAACATGGCAACCAGTTTCTTAGCCTGGGCGTCATAGGCCGCCTTGTCGGACCATGTGCTGCGCGGATCCAGCAAGGATGCATCCACGCCTATAACCGCTACGGGTACCTGGAAGCCGAAATTCGGATCCAGACGCATACCGGATTTGGCCAGCGAACCATCCAGCGCCGCCGCCAGTAACGCGCGGGTTTCCTTGATCGGCATGCGTTTACCAACCCCATAGGGGCCGCCGGTCCAGCCGGTATTGATCAGCCAGCAATCGACATGCTGCGCGGCGATTTTATCGCGCAGCAGATTGCCATATTCGCTGGGATGGCGCGGCATGAACGGCCCGCCAAAGCAGGTGGAGAAAGTAGCCGAAGGTTCGGTCACGCCTTTTTCGGTTCCCGCCACCCGGGCGGTATAGCCGGACAGGAAATGATACATGGCCTGGCTTGGCGTCAGTTTGGCGATCGGCGGCAGAATGCCAAATGCATCGGCGGTCAGCATGATGATATTTTTGGGGCTGCCCTTGGCGACGCCGGTGCGGCTGGCATTGGGGATATAACTGGTGGGATAGGCGCCGCGCGAATTTTCAGCAAGGCTGGCGTCATTCAGATCAAGCCTGCGGGTGACCGGATCAATCACGACATTTTCCAGCACGGTTCCGAACATGCGGGTGGTAGCAAAAATTTCCGGCTCCGCCTCCGGCGACAGATTGATCATTTTGGCATAGCAGCCGCCTTCAAAATTGAACACGGCGTCATCGGCCCAGCCATGTTCGTCATCGCCGATCAAAGTGCGGCTGGCATCGGCGGAAAGTGTCGTTTTGCCGGTGCCGGAAAGGCCGAAGAAAATCGCCGAATCCCCGTTCGGCCCGACATTTGCCGAACAATGCATCGGCATAATGCCGCGTTCCGGCAACAGATAATTGAGAATGGTGAAAACCGATTTCTTGATTTCACCGGCATAGCTGGTGCCCGCGATCAGAACTGTGCGGGCGGCGAAATTTACGCCGATCATGGTTTCGCAACGCCCGCCATGGCGCGCCGGCGTGGCCTCGAAATCCGGCAGATGCAGGATCGTGAATTCCGGCACAAAGGCGGCCAGTTCCTGCAATTCCGGTTCCACCAGCAGATGCCGGATAAACAGCGAATGCCAGGCATGCTGGGTGATTACCCGGACATTCAGGCGTGTTTTACTGTCGGCCCCGCCATATAAATCCTGAACCCATAATTCCTTGCCTTCGGTATAGGCCAGCATATCCTTGTGCAGGGCGTCAAAATGCTCCGGTGTCATGGATTTGTTATTTTCCCACCACACATTCCTTTCGGTCGTGGCGTCGCGCACGGTAAATTTATCCTGGGCAGAGCGTCCGGTATGGGCGCCGGTGCGCACAACCAGCGGGCCGCCTTCGGCGATCAGGCCTTCATTGCGCTCCACCGCCATCTGGTACAGCGTGGCGGCGCACTCATTCCAATGCACGCGCGCGGCCTTGGTGATGCCCTGATTTTCAAGACCCGACTTGCTGATAAAACGTCCCGAATGTTTCACGCTTCTCTCCCTCTGGCCGTATTCTTTCAGCTGAGCTGCGACACGGCTTAGACAAAATAATACTGCACTTGGCAGCTTCCGGATATCACGGTCCTAGGTCTGAATAAACCCCTAGATACGCTGCCATATTTAATCATTCTTAGATTAAAGCGGCGTAAGGGGCAAAAATAATTTCCTGCCCCATAGCACGCATCTGCAATGACCCGTAGAAACACAGTCATGCCTGCTTTTTGCAGAATATGCAGTAATCACCGTCACATTAATCCGCAATAATCAGGGGACAGTATATATTTAATTCCGGCCGCAAGTATAAATACATGCTGTCCCTCATTAAGCCGGGCGGCTCAGTAAATCCGCCGCTTCAATCCAGAGGATCTGTCCAAATCCGGCGACCAGATGGGCGCGATCCGGCTGCAAGCGATAAAACCGGAAATCACCGAAGGAGGCATAGGCCGCCGCATCGGGATGGCGGGCCAGAAAGCGGTTGCGGCAAAGCTCCAGCTCAGGCTCCGGCACGCGGCTGATGCTGCCAATAAGGCTCAGCCGGGCCCCGGTCAGGGGGTCCGTATGCGCATGCGTGGCGTCATAAAGCAGACAGGCGCGCGGATCGCGCATCAGATTGGCCGTATGCACCGCCAGGCTGGAAAGCAGCAGCATCGGTGCGCCATCCGGAAAAGTGGCGCAGATCACCAGACTGCCATAAGGCCCCGCATTATCGGGCATAAGCGTGCTGAGCGCAGCGGTGCGCGACTCCTGGATCAAATTCCGGGCCTGTTGCGCCAGCTGCGTAATTTTGGAAGACGGTTCGCCCTGCATGCGATAGATATAAACCCGTTACATGAAATCAGCTATATTTCGCCACATTTTTGGCTCAGTTGCAGCAAATCATTGCATAATTTCAACCCTTGAGTCTCCGGGAGGCTTTGGCCATGCCAATGATCGCGCTTGTTGATGACGATCAGAATATTCTGACCTCGGTGACGGTCGCACTGGAGGCCGAAGGGTTTCACGTGCGCACCTATACCGATGGCGCGACCGCATTAAGCGCGCTGGAAGCCAATCCGCCGGACATGGCGGTGCTGGATATCAAAATGCCCCGTATGGATGGCATGGAATTATTACGCCGGTTGCGCCTCAAAAGCAGTTTCCCGGTTATCTTCCTGACCTCCAAGGATGAGGAAGTGGACGAGGTGCTGGGGTTGAAAATGGGCGCCGATGACTATATCCGCAAACCCTTTTCGCAACGCCTCCTGATCGAACGCATTCGCGCCGTGCTGCGCCGTGCCGAAACGCCCGGCAGCCGGGGCGATGCGGACACGGAAGAATCCAGGCCGATGGTCCGCGGGCGGCTGGTGCTCGATCCGGTGCGCCATGCCTGCACCTGGGACGGTGAAGATGTGGTGCTGACCGTGACTGAATTTCTGCTGCTACAGACACTGGCGCAGCGCCCCGGCCATGTCAAAAGCCGCGATCAGCTTATGGATGCCGCCTATGATGATCAGATCTATGTGGATGACCGCACCATTGACAGCCATATCAAGCGCCTGAGAAAGAAATTCAAAATGGTGGATGATTCATTTTCCGCGATAGAAACCCTTTATGGCGTGGGCTATCGCTATAACGAAGCTGGAACCCGAAGCTGAAAATCCGCGCCTTTATCAGACGCTTGCGCGGCCGCTGGCGGCTGTGGCGGCGGCCTGCGCCTGCAACTGCAACCGCTAACCGGGCGCGGCGGCGCTGGCCTTTTTCTTCCCTCACCCGGCAGATCCTGATCGTGAATGTGGCGGGGCTGGGGCTGTTTGTGGGCGGGGCGCTCTATCTCAATCAGTTCCGCACCGGCCTGATCGAATCACGCATTGAATCGCTGACCACGCAGGCGGAAATCATTGCCAGCGCCATCGCCTTTACCAGCGCGCGCGGCCTGGACGTGTACCAGATCAATCCGGCGCTTGCAGCCCAGATACTGAACCGGCTGGTTTTGCCCACACAGACACGGGCCCGGCTTTTCCGGGCGGACGGGGTGCTGATCGTGGACAGCCGCAAACGGATTTTACCTGAACCGGTGCGCAGCTTTTCCCTTGAGGAACCCCGCCTCAGTGAGAAGATCGCCGGCTATATTGAAAAACTTTATTCGCGCCTGAGCAGGCAGCTGAGCAGCGGGCAAAGGCCGCTATATCACGAGGAGGAAAATACCCATGGCCGCGAATTCATTGAAGTGATGCTGGCCATGCAGGGGCAGCCCGCCAATACGGTTCGCGAAAACAGCATGGGCGAGCCGATCCTGTCGGTTGCCGTGCCGGTGCAGCGTTTCAGAATGGTGCTGGGCAGCCTGATGCTGACAACCGAGGCAGGCGATATTGACGAAATCGTGCGCGCCGAGCGGCGCTCGATACTTGAAGTGTTTCTGGTGGCGCTGGCCATCGGCGTGGTGATGTCCATTGTCATGGCGGGCACGATTGTGCGGCCGATCCGCCGGCTGGCGCAGGCCGCCGAGAATGTGCGCAACCGGAAAGGCGGGCGTTCATCCATTCCCGATTTCAGCAGGCGCAATGATGAAATCGGCGATCTGTCCGCGGCGCTGGCGGATATGACCGCGGCACTGTATGACCGGATCGACGCCAACGAGCATTTCGCCGCCGATGTCGCCCATGAAATTAAAAATCCGCTTACCTCGATCAGCAGCGCGGTGGAAAGCATGCCGCGCGCCAGGGACCAGGCGACCCGCGACAAGCTGCTGCAAATCCTTCAGGACGATGTGCGCCGTATGGACCGCCTGATCAGCGACATATCCCAGGCGTCACGGCTGGATGCGCAGCTTTCCCGCGCCCCGATGGAGCCGGTTGAACTGGCCAGCCTGCTCAGTGCACTGATCGAAATTTTTTCCGAAACCCGCGATGACTTGCCAAAAATAAATCTGCAATATAATCCGCAGGACCGTTTTGTCGTTTTGGGCGGAGAGGGCCGCATCGGCCAGGTGATACGCAACCTGCTGGAAAATGCCGCGTCATTCAGCCCGCCTGGCGGGACCATTACGGTTACCCTGACACGGACGGGCAGGGATGTGCACGTCATCATAGATGATGAAGGGCCGGGCATTCCCGAAGATAATCTTGAGACGATATTTGAGCGTTTCTACACCCAGCGCCCGCTGGGCGAAGCCTTTGGCCGTCACTCGGGACTGGGCCTGAGCATTTCAAGACAAATCACCGAAGCCTATGGCGGCAGCCTGAGCGCAAGCAATCGTAAGGGTACAGATGGAAAAATAGCCGGCGCGCGGTTTACCGTTCAGTTTCAGGGCGCGTGAGCGGTTTTCGCCTGATCTTGAATTCCGCCTTATCTCTTGCGCATCACCGTTGCATTCAGAAGCAGAACTTTGGCTTCCGTGCTGCCCAGCACCATATCCGTGACGCGCTGAAGCTGATTTTTTATGGCGATCACATTTGCCGGTGCGCCCGCATCCTGGAATGCAGCAGCCCATTTCCCCAGCGCTTCGGTATAGCTCGCACTCAGGCGTGACTGATAGGTGTTGAGTTGCGCCATGCTTTGCGGGCTTGGAATATCCAGCATCATCTCAATCATCAGATTGCCCGCAACACGGTTTTTTTTCAGCATCACAATATGCAGCGCGGGCATTTCCACAATAGCGGGCGTCACAAGTTCCTGGTCAGCCCTGGCGGCATGACCGGCGGCCGCATTCTCTGGCGGCTCAGGCGGGGCGGATTTGGCAGGCGCCTTTGATGGCAGCGCCGCTATCATCAGCACGGCAAGGGTGCAGGACGCTAAAATTTGCTTTACACCGGTTTTATATTTCATATGAGTGACCTTTATCGCCGCCACATATTTTAACGCATAAGGGATAAACGAATGGTTATACGCCCCGCCAGCGGGTCATCCGGCCAGGGCCTGCAATGCCGCTAGAGGTTCCGCCGGACCAGCAGACCGGGCAGGCCGGACGTGATTATTTGCCGCGCTGGCTCTGGCTGGTGGCGGCGCCTGGCATTCTGCCCCTGCTGTATCTGGTGCGCTATCTGGATCTGGATTTCTATCTGGCCTGGATGGAGGGCGAGCGTGGCGTGATCGAGAATCTGGCGCCGCTGTTCCTGCTGCCTGCGATTTATTGTGGAATTATGCTCTGGCGGCGGCGCAGCATCTTTCCCGCATCCTGGATTGCGGTCTGGTTCCTGTTGCATGGCGTGGGCGCGTTGTATTTTGCGGGTGAAGAAATCAGCTGGGGCCAGCATTATTTTGACTGGCAGACCCCGCAAACCATCGCTGCCATCAATGACCAGAACGAAACCAATCTGCATAATATGAGCAGCTGGCTTGATCAGAAGCCGCGCATCGCTTTATGGCTATGGGCGGTCACTGGCGGCTTTTTCGCCCCCCTGCTGATTGGCGCGGGGCTGGTGCGCCTGAAGGGGCGGCAGGACTGGCGCTACTGGATTTTACCGTCGGCAGCCTGCATGCCCGCCGGTTTGCTGGTGGGTCTGGTGCGTATACCCGAATATCTGTCTTTCTATCTGGGCGTCACCCCCCCTTTTCCCTTCGATATCCGCGCCAGCGAGTTGCAGGAGCTGTTTATTACCCTGTTTTTAAGCTTTTACCTGGTGTCGGTCTATCGCCGGGCCCGCGCAGTGGCTTATTTGTGACGGATGAACTTGCCCCGCCGGGGGATGGGCCCCCATCTGTAATGCATGAATATCGTATCAAATATCGCCGTAGCAGGCCTGCGTTCAGCCGAAAACAGGTTTTCGGCCCGCGCCGAAAATATCGCCAACGCCACCAATGCCGGTTATACGGCGTTGCGCGCGGAACAATTTTCCACTGCTGCCGGTCCGGTTGTACGGATCAGTAAATCGGATAAACCGCGCCCGCAGGAGGCACGCCAGCCTGAGAGTGACCTGGCGGAAGAACTGGCCGGTCTTATTGTCATAAAAAACGACTTCCTGGCTGCGGCGAAGCTGCTGAAAACGGCGGATGAGCTGAGCGGAAGCCTGCTGGATATTCTGGTCTGAACCCGGCCGGCGGCGCCGGTCTATTACAGAAACTCCCGCAATTTCGCTGCAATCTGCTCGGCGCTGGCGTCCATGCTGAAATGCGCCAGAAATTTACCATCGCGCCCCATCAGATAAATGATGTTGGAATGATCCATCAGATAGGATTGCGGGTCCGATTGGGCTTCGGCCTTGTTGTAATAAACCCGGTAGGCTTTGGCCACAGTTGCAATCTCATCTGCGCTGCCGGTTAATGCGGCAAGGCCGGGATGAAAATGCGACATATAGTCGGCCAGCGCCGCCACGGTGTCGCGGTCTGGATCAACCGTGATCAAAAACCCCTGCACATCCTGAATTTTCCCAGCGTTTGAAGCTGCCAACAGATCCAGCGCCGCACTTAGTGTCTGCAATTCGGTCGGACATATATCCGGACAGGAGGCATAACCGAAATAGATCAGGCTCAAACGGCCCTGCAACACTGCCTCGGTCACGCGCGTGCCGCGATGGTCGGTCAGTGCAAATGGGCCGCCAATGGTGGCCGTACCCGTCCGGGTCTCGGCCGTGCGTGCAATCCTGGCCTCCGGCATGGCCTGACGCCACCAGAGATAGACCCCCGGCGCCGCCGCTAGGCCCGCAAATACAAGAATGAGAATACGAACAGTGGATAAGGACATAACAGCGTCTATATTATATTTTCGCGGGAAAGAACAGAAAGGCTGAGGGGACCGGCAATGGCGATGAGGAAAATGGGACTCGCAAGGATAGCTGTTATGGCCGTGCTGACCGGCCTGCTGCTGTCTGGCGGGCAAGGTCTGGCGCAAATTTCGAACGCGCGCGACGAGGGTACGGCCAAACGCGGTTACGGCGATCCGCTGCCGGAAAAACAGCGGGATGGGTCCGGGCCGGGCGGCCAGACCCTGACGCTGGTCGAGGCGGCGCAATCGGGTGGCGTGGCCGAAGCGCGCGGTGCGTTCCTGCTGGGCGAAAGCGTGAACAGCCGGGACCCGCGTGGTAAACCGGCTTTATTGATTGCAGCACATGCAGGCAATATTTCGGTGCTGCGGTTCCTGCTTGAAAAAGAAGCCAATCCCAATCTGTTCGAAAAAGCCACGGGCAAGACCGCCTTGATTGCCGCCGCCGAACGCGGCGACAGCGCCATGCTGCGCATATTGCTGGATTATAAGGCAGATCCTGATCATCAGGACCGCCAGGGCGAAACCGCCCTGATCAAGGCGGCGCGCATCGGCGATTTGCAATCTGTCTCGGTTCTGCTGGGCGCCGGTCTGAACGTGAATCTCACCGATTATGCAGGCCATACCGCGCTCTGGCACGCTATGGAGGCCCGCAACACCAAGATCGTCCAGCTAATCCAGACGGCGGGCGGCAGTTAGCTAAACCGGGCTGATATCGGCTCCCACGGCCAGGCGGACAATGTTCCAGCCCTCCTGATGGACATGGCTGGCATCGGTGCCATAGGTCTGAATGAGCCGCAGTCCCATACCGCCGACCCGTGTGGGCGCCCGCCCGCTGGCCCGCATTTTTTTAGTGTGGACCGGGTCAAAAGGCGGCGCCTGATCGCGGTAATCCAAAACCGCGCGGCCGTCACACACCCGCAGTGAAATCTGCACCGGGCAGTTGCTTTCCGCGTGATATCCGTGCTTTATCGTGTTCGTGAACAGTTCCTCGATCACAAGCACCAGGCGCATTACCAGTATTTCCGGAAATCCGGCTTCGCGCGCCCAGTTTTCCGCGCGCGCGCAGGCGTCGCAGCTGGCGGCATTGGTGGCGGCGAAAGTCCATTCTATCTTGCTGTCGGGGGACATGCTGTTGGAAGACATGAGGCAGGCTGTCTATCTATTGGAAGGAATCATTACCGTGAGGGCAATCATAACCGTTTCCACGAAAAGCACCACCCGCCGCATCGCCGGAATCTTTGTGCTGATGGCGGCCGGGCTGGGCCTTTCCGCAAACGCCTATGCCGCCGATATGATCGGCCTGATCAAAACCAGCAAGGGCGCGGTCAGCATTATGCGCGGCGGCCAGAAGCTCGAAGGCGCGTCAGGCGTCAAACTGTATCAGTCCGATCAGGTGCTGACCGGTGAAAACGGCGCCGTGGGCATGACCTTCATTGATAATAGCCGCCTGTCCCTGGGCGCCAACAGCAATCTGGCGCTGGACAGGTTCCGCTTCAATACGACCACGCATGAAGGCGAATTTGTCAGTTCGGTCAAACACGGAACCCTGGCCGCCGTGTCGGGCAAAATCGCCAAACAGACACCCGAAGCCATGCAGGTGCGCACGCCCTCTGCTATTCTCGGGGTGCGCGGCACCAAATTTGTTGTAGAGGTGCCGGAATAGAATGATGAAACCTGTCAGACCCCTTATCGCCTCCACCCTGGCCGTATTTCTCACCGCCTGTGCCGGTAAAGATCTGGTCGTCGTTTTGCCGCATGAAGATGGCAGCGTCGGCGCTGTGGTTGTGCGCCAGAACGGCAAGGACACTGTGCTCGACAAGGCCAACAGCGCCGTAAAAGCTGGCGATGACAAAGCCTTCACCCTTGCCAGCAAGGATATCGAGCAGCGTTTTGGAACGGCCCTGACCGGCCTGCCGCCCGCCGCGCGCAGCTATACCCTGTATTTCAGGGAAGGCACCGTTACCCTTGAAGAAGGCTCAGCGCCGGTCATGGCGGAAATGCGCCAGGATGTTGCATCACGCATAGCCGGCGAGATCATGGTCATTGGTCACACCGACCGGGTTGGCACGCTCGCAGATAATGATTTGCTGGCCTATGGCCGCGCATTATCCGTCAGTGATCTTCTGATTGCCAGCGGCATTCCCAAAGACACCGTGATTATCGCAGGGCGCGGCGAACGCGAACCGCTGGTACCGACGGATGACGAAGTTGAGGAACCCCGCAACCGCCGGGTCGAAATCAGCGTCCGCTAGATCATTTTTCAGGAATAACACCCCCAATCATGCCCGACACCAAAGACGAAAAGATTTCGCGTTACAAAGACACGATTTTTCTGCCGCAGACTGATTTTCCCATGCGCGCGGGTCTGGCGCAGCGCGAGCCGGAACTGCTGGCGCGCTGGCAGGCGATGGATCTGCATGGCCGGTTGCGCGCCGATGCGAAAGGCCGCGAAAAATTCATTCTGCATGATGGTCCGCCATATGCGAACGGCCATCTGCATATGGGCCATGCGCTGAACAAAATTTTGAAGGACATTATCAACCGCTCGCGCCAGATGATGGGCTTTGACGCCTTTTATGTGCCGGGCTGGGATTGCCACGGCCTGCCCATCGAATGGATGATCGAGGAAAAATACCGCAAGGCCGGCAAGAACAAGGACGAAGTGCCGCTGGTTGAGTTCCGCAAGGAATGCCGCGACTTCGCCGCCAACTGGATCAATGTGCAGCGCGAGGAATTCAAGCGCCTTGGCGTGCTGGGCGATTGGGACCATCCCTATTCCACCATGGCCTATGACGCCGAGGCGCAGATCGTGCGCGAGTTCATCAAATTTGTGATGAATGGCGGGCTGTATCGCGGCAGTAAACCCGTGCTGTGGTCGGTGGTGGAAAAAACCGCGCTGGCCGAGGCAGAGGTTGAATATCACGATCATGTGTCGAACACGATCTGGGTGAAGTTTCCGGTTGTTACATCAGATGACGCCGTGCTGCGCGATGCAAATGTGGTGATCTGGACAACAACGCCCTGGACCATTCCGGCCAACCGCGCCATCGCCTTTTCGCCGCGCATCGCCTATGGCCTGTATCAGCTCGCGAGCGGCGAAAAACTGGTGCTGGCCGATGTGCTGGCCGAACAGGTCCGGACCGACGCGAAGATTGAAAGCTGGAACAGATTGCAGGATGTGTCTGCGGAAAAGCTGGCGCAGATCATCTGCGCGCATCCGCTGCGTGGTCAGGGGTTTGAAGTGGATGTGCGGCTTTATCCCGCCGATTTCGTCACCGATGACACCGGCACCGGCTTTGTGCATATCGCGCCCAGTCATGGTACGGATGATTTTGAACTGGGCGTGAAACATGGCATTGATGCGCCGTTCATGCTGGATGCGGCGGGCGTCTATCTGCCCACTGTGCCGCTGTTTGCGGGCAAGCGGGTGCTGAAACCCGATGGCAAACCGGGCGATGCCGACACCGCCGTGATGCAGGCGCTGCGCGATGCGGGACGCCTGCTGGCGAATGGCAAACTGACCCATCAATATCCGCATAGCTGGCGTTCGAAAGCGCCGCTGATTTTGCGCAATACGCCGCAATGGTTCATTTCCATGACCACCAACGATCTGCGCAAAAAGGCGCTGGCGGCGATTGATCAGGTGCAGTGGGTCCCTGAATCGGGCCGCGCGCGCATCCGTTCCATGATCGAGGGGCGGCCCGACTGGGTGGTGTCGCGCCAGCGCGCCTGGGGCGTGCCGCTGACCTGTTTTGTGCATAAACAAAGTGGCGCGCTGCTGCGTGATGATGCGGTCAATGCGCGCATCATTGCGGCGGTGGAAAAGGAAGGCTGTGACGTGTGGTTCACCCGGCCCGCCGAAACTTTTCTGGCCCCCGAATATAATGCCGATGACTATGAGATGGTGCGCGATATTCTGGATGTGTGGTTCGATAGCGGATCGACGCACGCCTTTGTGCTGGAGAACCGGCCGGAGCTGCAATCCCCCGCCGATCTCTATCTGGAAGGCACCGATCAGCATCGCGGCTGGTTTCATTCCTCGCTGCTGGAAAGTTGCGGCACGCGCGGCGTTGCGCCTTACAAGGCGGTGCTGACGCATGGCTTTCTGATGGCCGAGGATGGCCGCAAAATGTCGAAGTCGCTGGGCAATGACATATCCCCGATCAAGGTCAGTGAACAGAGCGGCGCGGAAATTCTGCGTCTGTGGACCGCCAGTTCGGACTATGGCAATGAAATCCGTTTTGGGCAGGAAGTGCTGAAAACCAACACCGATTCCTATCGCAAGCTGCGCAACACGCTGCGCTTCATGCTGGGCACGCTGACCGCTTTTGATCCGGCGGCGGTTGTGCCGCTGGCGCAAATGCCGGAACTGGAGCGTTGGGTGCTGCACCGGCTGCATGAGCTGGATGCGCTGGTGCGACAGGCCTATCTGGATTATGATTTTGCGCGGCTCTATACGGCGCTGTTTAACTTCTGCAACAATGATCTGTCGGCGCTGTATTTCGATATCCGCAAGGATGCGCTCTATTGCGATGCGCCCGGCAGCCTGCGCCGGCGCGCCTGTCTGACGGTCATTGATCAGGCGTTTTCGTGTCTGACCGCCTGGCTGGCCCCGGTGCTGAGTTTTACCATGGAAGAAGCCTGGTTGAGCCGGTTTCCAAATGATCCGGGCAGCGTGCATCTGCGCCAGTTTCCGCACATCCCGGCGGACTGGCAGGATGCGGTATTGGCGGAAAAATGGGCGCGGGTGCGTCAGCTTCGCCATGTCGTGACCGGCGCGCTGGAACAGGAACGCCGCGAAAAGCGTATCGGCGCCAGCCTTGAGGCGGCGCCGCAGATTTATGTCAGCGACAAAACCCTGCTGGAAATGATGCGCGGTGTTGATATCAACGAAATCGCCATTACGTCGGGCGCGGTTCTGATCGAAGGCGCGCCGCCGCCGGGAGCCTTCACACTGGAGGATGTGGCGGGCGTTGGCGTCGTCAATGCGCGGGCGCCGGGCCATAAATGTCAGCGCTGCTGGATGATTTTGCCGGAGGTTGGCGCCCTGCCGGCGCAGCAGGACACCTGCCGGCGGTGTGCGGATGCGCTGGACGCATGAGGCGCACACTCAGGACTGGTTTGAGTGTGGCCGCCTGTGTTGCCGCCGCCGATTGGGTGAGCAAATATGCGATCCTGCATCTGATCCATCTGCCGCTGCGGCAAAATATCCAAATTTTGCCATTTTTCGATCTTACTATGGTCTGGAACCGGGGCGTCAGTTTCGGCCTTTTTCAGGCAGACAGCCCGTATGGGCGCATGATCCTGATTGGCTTTACGGCTTTGGTCAGTCTGGGCGTGCTGCTGTGGTTATGGCGCAATCATGATATGCTCAGCGCCATCGCCCTGGGGGCAATCCTTGGCGGGGCGTTGGGTAATATTCATGACCGGTTGAAATATGGCGCGGTTGCAGATTTTTTCGACTTTCATCTGATGGGTTATCATTGGTATGTGTTCAATCTCGCCGATGCCGGAATCAGCATCGGCGTCACCCTTCTCCTGATCCGGACTTTCCAGATCGGCGAAGCGGACAAAGAGGCGGAAAAATGAGCATGAGAACGACTAAACTGGCGCTCGCAACGGTTGCGGGCCTTATTGCCCTCGGCAGCCTGAATGGCTGCGCGGGGGCCAAGCGCGCCTTTGGCATGCAAAAGGTCGCGCCTGACGAATTTACCGTCGTCACCAAGGCGCCGCTGATACTGCCGCCCAATTATGCCCTGCGCCCGCCCCAGCCCGGCGCGCCTGGCCCGGCCAGTATTGAGCCTCTGGGCGGTGCGGAAACGGCTTTGTTCGGACGCGAAGGATTAAGCGACAATGCCCAGGGCTATACCAGCGGTGAGGTTGGGCTGCTGGAAACCACGGGCGGCAGCGGTGCCAATCCCGACATCCGCAAGGTTCTGAATTCGGAAACCGCCAGCCTGGTTGAAAAAGACAGTTCCATTGCCGAAACCATTCTTTTCTGGCAGGAGCCCGCAAAGGAAAAAGAAGACGTAATTGACGCCAAAGCCGAAGCCGAAAGGTTGAAAGAAAACAAGGATGCCCCCCCGGCAGAGGAAAAGCCCGCCGAAGCGCCGCAAAAGTCAGCTGAGAAGCAGAAGAAAAAAGGCTGGCTTGGCGGTTTATTCTGAGAGGCGGAAACAGGCTGATGCGCAGATTTGCATGCCGGATGGCTGTATCAGGCGCAGCGCTCGCATTTTTCACGGCGGCGGCCTCTGCCCGGCCCTGGGTGCAGCCTGAAAGTTTTACCCTCAGCAATGGCATGCAGGTCGTCATATTGCCCGATCACCGGGCCCCTGTGGTAACCCATATGGTCTGGTACCGGGTTGGTTCCGCCGATGAGCCGCCGGGAAAATCCGGCATTGCGCATTTTCTGGAACATCTGATGTTCAAGGGAACCGCGAAAATTGCGCCCGGCGAATATTCCAAAATCGTCGCGCGCATTGGCGGCCAGGACAATGCCTTCACATCCTATGATTTCACCGCCTATTTTCAGCGCGTGTCGCTGGATAAATTGCCGCAGGTGATGGAAATGGAAGCCGACCGTATGGCCAATCTGCGGCTTGAAGACGCTGTCGTGCTGCCGGAACGCGATGTCATTCTGGAAGAACGCAGCAGCCGCACCGATAATGATCCCGCCGCTTTGTTTTCCGAACAGATCGAGGCGGCGCAGTTTTTGTCGCATCCCTATGGCCGCCCGGTGATCGGCTGGCGGCACGAAATCGAAAAACTGACTACTCAGGACGCGCTGGATCATTACCGGCGCCATTATGGCCCGGACAATGCCTATCTGATTGTCGCCGGCGATATTACAGCGGCGCAATTGCGCCCGCTGGCGGAAAAATATTATGGCGCGGTAAAATCGCGGGGCATCCCCGCACGCATGCGCCCGATGGAGCCGCCGCAGCTTGCCGCGCGGCGGCTGGAAATGTCCGACCCGCGTGTCGCAGAAGCCAGCTGGCAGCGCAGCTATCTGGCCCCCACGCATAATCAGCAGTCCGGCGGCGATCCCGACGCGCTTCAGGTTCTGTCGCAGGTTCTGGGCGGCGGCGCGACAAGCCGCCTGTACCGCACCCTGGTGATCGAGAAGGCCGTCGCAGCCTCGGCTGCGGCCGGCTATCAAAGCTCCGCCATGGATTATGGGCAGTTTTATCTTCAGGCCACGCCGCGCAGGGGCCAGTCCGTAGCGGCGCTGGAACAGGCGCTGGAAGAGGTGCTGGCGCTGCTGTTGAAAGACGGGGTAACAACAGAGGAAGTGGACCGCGCCAAACGCCAGATGATCGCATCCGCCGTTTACGCCCAGGACAATCAGCAGAACATGGCGCAGATTTTCGGCGAGGTGCTGGCAACGGGGCGCAAGATCGAAGACATCATCGCCTGGCCCGACCGTATTCAGGCAGTCACCCCCGAACGGGTGCAAGCCGCTGCAAAAGCCGTGCTGCGCCCGGAATCCTCCGTCACGGGTATTTTGCTGCCGGGGAAGAAATAATGGGGGCCCGCATGGAACGCCTGATCGCATTTTGTCTGCTTGGTCTGTGCCTGTTGCTTGCGCCAGCCGCAAATGCCGTCACGATACAGCGCGTCATCAGCCCCGGCGGGATTGAAGCCTGGCTGGTGGAGCAGCATACTATTCCCCTGATCGCCATGGATTTTGCCTTCCGGGGCGGCGCGAAACTGGACCCCGCCGGCAAAGTGGGCCTGGCCCGGCTGGCGGCTGCAACCATTGACGAGGGTGCGGGCGATCTGGACAGTCAGGCGTTTCAGAAACGCCTCGAATCCCTGGCCATTAAACTGGGTTTTCAGACCGATCAGGATGCGTTTCAGGGCGGCTTGCAGACCCTGACGGAAAATACGGATGAGGCCTTCCGGCTGACCCGGCTTGCCCTGACCGCGCCGCGCTTTGACGCCGAGCCTGTATCGCGGATCAAGGCGCAATTGCTGGCGGGCCTGCAACAGGCCGAGGAAGATCCCGATAGCATCGCCAGCAAGGCCTGGTTCGCCGCCGCCTTTCCCAGCCATCCCTATGGCCGCCCCACAGACGGTGAGGCCGGACATATTGAACAGATCAGCGCGGAAGATCTGCGCCAGTTCGCCGCACGCCAATTCACCCGTGACCGGCTGGTGATCGCCGTGGTTGGCGATATTGATGCGGCGCGGCTGGCGCAATTGCTGGATACGACATTTGGCGGGCTGGCCGAAAGCGCCACCGGGCCCGACAGCACGCCAGTTACGCCCGCGCTTGACATGTCCATCGTGATCCAGCGCGACATTCCCCAGACCGTGATGATGTTCGGCCTGCCCGGCCTGATGCGCAAGGACCCGGATTTCATTCCCGCCACGGTCATGAATTATATTCTGGGCGGGGGCGGCTTTAATTCCCGCCTGATGGTGGAAATCCGCGAAAAGCGCGGCCTGGCCTATTCGGTGTTCACGCATCTGGCGCCGATGGCGCAAACCGGCCTGTTTTTCGGCAGCGTTGCAACCCAGAATGAGCGCGCCAATGAAACCGTCGCCTTGTTGCGCAAGGAACTGGCGCGCATGCGTGACCAGGGGGTGACGCCGCAGGAACTGGAAGACGCCAAGACCTATCTGACCGGGTCCTATCCGCTGCGATTTGACAGCAATGCCAAAATTGCCGAGCAGTTGCTGGGGCTGCAACTGGAAAATATCGGGATAGACTATATCGACCGGCGCAATGATCTGGTGCGCGCAGTCAGTCTTGAAGATGTTAACCGCGCCGCCAGAAAACTTCTGAACCCGGATAATCTGCTGCTGGTTTCCGTCGGCCGGCCCAATGGGACAAGTCCCGCCAAATAAGAGGGCGTTTATGAGCTATATACAGAATATCGCGGGTTGTTTCGGCACGGACCGGCTGAACAGGCCGGATTTCGAAGCTATTCTGGCCAGCACTGCCCCGGCGCTGGAAAAATTGCGTGCGCAGTATACGGATGGTTCTTTGCCTTTGTTGCGCCTGCCCGAAGCGCGTGATGATCTGGCGGCCTGCCAGACACTGGCGGCGCATCTGCTGAAGGACACCAGCAATCTGGTATTGCTTGGCACCGGCGGATCCAGCCTGGGCGCGCAGGCGCTGGCGCAAAGTGTCGACAAATACCGCCCTATCGGGTTGCCCCGCGAAGGCCAGCCGCGGTTTCATTTCCTCGATAATCTCGATCCCTTTGCCATGGACGCCGTGCTGGGCCAGCTTGATCTGCGCACAACCCGGTTTCTGGTGATCTCCAAATCCGGCAATACTGCCGAGACCATGAGCCAGGCTTTGTCGGTTATTGCAGCGCTGGAGGCGGCGGGCGGCGGAAAATATATGAAGCATCATTTCGGTGTGATTACCGAGCCGGGTGACCGGGCCACCCGCCGCCTGGCGGCGCAGTATGATTTTCCGGTTGTGGATCATCCGCCGGGCGTGGGCGGGCGTTATTCGGTGCTGAGCAGCGTGGGCATGGTTCCGGCTTATTGTCTGGGGCTTGAAGGTGCGGCCATCCGCGACGGTGCGGCGGCGGTGCTGGCCCCGGTGCTGGCGGGTGCTGCGCCCGCAGACGTGCCTGCCGCCATCGGCGCGGCGCTGAGCATTGCGTGCGAGACAATGCTTGGCGCGCGCGCCCAGGTGGTCATGCCCTATGGCGACCGGCTGGAACGCTTTGCCATGTGGCACCGCCAGCTCTGGGCCGAAAGCCTGGGCAAGAACGGCAAGGGCACCACTCCGATCGCCGCCCTTGGCCCTGTCGATCAGCACAGCCAGTTGCAGCTTTATCTGGGCGGCCCGCGCGACAAGCTGTACACGATTTTCACCCAGGTCCTGGCGGGCAAAGGCCCGCGCATTGTCAGCGCCGATCCGGAACTGGCCTATCTGAACGGCCGCACGGTGGGCGATCTGGCCGATGCCGAGCAGCGCGCCACCATTGATACGCTGATCGCCAATACGCGCCCCACCCGTGTTTTCAATGTGCCAACGCCGGATGCGCGCACCATTGGCGGCCTGTTCATGCATTTCATGCTTGAAACCATTATCGCCGCGCATATTCTGGGCGTAGACCCTTTCGATCAGCCCGCCGTCGAACAGGGCAAGGTGCTGGCGAAAAAATATTTGCAGGATATGCGGGGATGATACTGCGCCGCCTGCCGGAAGAAATCGTCAACCGTATCGCCGCTGGCGAAGTGGTTGAACGCCCGGCAAGCGCGGTCAAGGAACTGGTGGAAAACGCCATTGATGCAGGCGCAAGCCGGATCGGCATCGTGATTGGCGGCGGCGGGCGCGAACTGATTTCGGTCAGCGATAATGGCAAGGGCATGACGCGCGAAGAGCTGGCGCTGTGCATTGAACGCCATGCCACATCCAAGCTGGATGATGATGATCTGTTCAACATAAAAAATCTGGGCTTTCGCGGTGAAGCGCTGCCTGCAATCGGTTCCGTCAGCCGGATGACGATCACCAGCCGCACCGCAGCGGCGGAAGACGGCGCCTGGATGATTGGCGTGACCGGCGGCGCCATCACCCCGCCACAGCCCGCCTCGGGCGCGCCCGGCACCAATGTTGAAGTTCGCGATCTGTTTTACGCCACACCCGCACGGCTGAAATTTATGAAAAGCGAGGCGGCGGAACAGGCGGCCATCACAGATTGTGTAAAACGCTTAGGCATGGCGCATCCGCGGATCAGTTTCAGCCTGACCCATAATGGGCGGCGCATATTTGATGTCCCGGGTGAACAGGGCGATCTGCTGGATGCGCAGCGCGCGCGTCTCAACGCCATTATGGGACGCGAATTCGGCGAAAACGCGATTGCGGTGGATGCGCTGCGCGATGGCGTCCATCTGACCGGGTGCGCGGGGTTACCGACCTATCATCGCGGCACGGCGCGGGAGCAATATCTGTTTGTCAATGGCCGGCCGGTGCGTGATAAACTGCTGCATGGCGCGGTACGCGGGGCCTATCAGGATTTTCTGGCCCGTGACCGGCACCCGGCGCTGGTGCTGTTTTTAAACCTCGATCCGCATCAGGTGGATGTGAATGTGCACCCCGCCAAGGCCGAGGTGCGCTTTCGCGATTCCGGTATCATCCGTGGGCTGATTGTATCGGGTTTGCGTCATGCATTGTCCGGCGCGGGGCACCGGTCATCCACCACCTCATCCCTGGCGGCGCTGGGCGCGATGCGCCCCGGCGGGCTGCCGCTTTCACGGCCTTCCCTCAGCCAGGCCGCCGCGGCGATGCAGTTTCAGGCGCCGGACCGGATGGACGGGTTTATGGAACCTGCTGCGCGCTTTGAAATGCCGGACGCAGCTATGCAGAATGTGACGGGCTATCCGCTGGGTGTGGCGCGCGGCCAGTTGCACGCAACCTATATTATTGCACAGACAGATACCGGCATCGTGATTGTCGATCAGCATGCCGCCCATGAACGCCTGGTGCTGGAGCGGATGAAACAGCATCTGCAAACCGGCGCCGCGTCGGGGCAGATATTGCTGCTGCCCGAAGTCATTGAGATGGATGAAGACGCCGTGGCCGCACTGGCGGAACGCGCGGATGAACTTGCCGGTTTTGGACTGGCGCTGGAACGCTTCGGCCCCGGCGCGGTCATGGTGCGCGAAACCCCGGCGCTGCTGGGCGCGTGCGATATTGCGGGCCTGCTGCGCGATCTGGCCGATGACATCCGCGAATGGGGGGGCACCCATACGCTGAAAGAAAGGCTGGAGGATGTCTGCGCCTCTATGGCCTGTCATGGCAGTGTGCGAGCGGGGCGGCAATTAACGGGTAGCGAAATGAACGCGCTGCTGCGCGAAATGGAAGCCACGCCGCATTCGGGCCAGTGTAATCATGGCCGACCCACTTATGTGGAACTGAAACTGGCCGATATTGAAAAACTTTTCGGGCGGCGATAAATCAGTCCAGCTCAAACGCATCCTTGTAATCCAGCTTCAGGGCCGGATCCTGATCGCCCTTGCGCAGCACGCAATTGCCCACCGCCAGCAAATCAATCTCGGAACCCATCATGCAGCGGAACGCATCTTCGGGTGTGCAGACAATCGGCTCGCCCCGCACATTGAAGCTGGTATTCACCACTACCGGACAGCCGGTCAGCGCATGAAACCGTGAAATCAGCGCGTGATACAAGGGATTTGTTTGCGCATGCACGGTCTGGATGCGCGCCGAATAATCCACATGCGTGACAGCGGGAATGCTGGAGCGTGGAACATTCAACTTGTCAATTCCGAACAATTCTTCTTCCGCCGCCGTCATTTTCCGGCGCAGCCCTGTAACCACATCGGCGACCAGCAGCATATAGGGCGAATCGCCGTCCAACTCGAAATATTCCCCAACATGTTCACGCAGCACCGAGGGCGCAAAGGGGCGGAAACTTTCGCGGTATTTAACTTTCAGGTTCAGAGTTTTCTGCATTGCAGGCGAGCGCGCATCGCCCAGAATGGAACGCCCGCCAAGGGCGCGCGGGCCAAATTCCATGCGCCCCTGAAACCAGCCAACGGCATCGCCAGCGGCCAGCGCCTGCGCTGTGGCGTCCAGCATCGCGTCCTCGGGCATGACCTCAAACCTGGCGCCGGCGGCGCGCAAACGCCGCTCAATATCCTCCTGCGCATAAGCGGGCCCCAGATAACTGCCCGACATGCGGTCACCGGAAACGGATGGCGTGCGCGGTTGATCCTTAAACAGATGATAGGCGGCCAGCGCCGCGCCCAGCGCGCCGCCCGCATCGCCTGCGGCTGGCTGTATCCAGATATTTTCAAATGCGCCGTCACGCAGAATTTTACCATTGGCGACACAGTTCAGCGCCACGCCGCCCGCCATGCACAGATTTTTCAGACCGGTTTCTTTGGCCAGCGCCCGTGTGAGGCGCAGCACCACTTCCTCAACCACGGCCTGGATCGAGGCCGCCATATCCATATGAAACTGGGTCAGCTTCTGTTCCGGCGTGCGCACCGGCTGCCCGAACAGATCGGAAAATTTCTGATTGGTCATGGTCAGGCCGGTGCAATAATCAAAATAGGACTGATCAAGCCGGAACGAGCCGTCGGCCTTCAAATCCATCAGATGATCGAAAAATTTCTGCGCGTAACGCGGCGTTCCGTAAGGCGCAAGCCCCATCACTTTATATTCGCCGGAATTGACCTTGAAGCCGGTATAGTAAGTGGCGGCGGAATAGAGCAGGCCAAGCGAATGCGGAAAATGCATTTCCTTGAAAATTTCCAGGCTGTTGCCGCGCCCGATGGCGGCGGTGCATGACGCCCATTCGCCAACGCCATCCAGCGTCAGCACCACCGCCTCATCAAATGGCGATGGAAAATAGGCGCTGGCGGCGTGGCTGAGATGATGCTCGCTGAACAGCAGCCGGGTTTCCCAGTCAAATTTTTCGTCATATTTTCTGAATTCCTGCCGCAGCAGATCTTTCTGAAACAGTTTTTCACGTAACCACAACGGAATGGCCATGCGGAATGATTTAAATCCGCGCGGCGCAAACGCCAGATAGGTTTCCAGCAGCCGCTCGAATTTCAAAAACGGCTTGTCGTAAAAGGTAACGAAGTCCACATCTGCAAGGCCGATCCCGGCCTCTGACAAGCAATATTCCACCGCATTGGCGGGGAAGCGCGCATCATGTTTTTTGCGCGTAAAGCGTTCTTCCTGCGCGGCTGCAACGATGCGGCCGCCCTCCACCAGCGCGGCCGCACTGTCATGATAATAGGCCGATATGCCAAGAATGCGCATCTGACGGGATCAAAACAGGGTGTAGATAAAGGGCGCGATCGCAGAACCCTGGCTCAGCACAATCAGCCCGCCTAACAGAACCATCATCAGCATGACCGGCGCGAGCCAGTATTTTTTTCTAACCCGCAGAAACATCCAGAATTCTTTTACGAACGACATCGCGTCACTCCTTAGAACTGATTTTTTAACGAGGCCGGCGGCGGCCCGGGCGGATCGCGCGGGATCCAGTAGCTTTGGGCGGCGCTGTCGAATTTCAGATTTAGCGGACGCGCGCCGAACAGCCGCATCAGCCAGCCAATCGGTGTGATCGTCACAAAGAACAGCAGGCCCAGAATGACCGGGCTGACAATGGTGTGCAGCAATATTCCGAATTTGAACCAGAGCCGGTTCAGCGGCGCCAGCAGACGGGGCGCAGCCAGCGCCACGATCAAAAACGACGCCGAGACGCCAAGCCAGTAAATCAGCCAGCTGCTGGCGCTCCACCAGGCCAATCCGGAAAGCAGGGCAAAAAATCCGGCAAAGACAAATCCGAACATACGTTCGGACCCCATCTGCACATCATGCTTGGCCTCAATATTTTCATGTGTCATTTAGAACTTGTTCCAATTACCGGCACGGGGCGCCAATGGTCCGAGACCCTTTGTCATGGAATTGGCACTGCCTGCAGGTTTGGCTGCCCCGTCTGCAACAGCCAGCGTCCTTTGGCCTCCAGTACGAGGCAGGTGAGTATGCCAGTGGCATGCGCACCAGTGTCAATCCCGATTCGATTTGGTTTTATTTCGATGCTGTTACAGATCGTATGGCCATGCACGATAACCGCGCCAAAGTCATCCTTATGG